>LSQX01002221.1_pt1 | contig 10583 bp, 11 predicted proteins | sample 654561 | NCBI WGS metagenome assembly LSQX01 (sample SAMN04489861, study PRJNA283612) | anaerobic digester metagenome | isolation source: 4 biogas reactors fed with cattle manure at either 37C or 55C with and... | place: Denmark: Kongens Lyngby | collected 2014
TAGACCCATTCGCCGCCTCGTCAAGAGGCTTTCAAAATGATTTTGGCAAACTTCTTCTTGCCAGCCTGGCAGATGTGCTCCGAGCCCAGCGCAAAGACGAACTCGCGATCCACCACCTCGCCATCCACCTTGACCGAACCAGCACCGAGCAGGTCCCGCGCAGCGGCGGCATTCTTCACCAGGCCGGCACGATTGAGCACGGCCGACACCGGCAGATCCGCATCACTTTCCAGCACCACCTCGGGAATATCCTCGGGCAGCTCACCATCCTTGAGGCGGTTACCGGCCGAGCGATGGGCATTGGCAGCGGCCTCTTCCCCATGGAAACGGGCGACCAGCTCTTCCGCGAGCTTGATCTTGATGTCCCGGGGATTGGCGCCGGCTTCAACGTCCCGGCGCATCTGATCGATCTCTTCCATGCTGCGGAAGCTCAGCAACTCGAAGTAACGCCACATCAGGGTATCGGGCATGGAAACGATCTTGTTGTACATGACGCCCGGCGGCTCGTTGATGCCAACATAGTTGCCCAGCGACTTGGACATCTTCGCCTCACCATCGAGCCCCACAAGCAGCGGCATGGTCAGGGTGACCTGAGGCTCCTGACCGTACTGACGCTGCAGCTCGCGCCCCATCAGCAGGTTGAACTTCTGATCGGTACCGCCCAGCTCGATGTCCGCCTTCAGCGCGACCGAGTCGTAGCCCTGGATCAGCGGATAGAGGAACTCGTGAATGGCGATCGGCTGATTGCCCTTGTAACGCTTGTCGAAATCATCCCGCTCGAGCATCCGCGCGACCGTGTACTTGCCGGCCAGCTGGATCATCTCGGCCGCGGAGAAGGCATCCATCCATTCGGAATTGAAGACAACCTGGGTGAGCTCGGGATCCAGGATCTTGAACACCTGCTCCTTATAGGTCTCGGCATTGGCCAATACCTGCTCACGGGTAAGCGGCGGACGGGTGCTGTTCTTGCCGCTGGGATCACCGATCATGCCGGTGAAGTCGCCAATCAGGAACAGGACCTGATGGCCGAGCTCCTGGAACTGGCGCAGCTTGTTGATCAGAACCGTGTGCCCCAGGTGCAGATCGGGCGCAGTCGGATCGAAGCCGGTCTTGACCCGCAGCGGCGTGCCACGCTCCAGCTTGGCGCGCAGCTCGGCCTCCACCAGGATTTCGTCCGCTCCACGCTTGATCAGCGCCAACTGCTCGTCAACCGACTTCATGCTGCTTTCCCGTCCAAAAAAGGTTGATAAAGGTCATAGGAGAAAAGGAAGAAACGATACAGCATTGATGCGCAAGATCAAATCTCGACAGCCCGCCGGGCGCGCGTGGGCAGGTAGCACAGACTGGAAAGTGACGCCTGAAAGCTGACAGACGGGCACGGCAAAGCTTGCCTTGAGGGACTTTCAGTTATAATTTAGCAAGTTATTTCACTTTTCATAGAAACGACCACAAGAGCGCTTATGGGACATCACAAGTCAGAGTCACCGCGCTACCCTAAAAGCCATATCATGGCTGCCAGTGGTATCGCCGCCGCGCTGAGCATTTTCCTGCTCGTCATTCCCACTACCGAAGTCGAAGCCAAGCGAACACTTGTCCAACTCGATCTGCACGAAGTCACTGCGGAACACAAAGAACCGGTGCTTTCTGAAGAGTTGGACGCCCTGATCAGCGAAACGGTCACTTTTTCTTCACCGATCGAGCTGACCAGCATTCAGGAAACCCTTTCCACCGCCGCCTCCCCCGAGGCTGTCAATGCCGGCCTCAGCCTGCAGCCTGCACCCCTGGCGGCCCAGCCTGTCCGTCCGGAGTGGACCACCATGACGGTCGATGCCGGCGACACCCTGTCGATTCTTTTCCAGAATGCCGGCCTGTCCGCCAATACCCTGCACGCTGTCATCAACAGCAGCCAGGAAGCCAAGGCCTTTACCCGCCTGCGCGTCGGCCAACAGGTGGAGTTCAAGCTGGATGACGAGGGTCAGCTGCTGGCCATGCGGTCTCCTGTCAACAGTTTGGAAACCATCCGCATCGACCGTGATGGCGACAGCTACAGCTTCAGCAAGGATGTCATCGAGCCGGAAGTGGCCGAGAAATTTGCCAGTGGCACCATCGACAGCTCCCTGTTTGTCGCAGCACAGAATGCAGGCCTGTCCCACAACCTGACCATGCAGATGGCCAACATCTTCGGTTATGACGTGGACTTCGCCAAGGAAATCCGGCAGGGCGACCGCTTTGAAGTCCTGTACGAGGAAAAGCAGGTTGACGGCGAACGGGTCGGCACCGGCAACATCCTCGCTGCACGCTTCACCAACCGCGGCAACACCTATACCGCCGTGCGCTATACCGATGCCAATGGCCATACCAGCTATTACCGCGCCGACGGCACCAGCATGCGCAAGGCCTTCATCCGTACCCCTGTGGAATTTGCCCGTATCAGCTCCCGATTCAACCCGGGTCGGCGCCACCCGGTACTGAACAAGATCCGCGCCCACAAGGGTGTGGACTATGCCGCATCCACCGGCACCCCGATCAAGGCGACCGGCGACGGCCGGGTGGTCCACGTGGGCCGCAAGGGCGGCTATGGCAACACCGTCGTCATCAAGCACGGCCAGACCTACCAGACCCTGTACGCTCACATGAGTCGCTACGCCTCCGGCATCCGCGTGGGCAGCAATGTCAGCCAGGGCCAGGTCATCGGCTACGTGGGCGCTACCGGCCTGGCCACCGGCCCCCACCTGCATTACGAGTTCCAGGTCAATGGCGTGCATGTCGACCCGCTCAGCGTGCGGCTGCCCGCCTCTGACCCCATTCCCCAGCGCGAGCGTTCGGCGTTTCTGGCCCTCAGCAACCAGCTGATGGCCAGCCTCGACCGACATGGAGCAACACAGCTGGCACAACTGGACAACTGATGGACCACCTGCATATCGGCATCATGTCAGGCACCAGCCTGGATGGTGTCGATATCGCCCTTACCCGCTTCAGCGAGCAGCCACGACGCGCCACCCTTGTCGGCGCGTTGTGCATGCCTTTCTCCTCTTCCCTGCGCAATGATCTGCTGAGCCTGTGTCAACCGGGCGCAGATGAGATCCGCCGTGCCGGTGTGGCCGCCGAACAGTGGGCCCGGCTGGCTGCCGAGGGTGTTCAGCGCCTGCTTGCCAGGCACGACGTGGAGGCCACCCGGATCTCCGCCATTGGCAGCCATGGGCAGACCATACGCCACCACCCGGAGTCGGGATTCAGCGTGCAGATCGGCGCGCCGGCGCTGCTGGCCGAGCTGTGCGGCATCGAGGTAATCACGGATTTTCGCAGTCGCGATCTGGCCGCTGGCGGCCAGGGCGCCCCGCTGGTACCGGCCTTCCATGCCTGGCTGCTGCAGGATCCCGCACAGAGTCGGGCCCTGGTGAACGTCGGAGGCTTTGCCAACCTGACCCTGCTGGGTACGGACGGTCGGATACGGGGATTCGACAGCGGGCCGGGCAATGTCCTGATGGACCACTGGGCGCAACGGCATATCGGCCAGCCCTTTGACAGCAACGGTGACTGGGCACGTACCGGCCAGGTCCTGCCCGAGCTGCTGGAGCAGATGCTCGCCGATACCTACTTTCAGCGCCCGGCGCCCAAGAGTACCGGACGCGAATACTTCCACGAAGACTGGTTACAGCAGCACCTGAGCCGGCGCAACGCGGCGCCGGCGGACGTTCAGGCGACGCTGCTGGAACTGACCGCGCGCACCATTGCCGACGCGCTGGCAAGTTGCGGCCCCCTGCCCGCCGCGCTCCATGTATGTGGCGGCGGCGCCCACAACGGGCTGCTGCTGGAGCGCCTGCAGTCTCTGCTTGGCGATTGCCGGGTGAGCACCACCGCACAGCTGGGCGTGGATCCGGACTGGATGGAAGCCATGGCCTTCGCCTGGCTGGCCTGGCGCTGCCAGCAACGCCTCAGCGGCAACCTGCCGGCAGTCACCGGAGCAAGGGGGGAACGTATTCTGGGGGCCATCTACCCGGCGTGAGGCCACGCCGGGACAATGTCAGATGGAAAACGAGGAGCCGCAACCGCAGGTGGTGCTGGCGTTGGGGTTGTTGATAACGAAGCGCGAGCCCTCCAGTCCTTCCTGGTAGTCCACCTCAGCACCCGCCAGATACTGGAAGCTCATGGGATCAACCACCAGCCGGACGCCGTCCCGCTCGATGACGGTATCGTCCTCGGCCAGTTCGTCATCGAAGGTGAAGCCGTACTGGAAACCGGAGCATCCCCCACCGGTGACGAACACCCGCAGACTCAGGCGATCATTGCCCTCTTCCTCGATCAGCGAGCGGACCTTGGCCACCGCACTGTCGCTGAACTGCATGGCAGCAGGGGTAAAAACTTCAACACTGGACATTACAACCTCCGGCGGCGGTGCCGCAGCACATCAAGCCGGCAATTATCCTTTTATCCGACTCTTTTGGTCAACTACTCTTGAAACCTGTCCGCTGGCCAGTCCATCCTGCGCTTGCGCCATCCGCCCTTCAATCAGGGCCTGACGCCCATATCGGTCCATTCCACCGTCTGCTCGAGCAGCAACTTGCCCTCGTTTTCGACCTTCAGCTGCACGGTTTTCGGCTCGAAACCCAGGGGCAGCATCAGCTCGACACCCTCAGTGTCAGGCACCACCTGGAAATAGCGGAAATTCAGGGGCAGATACTGGACGCGACCGCCGGTCAGCTCCGGCAGCCCATACTCTGCCCGGCCGTCGCCCTGCTGGCCGAGTACCGTCAGGCGCAGCCTTGCTTCCACAGTATCACTCTCATTGCCCACCCGGCTGACCATCACCTTGCAGCGAAAAACACCCGGCACATCGGTGCGTTGCAGCTCGAAAGCCTGGATGCGCAGGCCGGGGGCGGCGGCACTGGGAGCCAGCGCACCTTGATACTGTGCCAGGTCCTGCTGCAGACGGAACAACTGCTGCTCCAGATCGGCGATCACCGCCTGCCCGTCAGCGACGGACTGCCGGGCGACCATCAGATCCACCTCGAGCTGCTGATGACGCAGGCGGGTCTCCTCCAGTTCGCTCTGGATCGCCGAGCGCTCGTCACGCAACCGCTGGTAGTCCTGCATGGCGGACGAGTTCATCGCGGCAAACCAGCCCAGCCAGACCGCCAGAGGCAACGCAGCAACCAGCATCCAACGCGCGCGGTTGCGCCGAGGCCCCGCTGTGCCGGGGTCCAGTTCTGCGGTTTCCTGCCTGTCAGCGGCCATCAGGGCATGAGCGCCGGGTGCTCGAGCCCCATGCGCTCATCCAGTCCCAGGGCAATGTTCATGTTCTGGATGGCCTGACCCGAGGCGCCCTTTACCAGATTGTCGATGACCGACAGCACCACCACCAGGTCGCCCCCCTGCGGTCGATGTACCGCCAGACGGCAGACGTTGGCACCGCGCACGCTGCGGGTTTCCGGATGGCTGCCGGCGGGCAGCACATCGACGAAGGGCTCGTTGGCGTAGCGCTCCTCGAACAGTTGCTGCAGATCGACGCTGCGATCCGGCACCTGGGCATAGAGCGTGGAGTGGATGCCACGGATCATCGGTGTCAGATGCGGCACGAAGGTCAGACCGACCTCGCGACCGGCGGCCCGCTGCAGCCCCTGGCGAATCTCCGGCAGGTGGCGGTGACCGCCCACGGCGTAGGCCTTCATGCTCTCGGTGGCCTCGCAGAACAGCGAGCCCAGGTTGGTACCGCGGCCGGCGCCGCTGACCCCGGACTTGCAGTCGGCGATCAGGTTATCGGGTTGCGCCAGCCCCTTTTCCAGCAGTGGAATCAGCCCCAGTTGCACCGAGGTGGGATAGCAGCCGGGTACCGCGATCAGCCGGGCGTTGCGGATGGCGTCGCGGTTGACCTCCGGCAGGCCATAGACGGCTTCGCCGAGCAACTCGGGCGCACCATGGGGCTGTCCGTACCACTTGCTCCACAGCTGGGCGTCGCTGAGACGGAAGTCGGCTGACAGGTCGATAATCCGGGTGCCGGTGGCCAGCAGTTCGGCGGCCAGCGAATGGGCGACACCATGGGGCGTGGCAAAGAACACCACGTCGCACTGGCCCAGGGCGGCGGTATCCGGCACGCTGAATTTCAGGTCGTCATAGTGGCCGCGCAGGTTCGGATACATGTCCACCACCCGCACACCCTCCTCGGATCGGGAGGTGATGGTCTCGACTCGAGCCTGCGGGTGCGCCGCGAGCAGCCGCAGCAATTCGACGCCGGTATAGCCGGTGCCCCCTACAATGCCGATCCTGACCATTTTGTGCCTCGTTCGATTAATATGGCTGACAAGCTCCCTATGATAAGAGTGTCCCGCCAATTTACCAACAGACCGGCAGCAGCGATCGGTCCGGATTCAGGAGTTCGATGTGTATCTGTGGATCAAAGCCTTCCATATCATGGCTGTGGTGACCTGGTTCGCCGGTCTGTTCTATCTGCCGCGGCTGTTCGTCTATCACGCCATGAGCGAGGATCAGATCAGCCGTGACCGCTTCAAGATCATGGAGCGCAAGCTCTATCGCGGCATCATGACCCCGTCCATGGTGGTGGCCGTCGGCCTCGGCATCTGGATGCTGATACTGATGCCCCAGTGGCTGCAACAGGGCTGGCTGCACGCCAAGCTGGCCCTGGTCGCGTTGCTGGTGATCTACCACTTCCTCTGCGGCGCCCAGCTGCGCCGCTTTGCCAGCGACAGCAATACCCGCTCCCATGTGTTCTACCGCTGGTTCAACGAGGCACCGGTGCTGGTACTGGTCGGCGCCATACTGCTGGTGGTGCTCAAGCCTTTCTAATCCGCCATGACTGCCCGCTCACGGGCCCAGGCACGCAGCGCCTGAACGCGCTCGGCCATGACCACGGACAGGGGCGAGGTTTCGCTCAGGGCCTCCAGCACATGCTGGTTGACCACCTCCTCCTGCCGGGCGGCGGCGCTGTACACCGCCGCCACCACCGCCTGCTCTATCTCGGCACCGGAAAAACCCTCGCTGGCTGCGGCCAGCGCCGGCAGATCGAAGCGCTCCAGCGTCAGCTCGCGGCGTGACAGGTGGATGCGGAAGATGTCCTCGCGCACGGACGCGGCGGGCAGATCGACAAAGAACAGCTCGTCCAGTCGCCCCTTGCGGATCAGTTCCGCGGGCAGCTGCGCGACATTGTTGGCCGTGGCTACCAGGAACACCCGGCTGCGGCGCTCGGCCATCCAGGTCAGCAGCGTACCCAGTACCCGGCGCGANNCCTTCTCGATCTCGTCGATCCACAGCACGCAGGGCTGCATGGCTTCGGCCATGGCCAGCGCTTCGCGCAGGTTCTTCTCGGTCTCGCCGATGTACTTGTTGTACAGCGCGGCGAAATCCAGCCGCAGCAGAGGCAGGCCCCAGAGGCCGGCCACGGCCCGCGCCGCCAGACTCTTGCCGGAGCCCTGCACGCCGGCCAGCAGCACGCCCCTGGGCGCATCCGCGCGACCGGCATCGTTGAACGCCGCCTGGCGCTCCTGCAGCCAGCGCTTGAAGCGCGCCAGCCCGCCGACCTCGGCAAAGCGGGCGGTATCCTGCTCGAAGCTCAGTACCCCCTGCATGTCGAGCAGGCTGAACTTGGCCTGATTGAGCACCGGCAGGTCTTCCTGGGTGATGGCGCCGTCGTCGACGATCAGCTTGCGCGCCAGCAACCGCGCCTCCTCGTGAGTGACACCGCGGAGATTGCGCACCACCTGCTCCAGGGTGCGGTTGTCAGTACGCACCCGGCGGCCCTGGTTGCGAGCGGTCCAGCGCGCCGCCTCCTCGCGGATGATGGCCGCCAGCTGCTCGTCCGAGGGCATGCTCAGACTGATGCGCGCCGCCAGACGGCGCAGCTCCGGCGGCAGTGGCAGTTCATGACTGACCAGCAACAGGGTCGGCGCCTGCTCCTCCGGGTTCATCGCGATCATCTTCAGCAGCCGCACCACCCGGGGCGATTGCATGAAGGGGTGCAGGTCGCAGAATACGAACAGCGCCGGCTCGTTCTGCCGGCGTATGTAATCCAGCGCATGCTCCGGGTCGCTCATGTCTTCGCTGGCATCCAGCGCCGTACCGAAGCCCAGCCGCTGCAGCCCCTCCACCTGGTTCCAGGTATACCAGGTCTGGCTGCGCTTGACCGCCAGGGTGGCGATGGCTTCCAGCACCCGCAGCTCTTCCCAGGACTCGATGACGATCAGGCGAACCCGCGAGTCCAGAACCAGTCCCAGATCATGGATATCATTCTTCATGCGGCTTCCCGGCCTGCGACAGGCGCTGTTACTTTGACCGCCGGGTTGGTTACACTGGCGGCATTGGAATCCATTACAAGGAGAGCGCTGTGAACTGTCTGTTCTGCAGTATTGCCGAAGGCAAGATCCCCTCGAAGAAAATCTTCGAGGACGATCGCGTGCTGGCCTTCCATGACATCAACCCCCAGGCTCCGGTGCATTTTCTGGTTATCCCGAAAAAGCATATCGCCACCCTCAACGATATGACAGAGGAAGATTGCGAACTGGTCGGTTACATGACCTATACCGCACAGCGGCTGGCTCTGGAGCTGGGTTGCGAGGGCGGCTTCCGCACCGTGTTCAACTGCAAGGAAATGGGCAGCCAGACGGTCTACCACATTCACCTGCATGTGCTCGGTCAGCGGCAGATGGGCTGGCCGCCGGGTTGATCTGTCGCAGGTCCTGACCCGCGCCAACCGCTATACTGGGGCCAGTTTCAGGAGACACACGATGAGTACACGTCAATACAACCTGCTCGACCGCCTGCTGGTACAGGGCGAGCAGGCCATGCGCACCCTGGTACCGGGCGCGGCCCAGGCGGCCCGGCCGTCACCTGCACAGCACCTGCGCAGCGACGCGGTGGCCGAGGATCAGCGCCGCCACGTCGCCGGCCTGATGCGCATCAACCATACCGGCGAGGTCTGCGCCCAGGCGCTGTATCAGGGTCAGGCGTTGACCGCGAAACTGCCGGATATCCGTGAACAGATGGAACAGGCGGCCGCCGAAGAGATCGACCACCTGGCCTGGTGCGAACAGCGTCTGAACGAGCTGGGCAGCCGCCCCAGCCTGCTCAATCCGCTGTTCTATGGCCTGTCCTTCGGGCTGGGGGCGGTGGCCGGCAGGATCAGCGACCGCATCAGTCTGGGCTTTGTCGCCGCCACCGAGCAATTGGTGGAGCGGCATCTGGACGATCATCTGACCCGGCTGCCGAAGGATGACCTCAAGTCCCGCGCCATTCTCGAACAGATGCGCGATGACGAGATCGAACACGCCAACCACGCACTGCAGGCGGGCGGCGTGGTCTTCCCGCGCCCGATCAAGGGCGTCATGAAGCTGATGTCCAGGGTGATGACCAGCGCCACCTACCGGATCTGATCCGCCCGGCGGGGCGCGGCCGTCGGTTGCGCCTCAGTCCGCTTCGATGATCTCGTAGTCGTGGGTGATTTCCACCCCGCCACGGCCGAGCATGATGGAAGCGGAGCAGTACTTCTCTGCCGACAGCTCCACCGCCCGCTTGACCTGGGCTTCCTTGAGATTCTTGCCGGTGACCACGAACTTCACGTGAATCCGGGTAAACACCTTGGGTTCGGTCTCGGCCCGCTCGGCTTCCAGCAGGGTCTGCACATCGCGGACATCCTGGCGCCCCTTCTTCAGAATGCTTACCACGTCATAGCTGGCACAGCCGCCGAGGCCGATCAGCACCGTCTCCATGGGACGCACGCCCATGTTGCGACCACCCGCTTCCGCCGGGCCATCCATGACGATGGTGTGACCGCTGCCGGACTCACCCAGAAACATGGCCCCGTCCACCCACTTGATCTGCGCTTTCATTCCACTCTCCCGCTGCAATGAGGTTGTTGCTGGCGGCGGAGAATAACACACTGGCTGGCCGGGACCCTGATGCTGGCCTTTGTCATGAAAACTGGACATAATCATTTTTGGTCTCATGACGAGCCTGCATGGATGCCCATGTTTGCATGGTCTGCCCGATCATTTCTGACAGGATGACAAAAATGGCTGCTCTTCTTCCCCTGCCAAAAATAAAGAATCTGGACGTATTTCTGGGTCATTGTTATCGCCGTCGTTTTGGCCCCCGCAGCACCATCATTCACGCCGGAGACGTCTCCGATCGACTGTTCTATATCGTCAAGGGCTCGGTCACCATCCTCATCGAGGATGAACAGGGCCGGGACATGATCATCGCCTACCTCAACCAGGGGGATTTCTTCGGTGAAATGGGGCTGTTCGATGAGGAACAGGCCGAGCAGGACCGCAGCGCCTGGGTCAAGGCCAAGACCGAGTGCGAGATTGCCGAACTGCCCTACAGCAAGTTCCGCGAAATCACCGCCCGTGATCCCGAGCTGCTGTACGTCGTGGGTCGGCAGATGGCCGACCGTCTGCGCCGCACCACCCGCAAGGTCGGCGACCTGGCCTTCCTCGACGTCACCGGTCGTGTGGCCGGCACCCTGCTGGAGCTGTGCAAGCAGCCCGACGCAATGACCCACCCCGACGGCATGCAGATCAAGATCACCCGCCAGGAAATCGGCCGCATCGTCGGCTGCTCCCGGGAAATGGTCG
>LSQX01163398.1_pt1 | contig 10583 bp, 8 predicted proteins | sample 654561 | NCBI WGS metagenome assembly LSQX01 (sample SAMN04489861, study PRJNA283612) | anaerobic digester metagenome | isolation source: 4 biogas reactors fed with cattle manure at either 37C or 55C with and... | place: Denmark: Kongens Lyngby | collected 2014
TGTTAGCCCTGCCCTGCTCATCGTAAAAGAACCGCCACCCCGCCTCCGTTAGGAGCTGGTTGATCTTTATGCGGGCATGGGCTTCGTTTTTCATAGGGTAAAACTAAAAAGAATTGTTGAGAGGATAATGTTATAGAATGGAAATGACATTTTAAGGTCAGGCCATTTGAGCCTTTTCAACAATAATCTTTCAAAAAACCTTAAAAAGGCCTTAACCAAATTTTTTTAATAATATTAGGGGAAATCTACTTTTGGTGGTAACCGTTTTTTTTTATTAACAATGTTTTTCAAGTTCGCTTTTATATTTTAACAGCTCAGTTTCAACTTTATTTACAATTTCTGTAATTGCGGGCCATTCAGCTTCCAAAATTTTCAAAACACTTGTTTCATCAACCTCAGTCATTTCTTCAGTTTCAAATTTCCAGGTGTGTTGAAAGTGAACAAGCCATTTTTTTCCGCTGGGCTTTTTATGCCCTGGAATATTATCCATCGCTTTGCAAAAAATATCTTGAATTTCTGAACCGCTTGGCGAAATAACTGTCTTAAAAACCGCACGTTTTTTACTCCACAAAAAGTCAATTTCGAACAAAAAAGATTCTTTCAAAGGCCATCCTTGGCCTTTACGAGGAATGACCGGGTCAAGCGTTTTTGTTAAAAACCTTGCATATCCTTTATTTTTAGAACCAACTACCCAATCTGACTTTTGGATTTTATTTACAAAAATTGGATACAATTCTGTTGCAATGTCTGATTTGTTTTCAAATACGAAGTCAAATAATTCTTTGTGGTTTTTATATATTTTAACAGCTAATTCGTTTAGGATATCATTCTTCATTAGTTCTCTTTTTAAAGTTGTCAAATAATCAGAAATATATTGATAAACACCTTTATTTAGTGAATTACCGTGAATTTTCAAGACTCTGTCCGCTTGATCAATGACATGTTCATATGAATAGGGTGTGAAATGCTGTCTTTCCTTGATTGCGTTTGGTTGTGCCCCCTCAGGCGTTAAATAAACAAAAACCTTTTTATGACTTTTGAATGTTTCTTCAATAATTAATCGATATTTTGAAAGTTGATTTGAATGGTCCTGGCTATCAACTTTGTTTTCAATGCAAATTACAAGGGAGTCAAAAATAATAAGTAAATCAATGTTTCTCCATTCCCTTCTAATTTCTACATTGTTGAAATTCATTTCTTCAATCTCAAACTCGTCTAATTCTGTTGCAATTTCAGAAGCAGCCAACTCGCGTAAGAACTTTGTGAGAAATAATTTACCCAGACCGTGTGTTCCGTTAGGATCGAGGAGCCAGGATAAAAAGTTTGAATGTCTTATTTCTGTTCTAGAAATGTTTAGAATCTGAAAAATGTTCGGTGCCCTTAACTCCAACTCCATTTTATCAAAGTCCAGGTCGTTTAAAAGGGACCTATACTTTCTTCTTATTTCTTTTTCAGACAAATTCGTGTCGCAATCTGGCCTTTTCAATAATTCGCTCATTACCTCACCTCCGGTTGAGTTAATCCTTTATTTTCGTTTGAAATAACTTACTATTATTTTGCTCAATTAAAATCAAAAATCAGTCTCTTATACACATTTTGATTGCTGGTTATTTTTCCAAAATAATCCTAAAAACAGACTATATGATTTTGATCTAATTTCAGCTAAATACATAAAAAAAGGGGGAATATTTTTTAAAAAGCTAAGCTAAGGAATAATTTAAATATTTACAATAATTTAAACCTGGTGGTTATTTTTTTTGATTAAGCGTCAAAGAGAAAGGATCAGGAAGGATTTTTTGGGTAATTCAGGTATTCGGAGGCCGGGAATAAGGTTGAGGTTGAGGATGAGGTTGGGATCGAATCCTGGGAAAGTAGTAGGGTAGATCCTATGCTTTTCAAAGGTTTTATTAAACCCTGGAAAAAATGTTAAGCTGGTTATTTAAAGCTTTTTTCCTTTGGAAAATTTTCTTTTTATCACCAAGGAGCAAAGGTGTTTAATCTTTGGCTTTTTTAGATAATTCAAAGGTTTTTAAAGGTTATTAAGGTTTCGCAAGGATTTTATATATTTAATCAAAAATAATAAATTCCGTGAATCACTTAAATGAAGTTTAACAGTTGGAATAAATTTGCTGTATCATTATATCTAAAGACTCATTGAAATAAAGAAATAACGAAATCCTGAAAAGATATGTTTACTGCAGCAATTGTTATTTATGTGATTTTTGCCATTCTAACGGGCCCTTTTTGGCCTTTGGACCTATTGAGCGGAAAGGCTGGCCCTATTGGGTATATTCTTGTAATCCTCTGGATCGCTTTACTAATTGCAGGAATAGTTTCTTAAGAAATTAGCCAAAATGAAATACGTTTTGATTATTTGTGCCGGGTTCCTTTTGCTGGCTCTGGCTGATTTACCTATCGGATATTATACCTTTTTGAGAATTGTGGTATTTATTGTTGCCATTTGGATATTAGCCAGGGATTTTGAGAATGGGATTAATTTTTGGGTTATATCCTTTGGAATCATCGCCATTCTTTTTAATCCGCTTATTCCAATTTACCTAAATGACAAGGATGCCTGGATGCCAATAGATATTCTATCAGCAATTTTATTTCTGTTAAAATCATTTTCATTAACCAAAAATCAAAAAAAATGAGCAGTTCCGATGGTGGCGGATTTTTATTCGCTTTGATTTGGATTATAACCATAATAATATCCATTGGTTCCGGGATAATGGCCTGGAATTGGGTTGAGCCCGAAAGCTTCTGGGGAGCTATAGGATTCCTCATCCTATGGGGAATTTTAAGTAAAATTGGGCACTTTTTAGCTTTGGGAATTGTAGCCTTAATTGGCGGGATGGATTAACAAAAACTTTATTTCTTCCCCTATGAATATTTAGTATAGGACCCAATCCTTTAATGAAAAGGGAACAAAGTACATCAAATTAGTTTTTTAAAATTTTTTTTAAAAATGAAAATTATTCACTTTGTTTTCTGATTTAATAGTTCTATGTTTGAAAACAAAATAAATCTACATAAAATGCGAAAATTAGGTTTAATTAATTCTTTTCTTTTAACCTTGTTTTTTATAAGTGCTTGTACTAACCCCTGCAGAGATTTTGATGGGGTTATTTATCGAGCGCTAATGCCGGATAGTAAAATTGACCAGACTGAATGGGCCGAAATCCTGACATACATCGCAGAAAATGAAGGAGATTTTGAGGATTGTTACGATATTCTTTTTTCTGACGACAATGTTGACCCAGATAAAGTTGAAGATTATATCCAAGAACTTGCTAAACTGAACGCTCGCCTTACAAGTCCGGTTCTTATTGATCGGCCGGATCTGAAAAATGACCCAATTACCTTTAAGTTTTACCTTGAAAGCAGTAAAAGCGTATGGTATTATGATAGCGGCAATGTTCAGGGAGAGTTTAAGCATGCCATTGTTAGTCTATTAAATAATATCAACAGGGTATCTCAGCAAGATAACTTAATGTATATAGTAAATACGGTCGTTGAACCTTATCATAAGTCCTATAATGATTTTATCATTCAAAACAATATATTTGCCGGACTTGATAAGATTGGTAATTACCAAGAAACCAATTTTGAAAAAATTTTTTCAAGTATTCTTAATGGTTTGTATGAGAATGAAATAGCAATAATGGTTTCCGATCTGATTTATTCAACTCCTGACATGGGTACTAAGACACCACAATTGATTGCCAATGAGGTCGAGGGTTTAATGAACAACGTTTTTAATAGGCATGCGGACAAGGTATCGGTTTTAGTTGTAAAGATGCTTTCAAGCTTTGATGGTTTTTATTCTTTCTTTGATCCAATTGAAAGAAGAGAAAACGGGTTTAAACATGCCGGAGACAGGCCATATTATTTCATCTTATTTGCACACAATGAGACTATGGAAAGGTTTCTTAAAAATGAAACATACCAGCAAGTTAGAAACTTTAATCAATTAAACCGTTTTCAAAACTTTTATTTATTTCAAGAATCAGCGTTGGTTAATCCTTATTATTCAATACTTATTAATCACCCGGAGACAAAATCAGTATTCAGAATACCAAAAAATAAAAGCAAACAAATCATTGGTCTTGATCGGGTAGAACCTCAAAGAAATTCAAATGAAGTCAGTTTGGCCATTGGCATTGATCTTTCTGAAATACATTGCGAGGAGTCTTTCAAAACCAACATAGATAACTACGAACTTAGCAATTCGAGTTTTGAAATTATTAGCATAAAACCAATTGAGGAATCAGATTACATAGGAAAGGGTTCTTCGACCCATGTAGTATTAATTCGCACAGGTGATCCGGTAAGAATCATTGGTGATCTTTCGATCAAGATGAAAAAAGTATTACCTGATTGGATCATTAAGACCTCAACATTAGATGATACAAATAGGAATGTTCCCAATTTCGAAAATACCACTTTTGCATTTGAGCAAATGATGAGTGGTGTTTATAAAGCCTTTCATCACAACCAAGAAAATGCCTGTTATTTTAACATAACCCTAAAATTTAGCAGATAGATGAGCCTTGATGATTTTTTTGCCATGCTTTATGAAGCAGGAGGCGCAATAACGATTGGCCAGAATGGTCAGTTTTCATTTGACTTGTATTTAAATGGGCTTTATTCTTTGTTTGGAATGTTAGCCTGGTTAAGCAGTCTAGTCTTCCTTAGTGTTTTCTACTTTGCTGTAAACCATCCAAGATTCAATCGCTGGTACCATTGGTTATTAGTGAATGGCATAGTTTCATTTGGTAATGGTCTAGCAAGTTACTTTATTTCAAAGAACACCTTTGATGCCCAGGGTATTTCATATGGTCCTGAGTATCTGTTCTTTTTTATTTTAAATTTTATTTTTGTTTTCTTAAGTTTTTCTTTCTTCACTTTCCTGTTTCGGGTTACACGGTTTGCTGACTTAAGCAGGAATTGTTCAACATGTCCTTTCCCCAATTAATTATTAATTATGGCAAAGCTTTTTGTTTTTGGAATTGGTGGCACCGGAGCCAGAGTTATTAAGTCTCTGACAATGCTTTTAGCCGCGGGAGTAGATGTCAAATCCACGGAAATTGTGCCAATTATTATAGACGTAGATAAACCTAATGAGGATTTGACACGCACCATTGAAATCCTCGGGCACTACCAAACTATTCAACAAAAGATTAACAGACCTGGTATTGAGGGGTTTTTTAAAACAGAAATAAAAAACCTTTACCCAATTGCCGGGAGGGATTTCCGAATGGAAATCGAGGACGCCCAGGGGAAGAAATTTAAAGAATACATTGACTATGAAACCTTGACCGGAACCAATAAAAAATTAGCTGAATTGTTGTTTTCAAAAAGCAACCTGGAGCTAGATATGCAAAAAGGATTTAAAGGAAATCCTAACCTCGGGAGCGTGGTGCTCAACCAGTTTGTCAGCAATCCGGATTTTTATAAATTCGCTTTAGATTTTGCACCGGGAGACCGAATATTTATCATCAGCTCGATTCATGGTGGTACAGGATCTTCTGGGTTCCCCCTTTTAGTTAAAAACCTCCGTAACGCTCAAGTTCCTCTTCCAAACCCCGAGGACATAAAAAAATCAAGGATTGGAGCGGTTACTGTTTTGCCATATTTTAAGCTACGACAAGGTGAGATAAAGAGTGAAGATTTTATTTCAAAAGCAAAAACCGCCTTAGAATATTATTATAATAATGTCAACCCATCTCTAAACTCACTTTATTATATTGGATTTAACGATTCAACCCCAAATTACGACAATCATGCAGGAGGGAAAGATCAGAAGAACCCAGCTCATTTTGTTGAGCTTGCAGCTGCTATATCCGTAATTGATTTTGCTAATCAGTCTGATTCTAACATTGCACAAACTGGGCAAAGATTCCTTGAGTTTGGAGTAAATGATTTTCAAACGACCATCGATTTCCCTACCTTAGGAACTGCTACAAGGAAAATCATTCAAACTCCATTAATTAAATATTTCTATTTTAAAAATTACCTGGATTATCATTTCAATGAAACGATTGGCAAACAGCCATGGAGTAACAGGGGGCAAGTTAAAATCACTAAGTCTTCCCTCCCTTCAGATTCCGACTTTTCAATTCAACTTAGAAAATTTAATTACCGATTTGAGGAATGGCTATCGGAACTTGGATCCAATAAACCATCCTTTAATCCTTTTAATCTTTCAAATGCCAGAGAAAAACTTCTTGATTGTATTGTGAATGTAAATGTTTATTCTGGCAATGGATGGAAAAACAATTCTTCTTTATTTGATGATTATTTGAATTCTGTTGAGAGAAAAACCAAAGGGTTGTCAGTAGAACAAAAGTTTATAGAGATTTTCAATTTGGCAACTGAAAGGTTGTTGAACAAATAATTTTAAAAATCATGACTGTTTTCAGATTAAAAACTCAAGGTAACATTCCACTCGCAGATGGCATTGACTGGTTTTTATCCAATGAATACAATTCCAACGTCATTAGTTCCTTTCCCGATCCTGATGGAGGTAAGGGAAATGAACCAACCTCCATTCCAAGTCCATTTGCCAGGATTGATTTGGTAAGAACCGCTTTTAAATACGTTAACGAAGGGGCTCAAGAGGATACAACTTTTTATAAAATTGTTTCGGATACCCTTGATGTAGCTGAAATATTTTTTAATTACAACCGATTAAATAGCCAAATTCAAATCCATGAATGGGATAAAACCAATGAAATATTAAGGTTAACAGGGGGTGATTCCATCAATGAACATCGGATACTGGGTGAGGCCCTTGAGCTTTTCTTAACGCAAGATGCTGGTTCTTTTAACTTCTCAAGAACAAGCAAGATTTATTTATTAGAGTACAACAGCAAAATTATTGGTGGAACATCACCATTGACCCTTTTCTTCCCTTCAGCAAATGACTTAAATTGGGTTGATATTTCTTTCCCCAACGGGGACAGGGCATTTGATTCTGGGTATTGCCCACTTTATAAAAGAGAACCTGAGTTTCAGAAAATGCTTTATTCAATGAGGGCAAAATCAACTGCATTTGTTTCCTCTTTCAGAGAATTCAGCAGGTATATGGATCGCTCATTAGAATCTCTTAAAAGTATTGACAACCTGACTTTTTCTGAGATTAATGAAATAATTCGATTAGGAGGAATTGATTACAATACAAGTAACTATAGTACAATTGGTTCTAATGGAGTATTTATACTTGATAGCATGCCCTTCTTTGGTTCCAAAGGCAGGCTTCAGCCAATTAAAAGTGATTTTGAAATTCAATCCGTAAAATATTCTGGTGAGCCTAAACCGTTGGTTCTTCAAAAGGGGCATAACGGAAAGAGGCCTGATGGGAGTCCTATGATTTATGTCACAGCACCTTACGATCAAAACATGTCTGTTGATTATTTTGACTCTATGGATGATTTTTCCAAGCGTAAGTTGCCAGGGGTGACAGCAGTGCAATACCCTTACTTAACTATAAGTGATTTTCTTGAACCTTATATTATTCGAACTATCTTTCCTATAAACAAAAAAAACTTTTGGGACGGCAATCTTCAAAAAAGACACGAAAGCCCTCAGAAAGGTTATCTCCTTCCTATTAAAAGATTATTCTTTGATTTCTTTGACTTTGAAGATCTTAACTCAACTATGCCTGATGGCAACCCCACCTTTGAGATGGTGGAAGGGAATCAGGGCCAAATAACGGTTACCCTGAGGATACCAATAAAGGACAATAATTATATTTCCTACGAAAGAATTTACTATCCACCACAAGTTAATGGTAGAGATTCCGGACCTGATTTGGTTAAGAATCGGGGGTCAATTGTTGAAAATGAATTTAGTGTTTCACTTTTTCCCAATTTCAAACTAAGTGAAAAGGAAGATAATTTCTTCAGAGTTTGTTTGGTTGAGTCGGATATACTTCCCACTACTAAAAACCTTAAATACGCGATTGATTTTTACAAATTTAATGGAGAAAAAACCAAGGTTCTAGCGCGACAACATAGAAGTGAAAAAAAAGATGCTAATGTTAACTCTCACCATTATGTGATTGAAAGGGACTATTTTGAATTTTTGGAGGTAGGAATAAGCAGTGGCGCGAAAGGCTTAATAGTTCCAAATTTAAAACAAAAAAGTAACGGGGTGCTTCCATCAGTTTTTGCCATTGATTTTGGGACAACCAATACCCACGTGGAATATTCAATAGGGGAAGAAAACGTTAATCCTAAACCGTTTGAGATCACAGAAAGTGACCAACAAATTGCATTTCTTCATGATGTTACCAACGAAATGCTTAATGAGGACCAACAGGAAGATCAGAACCTATTGAAAATTGCACGTTCATTAGGCCGATTGACCAGCAGGTTACTTCATGAAACCATGCCAGAAATAATTAGCGATAGTGGAGACTTTAGTTTTCCCTTCAGATCAGCTATTGCTTCTAAAACCAGTCTAAATATTCTCGGTGAAACCCACACACTTGCTGATTTAAATATTCCTTTTTATTACGAGAAAATTGAATACCAGTCCCAAATTGAAAAAGTAATAAAAAACTTGAAATGGGACAATGCATATGTTGGAAACGAAAAGTATATTAAACACTTTTTTGAGCAACTAATCTTTCTCATTAGAAACAAGATCTTGATAAATGGGGGGAATTTAAAGAAGGTAAAACTGGTGTGCTCACATCCCACCAGTATGTTATCCTGGAGAAGGGATCTCCTTCAAAAAACATGGAAGGAGTTGTACCAGAAATTAATTTCGATGGAAAAGGAGCCCATTTTTATTTCTGAGTCAATTTCTCCATTTTATTTTCTTAAAAGAAGGGGTGGTATTACTGCCATTAACAAACCGGTAGTTTCAATTGATATTGGTGGCGAAACAACTGATGTAGTAATTTACCTAAATGAACAGCCACAAATTGTTTCTTCTATGCGCTTTGCTACAAATGCGATCTTTGGAGATGGATTTAATAACAGCCCTGAGACTAATGGATTTGTTCAAAAGTATAAAGATGAAATAATTTCTTTGTTGGATAAAAATAACCTGGGTAAAATTAAAAGAACAGTTGAAGGTGTAATTAACACCAGCAATAGTTCTTCCGATATTATTAATGTCTTTTTTTCCATTGAGAACAATAAAGTCCTAAATCCTAAAGGCCTTGTTTCATTTAACGATTTGTTGACTAAGGACCATAAACTCAAAGTTGTTTTTGTCATTTTTTATTCTGCCATTATTTACCATATTGCCCGAATAATAAAAAATAAAGGAATCCCAATCCCTGCTTATATCTCATTCAGTGGAATGGGATCAAAGGTTATAAATGTAATTGGAGAAAGCAGTTTAAACTTGCTTACAAAAAAAATTCTTAGTTTAGTTCTTGGTGGCAGTAACGGGGAAATTAGTATAAAGCAGCACCCTGAACCCAAACAGATTACTGCAAGAGGTTCAATTTACTATGGGGTTGAAAACGCGCAAGCTCCGGAAAACATTAAAGCAGTCCTTCTTGGGGATTTCAACAATACGTTTGTTGAAAATGGAGATGAAATTTCCTACAGTGAATTGAATGAATCAATTTTAGAAAGTGTTGCTCAAGAATTTGTAAATTTTTTAGAGGTTTTCGAAACCCTAAATAAGGAGTTAAACTTCAGGGACAATTTCGGTTTTAGTGTGGATGAGTTCAGGGAGTTTAAAAAATTACTGGCCGATAAAGATAAAGTGATGGAATATTTAAAGTTGGGCATAAAAAGGAAAGTCGAGCAACTTAATAATCAGTCAAGTGAACCCATTGAAGAATCATTGTTCTTCTACCCATTAATCGGAGGCTTGAACCGGCTTGCTTACGATATTTATGCGAATAACCAAAATAATAAAGACTAAATGAAGAAACTATTTTTTTTATTTTCCTTCCTGGGCGCGCTTCTTCCTTCCTTAAGTGCGCAGGAGGGGATTTCCAAAATGGAGTTTGAACAAATAATTGATTATGTCAATTGTGAACTAACAAAATTTTATATCGGAACCCTTAATGGGCCTGATGAAAGTGAAAACTTTCAAAAGATAAGAAATAAACTTGATCAGAATACAATTGACAGTCCAATTACCTATAATCAGCTTGTTGCCTTAATCTCGGAGGATTTCTCAAGGACCCTTGGCAACCTAACCAATATTATAGAAGAGAGAAAAGCTCGTTATGATGCCAAATTGGAAGGGACGGAGTTACTTAATCTTGCACTTTCAAAAGGAGATATTTCTGAAAGCCTTTTTAATATAATAGAGGAGCGTGTTATCTCCTTGCGTGATGAACTTGAGCCTTCAAGTATTAATCTACCAGTTTCTGAAATTCCTCATTACGAAACAGAGAGCAAAACAGGAACAGTTTTTTCACACAAGCTAACCTTTTGGAATATTATTGTTGGATCACTTTTTTTTATCGGGTTAATTCTGATAACCGTTTTAATAAACTTTCAAATTCTTAAGGCAAAACTTAAAAGACAGCGATTCCATACAAATCAGTCTATAGAAAAGAAAGTTGACAATTTGTTTTTTGATAGGTTTGGCAAAGAAAAAAC
>LSQX01248494.1_pt1 | contig 10583 bp, 13 predicted proteins | sample 654561 | NCBI WGS metagenome assembly LSQX01 (sample SAMN04489861, study PRJNA283612) | anaerobic digester metagenome | isolation source: 4 biogas reactors fed with cattle manure at either 37C or 55C with and... | place: Denmark: Kongens Lyngby | collected 2014
AGATGTGTATAAGAGACAGACTAAACGGTTATAAGCATCAAAAAGCCGGGCGGACGAAGGTCTGCCCGGCCATTTTTTGTAATGACTTACCTGCTTCTGCGGCCCTCGCCCAGCACGCGGGCGTACTCGCCCGGGCGTTCCAGCACCAGGGCGCAGCCCAGGGCGATGCACTCCTGGGGATGGTCGGCCACAAAGACCGGAATCTGCATCTCGCGCTGGATAACTTCCTTCAGCGCGCGCATCTGGGCGCCGCCGCCGGTGAGCAGGATGCCATCGTCAAACACGTCGTTGGCCAGCTCCGCCGGGATGCGCTCGATGACCGAGTGCAGGCCTTCAATAAGCGCGTGCAGCGGCTCCTCCGCGGCCTCGGCCAGCTCCTCCCCGGTGATGTCCGCCTGGCGGGGCAGGCCGGAGACCAGGTTGCGCCCGGCGGCGGGCAGGCTCAAGGTGTTTTGCTCCTGGCTATCCACGGTGCCGATGGCGCTTTTCAAGTCCTCGGCGGTGCGCCAGCCGATGAGCAGGTTGTGCTTTAAGCGGATGTAGCGGATGATGGCGTCGGTGAAGGCGTCCCCGGCGGTGTCCAGGATGCTGCGCGCCATGATTTCACCGGAGGAGATGACCGCGATGTCGGTGGTGGCGCCGCCGATGTCCACCACCATGCGCCCGGTGACCTCGTTGATCTGGACGCCGGTCCCCAGGGCCGCCGCCAGGGGCCGCTCGATGATCTGGGTGCGGCGGGCTCCCGCTTCCAGCATGCCCAGGATGAGCTGGCGCTTTTCAATCTCGTTGGAGGTGGCGGATACGCTCATCAGCGCGCGCGGGCGGTTGAACAGGTGCTTGCCCACCACGCGCATGACAAAGTAGTTGAGCATGATGGACAGCATGTCAAAATCCTGGATGGTGCCCTTTTGCAGGGGGCGCACCACCGTGATGCCGCTGGGTTCCCGGCCGATCATCTGGTAGGCTTCCAGGCCAATGGAGATGATGTTGCGCGTATCATGGTTGACCGCCAGCACAGCGGGTTCGTTGAACACAACGCCCTTGCCGCGCTCGGCGATTAAAACATTGGATGAACCCAGGTCAATGCCGATATCCTCAACAGAAGCCATCGGAAGTCTCCTTCACCGTAAAATCTGTCTTCGACAGGCAATGTAACACCTTTGCCTTGAATTGAAAACACTGTATCATATAATGGTAACAATTACCACATTTTAACGCAATAAATCAGGCAAACTGGCCCGCGTCCCCACTTTTTTGGAGAAAACGCCAAACCAGGGCCTGATTTTCAGTGGAAAAGGTCACATAACTGGCGTCGCCGTCCACAAGGTGCGGCGACCCAGGACGTCAATGAGCAAGATGGAGACCGTGCCACGGAGCAGGGGCACCTCCAGTTGGGTCTGCAAAACTGGGGTTTGCTTCTGGCGGACGGAGGAGGCATAGGCCACAAACACGCCCTTGTTCATCAGCCCCGCGCACCATTGGTCCACCAGGTCCAGCCCGCGGATAGGAAGCCCCTTGGGCTGGGTTTCAAAGCCCACAAGGTCCTCCTCCGGCACGATGTAGGAATTGATGCCCACGGTATAATAGCCGATGCCCGGCACGCTGGAGGCGTCCAGCATGGCGCCGTGGTCAGAAAAGGGCGCCTGGCACACCAGGCGGTAGGGGGCAAGGCGCTTGCGGGAGACGGCAAAGGCCACGGGGCTTTTGTCAATGCCCAGAAAATGCCGCTGGTTGTTGGCGGCGCTCATCAGCAGGGAGCCCGAGCCGCAGGCCAGGTCGGCCACCAGGTCCCCCGGCTTGGTGGTGGACAGCAGCATGCGGTCCATCAGCGCCTGGGGCTTTTGTCCGGGGTAGCCGGTGCGCTGGGGGTCCTTTTGCTGCAGGAGCGCGACATCCGCCCAGACATCATCCGGGTAGACCGGCTCGTCATCATAATAGATATACTCCTTGCCGCCGGTTTTGATGCTGCGGTAGGAGCGGCCGTGCTCGTCCACATGGCGCTTTAAATGGTTGCTGCGCTCTTCCTTGCGCGTGACGGGCACCTGGGTGATGTCAAAGAAATGGGCGGTTGACTTGGCGTAAAACAGAATGACATCATGCTTGCGGCTGAAGTGCTTTTTGCTGCGGCCGCCCGCCTGATAGGTCCAGATGATCTGGTTTTTGAAGTTGTTTTCGCCAAAGACCTCGTCCATCAACAGCCGCGCGCGGGCCAGGGTGTTGGCCTCCACGTGCAAAAAGAGGGAGCCGGAGTCTGTCAGCAAGGCGTGGGACAAATCCAGCATCCTGCGCAGGTCATGCAGGTATTGCTGGTCATCGGGCTTCACATAATCGCTGTAGGCAGGCAAGTTGATGGCCTGGCGGCTGGTCTCCCAGCCCTTCTCCCCCACGCGCAGTTTACAGGAATAATCTTGCCCGGTGGCGCCGGGCAGGTCCAGGTAAATCATCTGCACCTGGCCCAGGTAGGCGGACAGGTCGGTTTCCAGCGCGTCCGCGCACAGCAGCAGCCCGCCTTCCTGCTGGCTGTCGTTGATTTCACGCAAGCCCTGGGCGCGCTGCCACATCATGGGGTCGGCTCCTTCTGCCACAGGGGCGCGGTCATTTGCTCCACCGCGCGCTGCTGGGCGATGATGAACTCCTTTTGTTTGGGGTCAGAACACAAGGCCTCCGCCGCCTGCCTGGCGGCATCAACAAAATCAACGCGGAGGCCTTCCATGCCCGAGGGCATCAGGGGGCAAATGGGCCAGGCGCGCGGGTCCAGGCGGACATCGGGCCGGCCTTCTGAATTGATAAAAAACATCAGGGGAAAAACCCGGCAGGCCATGGGGCGGGTGTGCCGCATACAGGTGCCTTTACAGGTGAGCAGGGTGCCGCCTGAAACCAGGCTGTCATCGGCATTGAGCGCAAAGCCCTCCGGCAGGCTGACGTACTGCGCTTCTTCCCCCGGAAACAGCAGCATGCCCCCGCGGCCCTCCTCGTCCGTCCGGCAGCAGGCGGCGCCGCACAAGGCCCCGCAGTTGCGCGCAAGCGGCGTCACGATGGATAAGATGTCCAGCGCGTTTTCCAGCGCGCCCCTTGTCTTCACAGCCTTTTTCATTGCCGGAATTGTAGCACTTCGCCCCTTCATTGACAAGCAAAAGCCCTCCATCCTACAATCAATATACCATGAAAAGGAGCACGCACATGCGCATCAGCCTGCCAGACCACGCCCTCCGAGCCATCGCCCTGCTGGAAGAACAGGGCTTTGAGGCCTATGCCGTGGGCGGCAGCGTGCGGGACGCCTTGCTGGGCCTGCCCCAGGGCGATGTGGACCTGTGCACCGACGCCGAGCCTTCACAGATGCAGGCCGTGTTCAAAGATTTCACGACCATCCCCACCGGGCTCAAGCACGGCACCCTCACGGTGCTGATGGACAGGCAGCCCATCGAAATCACCACCTACCGCACAGACGGCACCTATTCCGACCAGCGCCACCCGGACCGGGTGACCTTCGTGCGCAGCCTGAAGGAGGACCTGGCACGGCGGGACTTCACCTGCAACGCCATGGCCTGGCACCCCAAAAAAGGCCTTGTGGATTTTTTTGATGGGCGGGAAGCCATACAAAAAAAAGAGCTGCGCGCGGTGGGCCAGCCGGAGAAGCGTTTTACCGAGGACGCCCTGCGCGTCCTGCGCGGGCTGCGCTTTGCCTGCCAGCTGGGTTTTTCCATTGAGGAGAAGACGCTGAAAGCCATGATGGACAAGGGCGACGGCTTGCAGGCGGTGTCCAAAGAGCGCGTCGCCCAGGAATTGAACCGCGCCCTGTGCGCGGACCATGTGGAAGACGCGTTGAGAAAATATCCCCGGCTGCTGTATTTTGTGCTGGAGGAGCTGTCCCCCATGCTGCACACGCCCCAGCGCACCAAGTTTCATGCCTACGACGTGTGGGAGCACACCATCCGCACGGTGGGCATCGCCGGCAAGGACCTGGCGCTGCGCTGGGCCGCCCTCTACCATGACGCAGGCAAGCCCTATAACACCCAGATTGACCCGGATGGCACTACGCACTTCCGCGGCCACCAGGCCACCAGCGCGCGGCTGATGGACCAGGCGATGGTGAGGCTCAAGCAGCCCAAGGCCTTGAAGGAGCAGACCGTCGCCCTGGTGAAGCACCACGATGACCGCGTGGGGCCGGACAACCTGAAGCTGTGGATCTCCCGCCTGGGCATGGACACGGCCAAGAAGCTGCTGCAGCTGCAGATTGCCGACCTGTCCACCCACTCAATCCTGGGGCAGCAGCGCGTGCCGCAGCTGCAGGCGCTGCTTTTGGAAACCAAGGGCTATGAAAAAGACGGAAAGACCTTTGATGTGTCCAGCCTGGCGATTTCCGGGCGGGACCTGCTGGACCTGGGCTTTGCCCCGGACAAGCGCCTGGGAAGGGTCCTGGAGGCCTTGCTCAAGGAAGTGCTGACCGGGCAAACGGACAACAGCAGGGAAGCCTTGCTGGACAAGGCGAAACACTTGTATTCAGCACATTGAAATGGCGGCCTTGCGGCCGCCATCCAAAGCATCAATAAACTATATCTTGGGAGGTATCGGAGGGCAAAGCCCTCCGATGGTAATCCGCGGCAGCGACATGTGCGGTGTCGCGGGTTTGGGCTTTAGCCCAAACTTTCCATGAATTTCTGCCGACCGTGAGCATACGCGAACAGGCAGAAATTCCCGTTCCTCCAAAACGAAAAAGTGTCCGCAGACACTTTTTCGACAAGCCAAATGGCGGCCTTGCGGCCGCCATCAACAAACAAAGGACAGATGAAGAATCAGGCTTCGGGGATGAGCAAGCCCAGGTTGCCCTCCTTGCGCAGGTAGAGCACATGGGTCTGGTCGGTGTCCACATCCACATATACAAAGAAGCTGTGCCCAAGCAGTTCCATCTGCAAGATGGCGTCCTCCTGGCTCATGGGGCGCACCGTATAGGTCTTGCTGCGCGCCACTTCGCGGGCTTCCTGCTCGGCATCGCTCAGGTCTTCGATAAATTCGGGCTGGGTGTCCGCGGGCAGCTCTTCACGCAGGCGTTTGTCCAGCCTGGTGCGGTGGCGCAGGATTTGTTTTTCCAGTTTGGCCAGCGCCTTGTCAATGGACATGAAGAGGTTGTCCTCGCTGCTGGCTTCAGCGCGCAGCAGCACGCCGTTGATGGGCACGGTGATTTCCACGATGCGCTGGGTCTTTTCCCGGCGCATGCGCACAAACATCTCCGTGTCCTGGCGCAGGTACTTGCCCATGGTCTGGGTTTTCTTCAGCACGCGGTTTTCAATGGCCGGGGTGATGTTCATTCCTTTGGCGGTCATGGTCGTTTTCATAAGCGTCCTCCTTCAATGATATGGGAAAACGTGCTGTTGATCCAACAGCACTGATCCGGAGCGGTATTCAGGCCTGGAAAATATCGTTAAACTGTTCTTCCTGAAGCACTTTGAGCGCGTAGGAGCAGGTGGCGCCCACCTTGAGCCCTTCCTGCCGGGCATGGTCCGCGACTTTTTCCACCAGCTTGCGGGCGATGCCCTGGCCGCGCAGGCTGGGGTCGGTGAAGGTGTGATCCACAACAATCAAGCCATCATTAGGCTTTGTAAAAGTGATTTGCGCCAGGGGTCTGGCCTTGTTGTCCCCCGCGTAGAAACGGTTCTTATCAAAGAGGATTTCCAAACGGTTGCCCTCCTTCTTCTTGTTGCTTGTACCTATTGTATACCCGATGTAAAGCCCCCTTAGACTTGAAACCCTTCCTGGCATTTGCTATCATGACCGCGGGCTTGTAGCCCGAAAGGAGACAGCATGGACAAGAAAACCGTGTTTTCACACATTGACCATACATTGTTAAAACCCGAGGCCCAGTGGAAGGACGTGGACCGCGTCTGCAAGGAAGCAGTGGACAACTGCATGGCCTCCGCCTGCATCCCGCCGCGCTTTGTAAAACTCGCCAAGGAAAAGTACGGCAACCGCCTCAACCTGTGCACCGTCATCGGCTTCCCGCTTGGCTACAACACCATGCGGGTGAAGGTGTTTGAAGCGCAGGAGGCCGTGCTGGACGGCGCGGACGAGATTGACATGGTCATCCACATCGGCGACGCCAAAGCCGGGGATTTTGACCGCGTTACCGAGGAAATCCGCGCGGTCAAGGCCGCCATCAACGGCAGGATTCTGAAAGTGATTGTGGAGACCTGCTACCTGACGGACGCGGAAAAGGCCGCGCTGTGCCGCTGCGTCACCGACGCCGGCGCCGACTTCATCAAGACCTCCACCGGCTTTGGCACCGGAGGCGCGACGGCGGCTGACATCGAGCTGTTCAAGCAGCACATCGGCGAGGAGGTCAGGATGAAGGCCTCCGGTGGCATCCGCACAAAGGAAGCCATTGAGGGCTTCATCAACCAGGGCTGCGCGCGCATCGGCGCCAGCAGCGGCCTGACCGCCTACCAGGACCAGCCGGACACACAGAACACAGGCTACTAAACACAGATCAATGACAGGCGCCGTACAACGCGGCGCCTGTTTTGTGTTTCGTTTTTTTGTGGAAGCTATGGAAGCAGCAGCTTGGCCGCCGTGCCCAACACGCCTGCCCCCAGCATCACCAGGATGGGGCTGGGTTTCCATTTGCGCAGCACGAACAGCGCCAGAATGAAGCAGGCCACAGCGATCCAATCTATGGCGCTTAATGACATACGCGTGCTGTGCCCAAACAGCGCCAGCAGCGCGATGGACAGCCCTGCCGAAGCGATCAGGGCCACCGCGGCCGGCCGCAGGCCGCCCAGCACCCCCTGGAAGGCTGCCTTGTCCTTCCAGGCGCGGTAGACGCGCGCCAGGATGAGGACGATGATCAGGCTGGGCGTGATGCAGCCGAGGGTGGCGATGATGGCGCCGGGCAGGCCGGCCACGCGCGTGCCCACGAAAGTGGCGGCGTTTAAGGCGATGGGCCCGGGGGTCATCTCCGCGATGGTGACAAGGTCGGTAAAGGTTGCCATGTCCAGCCAGGGGTGGATGACCACCACCTGGTCCCGAATCAGCGGCAGCGCCGCCAGCCCGCCGCCAAAGGCAAAGAGGCCCACCTGGAAAAAGGAGAGGTACAGCGTTATCAGCAGGCTCATGGCGTGGCCTCTTTTCGTTGTCCGCGCAGCCAGGCGTCCGAAAGGCCCACCAGGCCGCAGACCAGCAGCACCAGAATGATGGGGGCTTTAAAGAAGTAGACGGCGATGAAGGCCAGCGCCATCAGAATGATGGGGGTTGGCTGTTTTTTGCGCGCGATACCGCTTGCCATGGTCCAGACCACGTCGGCGATGACCGCCGCGACCCCGGCGCGCATGGCCTCCATGAAGGTGGCCACGATTTTATTGGTGATGAAGGCCTCATACACCAGAGAAATTAACGTCAGCACAACCAGGGGCGGCAAAGCCGTCCCCAGCACCGCCACCAGCGCGCCCTTGAGCCCCAGCACCTTGTAGCCCAGGATGATGGAGGTGTTGACCGCGATGGGGCCGGGGGCGGACTGGGCGATGGCGATCATGTCCAGCATCTCCTCATCGCTGACCCAGTGCAGCTGCTGGGCGAAGCGCTTGCGCATCAGGGGTACAATCACATAACCGCCCCCAAAGGTGAAGGCGCTGATTTTAAACACGGACAGGAACAAGGTCAGCAGGCTGGGTTTGTGGTCTGGCATGGAGGCCTCCCCTCTTGATGCCGCCATGCTAAGCCCCCAAGGCCCAAATTGTCAAGGATCGCTTGACAAAAACCCCACACAGGCGGTACTTTGGATACAAAGAAAAAACAAAACGGAGGACAGCAATGCACGCTTTCTACAGCGCCTTGATGGCGGGGGTGATGACCGGGATGGGCGGCGCCGCCTTTCTGGGCGCGGACAACCGCGAGGTGGGCTCCTTCCTGTTCTCCATCGGCATGTTTGCCGCCCTGGCCCTGGGCTTGCCGCTGTACATTGGGCGCTGCGCCGGCGCGATTTGCCACAAGCCCCGCAAGATTGGCACGCTGCCGGGCATTTTGATCGGCAACCTGCTGGGCGCCATCCTCTGCGGGCTGGTTTATGGGCTGACCGTGCCCTCTGACGCCCCGCTGCTCCAGGCCGCGCGCCTCAGCCAGCCCTTCCTGTCCACCCTGGCGCGGGGCATTTTCGCCGGGATGATCATCTACACCGGCTCCTATTCCTGGAACACCATGACATCCGCCAAGCCCATCGGCACGCTGCTGGCGGTGACCGCCTTTGTGGTGTCCCGCTTTGAAAACAGCATCGCCGACGCCTTTTATTTCGCCGCGGCCTTCGCACAAACCGGCGTCTTTGAGTTGGCCGTCCTGCCCTTTATGCTGGCCGCCATCCTGGGCAACACCATCGGCCCAGTGCTGCTGTGCCTGGCCATCCCCAGGAACCACCAGCCGGCATAGGCCTTCATAAGCACACAAAAAACAGCCGCTATGATCTCACAGCGGCTGACTTGTTTTTTGCTTATTCGGCAAACACCAGTTTCAAACTGATGTCCGCCACCTGGGCGATGGTCTCATGCACCGAGCAGTACTTGGCCGCCAGCTCGCTGGCGCGCTCAAAGCCTTTCTGCTCCTTGGCGCCGTGAATGGTAAACACCATATCCACCGTACGCAGGGTGGTGGGCACCTCCTCGCGCTTGACGCCGCGGATGGCGATCTCCGCCCTGTCATACTGCAAACGCATCTTGTCGGCGATGTCCACAAAGGTGGCGTAGTAGCAGCTGCCCAGCGCGCCCAGCATCAGGTCGTAGGGGCGCAGCTTGCCCTCCTGCTTTTTGCCGATTTGCACCTGGCCAAACTCCGTCATCAAGCTGCCCTCAAAATGACGGTCAAAGTTCAAAGTGACCCGTGTCTCGCTCATGTTTTTCCTCCAAAACGACGCTATTGCAATGGTTTGATGGCGCGGGTGGCGAAGAAGCAGGGCACGCCGTGTTCCATCAGGGGCCCTGTGTTGTTGCTGTCCTCAAAGATGTCCGTCAGCATCAGCCCGGCCTTCAGCTGCCCGCCCACCTGCTCCTGGATGGGATGGGAGAACTGCAGGCTTTCGTAGGGGTTTGCCTTGATGGTTTCCTCCCAGTCCGCCTGGCTTAAAGGGTCCTGGGGCAGCTTGTGGGTGATCACCAGGCTGTCCTCATCAAACAAAAAGTTGATGCCGTTGTCCAGGCCCGCCAGCAGCGCCCCGCCGGGCTTCAACACCCTGTAGCACTCGTTCCACACCGGCTGCACCTGACGGATGTAGCAATTGGACACCGGGTGGAAAATCAGGTCAAAGCTGTTGTCCAAAAAGGGCAGGGGCTTGGTCATGTCGCCCTTGATCACCTCAATCGCATAGCCCTCCCGCCGGGCCACCATCCGCTCGCTGTTTAGCTGCTCATCCGATAAATCAAACACCGTGCAAATCGCCCCCAGCGCCGCGAACACCGGCATCTGCTGGCCGCCGCCGGACGCCAGGCCCAGCACGCGCTTGCCCTTCAAGTCCCCAAACCACGCTTTGGGCACCGGGATGTTGGGCGTCAGCACCACCTGCCAGTCCCCTTGTTTTGCCCTCGCGTAAACCTCCGGCGTGATTGGCTGGCCCCATTCCCAGCCGCCGCGCACCCAGGAATCAATCGCGAAGGCGTTGTACCGCGTGTAATGGCCCTTGTCACTCATCTCACTCACCATCTTACCCGCTGCCAGAGCACCGCCTGCCCCTGCTTGCCGCTCTCCTTCAAATCCACCAGGCGCTGGTTGGCGCTGCCCCGGAAGTCCAGCTCCAAGGAACGCTGCGGCAGCACAAAGGGACCGTCCACCAGCACATCACAGGTGTCCAGTAGGCCCTGGACCGCGCTTTCCTTGCTCTTCTTCAACGCTTCATAGGTATAACCCGAATAAATCCACACGTTCAGCCCCCGCGCCTTGGCCTCCCTGGCCATCACCAAGCAGGCCTCCGCCTGCTCAAAGGGCTCGCCGCCCGACAGCGTCAGGCCATCCAGCAGCGGGTTTTCCTTGACCAGCTTCAGCACATCCGCCGTGTCCATCTCCCTGCCGCCCTGAGGGTCGTGCGTTTGCGGGTTATGACACCCCAAACACCCATGGCCGCAGCCCTGCACAAACACCGCCAGCCGCAGCCCCGGGCCGTCCACAATGCTGTCGTTCATGATGCCATTCACACGAAACTTCACCGGGAGAGACCTCCTTTAGGGGACGGTGGGGACGCCGGGGCATTCTTGAAAGAATGACCCCCTCAATTCGCCATAGTCGCCTGCCCTCATTAACATTCGTTCAGGCTCCTTGGCTCATTGGGCTGACATGCCGCCTTCTCCCCGCACAGCGGGCGGCGGCATTCTGCCCCCATCCCCCTAAGAACTTTAATAGAGATTATCAACAAATTCATTCATTAAAGTTTTGAGGAAAGGGGTACGGGGAAAACCACTTTTTCAAAAGTGCTTTCCCCCGCTTCGTTCGTTCTTCCGTACGCCGTTCTACTCCGCTACGCCGTGCTTGACACGGTCGTGCTCCTCGGACTGCTTGGCGTTGTTGAAGCGGTCGGTGGTGCCCACAAGGTAGCCGGTGATGCGGCGGATGCGCTCAAA
>LSQX01401448.1_pt2 | contig 10583 bp, 12 predicted proteins | sample 654561 | NCBI WGS metagenome assembly LSQX01 (sample SAMN04489861, study PRJNA283612) | anaerobic digester metagenome | isolation source: 4 biogas reactors fed with cattle manure at either 37C or 55C with and... | place: Denmark: Kongens Lyngby | collected 2014
CAGGGCGGCGGCCCAGATGCCGCAGGCACGCGCGGAGAAAAGGCGTTTCATGCGGCGCTACCCTGTCCGCTTCTGCCGGTAGGCACCCATGAGGTAGCGCGCCACCACCTTGAGAACGCGCAGACCGTAGGGGATCGAGCGCAGGTGCGAGACCTCGTCGCCGTAGTGGGTGGGGATCGGTATCTCGCAGATGCGGAAGCCGCGTGCCCGCGCGAGGGCGATCATCTCGAGGTCGAAGTCGAAGGAGCCGCTCTGCTCACGCCACGGCACGGCCTCCAGAAAACGGCGGGCGTAGGCCATGTAGCCGCTGTGGTACTCGGCCAGCCGCAGCCCGAAGGCGCGGTTCTCGATCCAGGTGAGGGCGCGGTTGGCGATGTACTTGTAGCGCGGCATGCCCCCCTCCAGGGCGCCGCCGCCGAGCAGGCGCGAGCCCTGTACCAGATCGGCCTCGCCGGCATCGAGCGGCGCCAGCATGTCCGGCAGCGATTCGGGGGCGTACTGGCCGTCGGCATGCAGCACCACGACGCCATCGGCATTTTCCTCGAGCGCCGCCTCCAGCAGGGTCTTGAGCGCGCCGCCGTAGCCGCGGTTGACCTCATGCCGCAGCGGGCGCAGGATGGGCCATTCCTTGGCCAGTCGTGAAATGACCTCCCATGTCTGGTCGCGGCTACCGTCGTCGACCACGATGATGCGGGCGAGGCGCGGTACCAGAGCCTCCGGCAGGCGCTTGAAGACCCCTTCCAGCGTCAGGGCCGCCTGATAGGCGGGAATGACGATCACGGGACGTTCGAGCATGCGGTTCAACCCTCCCGGCGCGATTCGCGGACGTAGTACTCCATGGTGAGCTCGACGGTCTCGCGGACCGAGAAGCGCGGCTGCCAGCCGAGGAGCGTCTGCGCCTTGGTGATGTCGGGAATACGGCGGTCTGAGTCGTCGTAGCCCTCGCCGTAGAAGTCGCGTCCGGAGATTGTGGCGATGGAGGCGCGCGGCTGGCCGGGCAGGCGGAAGCGCTCATCGTAGATTTCGCGCATAAGTTCCGCCAGGCCGCGGATGCTGATCTCGTTGCCGTATGCACCGACGTTGAAGATCTGGCGGCGCGCGGCTGCGGGCTGCTCGACGATGCGCGCGATGCAGTCGATGGCATCGTCGATATAGGTGTAGGTGCGGCGCTGGTGGCCACCATCGACAAGCTGCATCGTGCCGCCGGTCAGGAGCGCCTCCATGAAGTACGAGAAGACGCGCGGCAGGCCGCCCTCCTGCTCGGAGGGGAGGTAGTCGATGCGCGGGCCGATGAAGTTGAAGGGCCGAATAATGGAGTAGTCCAGCCGGTCTTCCAGCCCGTAGGCGTGCAGCACGCGCTCGAGCAGCGCCTTGGCCGAGGCGTAGATCCAGCGGTGCTTGCCGACGGGCCCCATGATCATCGGGCTGGTATCCTCGCTGAAGGTGGCGTGGCGCGGATCCTCGGGATCCTTGAGCGCATCGCCGGCCACACCGGCGATACTCTTGCCGTAGACCTCGCACGAGGAGAACTGGATCAGGCGCCGGCCGTGCCGCACGCAGGACTCGGCGATGCGCAGGTTCTCGGAGAAGTTGAGCCGGAAGATCTCGAGCGGCATGCGGACGTAGAGTCCGGGGTTGGCGTAGGCGATCAGGTCGATGACCAGATCGGCGGCCGCCACGGCGGCATCGAGGTCGAAGGCGTGGCCGGAGATGTCGGTATGGATCCAGTGGAAGCGGGGATGCGTCCGGACATCGGCCAGCTTGTCGTCGTGCGTGTCGAGACCGGTGACCTCGTGTCCGCCGCGCAACAGCCGTTCGACCAGATGCGAGCCTATGAAGCCGCCCGCTCCCAGGCACAAAATCTTTTGAGCCCCATTCATAGATGGCTTGGAGCGTACCACAAGGCTGCCGGTGACGTCACGGATTTTGTGTAAGAGCCGGTTGAAAGCCTTGCTCTTGCATGTACAATAACTGCCGACGGTGGCTTGCCGGAATGGAGAAGAAGCACATGAACATACGCGTTCTGTTTATCGCTGTGGCGCTAATGTGCGGCACAGGCAAGGCTTATGCGACGGCTCAGGTCGCGGAGCGGCTGATTATCGGGGGAGTAACAAACCGTCTTTGCACGGAGCCTTTGTCGCCCTACTTCACTAATACTAATACTAGCCCGGATGATTTGTTTGACGGAACCAATCGTCTTGTATGCTCCGCCTGCTGGCGCGGCTATGTCGGAACGTGGGAAATCAAGGACGGCTTCCTGTGGCTGCTCTCTCTTGAGCAATGGGGTGGCACTCCCCTGGAACTTGAACGAATCTTCCCGAAGCAGAAGGCTCCGATCAAGGCTGCATGGTACTCTGGAAACCTGCGCGTCACCCAGGGAAAAATGCTGCAATACGTGCATGGCGGTTACGCATCGCGATTCGAGAAGGATCTCTTCATCAAGATTGAAAATGGCCGCGTAATCGAGCAGAAGGTCGTGGACAACACCGTGGCACCAGCCAGCGAAGAGACCGATGGAATCGAATGATTCGATAGAATCGGGCGAATCGAATCCTGATCATACGCCCCGCCCAAGGCATTCTCGTTGGGCCGGACCTCCGTGTCCGGCGACTGGAACAGCTCTTGACAAAGCGTAGGGGCGAAGTGTGGGGACGAAGCGTAAAGAGACAAAGTGTGGTGACAAGGTGTGGGAGACAAGGTGTGGGAGACAAGGTGTAGGCGCGAAGCACCCACTCCAAACCCTCTCTTAAACTCGTCGAGTGCCGGGGAAGCTCTCGCAAAGGCGCGCAAGCGCAGGTGGGGCGACGCCGTCCCGGCTAGCCGCAGCGCTGGAGTGTGATAATGTGGGGCAGACATTCCTGTCTGCCCTCGTGTACGCGCGCAGACAGGAATGTCCGCGCCACTCTGGTGCAGCTCCCGCAATGGCGGATAGGTGGCTGAATGGGCGGGGTTGGCGTTACAGTGCCCTATATGCGGCTCGCCGGTCACACCGCGTAGCGGCGTAACGGGGACGGCTCGCCCTACAAAAATATTCTGCGCGAATCTACGCACATGCGCCTGCGAAGCAGGACATCTGCGGTTAAAACTTTTCGCGGCTTCGTGCCTTCGCGTGAGCTTTACCTGTCGTGTTCGACAAAGCGTAGGGACCAAGTGCGACGACGAAGCGTATCCGACAAAGTGTGGAGACAAGGTGTGGAGACAAGGTGCGCGAAGCACCCGCTCCAAACCCTCTCTTAATCCCTCTCTTAATCGGCACGCTTAAACCACCCGCTTAATCTTTCGCTTTCGACAAAGGCGACAAAGTTTCCGACAAAGCTCGCGACACAGTGGCGTCTCTCACCTGTTCCTACTGCCTACTGCCACTGCACACTGCCTACTGCCGCCGCCCCGCTCCGGGGCAGCGGCAATGCGCGCCCAGCCGCGTCCAGAGGGCGCGCCAGGCGCCGGGCGGCTCGGCCGTGAGATCCACACGTGCCTCGGTCAGGCCCGCCGCGCGCAGTTCCTCAAGCTGCCCGAGCCGCTGCAGTGGCTCGGCCGCGCGCGTGAGCCAGCGGCCATCCTCTTCGGTCACCTCGAAAAGCTGCCCGCGATGATCCTGCAGCCCGAACGCCGTACCGCCGGCCTCTGACGGTACGACGGGGCGCGTCGCGGAGATGAAGAGCGGGGGACGCTGATAAACCGGAAGAATCAGGCGCGGTGCCGGATGACCCGCCAGCGAGGCCAGCGTCTCCGCATCCGCCTCGGCAGGCGCGACCACGCCCTCGAAGCCGAGATCGCCCATTTGACGCAAGGCCAGGCGGTTGAGTCCGTAGAGCGCGCCGCCGGCCGTCAGCGAGAGGGGCTGTACCGCAAGGCGCCGCAGCAGATGCAGGCCCGCCAGTCCTCCGCACTCCCAGCGCTGCCAGCCGCGCTCCAGCAGCCGTGCGACCGCCGCCTCGACGGCGCGCGCCTCGTCGCCATCATGGAAGATCAATGGCAGCGCCCAGCGGATCGCCGCCTGCGGCATGGCCGCCTGCCAGGCCGCGCCCAGCTCCGCCAGATCCGCGGTCGTGGCACGGGCATCCTGCCCGTGTTCCATGGGCGGAACGCCCATGCCACGGGGAGTTGTGCCAGCGCCTCCCGCGGCACAATCGGCCACGCGCAGTGCCAGCACCAGCTCGGTGGCACCCCCGAACGCCACGGGCGGTGACGCGACCGGCACCTTTACCGAAACCCGCCACGGTGATCGCGCTACCGGTGTGGGGGGGGCGCACGACGCCACCTCGGCGGCCAGCAGCGCCTGCCGTCCGGCCTGCTCTGCGGCGCGGCGGGCCGCGAGCCGGCTATCGAGCTGCTCCAGCATCTGCCGCCGCAGATTGTTGAGTAGCGAGGGGGCCGCGTAGCGACCGTCGGGATCGTCGAGCGCAAGGTCCGCCAGCTCCCACCCGCTTTCGCCCAGGCGCCCGAAGGCCTTGCGTACCGCCAGGGGTGTCTGTTCCGGCTGGCGGGCCGGTTCGAGCGGCTGCGCCGCCTCCAGCGTGACCGCGAGATCCGGCCGGGCGACCGGCGTGCCCGTGACCCTCACCCCGTCGGCACTGAGCGTCAGCGCGACCCGCAGCGGCTCGGCGACACGGCAGTCGCGCTCGTGCGGCAGGCGCAGCGCGTAGCGCCGCTGCACGGCCTGCGAGGCGGAGCAGAAGACGGGGGCACCGACGGGTAGCGGCGGGGCGTCGTCCGGCAGGGCGATCTCGACGCGGCTGCCGGACGGGACGGACACCTCGAGGCGAGAGCGCCCGGCCAGGCGCATCTGGGCAATGCCGAAGCCGAAGGGGCGTCCGCCACTGGGCAACTCCACCTGCAGCCCATCGTGCTTTTCCAGCGCGCGCGTGGTGGCCAGCACCAGCCAGCGGGCGGATGTACCGCGCTCGCGGCGCACGGCGGCCACGGTACCGACCGGTGTACCGCGATGGCCGACGGCCAGGGCATCGATCACCTCTTCCGGCGGCTGCGGGCCGTCGAAATGGAGCCGCGTCCAGGGGCGGCTGAAGATCGAGCGCAGATCGGCGACGGCCTCGGCGGTCTCCGCTGCGGGCAATGTACCGTCAAGCCGGCGACGGTACACGTCGGTCACGGCCGCGACGTAGAGGGGGCTCTTCATGCGCCCCTCGATCTTGAGGCTGGCAATGCCGGCCTGGCGGAGTTCGCCGAGGCGGTCGAGCAGCGCCAGATCGCGCATGGAGAAGGGATAGCCGGGGCTTGCCCCGGCACCGGTGGCGGTGAAGCGTCCGCGGCAACTGTAGGCGCACTGGCCGCGGTTGCCGCTGCGTCCGGCCTGCAGGGCGGAGAAGAGGCAAAGGCCGCTGTAGGCGTAGCAGAGCGCGCCGTGGACGAAGACCTCGATCTCGATCGGGCTCTGGCGCGTGAGCGCGGCGACCGCCGCGAACGGCAGCTCGCGCGCCAGCACGACGCGCGTGAAGCCAAGCTCCCCGAGCGCCAGGACGCCCTCGAGGCTATGTACCGCCATCTGCGTGCTGGCGTGCAGCGGCAGGTGCGGGAAGCAGCGGCGCACCAGGTGGACAACCGCCAGATCCTGGACGATGAGACCGTCCACGCCGGCCTCGGAGCCGGTCGCCAGCGTATCGAGCACCGAGGGCAGCTCGTCGTCGCGGACGAGCGTGTTGACCGTGAGATATACCGAGCGGCGCGGCGTGAGCCGGTGGGCATGCTGCACGAGGCGGGCGAGGGCCGCGGCGTCGAGGTTGACGGCGTCGGCGCGCGCCGAGTGGCGCGGCAGGCCGAGATAGACGGCATCGGCCCCGTACTGCAGGCCCGCGCAGGCGGCCTCGAAGGAGCCGGCCGGCGCCAGCAGTTCCGGCTGCCGTGCGGGGGCGCTGGTCTGGGATACCCCCAGCCGCTCTCTCTCTCGTTTTTGACAAAGCGTAGGGACAAAGTGTGGAGACGAAGTGTATCTCTGACCCATTCCAACTGCCTACTGCCACTGCCTACTGCTACTGCCGCCGCCCCGCTCCGGGGCAGCGGCGTTACTCAACACTCCACCCCCGGCTGCGCGGGCCAGCCCGCATCCATGCCATGGCGCACGCAGGCGATATCGCTGACGGTGTCGGCCAGCGCGACCAGTGCGGGGGCGGCCTGCCGTCCCGTGAGGAACACGATCTTGCCCGCCGGCGCGATGCGGACGGCGGCGACCACGTCGGCGGCATCGAGCAGGCCGAGGGAGACGGCACAGCAAATCTCGTCGAGGACGACCATGTCCGGTTCCGGCGCCTGCAGACGCTCGCGGGCGAGTTCCAGGCCGCGCTGCGCCGCCGCGCGGTGGCGCTCGAGATGCGCGGGGGATGGGTTGCGCACGAAGCCGCAGCCGCAGAAGTGTACCTCGACCTCCGGGAAGCGCGCCAGTGCGCGGTTCTCGCCGGTGTCGCGGTCACACTTGATGAAGTGGATAAGGGCTACCCGCATACCGTGCCCGGCGGCGCGGAGCACCATGCCGAGCGCGGAGGTGGTCTTGCCCTTGCCGTCACCGGTCAGCAGGATCACACGTGGCTTGGCGGGCGGCATGGTTGGTCATCCGATGCGGGCAAGGGTTCCCGGCAGGCCATGGCGGCGGCCGACGGGCGTGATGGCGACGCTACGGTCGAGGAGCAGTTGCCGCAGGGAGGTGGCGGGATCGCCCTCGCCGAGGTCGGCCTCTATGAGCGAGGCGTACCGGCCGGCGACGGCCTCCTCGCCGGCACGGGGCAGCGGATCGGAGCCGTAGAGCAGGCGCAGGCCCTTTTTGCGGGCGCGGCGCATGAGCCGCGGCTGGCCCCAGAAGGCGGGGCGCAGGGCGCTGTCGCAGACCAGCAGGCTGCCGGGTTCCGCGGCGTCGATCATGGCACGCACGGCGCGGCTGCGCGGAAAGAGCCACTTGCCGAGGCCCCAGGCCAGTGCCGGCAGGGCGCCCGCCTCGCGCAGGCGGCGGTTGGTTTCGGCGAGGGACAGTCCGTCGGGTATTTCGGCCTCGGTGAAGAGGCCCAGCAGCTCGACACGCTCGCGGGCGGCGATCTGGCGCGCGGCGATCAGCAGGATCTCGCGCTGGCCGTCGTACATGAGGCAGGTGCCGGGCGCGGGGTCGGGCGCGCGCTGCCAGCGCTGTCCCAGGCGCGTGGTGATCGCGAGCATACGGCCGAGGGTCTTTTGCGCCTCGCGGAGCATGACGAATGCGGCACAGGTGGAGGCGTCGGGTGCCAGGCGTGCCGCCTGGTCGGCAAAGGCATCGAAGAAGCTGTCGCGGTCGTAGGCGGAGTAGAAATGGAGGTGGGCGTCGAGGAAGATCATGGAGTCTGGCTGGCGGCAATCTGCTCCTCGATAAGCCCGCTCATGTCGTTGGCGATCGCCGCAGCAGCGACGCGGATGGCGTTGAAGATGGCGCGATGGGTCGCCGCCCCGTGCGTGACGACGCAGGCGCCCGGCACGCCGAGAAGCACGGCTCCGCCGTAGAGTTCCGGATCCATGCGGCGCTTCATGGCCCTGAGCGCGCCCTTGAGCAGCAGGGCGCCCAGAAGGCGGATGGGATCACGGCGGAACTCCTCCTTCATCCAGGCACCGATGGCGTGGGCGGCGCTCTCGGTGGTCTTGAGCACGACGTTGCCGACGAAACCGTCGCAGACGATGACATCCGTCTCGCCCGTGAAGAGGTCATGCCCCTCGACATTGCCGCGGAAGTTAATCTGGCGGCAGGAGTGCAGCAACTGGAAGGCCCGCTTGGTCATCTCGTTGCCCTTGCCATCCTCGGTGCCGATGCTCAGCAGGCCCACGCGCGGATTCTCCCGGCGCAGGACGGCTCTGGCATAGGCGCTGCCCATGATGGCGAACTGCACGAGCCAGTGGGCATCGCAATCCATGTTGGCGCCGGCATCGATGAGCACCATCGGCCTGGCGGCGCGGGTAGGCAGCACGCAGGCGATGGCGGGGCGCTCGACGCCCTTGATGCGCCCGAGTCGGAAGAGGGCGGCGGCCGAGAGGGCACCGGAGTTGCCGGCCGAGACCATGGCCCTGGCCTCGCCCGACTTGATGATATCCATGCAGCGGCTGAGGGAGTTGTCGCGCTTGCGCCGCACTGCCGCGGCGGGCGCCTCGCCCATGTCGATAGACTCCGAGGCGTGAACCAGCGCCAGATGCTCGCCCAGTTCCGCCCGGTTCTTCTCCAGTTCGGCGCGGATGAGCGGCTCCTGGCCCACCATCATGATCTGCGCGATGCCCTTCAGCTCACCGATGCGTTGGGCGGCCTCGATACACCCCCTGACCGTCTCGGCCGGAGCGTGATCGCCACCCATGATATCGACCGCTATGCGCATGCTTTCCACCTCCGCCCCCTTTCGGAGGCCTGATGCCTGGTAACACGGATCAAGCCCGACCCCCTCGCCTGGCGGTAATCAGGCCGGAGCGGCATAGAGCTAGTCGGCCTTGATCGTAAGAACCTGCTTGCCGCGGTAGTACCCGCAGGCGGGACAAACCCGGTGCGCCTGACGAGGTTCACCACAATTAGTGCACGAACTAACCTGCGCGACCTCGGCCTTGATCTGGCCGCGGCGCTGACGCACGCGCATCTTCGACTTTTTGCGTTTCGGTACTGCCATCTTCCAGACTCCATCGGATCGCGGCGCGCGCCCGCGCGCCTACGCATCCGTTAAACTCCCACCATCGTACACCGGCCAAACCGGACAATCTAAACTACCAGATCGTCCAGAGCACCCCAGCGGCCATCTTCCTCCGGCTTGCAGCCGCAGGGCCCCTGATTCAAATCGGCACCGCACCGGGAGCACAGCCCCCGGCACTCCGTCCGGCAAACCGGATGGTTGGGAAAAGTGAGTATGATACCTTCCCTAATATCAGGGGTCAAGTCCACGAAAAGGTTTTCGCCTATGGCAATCGAGAAGGTCACGCGCCGGTCGACGCTCTCCCAGTCGAAGACGCGGTTGCAGCGCACGCAGGTGCAGCGGAACGGCTGGGTCACGCTCCCGCGCACCAGCAGCTCATCGTCGAGCCGCTGGATGAAGAGATCGTAGCGGATGTCGCCTGCGGGGACGATCAGCTCCTCATCCGGGCCTAGTTCCAGCACACCGGCCGGTATCTCGCCCGTGAACTGCTCGCCGTCGCGCGCCAGCCGCTCGATATCAACGATCAAAGGCGCCGCTGACATCGGCCCGCCCTCCCGGCGCATCCAGCCGCTGCTCGGGATGCGCCTCCATGAACCGGATAACGTGCCGCTGCACGCTGGCCGGCACGAAGCTGCTGGTGTCGCCGCCGTAGCGGGCGATCTCGCGCACGGTGCTGGCCATGACGTAGCTGTGCTCCTCCTGCGGCATCATGAAGAAGGTCTCGAGCTCCGGCTCCAGCCGGCGGTTGATCAGCGCCATCTGGAACTCGTACTCGAAGTCGGAGTAGGCCCGTAATCCGCGGATGACGACGTTGGCCTGGTTGCGGCGGCAGAAGTCAACCAGCAGGCAATCGAGCGGCTCGACCGACACGTTGGGCATGTCCTGTATTGCCTCACTGATCATCTCCATGCGCTCATCAAGGCTGAACATGCTGTTGCCCTTGGTGGAGAACGCCGCCACCGCGACGATCAGGCGCGGGAAAATACGGTTTGAACGCTTGATTAAATCAAAGTGTCCGCTGGTGAGGGGATCGAAAGTCCCCGGATAGACTGCCATTCTGTTCATCATGATAAGTGCTCCATGCACTGGCCGATCACCAGCCGCGTGCGTCCATAGACGCGATCCCGCAGCAGACGCCAGCCCGGCAAGGCATCCACCGGCGACTGCCGCGGCATTTCGGCGATAAAAAGCCCGCCGACCGCCACGATCCTATCCCGTGCCACCTGTACCGCCAGTTCCGCCAACCCCTTCTCGCGCGTCTGCGAATAGGGCGGGTCGGCGAAGATTATGTCGGCAGCCAGACCGCGGCCACCCGACTGCAACCAACGCTCGACGGGACAGCAGACCACCTGCTGCCCCTCACCGGCCAATGCGACGACATTGGCCAGCGTGGTGCGGTAGACCACGCGGTCGCCCTCGACCCAGATAACCTGACCGGCACCCCGGCTGAGAGCCTCGAGGCCGACCGCACCGCTACCTGCGTACAGGTCAAGGAAGCGTGCGCCGGGCAACTCAGCCCTTAGCATCGAGAACAGTGCCTCGCGGACGCGATCCTGCGTTGGCCGCACGCGATCGCCGCGCGGGACACCGATTTTCCGTCCGCGGTATATCCCGCCTGTGATCCGCATGGGCCCGATTATACCTCAAGCAGGCTTATGCCCGCAACATAACAGTTGCGCACACGGGTAACCGGCTGGCCGGCTGGCTGCGCGCGGTGTGATAAACCGCCAAGACGCCAAGAACGCCAAGGGGAACCGCGAATGGGCGCGGGTGGATCGTGGTGTTTTTAAACCGCGAAAAACGCGAAAAGCGCGAAAACGGATTAAGCGGGTGCTTCGCGCTAACACCTTGTCCCCACACTTAGTCGCTTCACACTTAGTCGCCTTACACTTAGTCGCTGCACTTAGTCTTCCCTACTTCCCGCATTTCGACTAAGTGTCTGGACTA
>LSQX01324691.1_pt1 | contig 10582 bp, 9 predicted proteins | sample 654561 | NCBI WGS metagenome assembly LSQX01 (sample SAMN04489861, study PRJNA283612) | anaerobic digester metagenome | isolation source: 4 biogas reactors fed with cattle manure at either 37C or 55C with and... | place: Denmark: Kongens Lyngby | collected 2014
CGTTGCGGTGCAACGATGGTCAAGGAAATCGAAAGGGCGGGTTTCCCGGTAGTTCATGTCTGCACCATCGTACCCATCTCCCTCACCGTCGGAGCTAACAGGATCGTCCCGGCGGTGGCCATTCCTCACCCACTGGGGGATCCGACGAAGACCCCCGAGGAGGAAAAGAAGATCAGGCGGGTTCTCGTGGAGAAGGCCCTCAAGGCTCTCCAGGCGCCCGTTGAGGACCAGACGGTTTTTAATGATTGAGTTCCCCTGGATGGCCCGGATACTTTTTGATCCGGGCTATCCGCCAATAGAATCGGAGGGAGGGGCGGTTTATGGCCCATGTCGCTATCAGGGGTTACTCCTATTGCCTTAACCATACCCCGGAATTGGGGCTTTACTACGGCAACACACCGTACATGGAGAGGATTTCCCACGGAGAGACCGAGTATATAAAAAAACTGTCCAAGAGCATGCAATCCTACGATGAAGCGTGTTCCTACGCTCCCAATCAAGCCTTTATAGGCGGGCTTGATCTGGAAAGACTTAAGGAACAGCCCACCCCGATGTACCAGAACAGGATAAACGGGGCCACACGTTTCGGAAAATTCGGGGAAATCATGCCTGAGAACGAATTCCTTGCCTTGATGGATATCTGCGATGTATTCGATATTGTCTGGCTCGAAGAATCTTTTGCCGGGAAAGTCCGCGATGCCCTGGCCAAGCACCCGCTCATGAATGAGAATATCCTGTCTAGGCTAGAGAAAGGGCATACTCCTTCAGAGATTGAGAAGGAAGCGAAAGAACATGGGGCGCTTCCCCTGTATTTTAACGGGAAGATAGCCGGTTGCTGCAGAAAGGGGCACGATTTCGACGAGTCGCTTTCCGCGCACGTCCTTCTTGAAAATATTGCCAGCAAAGCTGGATCCGTGCTGGCTCTTCTTCACCTTTTAAAAACCACTGGCCTCTCCCCGGCGGACATCGACTACATCATCGAGAGCTCCGAGGAAGCCGCGGGAGACATGAACCAGCGAGGCGGCGGAAACTTTGCAAAGGCCATCGCGGAGATAGCAGGATGCGTAAACGCCTCGGGATTCGACGTGCGGAGTTTCTGTGCAGGACCCGTTAACGCCGTAATAGCCGGGGCAACCCAGGTCGCCAGCGGAGCGAGACCTAACGTGGTGGTCCTGGCGGGCGGAGCCATTCCTAAACTTTTCATGAACAGCCGGGACCACGTTCGCAAGGACATGCCCGCCCTGGAAGACTGCCTGGGGAGCTTCGCCGTTCTTTTGGATGCCGACGATGGTACGTGCCCCATCATGAGGCTCGATGCCCTCGGAAAACACTCCGTGGGCGCCGGTGCTTCCCCCCAGGCGGTCACCTCGGCATTGGTCTATGAACCTCTCCAGAAGATAGGGCTTTCCTTCGCCGACGTCGACAAGTTCGCGGCCGAACTCCAGATACCGGAGATCACCGTACCGGCCGGCGCCGGAGACGTCCCTGCGGCTAACTTCAAGATGATCGCCGCCCTAGCGGTGATGAAAGGAGAATTAAGCAAGGAAGAGATGTCCTCCTTTGTCGAGAGCAAGGGTATCCCGGGTTTTGCCCATACCCAGGGTCATATCCCTTCCGGGGTGCCTTTCATCGGCCATGCCTGCGAGGACATCAAGGAAGGGAAATACGAACGTGTCATGATAATCGGAAAGGGAAGCCTTTTCCTGGCCAGGCTCACCAATCTTTCCGACGGAGCTTCCTTCCTCATCGAGCCCTCTTCGGGTGTGTCCGGGCAGATCAGGGGGGTTACCACGGAGGAGGTCCGGGGGATACTCCTTGAAGTCCTGGAGGACCTTTCGAAGGAACTTGCGGGGTGAAGGCCATGACTGGGACTGGAACAAAAAAAATCATCGGCTGTGCCCTCCGCGAAATAGTGGAGTCCGCCAGAAGCGGAGGCCCACGCACGAGAGTAGGGCTCATGGCCTCCGGGAGCGAGCTCGGTCCGGGGGAACTCGCCCGGGGAGCGATCGCGGCCCAGGAATCGAGGCCAGGCCTTGAAGTAGTTATGATCGGGCCAAGGATCGAAGGCTACGATCAACTGAGCTGGATTGAAACACCCGATTGCGAAGAAGATATCTCGCGGGCCATGGAGTCGGCGCTGAAGGGAGGCGACATCAGTGCGGCTGTCGCTCTCCATTATTCCTTCCCCCTGGGAGTGACGACCATTGGGAGGGTAGTGACCCCCGCTCGGGGAAAGCCGATGTTCATAGCCTCTACAACCGGAACCAGCGCCACGGAGAGGATCGAGGCCATGGTCAGGAACGCGGTTTACGGAATTGCCACCGCTAAGTCGCTCGGCGTAACCGACCCCACCGTGGGGATACTTAATATCGAAGGCGCCCAGGCGGCCTTCCGAGCCCTCCAGAAGATTCGCGACAATGGATTTCCCATAACCTTCGGGAGCAGCGTCAGGAAAGAGGGGGGGGCGATACTCAGGGGCAACGATATCCTCGCCGGGGCCGTCGATGTCTGCGTCACCGACACGCTGACAGGCAACGTGCTCATCAAGATGTTCTCGGCCTTTACGACCGGTGGGGGATACGAGGCGACGGGTTGGGGTTATGGCCCCTCCGTCGGTAGTGGGTGGCCCTTTATAGTCTCGATCATATCCAGGGCCTCGGGAGCCCCGGTCATTGCAGGATCGCTGGTGTTTTCCGCCGCGGCCGCGACGGGGTCTCTTCCGGAAAAGGTGATCGAATACCTGGCTCTCGCGGAAAAGGCCGGACTTTCCGGCATCCTCTCGGAGTTACGTCCATCGAAATCTGACGGAAGCGAAGAGGTCAAGATGCCGCCCAAGGAGCCCACCGAGGACGAGATTCACGGCATCGATGTTCTTTCCATCGAGGAAGCCGTCAAAACTCTCTGGAAGAGGGAAATCTACGCCGAATCCGCCATGGGTTGCACGGGACCGGTTGTGAAGGTTCCAGCCAGGGTCCTCGAGGAAGCCGAGGAAATCCTCAGGAGTGAGGGCTTCCTTTAATGGAAAGGACAGTTCGTGAAAACAAGAGCAGCCCTTTATGGTATAATTCCACCCGGGGATTTAATCTAATCGTTCCTGTATGACAACTGAGATGGAAGAAAGGGGAGGTGGGACAGGCTCGGAGAAATTGCGCAGCTGAAAGGACAAATTGATCCCGGAATTTTTGAACAGCAGGACAGAGAAGAAGGAGGGATTGATTGTTATGGAAGGCTTGATGGCTATTAATAATGTCGTCAACGGTATAGTTTGGGGTCCCCCTATGCTCGCACTGCTCGTTGGTACCGGCATCTATCTTACTATCGTCCTCGGCTTCCCTCAGATAAGGTACTTCGTGTTCATGTTCAAGGAAGTTCTTGGCAACATAGGCAAGAAATCGGGAGTGGAAGGCACTATTACGCCCTTCGCGGCCTTATCGGTCGCGCTCGCTTCCACGGTGGGTTCAGGCAACATCGCGGGTGCTGCCACCGCCATCCACCTCGGTGGGCCCGGAGCGCTTTTCTGGATGTGGATTACGGCCATCTTCGGGATGACCACCAAGATGACCGAGGCTGCTCTCGCCGTCAGGTTTCGTGAGAAGGACGAAGGCGGAAACTGGCGCGGCGGCACAATGCACGTCCTGGAGAAAGCCACGGGACAGAAATGGCTGGCCTGGCTCTTCGCCTTTTTCACCACCTTCGCGGCTTTCGGAATTGGTAACGCTACCCAGGCCAACTCCACCGCCCAGGCGCTTGAACTGGGTTTCGGAGTGCCCTGCTGGATTTCCGGCATCGTCATCGTTGTGCTTGTGGCCCTCGTCATAGTCGGAGGGGTCAAGAGGATCTCCGATGTGACCACCTACCTGGTTCCCTTCATGGCCATTTTCTACATTGTGGGCGGTGGGGTGGTCATCTTGTTGAACGCCAATCTGATCCCCTTCGCCATAAACCAGGCTATCTGCTACGCTTTCAATGATCCCATGGCAATTCCCGGGGCCATCGCCGGATGGTCGGTCAAGCAGGCCCTCACCAAGGGCGTCGCTCGCGGGGTCTTCTCGAACGAAGCCGGTCTCGGCTCCGCCCCGATGGTTCACGCCACTGCCATCACGGATCATCCCGTGAGACAAGGCGCTTACGGCCTCTTCGAGGTGTTTGTGGACACCATAGTCATCTGCTCCATCACCGGCATCAGCATCATCGCCACCGGTACCCTCACGTCGAGGCCCGACCTCACCGGTGCCCAGCTCACCCTGACCGCCTTCCAGTCGGTCCTGGGGACGCCGGGCTTGTGGGTTTTATCCCTCGGTCTGGCCATGTTCGCCTTCTCGACCATACTTGGATGGTACTGGTATGGTGAAACCGGCGCCGTCTATATCTTCGGCCTGAAGATCACCCCGGTTTACAAGTTCCTCTGGATCGCGGTGTGCCTGGTCGGCGCCATCGGTGGCGGCGGACAGTTCCTCACAAACCTTTGGGACCTGTCGGACACCATGAACGGGCTCATGGCAGCCCCCAACCTTATCGCGCTCCTTTGGGTTTCCAACGAGATGCGCAAGATGGTCAAGGATTTCGATGCTAAACGCAAGAGCGGGGAGCTGAAATAGCGTTTTCCTTTCAAGGCTGAAATTGGTTTTCGGCTTAAAAAGGGGGCCGGGGATTCCCCGCCCCCCTTCCCTTTTGAAAGGAGGGCATACCCTTGTCCCTTAGACCTACCAGGATGGAGGTCAACCTGGAGAATCTCGCCTTAAATTTCAGGTCCATTTCGGGATCCCTGGATAAGGGCTGTAGCCTCATGGCGGTCGTAAAGGCCAACGGCTATGGCCTAGGCGCAAGGCGGGTCGCCAAGGTCTTTCAGGAGGCGGGGTGTCAGCGTTTCGCCGTGGCCACGCCCGATGAGGCAGTGGAATTAAGAGAAAATGGAATCAGCGAACCGCTGCTCGTTATGGGTCCTTCATCGCGGGACGCGGCCGAAGCCTTCGTGGCCATGGATATTACCGCTGCCTGTACGGACTTGTCCTTCGCCGAGGCAATGAGCAGGGCTGCGGTAACCCAGGGCAAGACGGCGCGCCTGCACCTGAAGGTTGACACCGGCATGGGAAGGATAGGCTTTCTCCCGGGGGACATCCCTGAGACCGTCGATAGAATCCTTCATTTCCCCGGGATCGACCTCGAAGGTATTTTCACCCATTTCGCCTGCGCCGATGAAAGGAACCCCGAGTACACCCATATCCAGTTTGGAAGGTTCGGAGAGGCTCTGGACGCCTTGCGCTCCAGGGATGTCAGGTTCAGAATCAGGCATGTTTGCAACAGCGCTGGCACTGTGAATTTCCCCGAAATGCACCTCGACGCGGTGAGGCCCGGGCTCATCCTGTATGGAATGTGGCCTTCCCGGTATTGCAAGAGGGGTGTCGAGATCAAGCCCGTCTTCGAGGTGAAGACCGCGGTGGCCGCCGTCAGGGAGCTGCCTGCCTTCAGCGGCATCGGCTACGGCCTCCGATACATGACCAGGGGGACGGAACAGGTGGCCATTCTACCGATCGGCTACCACGATGGTTACACGAGACCTCTCTCGATGAAGGCCTCGGTCCTCATCAGGGGCGAAAGGGCACCTATAGTAGGCAGCATCTGCATGGATCAGACCATGGTCGATGTGACCCACATTCCCGGGGTCATCCCCGGCGACGAGGTGGTCCTCGTGGGTAGCCAGGGGCATGAATCCGTTACACCGGAGGAAATCGCCTCGCTGCTTGGCACGATCAACTATGAAATTTCAAGCCTCTTCGGACCGAGAGTCCCAAGGGCGTACATCTGAAGGGTCGCAATGACCTTTCCCGGCACTGGTGAGCTAAAATCCCGCGGCGACCGCGTGGTCGCCGTTTTTTTTTTATCTTTGGTCGTTGGAGGTATAATCCTGGATGAGTCGCGAAGGGTAGCTTCGTTCATTTTTTGAATATTACGGGGAGGTTTGCCTTATGAGAGGCCTGAAAAGCGTCTTCGGAGGGTTCCCGGTGGAATCCCTCGAAGATGAGGAAGTAGACCTGATAAAGGAAGCCGCGCGAGAGAGCCGGGCCTGGGCTGTGACCATGACTTCGGCGGCAAAGAGCGGTCACCCCGCCGGTTCTCTTTCGAGCATGGAGATGTACCTAGTGGTCTACGGCGCGGCCGATATTACCCCGGAAAACTTCCCGGGCCTTGAAAGGGATTTCGTAATTATAAGCCACGGACATACCTCCCCGGGAGCCTATGCCGCCCTTGCCAGGTATGGTTTCATATCCCCCGAAAGCGCCATGGCTCACTTTCGCCAGGTTGGCAGTCCCTTCCAGGGGCACGTTGAAAGAGTTGTTCCAGGGATCGACTGGGGGAGCGGCAACCTTGGACAAGGTCTCTCGGCCGGCGTCGGCTTCGCCCTTGCCATAAGGGCCAGGGGCAGGCAGGACCATGTCTATGTGCTGATGAGCGATGGAGAACAGGTCAAGGGACAGGTGGCGGAGGCCAGGAGGATCGCATCCCATCATCGATTGGCGGGAATAACGGCCCTGGTGGACTACAACGATATCCAGATCTCCGGCCGGACTGGGGACATAATGGAGTCGGACATTCCCGGCCTCTGGAGGGTCGACGGGTGGAGTGTCATAGAGTGCGACGGGCACGATCCCAGGGCCCTTTACAAAGCTCTCATCGATGCCAGGGCCGATGACCGGCCGACGGTGATTATCTGCCACACCGTGATGGGCGAAGGCGTGTCCTTCATGGAGGGGGTCCCCGATTATCATGGCAAGGCGGCCTCGGGAGATCTCTACGTGAAGGCCATGGAGGAACTCGGCGCGTCACCGGTGCTTCTCGACGAAGCCCTCAAGGGGCGGTCCACCGGCGTCTTCGATCCTCCGTCAAGGCCGACATCGATAGCGCCGTCAATAGTGACCGGTGTTCCCAGGAGTTATGGTCCCGACGACCGGACCGACAACAGGTCCGGCTTCGGCCAGGCCCTTGAAGATGTGGGCAGGCTCAACTACAAGTCCCCTGGCTGTGACCCCCTACTTGTATTCGACTGCGACCTCGCTGGTTCCGTCAAGGTGGAGGGATTCGCAAAAGCCTGCCCGGAATGGTTCATCGAAGCCGGAGTCCAGGAGCATTCCACCGCTACCGTCGCCGGCGCGGCTTCCATCTGCGGGGTTACAAGCCTGTGGGCCGACTTCGGTGTCTTCGGCTTGGGGGAGGTCTATAACCAGCAGAGGTTGAACGACATAAACCGCTCTAACTTGAAACTCGCCCTGACCCACGTCGGCCTGGATGTCGGAGAGGATGGCGAAACCCACCAGTGCATCGACTACATCGGCCTCTTGAGAAACCTGTTTGGGTGGCGGCTCCTCGTTCCCGCCGATCCCAACCAGGCGGACAGGATGACCCGCTGGGCCCTTTCCAAACCGGGGAACATCTGCATAGCCATGGGGCGGAGCAAGGTCCCGGTGGTGACCGATGATGAGGGAAATCCCTTTTTCGCGGGCGACTATGTCTTTCGATACGGTGCGGTGGACCTGCTCAGAACGGGCAAGGACGCGGCCATTATCACCATGGGGCACATGGCCGTGAGAGCTTTGAGGGCGCGTGAAATCTTGAGGGACCAGGGTTTCGATGTATCGGTCTATTACGTTGGATGCCCACTGCACATGGACACTCCCTCGATCGTCGAAGCCGCCCGTACCGGGAGGATAGTGACCTACGAAGATCACCATGCTTCCACGGGCCTGGGATCGATCGTGGCCTCCCTATTGCTTAGAACCGGCAGCGGCTGTCCTCTTCGGACCCTTGGCGTTACGAGGTACGGGGATTCGGGGGCTTCTTCAGAAGTCCTATCCGCCATGGGCCTGGATCCTGAAAACCTTGCCGCCGCCGTAAGAAATCTAATCGTCCAGTAGGATAGAGCATAGCCATGGAACTTATGGACCTGGGCGGACCCGTAATGTGGATAATCCTGGTGCTCTCCGTATTAGGAGGGACCATCGTTCTGGAGAGATTCTGGTTCATCTTCAGAGCCTCCACCGATGCGCCGTCGCTTGAACTCGCCCTGGGAGAGTTGATATACCACGGAAAGAAGGAAGAAGCCTCGAGCCTGGTCAGGAGCAGGGACAGTTCTCTTCATCGACTCTTCAGGGTGGCCGTGGACCATTGGGGAGTGGGGCACGAAGCCATGCAGGTCCTGATGGAACAGGAGGTCAGGCGCGAAGTATTCCGATGGGAAAGGGGCCTTGGATTCCTGGCCACCCTAGCCCGGGTAGCGCCCCTCCTGGGGCTCCTGGGGACCGTCATAGGCATGATAGACGTTTTCAGAAACCTTCCGGGCTTGATGGGGTCCAACATGGCAGCCCTGGCCGGCGGAATCTGGGAGGCGCTCCTCACTACCGTGGCCGGACTCTCCGTGGCCGTGCCGCTGATACTGTTTCATGCTTTTTTCTCCGCGCGCCTCGAAAGGGCCGAGGAGATGCTTTGGCGAGGGGTGGACTTCATGGTCCGCGAGAAGGTGTTGAGATCGGGATCCGCGACGAATGAAGACCAGGATCCTTAAGCTCTGCTTCTTTCTTTTCCTGCTCTTTTTCCTGTTCTGTTCGCCTGGCCCGGCGTCGGCAGATTCCTTCCGTTCCGCGGAGAGGGTAGTGTCGCTGGCACCCTCGATCACCGAGAGTCTCTTCGCCATCGGAGCGGGGGATAAAGTGGTCGGGGTCACCGATCACGATGTCTCACCGGAAGAGGTAAAAGCCCTGCCTTCGGTGGGAGGCTACTTCGATCCCTCCCTGGAAAAGATCCTCTCCCTTTCCCCGGACCTGGTGATCGGCATAGCCACCTTCCATGGCAAACTGCTGGAAAGGCTTCAGTCCCTTGGCGTGGATACGCTGCCCCTGACGATCCACAGGGGTCTGGACGGGGTCAGGGCCGGCATAATAAGCCTCGGCTCCAGGCTGGGGTTGGAAAAGGAGGCCGGAGAGGTCCTGGGAAACATAGAGCGGGGTCTCGAGGACGTCAGGGAAGAAGTCATCCAGACCTTTCCCAAGGGGTCGCCGTCACTGCTTGTCGTCGTTTGGCACGATCCTCTCACGGTTGCGGGAGGCGTCAACTACATCGACGACATAATGAGGATCATAGGTATTCCCAATGCAGCGTCGGATATTCGTTATACCTTTCCCCAGGTTGACCCGGAGGGGATCATGGCAAGAAATCCCGATATTATACTGGTCCCCGGAACGGAAAGGGGGATGTCCGTCACGCCGGAGTCGCTCCTTGAGACCTTGAAAGATTTCCCCATCGCCGCGGTCAGGCAGAAGAAAGTGGTCTCCGTTTCGGCGGACCTTCTCTTCCATCCGGGGCCAAGGGTGGTGGAGGTCGCTCGAAGCCTGCTTGAGGCCGCCCGGAGCTTCCGGGGAGGAAACCCGTGAGACGCACAAGGGTGAGGCGGAGCCTTCCGGAGGTCGAACTGACCTCCCTTGTGGACGTCCTGTTCATGCTCATCATCTTCTTTGTACTGACGGCCGTCTTTTCTGAACCCATCCTTCCAGTGAACCTCCCTGGCGGCATGGGAGAGCAGGTTTCGGGGGAATCTTTTACGATCTCCATCGACAGGGGAGGAGACCTTTTTGTGGGCGACAGGAAGTTGACCAGGGAACAGGCGATCGAAAGGGCTTTGAACTCCTTCAGCGAAGGGAGGAGGATCATTCTCGCCGCCGACAGGGAGGTTCCCTACGGCATGGTCGTTTCCTTCCTTGACGCCCTGAGAAAGGCGGGCGTCGGTTCGGCGGGACTTCTTGTGGATTCGGGCGTCGAACGATGAAAAAGTGGGCGCCCTTTCTCGCGGTCAGCCTTTCCTTTCACGCTCTTCTCCTGGGTATGCCGCCCGTTTCACCCCCTGCCGGGGCCCCCGGGCCCATCATGATTGTTCTCGACCTGGAAACTTGGGTTCCACCCACTGCGATTTTCCAGCCCGAAATCCTGGAACAGTACCCCGCCCCGGTGGCCGCTCCACCACCTCCTTCAAAAGAACCCAAGGCAGCCAGGAATCCGCGACAGGAACAACCCTCGGAAATCCCTCTCTCGGCGGCAAAGGAAAGCGCCGCCCCGGAGGAACGGGTCGGATCCGTTCCTGCCTTCGGCGAGAACCCGCCTCGGGAAGGTGATCCAAGTGATGGGCGACCCCGGGTGGCGGTGGCTTCCGACGTCATAGCCAGGGTTTCACCCATCTATCCCCTGGCTAGCAGGCGAAGGGGGGAGGAGGGCGAGGTGCGCCTGTTGGTGAGACTGGGACCTGGTGGGGCCGTCCTCTCCGTGGAAGTAATGGGATCCAGCGGTTATCCCTCCTTGGACGCCTCCGCCCTGGCGGCGGTCAAGAAGTGGGGGTTCTCGCCCCGCACGCCCAAAGAATTGATCGTGCCGGTAATATTCCGCCTGGAGTAGCCGCCGCCGGAACCCACGACAAAAGTCGTTCCTTGTCCTTTGACTTGTCTTTCCTCTTGTTATATTCTTAACCCTGTTAGATCCTATGGAAAATCCCTTCGGTGACGGGAATCCGGTGAGATTCCGGAGCGGCCCCGCCACTGTAACC
>LSQX01358721.1_pt1 | contig 10582 bp, 9 predicted proteins | sample 654561 | NCBI WGS metagenome assembly LSQX01 (sample SAMN04489861, study PRJNA283612) | anaerobic digester metagenome | isolation source: 4 biogas reactors fed with cattle manure at either 37C or 55C with and... | place: Denmark: Kongens Lyngby | collected 2014
CAGTGGCACTACACATATTAAACACCGGAATACGCATAATCTCACGCATTGACGGTAGGCCCAAAATACGAATCTCGCCTGATTGACCACCCGAGTTAAAAGCATAATACTCGTCTAGTTCACCTGGGCCAACATGGGCACTCAAACCACCTTCACCGCCCTGAGATTGAGCGTGCGCTTCTTTGGAAGCAAGTACGCTCGGCAAACCTATACCACCGGCAAAGCCTGCGGCACTGGTAGCTGCTGCTGCACCTAAAAAGCGACGGCGCTTCATTTCTAACATCGGTTGTTTCTCATTCTGATCTTTCATAATAGACCTCATAGCTAAATGTGCTTTACGCACGTTAAATTAAGATAAATAAACCTCATACTATTTATTATCTTGTTTGTTTTTTGGTTTCGCTTCAAAAGCAGTGGCATTAGGCATAAAGCGTAATACTTCTTCAGTAAACACCGGCTCTTGCTGCGCCTGTTTACCCGGTGCTGGGCGACGGCGACGCTTAGCCGAACGTTGAATTAATTCAGGACACTTCTTCTCATGGTGATAAAGCATCTGGCAATGCAAACACTGAATACACTCATTTGGTTCGATAGGCCCCTCAGGCGTTATCGCATCGACCGGACACTCCACTGCACATCGTTGACAGGGATCACCGCACATTTTGTAGCGGCGCAGCCAGTCAAAAATACGTAAACGAGCAGGGATGGCTAACCCAGCGCCTAAAGCACATAAGTATCGGCAGTAAAAACGCTCAATAAATAAACCAGCCACCAATAACAAGACAGCGAAAGTTACAAAAGGCCAGCTCCGGAAAAACTTCAAAATAATGGCCGTTTTAAACGGTTCTACTTCTGCGAGCTTCTCTGCAAATGCTAAGTCGTAGAGCGAAAAGCCAAATAAGGCAATAAAGATGACATATTTAATCGCTGCCGCACGGTGGTGAATAGCGTAAGGCACCTTTATTTGTTTGATTTTTAGTTTTTTAGCTAATTTATTGAGTAACTCTTGTAAAGAACCAAAGGGACATAGCCAACCACAGAACGCACCACGATTCCAGAACACCATAGAGATGGCTGTTGCACACCACAGAATAAAGACAATAGGGTCCATTAGGAAGTATTCCCAACTGAATTCTGTACGCAACGAAGAGGTAAACGTAAGTACATTAACTACAGATAACTGTGCATTAGCGTACCAGCCGATATAAAACACACTGAATAATAAGAAACCAGTCCGGAAGTAGTTATAAAACTTTTCATGCTTAACTAATTGATGCTGGAAGAAGAAGACAAATAACAACACAACTAGTGCCAGACTGATCACAGCAATTTGATGAGTTTTTGATTTCCAGATGATTTGCCATAAAGGCTTTTCATCAGCGAACATATCAGCGTGACTAGTCACCTCATGTAATACAGGACCAGCAGTCCCTGCTGGAAGTGTCGCTTGACCTGTCACAGGAGCCGTTGGTGCAGGAGTTTGCTCAGTAATCACTGGTGCTGATGGGTCATCCATCGTATAGAGTGACGGCAATTGATAATTTAATTCAACTGGTAAGAAAATCTTCTCGTGCACCGTAATTTCACGTTGAACTAACAATTGAAAGCGCCACATCTCAGTGGGGTCAAAGAAATCATTTTCCTCTGACACGAAGAATAGCCCCACTTCTCTAAAATGCGGTGCGCCATCGGCCATCACATCATAGAGTCGTCTATGCTGTAAGTCCGTAAAACGGAAGCTATGCAAGCCCTGAATAATATCGAAACGGTCAAAGACCCCACCCCTTACATAACCTGAGCCCTTAAATGAGTAGATACCATTACCGGCAATTAAGATGGCTTGCTGACCCTCTTGGAGTCTGGATTGCATATATTCATATTCCGACTCACCCAAGAGACTGCGACCGATGGTTGGCACTGAGACCACCGCAGTATAAATATCAAAGAAGGTGTCGTCCGGATTGCCTGATTGCGGCTTATCACCAGCGCCAGGACGTCCAGACTCTTCAAATAGTTGATTGACCTCAGCAATGGTCATATGTAAATGCCCAACAGCACCCTCTTCAACTAAAGAATCCCAAGACTTAACTTCTAATAAATCTGGATTGATAACTTGCGGCGTTGGCGCAGCTTCTGCACCAGCAGCAGCTAAGGCAGAGGCATCCTGTGTCATACCAATTTGGTAGGCTTGCCCCATGATACGTGATGAACGAAGAATACTATCCCCTATCACCATCAAAGTCACTGTTGCTCCGCTAATCATGTCTACAGGCGGAGGCGAACCGATAGGTAAAGGATTTTTGATGAAGTTCATACCGACATAACCGTTAATGAACTCGACCATTCGGGATTCGGGAATACCAATTAAAACAATGGGCTCATCGTGCTTAACTAACTTAGCACCAACAATTTCACCCTCATTGTCTAAAGCCACTAACGTATCAATAGGCTTACTGGAATAGCCACGCGTATTAACAATATCTGTTGTCAAATACACATAACCGACGGCGTCTTGCCCCTTGAATACTTGAGCAATAGGCAGCTCACCACCTTGAACTGCACCATACCCGTCAGCACCAGGAAATACTTCAGTCGGTTCAACTGTAGCCAAAAACTCGCCTAAACGAGAATCCGCTTGTGCTGCTGTACTAAACAAAACACAGGAAAAAACGAGTAGAAAACTGAAGATAAGTCGCCAAAAGGTCAATAAATCACTTGGCGACTTGACGACTAAATGATGAGTATTATTTGATTGACTATGTTCGGGATATTCCAAAGCACTCTCTCCTACGTACCTCTGAAATGAGGTGCCCTAAGACAACCACCGCCTCTTAGGAAATTGATTAGTAAGATTATAACATGTATTTTATATACATTTTTATATAAAATAAAAAAGAGCTCGCAATTAAGTAGCTATTTACCTTGCATGCAATCTCTTTCTATCTATTCAAGTATGACAAAAAGCATCACGTATGTTGGGCCTAAAACTCATAATATTGATCTATAACAAAAGGGCTTTATTAAGATGCTTATCAATTCTTTTTTTGACTTGTCTTTTTATTATTGCCATTTTCTAAAGCCCTAGCGAATTACGTCGCACTAACGTATAATTTACTGCTGTCGCAGGAGAGAGGTAAACAGCTACCCGCCGAAGGCGCAAACTCCCATAAACGCTCAGGCTCAAACACTGCACAGATGAATACCCGCCAACTGGAGAGAGGTTGTCAAATCAACCCACCGAAGGGGCAAGTAGCACTGTCTACCAAAACTCTCAGGTAAAAGCACAGAGGGAGTGGCATAACAATCACTAGGATTTATTAAATGCTAACCTATATTTTTGTTATCGCTATTACCGCAGAAGCCATGTCTGGAGCCCTCGCCGCAGGTCGCCGCAATATGGATCTCTTTGGTGTTGCTTTAATCGCTTTTATTACCGCCTTAGGTGGTGGGACCGTTCGTGACGTGTTGCTTGGCAACTTTCCTGTTACCTGGACCCAGCACCCCTCTTATATCTATACAACCATTGGCGCCGGCTTATTTACCATTATCATCGCCAAGCACATGCGCAAGCTTAATAGAATATTCTTGTTAGTTGATGCCATGGGCTTAGTTGCCTTTACCATCATCGGCTGCAATGTTGCCCTGCAACTGGACTATAGCCTGCCCGTTATCGTAATGTCTGGAATTATCACGGGGATTTTTGGTGGTATTTGGCGAGATATTTTATGCAACCGCATGCCCCTAGTGTTGCGCCACGAGCTCTATGCCAGCGTGTCTTTTATTGTCGCAAACTTCTATTTACTGCTAATTTACCTTGACGTCAATGAAAACCTAACCCTCATTCTCCCCTTTATTATGGGACTGAGCCTTCGCATGGCAGCACTTAAATGGAAATGGTCTCTACCAATTTTTTCATACTCACCGGATCGTTGGGATGATTGACCCCACCAGCAAAACCTTCAATCGTAATATCGCCTATACTATCTGATTGATTAGTATAAGTTTTAATTATTTTTAGATGGAGATGATGATGAGTTATCCTGCCTGCCCTAAATGCCAATCTGCGTTTACCTATAACGATGGTATACAGCTTGTATGCCCTGAGTGTGCACATGAATGGCTTGAATCAGAAATGGTTGAAGAAGATGAGGGCCTCAAAGTGTTAGATGCACATGGGACACCCTTAGCCGATGGTGATGACGTGACCCTTATTAAGGACTTAAAGGTCAAAGGCAGCTCAATGATCATTAAGCAAGGCACCCGCGTCAAGTCTATCCGTTTACAAGAAGGTGACCACAATTTCTCCGGTCGTGTAGACGGCCAAGCAATGGACTTAAAGTCTGAGTTTGTCAAAAAGGCTTAGTTGTAAATAATATAGGGGGAGCACATTCCCCTATATTATTTGAGATACAGCACAAAAAAACACCGAATCCCTCTTAAGGAATTCGGTGTTTTTTTAGCATATAACGCTTAGACTATATCAACATTAAAACTTCAAGGAACTGTTAATAACCTGCATACACAGCGCCATTAAGCCCCCAGGTAAAATACCTAACACAAGGATTAATAAGTTGTTGACAGATAACACACCCTCACGGAAACTCATTGAAGAGTTTAATGCTGGTGCATCTTTTTCTGGCTCGTCGAAGTACATCACTTTTACTACGCGTAAGTAATAAAAAGCACCAATTAAGGAAAAGAGTACAGCGACAACCGCCAACCAAACGTGACCGGCACTAACTGCAGACTCTAATACAGCTAACTTCGCATAGAAGCCGACAAACGGTGGGATACCGGCAAGTGAGAACATCAGTATTAAGACGCTAAAAGCTAACCACGGACTGCGACGATTTAGCCCCTTAAAGTCAGAGACTTCCTCACATTCAAAGCCAGCACGACTCAAAATTAGAATAATACCAAAGCTTGCTAATGTCGTTAACACATAAGTCACTAGGTAGAACAGTGCAGTAGCATAAGCACCGCTCATCAACTGACCATTAGCTTCTACACCAGACAATAAGCCTATCAATACAAAACCAATATGAGAAATGGTTGAGTAACCTAGTAAACGCTTAAAGTTGCTTTGTAAAAGCGCTGTGATATTACCAATAGCTAAAGACAGCACCGCCATGATAATCAGCATTGGCTGCCAACTAATAGCAACATCATGGAGACCTTCAATTAAAAAGCGTAAAGCCATCGCCATAACAGCAAACTTAGGTGCAGCACCAATAGTTAGAGCAACTGCAGTCGGCGCACCTTGGTAAACGTCTGGAACCCACATATGGAAAGGCACGGCACCAAACTTAAAGGCAATACCTGAAACTACAAAGACTAAACCAAGTAGCAATACTGTTAACTCAGCCTCACCGCTTTGCAGGCTTTGCATAATGTCAGCTAAGTGAATTGCGCCGGTAGCACCGTAAATCAGTGAGATACCGTACAACAAAATACCTGAAGCTAAAGAACCTAAGATAAAGTACTTCATCGCCGCTTCGGCACTGCTTAAGGAATCACGACGCAGTGCTACTAGAGCATAGAGTGATAAAGACATCAACTCTAAACCTAAGTAAATAGTCAGCGTACTAGAAGCCGAAATCATCACGAACTGACCTAACAAACAGAATAAGATCAAGCCGTAAAATTCATTACCCTTAACCATATTGCGGTCAACTAAATATTGACGACTGTAGATCAAGGTCACAATCACGGCAATGACGGAGCCGACCTTAAGGAAATGACCGAGTGAGTCTGCGACATACATTTGATAGAAGGTAGTACCGCTTACACCAGAATTCCACTGGAATAATACTACCAACAATACCAAAATTAGAGAGGCCAAACTGCCAGCATAGGACAGCACGCTGTCCTTACTACGAGCAAAGGCATCGATCAACAACACACCCATTGCCAAGAGACACAACAGAATCTCTGGCAAGGCCATGGCGAAATTAAATTGATTTTCTATCATTGTTCTAACCTACAGTTTGGATTGTGCAACCTGTTCAAGCAAATGCTGAACTGAAACATGCATCACATCAGTAAATGGTTTCGGATGAATACCCATATACAATACAAAGATTGCAAACAGACCTAGGACTAAAAACTCACGATTATCGATATCGAGCATTTTTGAGACCTCAGGATTTGTCACTGGACCGTAAGCCACGCGCTTAACCATCCATAGTGAATAAGAAGCACTTAAAATCAATGACGTCGCTGCTAACAAACCAATCCAGAAGTTGAAATCAATCGCACCCATAATAACGTAGAATTCACCTACGAAACCAGAAGTTGCTGGTAGACCGCTATTGGCCATTGAAAATAGTACAAAGAAGGTCACGAACTTAGGCATCACTTTGACAACACCACCATAATCGGCAATCTCACGACTATGTAAACGGTCATAAAGCACACCAATACACATGAACATCGCACCAGAAACGAAACCGTGAGAGATCATTTGTACAATGGCCCCCTCAACACCCGCTTCGCTAAATAGGAAAGTACCTAAAGTTACGAAACCCATATGAGCAACCGATGAATAAGCTACCAGCTTCTTCATATCGTCTTGAACAATGGCCACTAGACCAATGTATATTAATGCCACTAAAGACAAGGCGATCATCAACCAAGCAAGCTCGTGAGAAGCATCCGGCGCAATCGGTAAAGAAAAACGCAAGAAGCCATAAGCACCCAGTTTCAGCATAATGGCTGCTAATACGATGGAACCACCAGTAGGTGCTTCAACGTGGGCATCAGGTAACCAAGTATGCACTGGCCACATCGGCACTTTCACCGCAAAGGCCGCAAACAGCGCAACGAAAATAAACAACTGCTCATTTAGCGTCAACGGTAATGCATGCCAAGCAGCGATATCAAAGGTACCAGCCTTACTATACAGGTAGATAAAAGCAACTAAGGTTAGTAAAGAACCTAATAAAGTGTATAGGAAGAACTTAAAGGCTGCGTAAACACGATTTGGACCACCCCAGACACCGATGATGATGTACATAGGAATCAGAGTCGCTTCGAAGAATACGTAGAACAGTAAGCCGTTTAATGAAGCAAATACGCCAACCATCATGCCTGACAAAATCAGGAAAGCGGCAAAGTACTGTGCAATACGGTCGGTAATTACCTTCCAACCAGCCAGTACCACCATGATGGTAATAAAGGCAGTTAGCAGGACAAACCAAACGGAAATACCATCAACACCTAAATGGTAATGTGCCTCAAAAGCAGAAATCCAAAGCACACTTTCCACAAATTGCATATCTGCAGTCGTTGAGTCGAAACCGAAAATAAGCGGTAGCGTGACTAAAAAACTAACGATCGCACCAATCAATGCCATTTTCTTGGTGTACTCCGCTCGGTCATCATGACCGAAAACGAGTACAAAAATACCGGCAATAATTGGTACAAAAATCGATAAGGAAAGCCAAGGAAATGTTGTCATCTTATCGCACCAATACAAAGAAAGAGATTAAAACAATAACACCTACCAACATGGAAGCAGCATAGTGATAGACATAACCAGTTTGTAACTTACGGGCAATTACCGCGCAGAAAGCAACCAGTTTGGTGCTGCCACCGATGATAAAGCCATCAATGACACCCTTATCACCGCCCTTCCAAAAGCCCTTACCAATAACGCGAGCGCCAGCAGCAAAGACATTTTCGTAAATCCAGTCAACGTAGTATTTATTTTCTAACACACGGTTAACACCGGAGAAGGCATTGTAAATTTTAGTAGATGTACCCGGGCTAATCACATACAGATAGAGTGCTACAACAAAGCCGGCAACCACTAACCAGAACGGTACTGTTTGAACAGCATGTGTCGCATAAGCTACCCAACCGTGGAAGGTCGATGCAATCGTTGCCATCGCAGGATGTAAGTCACCATCGACATAAATAACACCGTCGAAGAAGTCACCAAATAACATCGGCTCGACAGCCCAAGCACCAATAATGACCGAAGGAATCGCTAAAAGAATCAATGGTAAAGTAACGACCCATGACGATTCTTTTGGCTTTTCACCATCAGCCAAGCGATGCTCATCATCTGCAGGTACTTGGTCATAACGCTCCTTACCGTGGAACACGAGAAAGTATAAGCGGAACGAGTATAACGAAGTAACAAATACACCGATAAGGACACAGTAGTATGCAAAGCTAGCACCCCAGACATTGGCAGCATGAGCTGCTTCGATAACGTGCTCTTTGGAATAGTAACCTGAGAAGAACGGTGTACCGATCAATGACAACGTGGCTAGCAAGAAAGTGATCCAAGTAATTGGCATGTACTTGCGGATACCGCCCATATAGCGGATATCCTGATTATGATGCATTCCGATAATTACAGAACCCGCACCCAAGAATAGCAACGCTTTAAAGAAAGCGTGTGTCATTAGGTGGAAGACTGCAACGCTATAGGCTGAAGCACCTAAAGCCACTGTCATATAACCTAATTGAGACAAGGTTGAGTAAGCAACTACACGCTTAATATCGTTTTGTATCAGACCTAAAACACCGAGGAATAACGCACCAATCGCACCAACAATAATCACTAGTGATAAGGCGGTATTTGATAACTCGAATACTGGAGAGAAACGAGCCACCATAAAGATACCGGCAGTCACCATCGTNNGCCGCGTGAATTAATGCAGAAATAGGTGTAGGGCCTTCCATCGAGTCAGGTAACCAAGCATGTAATGGGACTTGAGCTGATTTACCCATCGCACCGATGAATAAACAAATCGCAGCAACTGTCGCAATAGTCCATTCAGTACCCGGCAAATCGGTATAAGCCAATAAACTGGCACTAGCAAATACCTGGTCATAGTTAAGGCTACCGGTATAAGCAAAAAGCAAACCAATACCTAATAAGAAGCCAAAGTCACCGACACGGTTAACTAGGAAAGCCTTCATATTGGCAAAAATAGCGGTTGGTTTTTCGTACCAGAAACCAATCAATAGATATGACACTAAACCTACAGCCTCCCAGCCGAAGAAGAGCAACAGCATATTGTTTGCCATTACTAACATCAACATGGAGAAAGTAAATAGTGAAATATAGCTAAAGAAGCGATTGTAACCAGGGTCCTCAGACATATAGCCGATGGTATAGATGTGAACCATCAGTGAGACTGACGTGACAACTACCATCATGGTCGCTGTTAGCGAATCCACTAAGAAGCCAATCTCTACCGGAATCGTACCGATTAGAGCCCAAGTATAAATCGTGTCATTGAAATAAGCGTCGTTGACAACTACTTGGTACAACACATAAATAGAGGCAATTGTTGAAAATGCCACTAATGCAATAGTGAGTCCATGACCGCCAACTCGTGTGACTTGGCGACCAAAGAATCCCGTACCGAATAAACCCACCACGATCGAACCTAGCAATGGAGCTAGGGCGATGGCGAGTAAAAGCATTGGAGATAAAGTTGATTCCATGGTTTACCCCCTTAGCCGTGCAGACGACCAATGTCGTCAACGTTAATCGAATTAATCTTACGGAATAGCATAACTAAAATAGCCAAACCAATCGCAGCCTCAGCAGCAGCAACGGTCAAGACAAAGAAAACAAAGATTTGTCCGGCAGTATCAGGTAAGCCATCAGGCCCCGGATGCCATTGAGAAAATGCCACAAAGTTCATATTGACCGATAATAAAATCAACTCAATTGACATCAAGATGCCAATCATATTGCGACGGTTTAGAACGATTCCAAAAACCCCAATGGCAAATAGCACTGCGCCCAGTATTAAATAATGCGCTAAACTCAATGTCATTTGCTCTCTCCCTCTTGAATTTCCGTGGCAGCAACCTTCTGCTCTTCAAAGCCAGAAGCTATGCTCACTAAACGTACACGCTCTTTAGGATTAGCTTTTAATTGATCGCTAACCTTGGTGTATTTACGATTCTTACGCTCACGCAAAGTAATACCGACAGCTGCAATCATGCCCACTAGTAACACTAGGGCACCAACCTGAATAGCGTAGCTATACTCGCTGTACATTGCATTACCAAGTTCGACCACGTTATTGTATGACGCAGGCAAGCTTACAGGTATCGGCGCGCCAGTACCAAAATATACCGCACCTAATACAGAAGCGATTTCTAATACCATCACACCACCGACCACTAAGCCAAGCGGTAAATAAGCACGAAAACCGCGACGTAAACTCTCGGGGACGATATCAATCATCATCACCACAAAGAGGAACATCACCATCACGGCGCCGACATAAATAATGACCAGCAACAAACCGAGATACTCTGCACCGATTAAAATCCACAACATGGAAGCAGTGAAGAAAGTCAGCATCAGATGTAAGGCGGCAACCACCGGACTACGCGACAAGACGACGCGCGCTGCTGCGACGACTGCCACAAAGGCCAAAATATAAAAAAGAACTGTTGAAAATATCATGATTCCTCACCTATTAGCGATACGGCGCATCAGCTTCACGACGCTTAGCGATTTCGTCTTCATAACGATCACCAACCGCTAGCAGCATATCTTTTGTGAAGTACAAATCACCGCGCTTTTCACCGTGATACTCGTGAA
>LSQX01014871.1_pt1 | contig 10581 bp, 6 predicted proteins | sample 654561 | NCBI WGS metagenome assembly LSQX01 (sample SAMN04489861, study PRJNA283612) | anaerobic digester metagenome | isolation source: 4 biogas reactors fed with cattle manure at either 37C or 55C with and... | place: Denmark: Kongens Lyngby | collected 2014
GTTGTTTTTCTTTCCTTTTTTCATTTAGCTCTTCCATAGTCTTTTTAATCTCGTTATAGTTTCCTTTTTTTAACGAAAAAAACACTTTTGTTGTTATGTGTTGTCCCTTATTTATAATACTTTTACGGTACCCGAATTCCATTTGTTTATTGTCCAATACACCTAATTTCAAATCAGAATCCAATACTTCAACCTTTTCTACGATATCCTTCATTTCAGTTCCATAAGCACCTGCGTTCATAAAAACAGCACCCCCAACCGACCCGGGGATTCCGTTGGCAAATTCCATACCTGAAAGGGAATTTTCTGCCGCCGTTTTTGATATCCCCGAAAGCAGTGCACCGCATTCGGCGATAATCTTGTTATCGCTTACCTCAACTTTGGCTATCCTATCACCTAATCTAATAACCGCTCCCCTTATCCCATCATCTGATACCAATAAATTAGTTCCGTTTCCAATAAGGAAATATGGTATTGTTTTTTCCCTGAGATACTTAATAAAGTAAATTAATTCATCTATGCTATCCGGTTCCATATAGATATCCGCTTTGCCCCCAACCCTCATTGAGGTATGTTCTTTCATCGGCTCATCATATCTCACATTGGCAAATGAATTATTAAATTGCAAAATCAAATCCTCCTTTTAATCAACCTTATTCAAAGGTCTCAAAACACCTATGGGAGTCTGCTCGGAACACTGCCCTAAAGGATTATCCCTCAATAACTCCAAGATCATTTTCCTATCTAAATCTTTTTTCGAGGTACCTAATATGTTACCTCCAAAATCATTCATATCTACCACTGCAACTTCTGCTTTTATAGCCTCACTGACTTTCATGGCTACCCTGTCCGGCTCCTCCGGTCCCAATACCACACATTTATTATAAGGCGGCAATGTATTTAAAGTAGGACCGTCTATGGATGATGCTTTATAGCCTGCAATCCTGTAAAAATCCCCTTTTCTTCCAAATAGCTTAGTTATAAAGCTTACTGCTGCCGCAAATAATATTTTTAGCACACCACATTCCCTTAACGCCATCTCCATGGTTTCCGGAATCCCCAAACCGATACCAATGGGAGTCTTTGTTACATGTTTGGATAAGAAAACAGCCAAGGGCCTTGGCTTAATTTCATTTAAAAAGTATGCCCTCCCTTGCGTAATAGCAACTACTTTTTCACTGATAAATACTATGTCTTCATCCTTTACTATTTCTTCTGCATATTTTTTTACCACATCAACGATATTATCTTCTTTCTGAATTACATGGGTTTTTACGGGAATTCTTAAATACTTCTTATTATTATATTCGATTATTGGCTGTTTTTCTTTCATACTCTTCCTCCAAACTATAACAAATTTAACTTTGCTTATAACAATTGTGCGCTTTTAATCATTAAAATATTTGGCAGCAGTTGCCTTTGCATCCTGCAGAGCATTTTGGGGGGTTTTATTACCATTTAAGACATCTGAAACTGCATATTGGAATATCTCATCCATTTCCCACCACCATTTATATCCGGAAAGATGACTGGCAAATTCTAATCCTCTTTGAATAGTATACATCTCTTTATCATTTTGGTACATATTGTTAGCAGATTTCCTGATTGGAAAATAGCCAAAATTCTTCAGTTCTTCCTGAAACTTTTCGCTTGTCAAATACTCAATAAATTCGATACAAGCCTCTTTTTTTTCTTCATTGCTCTGTTTAAATACTCCATAGGAATAATAAATATCATTTATGTATGATGGAAATTTTTCGTCTTTGCAGGGATATTGTGCTGTCGCAAAATTTATACCGTATTTGCTGCCAAGGCCTCTTAGGTAAGGTACCATCCAGGCATCCCCTGAGAAAACCGCCGCCTTGCCGTTTAAAAAAAGATAAAAAGCCCGGCTATTTGTGATATTTGCAGTATCTGGATACAATGCTTTATGTTCATTCTTTAATTCGTTCAGCCTCGTCAATCCCTGCAAAATCTCATCAAAAACATCTGTACTGCCTATTGATGTTATTGTTTTGTCGCACAATAACATTCCATAAATATTATAATGTCCCATTTCCATAGAATCTAATAAACCATAAACACTTTTTCCGCTTTTTTTTGTGGAAATAACAGTAAGTTTTTTTAGGCTTTCAAGGAATTCTTCATAAGTCCAAAAGCCATCCAATGGCAACTCTACTTCCCTGTCCTGAAAAATATCTTTGTTTAATAACAAAGTATAACCCATTTTTGCCCACGGTATTCCAAATAATGTATTGTTATATGTACAGGAAGACAATGCATCTTGCAAATAATCCTCTTTATCTTCCAGTTTTATGTAATCATCCAATGGTTCAAGGAGACCTGATGATATAAAATACATATCGCTGCCCACCGGTGCAATATCCGGACAGGCACCAATTTTTGAGGCCGCCCTAAGTGTAAGTTTTCCGGTTGCTGAATCAATAGTTCTATAATCTATATAGGTTCCGGGATGTAATTTCTCATAATCTTTTATCTTTTTGCTTATCCAACCGTGGTCACCGCCGTTAACAGTATCCAGTTTAGGATAATCCCAAAAAGTAATAACGCCTCTCCATTTCGCAATACTTTCTCTGCCTTCATAGCTTTCTTTATAATCAACGTGATATTTTTTGAAAAGCGTTGGCCCAAGCAATACAAAGGCAAGCGAAAACAAAACCAGAAAGATATTTATAATTTTTTTCTGCATTTAATGTACCTCCAAAGAATATGGTCAAGCAGTCATTAATACGATAGCTGTTACAATATTTATATTCTTGGGAGACATAATGCATACTCAAAATGTACTATATCTAAAAACAAAAAAGCGGCTTTGCCGCAATAACTCCGGTGCCTGGCAATAACTCCGGTGCCTGGCACCGGAGTTATTGCTAATCAGTTGCTAAAAAAGTTTATTATATTTTCGGCCACCTTCTTGTTTATACCCTCTACCGATAGCAAATCTTCCAAGGATGCGACCTTTATTTGCTCTATATTTTTAAAATGCTTCAGCAGAGCATTTTTCCTTTTGGCACCAACACCCGGTATATCATCCAAAACCGATTTGGTAATTTTCTTTTTTCTTAAACTTCTGTGATAAGTAATGGCAAACCTATGGGCTTCGTCCTGTATTCTGATTATAAGCTTAAAAACCTCGGTATTCTTAGGCAAGATGATTTCTTTATTATCAAAAATAATACCCCTCGTTCTGTGTTTATTATCTTTAACCATGCCGCATACCGGAATATTCAACTCAAGTTTTTCCAAAACTGAATTAACAGTGTTCACTTGCCCCGACCCTCCGTCTATTAATAGCAAATCAGGAAATAATGCAAATTTGGTATTTTTATAATCACTATTTTTATTTGCTATGGTTTTTCTCTCTTCCAAACCATGCTGAAACCTTCTATCGATTATTTCCCTTAGGCTTCCATAATCATCTTGGCCTTCAAATCCTTTTATCCTAAAGCGCCTGTAATGTTTTTTTACAGGCTTACCCTCTTCAAAAACTATCATAGAACCGACATTATCGACGCCTTGTATATTGGATATATCAAAAGCCTCTATGCGATGAATATTGTTGCTTATTCCTAAATAAGTAGCCAATTCCTCAAACAGCTTAGAAGTCCTTTCTTTATTTTTATTGTGCTTTTCTATTTCAAGGCGCAAGGATTCTTTTGCATTATTCTGAGCCATTTGCATCAGCTTGCGCTTATCGCCCCTATGGGGAACAGCAATCTTCACCTTACTGCCCTTTTTTTCACTTAACCACTTGCCCAAAACTTCACTATCTTCTATTTCAATCGGTACAAGAATAGTCTTCGGTACAAAAATTGCTTTATTATAATATTGTTTTATAAAACTGCCGACTACTTCCTCTTCATCACTTTTTTCTTCATCAGATAAAAAGAAATTTTCCCTGCCGATAAGCTTTCCCGACCTGATAAAAAATATCTGTACACTTACAAGGTTTGAATTTGTTTCATAGGCAATGACATCTATATCCTCTAATTTGGCTGAAATCACAATTTGTTCTTCATTTATTTTATTTACAGCCGACAGCTGATCCCTAACCTCGGCAGCTCTCTCAAATTCAAGGTTTTTCGCATACTCATCCATTCTTTTTCCCAACCCGCTTATAAGTTTTTGCTGCTTTCCTTCTAAAAATAAACAGATATCCTTGATTATACTGTCATACTCTTCTTTGCCCACTTTACCTGTGCATGGTGCTATGCATCTATTTATATGGGCATTCAAGCAAGGCCTGTCACTGCCCATAATTCTATCTATGTCTTTATTGCAATCCCTTATGGGAAATATCCTTTGTATTAAATCTATAGTCTGTTTAACAGCCTTACTATCTGCATAAGGCCCAAAATATTTACCTTTGTCCTTTTTTATTTCCCTTACAATTATTACTCTGGGAAAACTTTCATCCATAGTGATCTTTATATAGGGATAGTGCTTATCATCTTTAAGTGTTACATTATATTTCGGCCTATGCTTCTTAATCAGGTTGCATTCCAATATCAAAGCTTCCAGTTCGTTTTTCGTTATGATATAATCAAAATCCACGATGTTTTCAACCATGGCATATACCTTGGCCAACTGATTCTTTGAATGCTGAAAATACTGTCTGACCCGATTTTTCAGATTAATAGCCTTACCAACATAGATAATCCGGTTTTCATCATTTCTCATTATATAAACGCCCGGTTTATCAGGAAGGTTTTTTAATTTTTCTTCTAAATTTACCATATTAATTCCCCATTATTCAATCCTTGCACAAATCCACCCATATTCCCTCTGTAACCTCTGCTAAATAATCTACATCAATTTTTACAGCGGTATTTGCCCCGCCGCCGGCAGGAAATACATAATCAAAAACCTTCAGTGATTCATCCAAATATATATCCAAAGGCTTAACCAGCCCAAAGGGGCAGACTCCGCCGACAGGATGGCCTGTGGCTTCATTTAAGTCATCCGGCTTTATGAATCTTGCTTTTTCTTTAAAATATCCTTTGAACTTTTGATTATCAACCTTCACATCTCCCTTTGTCAACAACAGAATATCCCTTTCCTTAAGCCTGAATGCCATAGTCTTTGCAATTCTCGCCGGTTCCACGCCCAGCGCTGCGGCAGCCAATTCAACTGTAGCGGTGCTTGTTTTCATTTCTATTACTTTTAAGGGAAGGCCCTTTTCTTTAAATTGTTTTTTTACACTTTCTATACTCATAAGTAAACCTCCGTAAACTTTGTATTATTAAAACAGCTTGATACCCGTTACTATAATAATACAACATTTTTAGTGATTTTGCCTTTGCTTAAGGATTTTTATACTAACTTATTGTCAGATAAAAAAATAAGCCGGTACAATATATACCGGCAATCAGACTATTATTCTTTAAAATCCGCTTTTTTAACTTTACCGTTATCAGCCATTGTAACTTTTGTTATTTTAACCAGTTTGTTTTCATCGTTTACCTTGGCACATTCAATCACTTGTATGGTCTTTTTCGTAACAGTGCCCGCCTTGTAGATATCTCCGAGTATCCTGTAAATCGAATAAGGATGATCCGGATCCTTAAGGCTTATAAAAGATGCATTATCCGTTAAAATGGCACCTTCAACCAATTTGCCATAATCGGCATCTTTTATGTCTGCGATAATCAAATAATCAGTTTCATCTTTTAAATCATCAAAACCTTTTACTTGTTTTATTTTGAAGCTGCCTTTTGCAACAGCGCTTATTGCTGCCATCAATGGCAATATACCCCAACCTTTATGCCCGGAAATAATGAAACTGTCTTTTTTCATTACCGACTCTTCAATATATTCCCCCTGGCCTTCTGTCATAAATCCTTTGTCTCTTAATTTTTCCAAAAAAACATTCATACATCGCACATCCTTTCCATTATTCTCAATCTTTTTTAAATTAAAATATGTACAAGAGGTGCTTAATTAAGCACTCTCCTTAAATATTCTCCCGTATAGGAATCAGGATTTTTTATTATTTCCTCCGGGGTACCTTTGGCGATAATCTCTCCGCCTCTGTCTCCTCCATCGGGGCCTAAGTCAATAATATAATCGGCTCTTTTTATTACATCCAAATTATGCTCTATCACTATTACTGTATTTCCGCCGTCCACCAGCCTATCTAAAATCTTCAACAGTTTATATATATCTGCAGTATGAAGGCCTGTTGTCGGTTCATCCAAAATATACATCGTCTTGCCCGTGCTCCTTTTTGAGAGTTCAAAGGCCAATTTTATCCTCTGAGCTTCCCCTCCGGACAATTGAGTCGATGGTTGTCCGAGCCGTATATAGCCAAGCCCTACATCAGATAAGGTCTCAAGTTTTCTTTTGACTTTAGGTACATTTTCAAAGAATACCAAAGCATCTTCCACCGTCATATCCAGTATCTCCGATACATTTTTCCCCTTATATTTAACCTCCAAGGTCTCCCTGTTATATCTTTTACCTTTACACACCTCACAAGGTACGTATACATCGGGTAGAAACTGCATTTCTATTCTTATTATACCATCACCCCTGCATGCTTCACACCTTCCGCCTTTTACATTGAAGCTAAACCTTCCTTTTTTGTATCCTCTCATTTTTGCTTCTGTAGTAGATGTATATACGTCCCGGATAAAATCAAAAACACCGGTATACGTCGCCGGATTGGATCTTGGCGTACGTCCAATGGGTGACTGATCTATTTCTATAATCTTATCCAAATTTTCATAGCCCAAAATTTCATCATGCTTGCCCGGTTTGTTTCTGGAACCATATACTTTTTGCGCCAGACTCTTGTATAGGATTTCATTTATCAATGTGCTTTTGCCTGAGCCCGATACTCCTGTTATGCAATTAAAAACACCCATGGGAAACTTTACGTCTATATTTTTAAGGTTGTTTTCATTAGCCCCCTTAACAGCTATCCAATTGCCATTAGGCTTTCTTCTGTTACTTGGTACGGGTATAGCTTTTTTACCCGATAAATATTGTCCCGTGATTGAATTATCATTATTTTTGATATCGTCTATGGCGCCTTCGGCGACGATGGACCCACCGTTAATCCCCGCACCGGGACCGATATCGATAATATGATCTGCAGCATACATGGTCTCTTCATCATGTTCAACCACAATTACCGTATTACCCAAATCCGTAAGATTTCTCAATGTTTTAAGCAGTTTACCGTTATCTTTTTGGTGCAAGCCTATACTTGGTTCATCCAAAATATATAGAACTCCAACGAGACTTGACCCTATTTGTGTGGCAAGCCTGATTCTCTGGGACTCTCCCCCGGATAAAGTGCCCGATGCTCTCATCAAGGTTAAATAATCGAGTCCTACGTCTACTAAAAATCCTAACCTGCCGTTTATTTCTTTTATCACCTGCTTGGAAATTATCTTCTGCTTATCGGTTAGCTTTATTTCTTTAAAAAACTCCCTGATTTTATGCACCGGCAAACTACACAGTTCCGAAATTGATAACCCGCCTATAAGAACAGACAGGCTTTCTTTTTTTAGTCTTGCACCGTTGCAAGCGGGACATGGTATAGATGACATATATTTTTCGATTTCATATCTAATATAGTCTGATTTTGTCTGACGGTATCTTCTTTCCAAATTATTTATTACGCCTTCAAAAGCTAAATTTACTTCACCTTTACCGTATTCCCTATCATATTTCATTTTAAATTTTTCACCTTTACTTCCATACAGGAGTATGTCCATGACACTGTCATCCAATTGTGAAACAGGGCAATTCGTGCTAAAACCAAAATGCCTGGATGCAGCTTCTACAATATCGTAATAAAGGGTGTCACCATTTGTCCTTTTCCAGGGATCAATTGCACCCCCCCTTATACTCAGGTTTTTATTTGGAATTATTAGATCAGGGTCTAACCGCTTTAGTTCACCCAGACCATCGCAAGTGGGACATTTACCAAAAGGACTGTTAAAAGAAAACATTCTTGGAGACAACTCTTCTATGGCAATATTGCATACTTCACAGGCATAGTTCTGGCTGAGAAGCTTCTCCTCTTCGCCCGCTATATCCACCAGCGCCAAGCCCTCGGATAGCTTGAGTATGGTCTCAAGGGAATCGGACAGCCTTGATTCAATTCCTTCTTTTATAATAATTCTGTCTACAACCACTTCAATACTGTGCTTTTTATTCTTATTTAGTTTTATTTCTTCGTTTATATCAAATACTTCACCGTCTACTCTGACCCTTACAAACCCAGCCTTTTTTATTTCCGATAAAATCTTTTGATGCTCACCTTTCTTACCGCGAATAACAGGTGCCAACAATTGAATTCTTGTGCCTTCTTTTAGACTCATTAAATAATCAATCATTTGGTCTACTGTTTGTTGAGTTATTTCCCTGCCGCAGTTCGGACAATGAGGAATTCCTATTCTCGCATATAACAGTCTCAAATAATCGTATATTTCCGTCACGGTACCCACAGTTGATCGGGGATTTTTGCTTGTAGTTTTTTGGTCTATGGATATGGCAGGTGAAAGGCCTTCTATATAGTCAACATCCGGCTTATCCATTTGTCCCAAAAACTGTCTGGCGTATGCCGACAAAGATTCTACATACCTTCTTTGCCCCTCCGCATAAATAGTGTCGAAAGCCAAAGAAGATTTCCCCGAACCTGATAATCCTGTAATAACCACAAACTTATCCCTCGGTATTTCCAAATCTATATTTTTTAAATTATGCTCTCTCGCACCTTTTATTATTATTTTATCTCTTGACATACTTACACCCCGTAGCATTTTTCTTTAAGTTTTGCAATCTCATCTCGCAATTGTGCTGCCCTTTCAAACTGTAGATTTTTTGCACAATCTTTCATCTCTTCCTCTAATACTTCTATAAGCTTTTCCATGTCCTTTTTATTTATTCTTCCTTTTTTATTTCTTGTCAAATATTCAGTATTGTCTTCAGCAGTCTTTGTAGCCTCTATTATATCACGTATACCCTTGTTTATTGTCTTGGGAATTATACCATGTTTTATATTATATTCCTTTTGTATATGCCTTCTTCGATTTGTTTCACTGATAGCCTTTCTCATGGACTCCGTCATATTATCAGCATACATTATAACTTTACCCTCCACATTACGGGCTGCCCTGCCAATCGTTTGTATAAGTGAGGTCTCTGATCTCAAAAACCCTTCTTTATCCGCATCCAAAATTGCCACCAAGGATACCTCAGGCAAGTCAAGGCCTTCCCTCAAAAGGTTTATACCTACCAACACATCAAATTCTCCCAGCCTCAAATCTCTGATTATTTCCATTCTCTCTATGGTGTCTATGTCTGAATGCAGATATCTCACTTTAATATCCAAATCCTTTAGGTATGTTGTGAGATCCTCAGCCATTTTTTTTGTCAATGTAGTTACAAGTACCCTATGCTTTTTATCGACTCTGTGCCTTATTTCACCTATAAGGTGATCTATCTGGCCTTTTACCGGAAACACCTCTATTTCAGGGTCTACCAGACCTGTAGGTCTTATGAGCTGTTCCACCACTCTACTGCATTTTTTCATTTCGTAATCCGCCGGTGTAGCGCTCAAAAAAATTGCATTGTTCAACTTGCTTTCGAATTCTCCAAAATTCAATGGCCTGTTGTCCAATGCGGAGGGCAGTCTAAAGCCGTATTCTACAAGGTTTTCCTTTCTTGATCTGTCACCGAAATACATTCCTCGAACTTGAGGTATGGTGACATGGGATTCATCAATTATCATTAAAAAATCCTTGGGGAAAAAATCAAGAAGTGTATAAGGTGAACTTCCGGGCTTTCTTCCGCTTATATGTCTTGAGTAATTTTCTATACCCGAACAATAACCCACTTCTTTCATCATCTCGATGTCAAAATTCGTTCTTTGAAGAAGTCTTTGCGCCTCCAACAGTTTATCCTGTTCTCTGAGCTCTCTAACCCTTTCTTCCAATTCAATTTCAATAGTGTTTATCGCATTCATCAGCTTTTCATAGGACGTGGCGTAATGAGATGCGGGATAAATATAGACATGTTGCCTCTCTCCGATTATATTTCCCGTCAAAGAATCAAATTCAAGGATTCTATCAATTTCATCACCAAAAAAATCAATTCTGATAGCCTTATCTGATGAAGCTGCCGGAAATATCTCCACAACATCCCCTCTAACCCTGAATGTACCTCTGATAAAATTAATATCGTTTCTATCATATTGAATGTCTACCAATTTTCGTATAATTTCATCTCTGTCCTTTATCATACCTTTCCTTAAGGAAAGCATCAGGTTTTTATAATCCTCCGGATCACCAAGTCCGTAAATACAAGACACACTTGCAACTATTATAACATCCCTGCGTTCAAACAATGCAGCAGTTGCTGAGTGCCTTAGCTTATCTATTTCATCATTAATCATGGAATCCTTTTCTATATAAGTGTCTGTCTGTGCTATATATGCTTCGGGCTGATAATAGTCGTAATAGCTGACAAAGTACTCCACGGCATTTTCGGGGAAAAACTCCTTGAATTCGCTGCACAACTGGGCAGCCAGGGTCTTGTTGTGGGCGA
>LSQX01228248.1_pt1 | contig 10579 bp, 7 predicted proteins | sample 654561 | NCBI WGS metagenome assembly LSQX01 (sample SAMN04489861, study PRJNA283612) | anaerobic digester metagenome | isolation source: 4 biogas reactors fed with cattle manure at either 37C or 55C with and... | place: Denmark: Kongens Lyngby | collected 2014
ATCGTACCAGTGTGGAATTGAAACCCTAGATGGTAGCGCCTCCGTTACTCGGTCAGCCTAGTTTTAATTGGACCAATATGGAATTGAAACCCAGCAAATAAAAAAGGCAGCATACACACTTGTGCCGCCATTAACCTCCCCCGCTACTTCCTTATATTAACCACCTGTGCACTGTTGGCCCTTACCAGCTCGGCCGGGCTTATTCTTACAAGGGAGTATTCCGACCCGCCGCCGGTATAGACAAAATCCTTTTCCATAACCCTTTTGTCAACCAAATATTTGGCACTGTATGAGAACGAAGGTACCCCACCGCAGGGGTATCCTGTTTTTTCGAGGATTTCCTCCACCGTTGCGATACGCGGCGGGGCGGTGCCAAGGACATGGCCGGCTTTTTTGGTGCTTACCCGGTCCTCTCCCTTAACAATGGCTACGATCAGGCTGCCGGCATCGTCAATAAGGCAGAGGTTTTTGACCAGGTCCTCCGGCGAAGCGCCCACCGCATCGGCGGCCTCCTGCACAGAGTGGCAGGACTTTTTAAATACCAGGTGCTCGGCCTTTATATTGTTTTGGACTATGTAATCGTACAGCTTCCTGTCATATTGGTTCAATTTACAGATACCACCTTTCCGTATCCCTTTCGTCAAATAGATTATAAAGGTTGGCGGCGTTTAATTCAAGGAAAGAGGTCGGAAATCCGTTAAAAATTCATCAACCGACCGGTTGTCAAGGCCTGCTTTAGGACATTGCGAGAATTTCGATAATGTCTCTACTCTTTGGCAGCAGCCAGAACGGTGTCTTTGAGTTTTGTCAGTTTGTTTTCTGCTTCTTCGTTATTGGCACCAACGGCAGAAAAGTAGATTTTAATCTTCGGTTCTGTTCCTGAAGGACGTATGCAGAACCAGGAACCATCGCTAAAGCGATAATAAAGGACTTTAGAACGGGGCAGGGTAAGCTTGTGAGTCCGGTTGTTGAGAATGTCCCAGGATTTGCTACGGTGATAATCTCTTTTTTCTACTATTTGCACTCCTTCAATCTGAGGTGGTTGACGGTCTAAGGCAGCTATAAGCCTGTCCGCTGCCGCCTCGTCTTTTAATTCCAGTGAGATGAGTTCCGCCTTAAAATAACCAAACCGTTGATGAAGGTTTTCCAAGACCTGCAGCAGGGTTTGCCCGCGTTCTTGATAATAGGCGGCCATTTCTGCTATCAGCAGGCCGGCTATGTTGGCATCTTTATCCCGGACAAACGTTCCTGCCAGATAGCCATAGCTTTCTTCATAACCAAAAATAAAATCAGGGGAACCTGCTGCTTCCAATTCTTTTATCTTTTCACCTATATATTTGAAGCCGGTCAATGTTTCGATCGTGTGAACACCGTAAGAAGCAGCAATCTTCTTTCCTAAATCATCGGTAACAATCGTTTTTATTATTACGCCGCCGGCAGGCAACTCGTCTTTTTCCTTTAAACGTCCCAGCAGGTATTCCAGTAGCAGAGCACCAATCTGGCTACCTGTTAGAAGATCATAATCTCCTTTTTCATTTTTAACAGCACAGCCTAATCTATCACAATCAGGGTCGGTAGCCATGACCAGGTCAGCCTTTTCTTGTCTGGCCAGGTCCAGTGCCGCTGCGAATGATTTTCTGTCTTCCGGATTAGGGGTTTTTACCGTCGGGAACCCCGGGTCGGCAACCATTTGTGTTTCTACTACAAAAAGGTCAATATACCCGGTCTGTTTTAAAAGTTTGGGTATAAAGCAGGAGCCGGTACCGTGCAAAGGAGTAAATACAACCTTTAACTTTTGTTTAGGCCGGCTCAATGAAAGTGAAGCAACTTGCTCTAGGTACAGGTTGTCGAGCCGGGGGCTGATAATTTCCAGCAGTCCCTGGGCTTTGGCTTTCTGAACGGAAATGTTACGGACGTCCCTGAAAATATCCACGTCAGTAATAGCCTCTGTGAGTTTATCAATAAACGGGGATACCGCTTGCCCCCCGTCAGGTTGGTAAACTTTGTACCCGTTATACTCGGAGGGGTTGTGGCTGGCTGTAATTACTATCCCGGCAGCACATCCCAGTTCGCGGATAGCAAAAGACAACAGGGGTGTAGGGCGGGCATCAGCAAAAATTAAAGCTTTTATTCCATTGGCAGCCAGTACCTGGGCTGCCGCTTGTGCAAATTCCCGTGAATAATGGCGGGTATCGTAAGCGATGGCTACCTGTTGCCCTGAGTTTACCGGGTATTGTTTATTAATATAATCAGCCAGTCCCTGGGTGGCTTTACGCACTACGTAAATATTCATCCGGTTAAGTCCGGCACCTATTATTCCTCTTAATCCCCCTGTGCCGAAAACCAGTTCAGAGCCAAACCGTTCCTGAATAGCAGTCGGGCTGTTTTCAATCTCCCGGAGTTCCCGTTTGTTTGTAGCGTCGATTATTTCAGAATTCATCCATTGCTTAAATATTTGTTCAGGAGTCTTAGTCCCACTTCGTCCATAATCGTCTTGGTAACGGGTAATATCGTCTTCGCCTAAATAATCGCCTTTTTGGACTTCAATGACTTCCAGCAGCTCTTTACCCGGGTTTTCCAGACGGTGTCGGGCGCTTTGTGGAATGAAAATGTGTTTTCCTTCCTCAAACAGTTTTTCTTCGTCATTAACGGTAGCCAGTGCTTGTCCTCTGGCAACCAGCCAGTGCTCCGAACGATGGCGGTGGCTCTGCAGGCTGAGACGGCTGCCCGGGTATACCACAATTTTCTTTACCTTATATGTATCCTGGTCCACCAGCACGGTAAAGCTTCCCCAGGGGCGGTGGACAGTGGGGTGAACCATGTATTCAGAGGCACCATCGCTTTCAAGCCTATCCACCAGATTTTTTACTTCCTGGGATTTTTCTCTGGCACAGACCAGGAGAGCGTCTTCAGTTGCTATAACAGCAATGTTTTCCACACCAATCAGGCCTACTAAGGGTTTGGAGGAAAAGGCAAGAGTATTTCGGGAACCAATACTGACAATGCGACCTTGATGATAATTGCCGTTGGCGTCTTTAGGAGAAATTTTATAAACGGCGTCCCAGCTGCCCACGTCACTCCAAGTGATACCGGTGGGAATAACAGTTGTGTCGGCCGTTTTTTCCAGGAGACCATAATCGATGGAAACACTGTCAAAGGAATTATACACATGCTCTAGATTACTAAAGTCTTTATAATCTATTTTGTCCAGCCCGTCAGCCAAAGAAGGCAGGTAGCGGCGGTATTGGGCCATCAACTCCCGTACTTTAAATACAAACATGCCGCTATTCCAGAGGTAACGTTTATCCCTGATATATTTTTCCGCCAGTGCCAGTTCCGGTTTTTCCATGAATTTTTCTACTTTGAATGCCTGCCCATCTAGCTGTTGGCCGCTAAGAATGTAGCCATAGCCCGTTTCGGGATAATCAGGCTTGATGCCAAAGGTAACAAGGCCATAAGCAGCGGCTGCCTGGCAGCCCCGGTTAATGAGTTTGGCAAAATCCTCCCCGGGTGCAATAACATGATCGGAGGGCAGTACTGCCATAATAGCATCTTTGTCTTTAGCGGCTATACCTGCCAAATACCAGGCGGCCAGGCCAATGGCGGGAGCCGTATTGCAGGCCCGGGTCTCTTTTAATAAAACGACTTCTTTGAGTCCCATTTGGTCCAACTGGTGTTTGATATTGTTTTCCTGTTCGCTGTTGGCAACAATGATAATCCGGTTTTCAGGAATAATGCTCTTAACACGGGCTATTGTTTCCTGGAAAAGACTACGGCCGTTATCAGTAAAATCAATGAATTGTTTGGGGAATTGTGTTCGGCTTAAGGGCCAGAGCCGGGTGCCGCTGCCCCCGGCTAATATAACTGCATACATAAAAGCTAATCACTCCTTTTTCGCTATAATAGTGGTTATTTTCTTTTTGCTGCCGGCAGGCGACGTGTTACCTGCCCCGGGGCAAAAACAGCAACCTATAAGCTATTCTTATGCCCGGCCGGCTAGATGCTCCTTTGGATCAGGGGCAGTTGACAACCCTTGACCGGTGCTTTTTTCAACATCTTCAACAGCGATATAACTGGCAGGCTGCTGCATCTGGTGCAGGGCCAGCAAAAATGAGACTATAGATTCTCCACCCTGGTTCTGGTTGACCCCTCCAGGCTGGAGACCGTCGTAGCAGCCGCCGGTGGTGAAATTGTAGACAACCTGACCGATGTCGTTATTGCCAAAAAACCAATTGAAAGCCCAATCCATATATTTGTGCCAGTGTGTCTCTTGGGTAGCAAGGTAGGCTTGGTAACAAGCATCGATCAGCGCAGCTACTTCTAAAGGTTGTTGATCAAAGCGCGCTTTTTCCCCACCGTATCGGTACCACCCATTATTACCCACAAGGGAAAGGTGTTTCTTTACAGGGTCGGTTTGGATTGTAATTAGCCAGTTTAAGGCCTTTAAGCCGGTATCCAGCATTTTTTCATCAGCCAGGTAATCTCCGGCAGCTATCAGGGCCTGGGGCAAGCGGGCGTTGTCATAGGCGACAACTTCCTCACACCAGAACCATTCTTCTCGGGCCGTGGCCTGGAAAAGCCCCAATAGTTTTTGACTTAGCTTTTCGATCACGCTCTGCGCTTCAGTATCTCCTCTAAAGCGTTTAAGGTAATACAAGGAACCCATTATAGTGTGAGCCCAGGCCCGGGGGGAGGTAAAGGAAGGGGTTACCCCAACTGCTTGTTTGAAAAGGCGGCTGGCCAGGCCCAAGATTGCATCGCTGGGAGGGTAGGCTATGGTATAGCCTAGAGCCCAGATGGTACGCCCGTGGCTATCCTCAGAACCTACTTCTTCCATCCATTGGCGGTTGTAGGACATAAAGTTGCGTACCCGCTGACTTTGGCTGTCAAAAGCGTAATTAAGGAAACCTAAGTACACATGTGTCAGGGGGATGATACTTTCGTCCTTAAAGAGGCACCAGTTCATTATTGTTACAATTAAAGCCCGGGCATTGTCATCGATACAGTAGCCGTGGAAGCGGTCAGGAATTGAAAAAGCAGCATGCTGGAATAGCCCGGTATCGTCAGTTAGGATGCGCAGGTGAGTCAATTTAACATCGGGCATAATGGCACCTTCGCCAACGTTTTCCTTGCGGATAAGGCGAGATTTGCTACTCCTGTAATTAAGGAGTGCCTGTTCAAATGTCCGGGTATACGCCTTGGCTACCTTACTCCAGATCATCTGACGTCCATACTCATACGAGGATTTCCGCATTCGATCCCGCAGGGTTTCGTTATTTAGCAGTTTAATCAAAGCCCCGCCAATAGCCTTATTGTTACGGAAGGGTACCAGAAAGCCGCGTTCGTCCGCAAGCAGTTCCTCAGCGTACCAGTAGGGCGTTGAAACAATGGCCTTGCCACAGGCCAGAGCATAAGCCAGGGTGCCGGAGCTAATCTGTTCTTTGTTAACGTAAGGGTTAATATAAATATCGGCGGCCATTATAAATTGCAGCAAGCGTTCCATAGTGACGTATTGATTATAGAATACTACATTGTCCAGCAGACCCTTATCTCTTACCATTTTTTCCAATGAATGGCGGTATTCTTCACCATGTTGCCGCTTGACCTCGGGGTGAGTCGCTCCGAGGACAAAATATAATGTGTCGGGAAATTCCTCCACGACCTCCGGCAGGGCAGCAATAACATGTTCAATTCCTTTGTTGGGACTAAGGAGGCCAAAGGTTAATAGCACCTTTTTCCCTTCGGCCTGGAACTGTTCTTTATAATAAGAAGTGTCCAGGAAAGGTAAGTCCGGGGTTCCGTGATGTATCTTTACGATCTTTTCTTTCGGTACTTGGTAAACATCCTGCAGCAGTGTTACCGCTTTTTCGGCCAGCACCACCACCAGGGTAGACCGATTGCAGATCCACCTCAAGGTTTTTAGCTGGCCGGCAGTGGGTTTCTCAAGGACGGTGTGCAGGGTTGTGACTACAGGTTTTTTCAAAGCACCCAGCAGGGGAAAAATGTTGTTGCCGTCTTCGCCGCCAAAGATCCCAAATTCGTGCTGCAGGCAGACTACGTCCACCGGAGAAAGGTTGATAAAATCAGTAGCTTGGCGGTAATCGCCTTGATACGGTGCCCTGATTTTAAAGCTGACTTCGTCGCCGTAGTTATATTCTTTAGAGTCATTGTTAAGGGCGATTACCTGCAGATAATCCCGGCAGTCGTTATGCTCGTCTTCGCTGTAAAGAGCCTTAAGACTATTATAAAGGTCGGCAGTAAAGGTAGCGATGCCGCACTGCCGTGGCGGGTAGGTAGCGATAAAGGCGATTTTTAAATGATTTATGGAATTATGAGCAACCATATTTGCTCACCTCATTTTCTTTGTATTATTTTGCTGTAAACTTTCAGATAGCGTTGAACCATTAATTCAACTGTGAATTGCTTTTTTACCCAATCACGAATAGGTAAGGGGCAAAAAGTCAAAATGATTATGGATAAGGTTGTACTGATCTGCTTCTTCAAAAAGGGCTGCGATATGCAAACATTCTCAAACCTTGGCATCCATTTCCGGATCTTCCGAATAGGGCCGGGCAGCAACCCAGCGCAGACGCGCTGAAGTTTGAGAATTGCCGGTGGCGAAGAGGTCCACATCCACGCCCTGTCGTACCAAACCTTCGGTAAGTAAACTGGCAACCCATTCCCAGGGGCCGTAGTGTCGTGGCGGAGTACGCCAGGAAATTGGGGCCAGCATAGCTACTTTCACTTAACACAACTCGCCCTTATGCGGGGTTTTATTGTTTAGAATGAAATCTACCAGTTTGTCTAGCTTAGCGGTTGCAAGGCAGACATTGGAATCGGCGGCTCCGTAATAAACATGAAGCTCCCCGCTTTTTTTATCGACAGTGACTCCGGTGGGGAAAGTTACTCCCGGCACATCGCCAATTCGCTCGTAGCGTTCACGGGGACCGAAAACCCAGCAATCACTGCGTTTGATAACTCTCCAGGGCTCATCTAGATCCAGTAAGGCCAGGCCTATCCGATAGAGACTGCCTGAGGCCGTAACTCGTATACCGTGATATATGACCAGCCAGCCATCTTTAGTTTCGATTGGCGGTGGTCCCAGGCCGACCTTGGAGCAGTCCCACCAGCCCGGGCGTACCGGTATCAATATCTTGTGGTCGCCCCAGTATTTCAAATCCGGTGAAAAAGAAATCCAGATATGGGCTTCACCCCTGATTATAGGACGATGTATAAGAACATATCGACCGTTAATTTTCCTAGGCAACAAGGAAGCATCCTTGTCCTCAGGGGGGAGCATCGCCCCCTGGCGTTCGACAGTCTTAAAATCATCGCTTAAAGCCAGAGAAACTGTGGGCCCACCCTTGGAAAAAGAAACATAAGTAATGGCATATTGCTGCCGGTCCTCCAGGTAGACAATGCGGGGGTCTTCCAGCCCCCACTGCTCCTCTTCAATGCTGGGTTCAGGTTTTAAGAGGGGTTCTTCATTAATCCGCCAATTGGTTTTGCCGTCTTTGCTGCGGGCGATGGTCAAATGTGAAAAACCGCGCATATCTTCCACCCGTACCAGGAGCAGGGTTTCTCCATCGTGTTTTATCGCACCAGGATTGAAGGTGGCATTGGCCAAATAGGGCCATTTGACAGGGGTAATAATAGGGTTCCCTTCATATCTTTTGAAGAGAGCGTTATTTTTTTCCATAGGTTCATTCAAACCTCCCTTGATAAATTTAAGTTAGATATGCAAAATATTCTTTTTCATTCTTATGCTGGTGATATGAGTATCAATACTGAGCAGCTTGCCAAGCTGTTTTTTGAAATTAACATTATTTGAGAATTGGTCTAGTTATAATTCTATATGTCATAATCTGTTTTGTCAATTTTACACTAACCTAACCTAACCTAACCTAACACACCTGTCCCTTTGACAAGTCCCTTTCAATTGTATATATATTCCATAGCCTTAATCTCCTCTGCCACGGCCTGCCTTAGTTTTTTAGGCTTTAAGACCTCTGCGTGGCGACCAAAGCCCAGCATCCATCGCTTGACCTCGTCCAGACTGCTTACGGTCATTGTAAGGATAAGCGAGCCGTCCTCCAGAAACTCAAGACGTTGACTGGGATGCCAGTTACGTTCCCTGATCCAGCGGGCCTGATGGGGGTCAAACCGTATTGCCACATCAATCATTTTCATCACCTTCCTCAAATGATTTCATAACATCACACCAGGATACCGGTGACATGCGATTTAATTGGTATATTTCTCCATAAATTGATATATTCCTTTAAATTAGAATATAAAACGTATGTTCCCGACCGGCTTTGTCGGTGTATTTGTGGTATCATATGTATACAGTGGAATTTTTCGAGAAGTATTTTATGATTGCAAGAGGGTTTACGGATTGCATATAGAATACTTCAATAACCCAAATAAATAATAAAATGTTGAAAAGTTCCACATTCCGATATTTATTCACACAATAGGTAATTCTACGACTATACATATTATGCTGGGGGGCTCACTGGGGGGCTCATTTGCCGGGCGCGAAATGGACGGGCACTTTTGCGCCTGTAAATATGGTGTTATCGAGGGGGGAGATACATCATAAATACTTACAATAGTATTGCCGCACAGATAAAACGTGAATTTACCGGGAGGTACAAGGAGGCGTTCGGTAAGGGGCCTGAGAATACCGCGGTGGAGATTATAGGGGATGTTATAATAATAAAACTTCAAGGGTTTCTGACACCTATGGAGCAGGCGATGCATAAGCTTCCGGACGGTGCAAAGAAAGTTGAAGGAATAAGAGATGTCATATACAGGTCCTTTGTATCGGAATTGGGGGAATTATTGAAACGTCTCACAGACAAAAATATAACAAGAGTTCTTAAAAATTTAAATTTGGACGATGATAAAGAGCATATATTTATCATCATGGAAGGGGTGATAGAGAAAGTCGGATAAGTTCAATGGTATTACCAGTATCAATAAGATGTAGTGGGCGAGCTTTGCCAAAGGCAGCCTGTGGTTTTGACTGAAAAAGCCGGGTAGGCAGGGAGGGGGATTCTCGCAATACCCGGTGGGCCAGTCGTGCATGGCGATTTTTGATCGCCAGTCGACTGGTTTTTTGATTCTTCATAAGTAACAAAAAAAGAACAAGGAGGATGTGCTGTGTATGAATTGTTTTAAATGGAGGATTTATTCTAAAAAGCTTATAGTCTGTGTGCTTGCCCTTGCATTAATCCTAGGCAGCGGCTTTACTAGCTTTATAGCATACGCTGATAATGCCACCAATGAGCAGGGGACAGGATTTAGCGACGTAGAAGGGCATTGGGCTAAAGACCAGGTACTGGACTGGAGCGAAAAAGGCCTTGTTTCGGGCTATGATGATGGCACATTTAAACCTGAACGGGGTGTTACCAGGGCAGAGTTCATTACATTTGTGAACAGAGCCTATGGACTGACAGCTAAGGCTCAGTTAGATTTCTCTGACGTATCACCACAAGACTGGTTTGCCGATGAAGTGGCAAAGGCGGCAGCGGCAGGATACATAAGCGGATATGACGATGGTACAATGCGGCCTGCTGCGGAAATAAGCCGGCTGGAGGCAGCAGTTATATTGTACAAGCTGTTAAGACTTGCCAGCCTCGAAAACGAAAGCTGGATAGACGGGTTTAACGACTCGGGTTCCATTGCCTCCTGGGGCAGGGAATATGTAAACTCTGTCGTAGCAGAAGGATACTTTAGCGGCTATCCGGATGGCACCTTCAAACCAGATAGGGTCATAACCAGGGCGGAGACAGTAGCACTGCTAAGCAAGGCGGTGGGTACGCTGTACAATGCTCCGGGAACTTACGGTCCGGAAGAGGGCAGCCAAACGGTAGCAGGAAATGTAACGGTAAGTGTTTCTGATGTAACGCTTCAAAACCTAGTGATAGAGGGCGACTTATTTCTTACCGCCGGTATCGGGGATGGCGACTTTGAAGCCTACGGTGTAGTGGTAAAGGGAAGGACGATAGTAAGCGGCGGCGGAGAGGATAGTGTGGTATTTTACAATTCGTCGCTTGAGGAAGTAATAGTATATATAGCAGATGGGATGGTAAGGCTTGTCGCCAAAGGCGATACTGATATAGGTAATATAGTGCTTCAATCCGGTGCCTACCTACAAGAAGAGGGCCTGACCGGGGATGGTTTTGGCAATGTGCAGGTGCAGATGCTAAAGCCCGGCGAGAGCATTGAACTGGAAGGGGATTTTGATTGGGTAAGCATAGAGACCGTTGTTGAGGTTAGCATCACAGGTGATACACGTATAGGGGAATTGGAAGTGTCCGGTGGGGCGGAAGGGACTAAAATAGACACCGAAAGGGGCACCGTAATAGAAACGCTAACCCTCGATAGTGCCACCGATGTAACCGGCCAGGGAACCATCAAAACCGCCTATGTGAATACCGACGACTACAGCTTTGATAAGGAACCGGATGAGGTGATAGTCGATGGCAAAAAGGTAGAGGAAGAGAAGAAATCCTCCGGCGGCGGAGGAGGCGGTGGAGTTGAAGAAAAACAAGTAAGTGCTATTAGTGTG
>LSQX01392306.1_pt1 | contig 10579 bp, 8 predicted proteins | sample 654561 | NCBI WGS metagenome assembly LSQX01 (sample SAMN04489861, study PRJNA283612) | anaerobic digester metagenome | isolation source: 4 biogas reactors fed with cattle manure at either 37C or 55C with and... | place: Denmark: Kongens Lyngby | collected 2014
TTATCACAAGGATGAGGATTACACGGTAAAGCCGCTTTCAAAGCTTGTCGATATATACTATAACTCCGTGGGTGCAAACGCCTCCTACCTGCTCAATGTGCCGCCCAATCAGCAGGGTCTGATAGAAGATAGGGATCTCGAAACCCTTATTTCTCTTGGCGCACACCTTGAATATAGTTTTCAGGAGAACCTTGCGGAGGAATCCGTCATGACAGGCTCTGGCTGCCTTGACAATGAGCACAACCCACAGATGGCTCTTACTCCAAGCCCCGACGAATACTGGCATTCGGGCATGTATCCCGTCAAGCCCTGGCTAATTCTCGACATGGGCGACGATTATGATATTGACAAGGTGGTTTTAAAGGAGCATATAAGAACAGGCCAGCATATTGAAAAGTTCACGCTTTACGGTGAAATAAAGGGTAAATGGAAAACTCTTTTTAAAGGAACCGTAATAGGCCACAAGAGAATTTGCCGTTTTAAAGAGGTCAGGATTCAGCGGATAAAGCTTGTGATTGAAAAAACGAGGTGCTTTGCAACAATAACCTCATTTGAAGCATACTGACCTGAAAAACCCCGGAGGTGCTAGCATGAAAAAAGAAGCGCATATTCTTGAAATGCCGCTTGTGGCATTGAGAGGTCTTGTTGTTTTTCCCGATTCCAGAATTCATTTTGATGTCGGGCGGGAGAAGTCTATAGCCGCACTCAAGGCGGCAATTGGAGGCAGCCAGGAGGTTTTCCTTGTTGCTCAAAGGGATGTTTCATCGGACGACCCTAAGCTCGAGGAGCTTTATAATATAGGCGTTATTGCGACCGTCAAACAGGTCTTAAGGCTACCGAACAGTGAAAATTTCAGGGTATATGTCGAGGGTCTGCAGCGTGCGCAGCTGCTTGAAATAGTTCAGGAGAAGCCCTATTACAAGGGCTGCGTAAGGGTAAAAAAGGATACAACCGTCAGGGCTCAAGATAAAAACACTCTGGAGGCTCTTGTAAGAAAGGCAAAGGATGTTTTTGAGCAGTATGCTCAGATAGCCGCACAGTTGCCTCCGGATATGATTCTATCCGTATTGAAGCTTGAAGATGCCGGCCAGCTTGCAGACTATATAGCAAGCAATATCCCGCTTGAATATGAAAGCAGGCAGCAGATTCTCAATGAGATCAAACCTTTAAAAAGGATTGAGAGGCTTTGCGTTATTCTCTCGCATGAGTGTGAGGTGCTCAGAATAGAATCCGTTATCAGCAAAAAGGTGCAGGAGCAGCTGGATGAAAACCAGCGTGAGTATTACCTGCGTGAGCAGATAAAGGCAATTTCATCAGAGCTTAATGACGGATTTGGCTCCGAGGAGGAGATTGAGCAGTTCCGTGAGCAGATAGAGGAGCTCAATCTCAGCGAGGAGGCAAGAGCAAAGCTCATGCGTGAATGTGACAGGCTCGAAAGGATGGCTCCCCAGTCGCCCGAAAGCACTGTTTCAAGAGTATACCTCGAAACCTGCCTATCACTGCCGTGGAACAAGTTAACAAAGGACAAGCTAGACCTCAAGGCGGCACGAAGGGTGCTTGACAATGACCATTACGGTCTTGAAAAGGTTAAGGACAGAATTATTGAAATGCTTGCCGTGCGCAAGCTTTCGCCCCATATCAAGGGGCAGATTATTTGCCTTATCGGTCCGCCCGGAGTCGGCAAAACCTCCGTTGCCCGCTCAATAGCGAGAGCAATGGGCAGGAAGTATATAAGAATATCCTTAGGCGGAATACATGATGAGGCAGAAATAAGAGGGCATCGCAAAACCTATATCGGCTCTATGCCCGGCAGAATAATTAATGCCATGAATACTGTCGGCACCTCAAACCCGCTGATTCTTCTCGATGAGGTTGATAAGCTTTGCAGCGATTTCAGAGGTGACCCTGCCTCCGCATTGCTGGAGGTTATGGACGGTGAGCAGAATTTTGCGTTCCGTGACCATTATATAGAGATTCCGTTTGATTTGAGCAGGGTTCTGTTCATCACAACCGCAAATGACAAGTCAACTATACCTGCGCCCCTGCTTGACAGAATGGAAGTAATTGAGCTTGAAAGCTACACCCATGAGGAGAAATTCAATATTGCCAAAAGGCATCTTGTACCAAAGCAAATCAAGCGCCACGGGCTGACAGGCAATGGCCTGCGCATTTCGGATAAAGCGATTCGCACGATGATTGACGGCTACACCAGGGAGTCGGGTGTGCGCAAGCTGGAGCAGACAATAGCCTCTGTTTGCCGAAAGGCAGCGGTAAAGGTGGCAGACGGAGCGGGCAGGGTAACCGTAAAAGCAGCTGATCTCCAGGAGCTTCTCGGACCCGTAAAGTTTAAGTCTGAAAACTTTTCGGAGAGAAACGAAATAGGCTCCGTGAACGGCCTTGCATGGACCCCCGTGGGCGGCGAGATGCTGAAAATCGAAGTCGCTGTGATGGAGGGTTCAGGCAAGCTAGAGCTTACAGGCTCTTTGGGCGATGTCATGAAGGAGTCTGCCAAAGCTGCACTGAGCTTTATCAGAACCATAGCCGATACTCTGAATATTGACAAGGAATTTCATAAAAATAAAGATATCCATATCCATGTACCCGAAGGTGCGGTGCCAAAGGATGGCCCGTCGGCGGGTGTGACAATCGCAACAGCTCTGGCATCTGCTCTTTCCGGCACTCCGGTTAGGTGTGACCTTGCGATGACAGGCGAAATCACGCTCAGGGGCAGGGTGCTTCCCATAGGCGGGCTTAACGAAAAAACAATGGCAGCATACAGAGCCGGCATCAAAACCGTTATTATCCCAAAGGAAAACGAGAGCGACCTTGTCAAGGTGGATAAGACTGTTCGGGCTGTCTTAGAGTTTATCACCGTCAATTCGATTGATGAGGTTTTTAATGCCGCTTTTCTCGAAAAGGGCGGAAATATGATTTCCGATGACAGCTTACCCCTGCTTGAGCATATAGACAGAAAAAGGCCGACAATAACACAGTGAAGGAGTAAAAAATGAAGTTCGAGAGATTTGACTTTGAAGCGGCTTTCGGAACTGGTGTACAGCTCCCTCCCTCCACGGTTGCCGAGGTTGCCTTTGCAGGGCGTTCAAATGTGGGCAAATCATCACTTCTTAACAAAATCCTGAACCGAAAAAGTCTTGCAAGGGTCAGCTCCATGCCGGGTAAGACCGTAACGATTAATTTTTATTCAGGCGACGGCATTCGGCTTGTTGACCTGCCGGGCTACGGTTATGCGAAGGTTTCGCATTCCGAAAAAAAACGCTGGTCGGAGCTTATGGAGGAGTATTTCAGCTCCGGCAGGAAAATCAGGCTGGTTGTTCAATTGACCGATATGCGGCATGAGCTCACAAATGACGACCATACAATGCTGCTTTTTTTAAAGGAAATGGGTTTTCCGTTTATTGTTGTTATGACAAAAAGCGATAAGCTCAATAAAACTGAGCGAGCGCAACGACTTGAGCAGCTTAAAGTAGAATTGAAAAGCTATGGCAGCGTTGAAGCCATTCCATTTTCCGCGGTTACAGGCGAGGGTGCGGAAAAAATCAGGGAGCAGATAGAAAAATACACGGAGAGTGAATAGAGGATGTATGTATCGGATTGCATTGATATTAACAGTCAAGGGCATCTCACAATAGGCGGGTGTGACACAACACATATAGCTAAGGAATTCGGCACGCCTGTCTATGTTATGGATGAAGACGAGATAAGAAAGAACTGCCGCAAATTTGTTGAGTCAATTAATGAATACTACGGCGGAAACGGCATGGCACTCTATGCCAGCAAGGCGTTTTGCTGCAAGGAGATTTGCAGGATAATGGCGCAGGAGGGCATGGGGCTTGATGTTGTTTCGGGCGGCGAGCTATTTACTGCCACGAGTGTGGGCTTTCCCGCAGAAAGGATATATTTTCACGGCAACAATAAAACTTCTGCGGAATTAAAACAGGCTATTGATTACGGTGTGGGCAAAATTATAGTCGATAATATTCTTGAGCTTGAAACCCTTAACGAGCTTGCAAGCGCTGCGGGTAAAAAAGAAAAAATAATCATGCGCATAAAGCCCGGCATTGATGCCCACACGCATGAGTTTATAAAAACAGGGCAAATCGATTCAAAGTTCGGCTTTGCGCTCGAAACAGGCGAGGCCATGGAGGGCGTCCTCAAGGCAGTTTCAATGCCGAATATAGAGCTTGTGGGGTTGCACTGCCATATCGGCTCTCAGATTTTTGACCTTGACCCGTTTGAGCTTGCCGCAAGGGTAATGCTCGACTTTATGGCTGAGATTAAGCAGGCAACAGGGCTTGAACTCAGTGAGCTAAACCTCGGCGGCGGCTTCGGAATAAAGTACAAAAAAACGGACAGACCAAGACCCTTCAAGGACTATATGAAAAAAGTGTCTGAGGTTATAAACGAATATTCAAAGAAGCTAAAGCTGAAAACTCCCTCTATCCTTGTCGAGCCCGGCAGGGCAATTGTCGGTGCGGCAGGGCTAACGCTCTACACTGTAGGCTCCGTCAAAAGCATACCGGATGTGCGCACCTATATTTCGGTTGACGGAGGTATGGGCGACAACCCGAGATATATCCTCTATCAGTCGAACTATGAAATAATCTGTGCAAACAGAGCAGCCGAAAAAAGATCGGCGACAGTCACCGTGGCGGGTAAATTTTGTGAAAGCGGCGATATTATTCAGGAGTGGACTCATGTCCAACCGGTCAAGACTGGGGATATTCTTGCTGTCCTTTCAACAGGGGCATATAACTATTCAATGGCTTCGCATTATAACAGAATCGGCAGGCCTCCCGTTGTAATGGTTAAGGGCGGCGAGCCCAGAATCATAATAAGGGGCGACAGCTATGAGGATATTATAATGAATGATATATAGAATTTTAGCAGGCAGTCGGAAGGCTGCCTGCTTTTTAAATAAAGATTTTATGACACAAGCGGAGTTTTTCTGCAGAAGTATTTCATTTTCTAATGCGTATAAAGATAAATTCAACTGAAGAATTCGTGGAGGGGAAATATATAAAACAACCCTTAAAAACCTTATTGTTTCATGGAACTTTTTGCACACTTTTTCATTCATGCGTTGAAAAATCGGCAAATCTGTGATAACCTTTAATTACCTGAAACTGGATATTGAAAAGAGCGAGGGATTTATATGCTGCGCAGGATGCTCCTTTTTTTCAGAAAACACATAATGAAATTAGATGACCGCTCTCAGGTTGAAATAGCAATTGAAAACGGTTTTAAAATGGGCGTCAACTGCCATATAATGGAGGGCTGCATAATTGACCCCGGCCACTGCTTTCTTATAACATTGGGCGATAATGTTTGCCTTGCCCCGAGGGTTCATCTTTTAGCGCATGATGCAAGCACAAAGCAAACGCTGGGATACACAAAAATAGGGCTTGTCAATATAGGGAGCGGCTGCTTCATCGGTGCAAATTCAACCGTCCTGCCCGGGGTGACAATCGGCAAAGGCTCAATAGTCGGTGCGAATTCGCTTGTGAGCAAGGATATCCCCGAGGGGAGCGTCTATGCCGGAAACCCCGCAAAATTTATCTGCAGTGCCGAGGACTACTTTGATAATATGGAAAAGATGATGAAAACAGCTCCCATTTTCGATGACAGCTACACANNGAGATATAACCGTATAGGCTTTATTGTGTGATTATTTAAAATTTTTCATAAGAGAGGTTTGAGAATGATGAAGAAGGTAATGGCAATTCTGCTGGCTGTTTCTATGCTTGCATGTTTTGGCACTGTTGCATCCGGCGCAGAGAGGGTTGATTATGTTATCACAAACCCATATCAGGCTGTTGACTGGAGCACATGGGGTCAGTATAATGCGGACCTTCACTGCCACACAATAGCAAGTGACGGCACAACGGATTTCAACGAAATGGTCATGCGCCACTATGATATGGGCTTTGATGTCCTTGCCGTGACCGATCACAACACCATAAGCTATAGCTGGACCGAGCAGAATATAGTCCCTGTTGTCAAGTTTGCGGGTATGATGTCGAGAAAGATTTATAAAATGCCCACAATGCTCTCGCAGCAGGAGTATGAAGATATTCACAACGGCGTAGGCAGGGACGGCAGAGGTATGCTCAGAGTTCCCAACGGCGTCGAGCTAAATACTCTGGGGTTAAGCAATCATATTAACGCCTTTTTTACGGATTACGGCAACGGCGCACAGGGTGTTTACGGTGATTATGAAACTCCCGTCAATAAGGTAGAACAGAGCGGAGGTTTGACGGTTATTAATCACCCCGGTGAATATACGGGTGCCAAGGAATATGATGATAACGGAGAAAAAACCTACGGCAACGGCAGATATGCCGACAAATTTGCAAAGCTTTTCCTTAATTACAACACCTGCCTGGGCATTGACATAAACAGCAAGGAGGACGGCAGAACAAAGAACGACCGTGTTTTGTGGGACCAGGTTCTTCAAAGGACAATTCCGCACGGCAGAAATGTTTTCTGCTTTGCAACAAGCGATGCCCACAATGTTAATGTTGTCGGCTGCGGATGGACGGTTATGTGCATGAGGGAAAATACAATTGAAAACTTCAGAAACTGCATGGAGACAGGCGCATTTTTTGCCGCAAGCCGTTTTGATAAAAACATATCAGAGGTTGCAAGGCTCAGTGAGGAATTGGGTAGGGACCTTGGCACAACCTTTGAGGCAAAAGAGGATGCCCCGGCACCAAAGGTCAATAACATTACAGTCAACAACACTTTAGATACTATTACAATTCAAACTGAAAACAGTGAAATCATCGAATGGATTGCAGACGGAAAAGTCATAGCGACAGGCAGCACCATTTACCTTGATGATTATTCACAGGAGATAGGCTCATATGTCAGGGCTCAGGTCTTCGGCGAGGGCGGCATACTCTACACTCAGGCCTTTCCGCTTTCATATGACGGCGCTCCCGCAGCCAGTGAGATACCTGAGGTACACGACGGCTCAAAGCTTTTGAGGCAGGTAGCGGATTTCATTTATAACATACTTTCTAAATCCTACCTTTTCAGCTGGATAGTAAATGTCCTTCAGGGCTGGTAAAAGATAATCCCGATAGCTTTCATCGGTTTTTTTGGGTGATATATGCGTAAAAAAATAAAAACAGCCGATTTGAACTGACGGCGTTCTATTATAGTCTGCAATAGCAAAACCCGCCCGAAAAGGAAATTACTCCCTTTGGGCGGGTAAGTTTATTTTAGTTTGAGTTTTATCAGACGGAAACGCCCGTCTGATAAATTCTGACATAGTCTACAATGAATTCTGTTGAAAATCCGGGCTGCTCGGTAATCTCACTGGGCATTTCCAGCGAGAGTATCGCATATTCAGGCGCCTGAGATACTCCGTCGGCAAACGAGGTTCTGTCTGCCTCAACTCCGTTAATATAGAAGATATATTCATCCTCTGTCCATTCAAGGCCGTAGGTATTATATTGAGTGTAAATCCCGCTGCCGTAATAGTTGCCCATGCGTAGGGACTCAAGCCCGTCACCGTAACCGCCGACATGGACATTAAGAGAAACCGAATCCTGACCGAGTGCTTTATCATAATTGAACGCTTCAAAAATATCAATTTCAGCTCCGCCTATGCCGCCGTTTGAAAGCTCCTCACTTGCCATTCCGGTGGAGTTGAGCCAATATGCGCTCCAGAAGCCGCCGCCCTTTGAGCATATGCAACTGACTTCAAAATAACCCGTTGTGTATTCCTCGATGGTTCTTATCATGCCGGTGTACCAGCCCTCGCCGTAACCTCCATCAGTTAGATATTCGGCTGTGATTTTGAGGTTGCCGTCCTCAACCCGAACCTGACTCGGCGCATTGAAGCCGCCGCGCCTGGCACCGTTTGCTCTGTACTCCCACTTAGTGAGGTCGAGCGCTGCGCCGTCAAACTCATCCTCAAACACAATATAGTAGTCGTCAAGGTTGAGCTGCTGCCCCCGTGGTGTCTGAGGCAAATCAAACAGAACAAACCCGAAAAGCTCAACAATAATCATTATCAGTGATATTGTTTTGGCAATTGTATCAGACGAGCGCAATGCCTTAATTGCGTCGATTGCTCTGCCCAAAGCATTTATTTGCCTTGGATTAAAAATTTTTTTAATCAGACCCATACATTATCCTCCTCCTTTATTCAATATAGAATTCCTTCATATCGTCAAGCCTTATGCAGGCAAGAGTGCTGTCATCTTCCGGGCTTTCCGCCGGGAAGTTGAGAGAAATAATGTTTTTGCCCTTGATTATTTTGCCGCCATCCCCTTCTTCGGGGGAAAGTGCAAAAACAAGGGTTTTATCGTCGAAATAACTGTCGCCCATGTGCGGCTCATTGAGCACAAAGTCTTGGACAGCGTAATCCTCAAGGCTTATGCCTGCCTTAAAATTCCTTATTCCGCTGTATGTCAGAACATATTCCTTGCCTTTGACATTAATAATATCGTAGGGGACGAACTCGTCCATATAATCGAGGATTGCCTCTCTGTCGTCTGGCTCAAGCTGCATAAACTGCTCAAAGGTGACCCTTCCCCCCTGCTTAATCCAGCTTGCAAAAATCGAGGCTTCATCCTGCGAAAGAAAACCTGCAATTGTGTTTGCCTGAGCGTCTGCAGGAATGTTTTTGAAGCATTTGAGAAACATATATTCGTTTCTGCCGAGAACAGTAAAGACATTCGGCCTTTCCATCAAATCTAAGAGGAGCTTTACAGGCTCAGGGCCGCAGTCAATGACATCACCCAGAATAAAAAGCTCGTCTGACTGCTTGAAGGAAATCTTGCCCAGCAGTTTTTTCCATATTTCGAGGCGCCCGCAAAGGTTCCCGGTAACATAAATCATACTCTACCCCCGCAAATTTATTGATATTTGCATATATAAAATATATCATGATTTCCATTTAGTGTCAATTATTATAATGGGCGGGTTAAAGTCGAATCATGTACAATTGAAATGAAAAAAAGGGTTTAATATTAAAGTGGGGTTTACTTTTGAAAACGCTGTTGATATAATTGATAAAGCAGTGAATATTTAGTGAAAGGTCAAGAAGTTAATGTTATCTTCAAAGCAAATAATTGAAAAAACCAAAAAATTTGGTGCGGCAAATTATAAACCAAAGGATGTTGTTATTGAGCACGCATCGGGAGTTATGGTTTTTAACCCTGAGGGTGAGCAGTTTTTCGATATGCTCAGCGCATATTCGGCACATAATTTCGGGCACCTGCACCCGGAGATTGTGGCGGCTGCCAAGGAGCAGCTCGATAAGGTTACCCTGACCTCAAGAGCCTTTCATAATGCAGTGCTTGGCGATTTTTACGAGCGGCTTTCGCAGCTTACTGGCAAGGAGATGGTTTTACCCATGAACACCGGTGCAGAGGCTGTTGAAACTGCACTCAAAACCGCCAGACGCTGGGGCAATTTTGTTAAAGGTGTGCCTGACGGGCAGCAGGAAATCATAGCCTGTGGAAACAATTTCCACGGCAGAACAATATCCGTCATTTCCATGAGCACAGACGAAACTGCAAGAAAAGGCTTCGGACCATTTACTCCGGGAATAAAAATAGTTAAATTTGGGGATGCCCGTGCGCTTGAGGATGCCATAACCGAAAACACCGTTGCTTTTATCGCAGAGCCGATTCAGGGCGAGGCAGGCGTTATTCTCCCGCCGGAGGGTTATCTGAAAAAGGTCAGGGAAATATGCACAAAGCACAATGTTCTATACATAGACGATGAGGTGCAGACAGGCTTTGCACGCACGGGTAGAATGTTTGCAGTTGAATATGAAGCTGTTGTGCCCGATATTTTTGTTCTGGGCAAGGCTCTGGGCGGCGGAATAATGCCCGTTTCCGCAATTGCTGCCGACAGGGAAATTCTGAGTGTCTTTGAGCCCGGCTCGCACGGCTCAACCTTCGGCGGCAATCCGCTAGGCTGTGCCGTTGCACTCAAGGCAATGGATATTGTTATTAGGGATAACTACCCTAAGCTTGCTCTTGAAAAAGGCAAATATTTCATGGATAAATTAAGAACAATCAGGAATCCGAAAATCATCGACATCAGGGGCAAGGGGCTGCTTATAGGAGTCGAATTCTGCTGCCCTGCCGAAGGGTATGTCAATGAGCTTATCCGCGGCGGTGTTCTCGCAAAAGAAACACATGAGAGGACAATTAGGTTTGCGCCGCCCATTATTATCACATATGAGCAGATAGACAAGGCGTTTGAGATAATCAAAAGTGTGCTTGAGGCATAATTATTAGAAAGCATGATACAGTTAAAGGGACTTCCTCCGATGATTCAGAGGAAGCCCCAATTTTATAATTATTATTAATATGTTTTCAGCGGTATTCGCTTATTTTCAGAGCAAATTCATCAATGTTTTCTGCACCCTTTAGTGAATGTATTTTTGCCTTGACAGCAACTTTTATTTCACCGCCTTTTGCTGTGTCAAACTAGATAAACAAGCAAACACCGGCGATTATACTTTAATTTAAAAATCTACCATATCAAAATCCGGCGAAGGCACCACCTGACTGACAGTCTGCAAGAAAATATC
>LSQX01250067.1_pt1 | contig 10578 bp, 8 predicted proteins | sample 654561 | NCBI WGS metagenome assembly LSQX01 (sample SAMN04489861, study PRJNA283612) | anaerobic digester metagenome | isolation source: 4 biogas reactors fed with cattle manure at either 37C or 55C with and... | place: Denmark: Kongens Lyngby | collected 2014
ATTCAATATGGGCGTTCATGTTCGGGGTATTGGCCGGTATCCGGGTATGGGTTATAGGTAGCTCTGCGCAACCCTCCTGGAACACATTAGAAATGAATTGAGGTCCATTGTCCGTGCTTAATACCAATTTATCGGTATCCGTTATTTCCCTAGCCGCAATTGCCTGCCCAAGCGTTCGCAAGGCATCGAGCCCCAAAGCCCTAAGACCTATGTGGTAGCCCTCGATGCAGCGATCGTATACGTCAATTATCGAGATCATGAAAAAGAATCTGTCCGTACCGGCGGTATACCCATATTTAAGATCCGGATTAGGTCCCGTTACTTTGCTTGTCTTGGCCAACTTGCGCGGGTGCTTGGGTGTAACTTTCCGCTGTGGAAGCATACATAAGCGGTAAACCTTTTTATGATTGATGTTCAAGTTATAGTCCTTTTGCATGCTGGTCGTTAGTTTCTTGTAACCATAAAGGTAGCCGTCACCCGTGCTTTCCTCCATGATGAATTATCTGATTTCTTCATCCCGAAAAGGTATAGGAATAGCCTGATACCGGGCGCCCGGCCCTCCCCTTTGTTGCTTCTGATTCATGTAACTGTTTCTTCGATTGGCGGGCCTTGTGGTCGTAATAGGTGGAAGAAACCAAACTGACAGAGTGGAGGACAAATACAGCATTATACCCTTATCCAACGAACCTAAAAGCTATCATCACTTTGTCGGCTACCGAGGGTTTTTGGAGTCCCTGACCCCTTCCGTTATAGTAATTTGCGGTTCTTTTTCAGCAACTATCCGGTTAAGCCTATCGTTTTCACTGCTGATTTTTGTTAGTCTGGCTTCCAGCTCTCCAATTCTTTTCACTTCATTGCCGGGCAAAGGCACGGTAGAACCGATTACCGTAGCTCTTCGTCCCCGGCCGTAAACAAGGTTGCCGACATGTCATGGCACCCAGCGACAAGCGAAACACTTCCTACTTCCTGGCACTCCACTAGAATTTGTTCTTTGAGCTCAAGGGAATAATCCCTTTTCTTCACAATAATTCCCCCTAACTAGTAGTAGCGGATGAAAAAACATTTTCCGAACGTAATAGGGGGCTAAATAGGCGAGGTGCGACATGGAACATAAGTACGAACTGTTTGAATACCATCAAAATTTACCTCTTCACACAAGCCTGCACAGTGTACAAGCTTTCCCACCGCATTGGCACAAGGAATTAGAGATTCTTTTTGTGCTAAGAGGCTCCATCTATGTTATGCTGCAAAATGTTACCCACCGTATTTCCCGGGGCAATCTTGTGGTTATCAGCCCTAATAAGATGCATTTTACACAACAAACAGAAGAGACGAATCTAGTACTGGCATTGCATATTAATTGCGAGGCTTATTCACTTGATGGTACTCAAGATATTAACAGTGACTTCCAGTTCAACTGTTTGGGAGACAGGCAAGCTCATCCGCAGATCGCGGTCATCCGCAAGAGAATATGCGAAATGCTGTTGGAATTATTATATAAGCAACCTGGTTATAAACAGACCGTCTCCGCATATACACAAACTATTTTGGGTATTCTGCAGCGCTATTTTGCTGGTGATAGCCAACAAAAGGCCACACTGGCTAATGGAACGGGCAAACACAGAATGCGGAAGATCCTACAACATATCAATGCCAATTACACCCAACGCATCACATTAAAAGATGTTGCATCACAGGAATATATTAGCCTCAACTATTTGTCCGCCTTATTCCAAAAGCACTTGGGGATGACTTTCACAGACTATTTAAACACCGTCCGCTTAAAGGCTTACGTCGATCTAATGGAAACAAATCCAAACGCCAGTCTCAGTGAAATATCAGAGCGGTGCGGATTCTCATCACCGCAATATGCTTCCAAGCAGTTCACCACTACGTATCGGATGACACCGGGTAAATACAGACGCGAACTAGAGAAAAAAGAGTCCATTCGCCTTCACTCTCTTCGTTCAGGCAAACATCAAGGCTATGTTAAGGTATTCAACCCCATTGATCTAAACGACGTTCTCGAATATTGGATGAAAGAATCCGATGAAAATAATCAAAAAAAGGTTGCCGCCATTTCCGGTACAGATTGCACAATCGACTGTACCACGTCGGCTGTAGAAACATACTGGCGCTCCGCGCTCCGTATCGCCACGATAGGTAGGGCTTACGACGGTTTGCTCTCTCATGTTCAGCACTGCCTTCGTCGAATCCAAAATGAAATTGGTTTCACCCACCTACGTTTTCACGGTATATTAAGCGATGAAATGATGATTCTTAACTCTGATATTTCTGGAGGCATCAGATATAGCTGGCGGATGGTAGATATGTTGATAGATTTTATGCTTTCAATTCGCTTACGCCCTTTTCTGGAGCTGACATATATGCCTTCCCTACTTGCCTCTGGTAAGGAAACCGTTTTTCATTGGCGCGGTAACATTACGCCGCCTTCCTCGTTAAGTATGTGGTGTGCGCTGGTTGAAGAACTGGTGCGCCATTGCTTGGCACGCTATGGCGAAGACGAAGTTGCTCATTGGTATTTTGAGGTCTGGAATGAACCCGATTATGAAGGGGTTTCCTGGACTGGAACGCGCGAGGATTTCTTCTATTTCTATGAACGAACAGCTAAAGCAATCCGCAAAGTTTTTCCTGCTGCGACAATTTGCGGCCCTTCCGTTTCCACGTTAGGTATTCGCTCCAAAAAGTGGATTTCACCCTTCCGTGAATACTGTTTGAAGACGGGTTCGCCTCTGGATGCTTTGAGTATCCATGCTTATCCCGAGATAGTTTCACAAGAAAATCTTCTAAGCAGTTTGTGTGAAGCAACTAACGAACCAATAGGAACGCAATTAAACTGTCCACTAATGGGCCGCGATTATCTGTCTGATATCATCTCGTTGGTAAATAATCAAATGACTGCGTATAGAAAGCTACCTTTAATTGTAACCGAATGGAACATAACTATGTCTGCCCAAAATCCGATTAACGACAGTATGTTTGCAGCAACATCTTTAATACGGGATGCCCTAAGGATAGATGACAAAAACATAACCTTAGCACACTGGAATATGTGTGATTATATGGAGGAGCAATTTCCATTACCGATACCGGAATTCCACGGCGGATTTGGACTGATGACTGTTAACGGATTGCGAAAACCTACTTATTGGGCGATGTGGGCACTTTCAAAACTTCAAAAAGACATTGTTGCCCGTCTAGATAACGGGATTATTACAAAGCGAAATGATCACTATACGCTAGTGGCGTTTTACCATTCAAATGAGGACACCGCCTATGACATGAAGTATTCGCGTCCTTGGGTTGCTGAATCGTTGCACCAAGATGAAATGATTTCCTTCACATGGAATCTTAAGGGACTGAAGGGGAGTTGGCGATTGAAGCGTTTCCATTATAGAGGTAACGATTGTGATCCTCGGACTCTAATGCAGGGGGCAAATTTGCACGAACCTCTCTCAATAGAAGATGTAGACTATTTAGACGTACGCTCCCAACCAATACAACGACAAGAAACGCTAAATGCAGATGAAGAAGGAAATCTGCAAATTTCCTTTCGTTTTCGCCTATTTGAATTCGAAGTGATAGACATCTTCCCAGCGGAATAGCACAGGCTTCTATAATCATTATAAACCAGGCGTAATCGCCCGGAAGATGACGAGATTTTAGCAAGAGACTCACGTCAGAGCCATCGACTACCAGAAACATTCCTTAGTATACCGCGGAGAACACTATGAAATTGGACAACCCTAGGATGCCTATAAACACGTGCTTTACGGCCTATTCATTGGTTTAAGAAATCCTTGTACTTGTAGGCGGGGACCACGTACAATCTTAACGCAAAACAGCTGTTGTTATCGCACGAATTTTCCTTCCCTTTGCCGCCACGCTTAACCCGGAAAAACGATGGTGTCAACTGGCGGGAATGATTCCGTGGGGCAAAGTCGAATAGTGCTACGTTGAGTCATTAGGAGATTTAGAGGTTGGACAAAAAGTATATTCGGGCCATATGGCTTTGAGTACTCTTATTATCTCCAAAACACGAAAAGTCTTTCGGATCGTGTGTTTGGCAGTCTGACTTTTGATAACATTCTTGCTTAAATTTTGCTTGTTTAAACGCTCGCCCTTTACGGCATCTTCATAACGAAGGCTTGGGCCGGTAAAGCTCAAGATATGCGGTCTCTGGGCCAAACGGTCTATCAGCACCGTAGTTAGGCGATTGTCCCCGAACACTTCATTCTGGGCAGAATTGTAGATTCGATGTTACGATTACGCTTTGTTGCTCGTAGCTATTGGAAATCATGTTGAATAAGAATTCGTTGCCATCATATGATGCGGGATGTAGCCCACCTATAGAGGCTCAGTAGATCCAGCCCTTGCAACTGCTAAACATCTTAGCCAAGTGTCCAGCACGGTGTTTTTCTTTCAACTTTCGGCCAGATCTGGCATGCAAAAGAACGGGCCTTTGTACCAAGTGAACAAGCCTTCATACCCAGTGCACTTGCCTTATGTGTCTTGCCTGTGCCAACCGCTCCAAGATAGAGAATGTTTTGCTTGTTTTCAATGGACTCCGAGCCCAACAACTGTTCTTCGCCATAGCCTTTCAGCCACGGGTGGTATCTGCGGCCATCAAAAGTCTTAATGACCGGAAACCCTGCCTGCTTAATTAGCCTTTCAACCTTTTGTGCCTCACGGTTGACCGGTGGAATGATCGTTCTCGGGGCTAAAGAACCAACATCTTCCGACGATTCCGAGCCGCTGCCGAAAACCCCGCGTGGTGAGGGTTTTGATAGTTCTCCCGAAGAAGATCAGCCGATGAACACTGCTACCTGTATTCCGGTGGATATTGCTTATCCCACTGATACGCGATTGCTCAATGGTGCCCGGGAAGCATTGGGGGAAATTATCAACGTTCTATACCGAACCCGCCAGACCCGCCAGGCCCATCGACAAGGTTTTTAGCAAAGAACGAAACCCGGGAAGAGGCACGTCAAGGCATCTTTGCAGATATTGAATGTCTTTACAACGTGGGACGCGTACAGAAACACTTAAGCTATTCTGGTCCGATCGAAGAGTTATACACAAAAGAGCTTAACGAGTGTCGCGTAATTCGTATCCGGAAAAATCATGATGCGCAGGGGCTCCCTAGCACCGTTGGGCGGCCTGGAATTTTTAATGAGGTATGCATGATTTGAGTATAAACCAAGAAGTTTATAAATAAAAACGTCAAAACAAATGGTTTTCGTGATCCCCGACACCGCTTTGTTGATAAGAACGGACAATCCGTTTACTCTTATCAAGACGCTAATCACATCCTGGGGCCCTTCTTGATATCCTGACTTCCACTTTGCAAATGATGATAAATTGCCTTAAGATCACTGATGTTTTGAAGCTGAAAATCCCCCGCCCTCATCCGGGCTGCATCACCAACACATGCACACAACATACTAGCATTTCGGGCGGCTTCGGCGCCAGCAATAGCATCTTCTACAACTAAACACTGATCTGCCGGTAGATTTAGCATCTGGGCTGCTTTTAAGAACACTTCAGGATGTGGTTTTGAATGGCTTAGGCCATTCCCATCAGAGACGGCGTCAAAATAACTACCAAGTCCGATCCGCTCCAAGATAAATCCAGCGTTCTTGCTGGAAGAACCAATAGCAAGCCTGAGTCCTAGACTTCTGAAATAACTTAGGGTGTTTTTAACCTCCTCGGAAAGATCGGCAGGGGAAAGTTGGTAAAGAAGTTCTTTGTAAATTGAATTCTTTTGTTCCGCTAATTTTCCTTTTTCCTCATTACTAAACCGGTGCGAAGATTTCTCCAACAAAATATTTAGGCTGTCTAGCCGGCTGATGCCACGCAGGCCATTGTTTATTGTTTTATCAAAATGGATGCCCAGGCTGTCGGCTAGTTCTTTCCATGCCTTATAGTGATATTTATCTGTGAAGCATATGACTCCATCGAGATCGAAAATGATAGCATTGAGCATATTGTAACCACCTTTGCAATTATTAAATACTTTAATGTAGCCGGGTTGACTCAACGTATTTAGGTGAAACTACCACCCGTCAATTGAGTGGCCTACGTCCCACAATACCTTACATATCGTCAAGCTTATGGCGGCTCCAAGGTGCCGCAAAATAGCAATTTTCTATTCGTAAATAACCCCTTTTTGAAAATTTCCCCTGATTTAAACCCCTCGGGTTTATGCCGTGCCATGTTTCCCTTATCCTTTGGCCTCTTACGAGACATTTTGTTCAAACCGGGTTTCTCATTTATTTCAGTCTCCGTGGGACCCTCCATGACGAGACGTGTAACTTTCATCCCAATTACGCTCCATATCATATTTGCATCCTAGTATCAGTACAATTTGTTGTATTTTGGCTTTGACTAGCAAGCGGGTCGCACTTTGGATCCCCAATCCTATTCATGTTCCTTTAATTTTAGGTTAGTCAGCATGCTTGCTTCTGATTACGCTTAGCAGAAACACTCTTGCGTTTGGTCAATAGTTGGAAATGCGCCGCGGTAGATTTTCACCACCAAGTTGCACGCCAAGCGCGGCGCACGAAAAACAAGTGCCATGGCCGAAACAGGCCGCGGCACTTGTTCATGTTTACTCGGGCTGTCTTAACCCGAATCGCATGGCTAGCAACCTTACCAACACGGTTGGGACAGTCCCCACTTTACTTATGGCGCAATCAGTTTCATCAACTCAGCATCATGATAATTTGAAACAGCGCTTTCAGCGTCAAAAATCATGGTTTCTCCCTTTTCGATGGTAAACGCCGGCCAAGTCAGACTTTCGGTACTGGGATTACCAGTCTTCATAAAGGCAACGAGTGCATCAGCCATAGCTTTAGAGCATTTTTCGGCATTTTCTTCATCACCCATCACCCAGTAGTCGGCCACGTTAGTGGTATTTCGGAAGAACAGGAAGATGTCTCCCCCCGTATGGATAGCGGTAATGCCACCCAAAATAGGCTGATTATAGGCCACAACCGCTTGGTATGCCGTGCCACCCATGTTGGTGTAGTCGGTAACAAAGTCATTATTTCGGGTCGATATATACAGACCATCTACCGCCTTGTGGTTAGGATAGGCACTAAGGAATTCGTTCATGACATCCTTCCACTTATCACCGAACTTTTCCTGATATTTTGCGATTACAATATCATCCGTCATCGCCGGAAAGTAGTTCTCATAATAGGCTTCTTTGCTTTCCCAAACGGGTCCTGCATATAGCGCACCAGCGTTAGAAGAAAACTCCGCAAAAACGGTTGTCCGCATTAGAGGAATTTTGCCTGCGGAGTACTCGACGCTACCAGTATAGAACTCGCTAATGGTCGGGGCACAGCTGTATCGGACGGCTTGGCACGCAGCACGTAAATCATCATAGGGCATGTCCTTTAGGGCTTGTACAATCTCCTCATCGGGTTTTCCTTCTAACCCTAGTGACTTGACCAATTCAGCAGTCTGGACCTTAGATTGTTCGGAGGTTCGAGTGGAATAGGCGGATCCTCCGGATTGACAAACTGCACGGTGAAAAAGGCCTTCAGCACTGGGGATACCCATAAGGGTTGCTACTTTACCGCCGCCACCAGATTGCCCGTCAATGGTCACACAATCTGGATCGCCTCCGTAAGCAGCTATGTTGTCGCGGACCCATTCTAGGGCACAGAGTATGTCAACAAAAGACAAGTTTGCGGAACGCTCATATGCCTCGCCATAATCGGACAGATCTAAAAAGCCAAGATAGTTTAGACGGTGGTTAATGCTTACAAAAACCACATCGCCATACTTAGCAAGATTATAACCTTCGTAAATGCGGTGTTCGGCAGATGAGCCACTCGAATAACCTCCACCGTGCAGCCATACCAGTACGGGCAATTGGGCATCCGGATCCATAGAAGGGGTCCAGATATTCAGTGACAAGCAAGTATCCTCGCCTTCAACAATGTAATTGCAAAGATTCTGCACCTCGTTCATGTTTACCGCGCTGATTCCCTGAGGGCAGATTTCGGTGTAGCGATTTGCTTGACGAATTCCCTCCCACGTGTAGGGAACTGGTTCCTCAAATCGCCCAGCTGTAGCGTAAGGGATTCCTTTAAATACATTTACGCCTCCGTACGAAAGACCGACAGTTTCACCTGCTGCGGAACGGGCAAAAACAGGCGACGTCGCATTTTCCTTTAAATCATAGCTTAATTCCCCAGCCAGAGCGGCGGCGCTGGATAAAATCATTACCGAACAAAAAAATAGAACCAGAAACTTACGCATGAAATTACCTCCTTTAAGATGGTTGCTGCTTGCCTAAAAATCTTTAGCATGAAAGCGGAAGGCAAAGCAGGCTAAACGACCGCTTTCGTGTACAGGGTCTCAGGACCTGTTTTTCCGGCATATCCCCCTTCCTTCAATTATCATGCTACAGTTCCGCTTGATGTTGGGCGGCATGTTTGCAACGATGACTCCTTAGACTATTTCCGTGGTACGTTTACAGGATTACCGCCGAATGCAATCACTTACGTCAATATACAAAGAAATGATTGAAACGAATTTTGTATCTTCAATTGCCTGATACTTGACTAGTCACAGATTGACAGTACCGGAGAGGCCACCCCAGAAGCATTTCTGTAGCATTTAACTTTATCTTTCCTCTACATCCGTATCTCAGTCCCAGTAGATGCATTTCCTATTTCGCCCAGCATACTCGCCGCCTATCCGAGGATTGTGGGTATGAATAAGGCCACACCTCAACAACTAGGTGATCCCCTGATCCTCGCAACACAAACCGCACGGGATAAATGTCCTTTTCACATCCAGAAGAAAACGGTTATTAATATTGACTTATCTTGTGCTAGCGGTCACTATCATAATAGCATTTTGAAATCAAAAGATATACAGCGTTTTTATTGAAAACCACGTGTGGATTTTACCCGATTTAGAATTCGATCATCCATACTGCGGGCAAAGGAGCAAAGCCCACAGATGGTTCAGTAAAATTGAGACTTTCTTTCTTTACAACTCACACTTCGTGACAAATTGATGGGGAAATGGTTTTACGCCTTCGAAGTGTTGTAAATGTTATGTCGACTTCCACTCATTGACTTTACACCTGACCTGAACTTACGTTGATGGAACAAATTAAAAAAACCCCGCACGATTAGCCGTTAGGAGTAAACGGGGGCCTTAAGATATGATTTTTCTGTTGCGTTGAAGGGCATATCCTTAACTGAGTAGCGCGTCCTAATGCCTAGAGCCCACCTTGGGGCCGTCCCTTGGATGTTAAGTATCACTTTAATTAGGCAGTGAACGTAGTGTTTGTGTAGTAATAGATTTCCCCGTTAATGCAGCGCAAAAACAAAAAACTTGCATCTCTTTCTTGCTTAATTCTGCCTTAAAAACTTGGTACAATGAATACATACCTTTATTGGAGGTGCTATATGCAAGGGATTTTAATAACAAATTGCTCCGTACGGAAATACGTTGAAAAAGGAAGAAAGTACCCGTTTCCGGAACTGCCAATTTGTCCCTGATATAAAAGGGGCGGGCCCCATAAACATGGGTTTTATGAAAGATTTTATCTTGGCTGCCACATAAACACGCGCATTCCATCCGCCGCTACCACTGCCTGATATGTAGGGTCACCGTTTCTTCTCTGCCTGCCTTCTGCAGCTAGATGGAGGGTCCTAGGCTTACTGGACACGGTAAAAGGTGCGTTTTCTTCCGATTGCGTAGACTTACTAACTGAGCTGCCGAAATAGCATTCGTCCCGGCAAATTGCCTTTCGAACTCTAGTGGGGAGAAATCCCCCAAACTTGAGTGAATCCTGCTTGCATTATAGAAGGTTTCGATATAATCTACGATTTCGAGTATTGCCCCTTCTCTGATTTTGAAGCGCCTCCGGTGAACAAGGTCTTTCTTAAGTGTAGCGAAAAAGGATTCCATTGAGGTGTTATCATAACAATCACCCTTTGCGCTCATGCTTTGGCGTATGCCGTGCTCTTTTAGTGCATCCTGGTAATCATAAGCAGCATACTGTGCCGCAGGTCAGAGTGGAATATTAGGCCTTCTCGCTGCCTCTCCCGGTTGATGGCTTGGTGAAGGGCGCTAAGCGAAAGGCGCTTTGTCATCCTTTCGTTCAGGGCCCACCCCACGACTTTCCTGTGGAATAGATCTTCCACTGCGGCTAAGTAAAGCAAGCCTTCGTCGATAGGGATACAGGTTATGTCCCCAAGCCGCTTTTGGCCCGGCGCAGTAACCGTGAAATCCTTATTAAGCAAATTGGGGGCAACCGGATACTTGTGTTTAGAATTAGTGGTGGCCATGAATTTTACTTTGTGAACACTAAAAACACCGTTGTCATTCATAAGCCGTTTACACGCGTTCATTGCTGCATTTGATGCCTTGTTTTTTTATGCCTTCTTGATTCTGCGATGGCCATAAGTTTTCCTTGATTGCTTGAAAACGGCTTTAATGGAGGTCAAAATTGTGATGTCTTCCAATTGACGGACAGTAATGATTATTACGCACTCATGGATCCACCGATACGCAATTGAGGCC
>LSQX01306405.1_pt1 | contig 10578 bp, 5 predicted proteins | sample 654561 | NCBI WGS metagenome assembly LSQX01 (sample SAMN04489861, study PRJNA283612) | anaerobic digester metagenome | isolation source: 4 biogas reactors fed with cattle manure at either 37C or 55C with and... | place: Denmark: Kongens Lyngby | collected 2014
AGATGTGTATAAGAGACAGCTCTTTTACTAATGTTTTATTTAATCCTGTTTTATATACAACCTCTTCTACAAGGTCTTTTTTTGTCATTTTGTAATACCTCCCAAAAGATTATTAGTTGAGTTTCAACTGTTCGGATGAAAATGCTGATACCCCTTCAAGGTTACCGTCAAAAAGAAAGAGTGCTCTGGTGTTTTTATCAACCTTTGGTGCTGTCTTTGAGGGAACAAAGTCTTGAGTATATCTTTCTGTGTCAGAAACTCTGAGCATATCAATACTTCCAGCAAAGGGTCCAACAGTAACTCTCTTTTCAGATTCAGATAATTGAAATACTCCTTTATCTGGAAATTGCTTAATTCCATATAATGGACGTTGTAAGGGTAGTTGTTTTCCATTAACAAAAATATTTACCTTTCCTTCCATTTTTTTTGGCCCTTCTTTTATATCCCATACATACGCAAAATGTACCCATTCGCCTTCTTTAAAGAAGTGTTCTACCTCTCTACCAGAGATAGAGTTTTTGCTTTTATCTGAAAAGAATTCTAACCTAATATTTGAATACAAATTTCTTATATTGGCTCTTGCATAATAACTATGGCTTACACCTAAACCAGGTCCTCTAAGAAAATATTGATAATCTCTTCTGACATTTTCAGGTAGAGGAATTTCATAGGTTGTATTATCCGATCTGTACCAGAATTCTATCGTTCCTGTTTTTCCAGGTAAAAATGCAAAACCAGAGTCTAAAAGTTTATCTCCGCAAGGAAAAGATAATTTTTGCTCTTTTGCCCCTGATAACCTTAACGCTTTTCCGTCTAAACCGTCAGTAAATTGGAAGGTTTTAGAAGAAAATTGTGGTTTGGTAGGTGGAGTGGGATACGCATTTATTGTAACTTCAGGTAAATATTTTGGTGAGCCAAAAGATATTATAGAATCTATATTCAACAATTTATAGAAATAGGTAGGAGTTTTGCCTTCAAAATCTACGAAAACAGTTTCTATGCTCCACACCCCGTAATTTCCATTGACAGGAATTGAAACAGTCCCAATATTTTTTAGTGAAGGCCCCAAAGCCACAGAATTATCTGGTCTTCTTATTGTTGCTGGTCGAGTTAGTAGAATATCAAGATTTTTAAGACCTTCTGGTACTGAAAAAAATAGAGGTACTCCCTCTGAAGACCTTCCGTATGAAGAATGTCCTCCGGAAACAGACCAGAAACCTTCTGGGCAGTAGAGTGCAATATTTGTAGCGGTAGAATCCAAAACTGTGAAACTGTCTTCATCTTTGATAGAAAGAAGGTATAACCCTGAATTTGTTTCTGCAGGAATAACAATACTTGCATAGATATTCTGCGAAACTTTTTCATAATCTTCTATTGCTTTAAGAAAATAAGAACCTGTTGGCATTCTTTTTTCTGTTTCTATCCTTACGTTAGAAAGAGGTTTATCACCATTCGAAACAGGATATCTCAAAACCTCAAGATTCGGTTGTTCGGATAAGGTATTCAAGAAAATGTTGATACTTGTATCTTTGCCTTTAATATGATTAAATAATACTTTCCCTTCAACTAAATTCATTGGTTTAACAACCAGAGGCGAAACCTTTCCACTCCACCCTTTATCTGAAATAAGTTTTAGGGCTGTTGGTAACCCAATTAACGGGCTATGCCATTCCCACGAACCGAGATGAGGTGGTAGATTTTTCCAATCGAGTGGGTCTTTTGGCATTCCTGCAAGGTCTTTTGAAAGAGGATATTTTGAGGAATAGTATTTAATATCTCTCAATGTTTGCTCAACTACTCCCCTATACTTCTCTTCTCCAGTAAGCCAGTATGCAAGAGAATATGTAAATGCATCGTAATTCTTATATGAGATGGCACTGGTTCTTCTATCAAAACGGTATCTTTGGTCAACTGTTTTTAAGAAAGCTTCTTTTCCAAGTTCATCTTTTGTTTCAAGATAGTACTCGAGAAAATTATGGCTCGCCCTATGGTCCTTATATTCTGCTCCGTAAGTACCGTTTGCAGTAAGGCGTATTCCGTTCTGGCTCTTAAGATCTATTAACCCTCTTGTAAAATTTATGGAACGTTGAACACTAACTGGGTTCCAGTCAATTATTGCTGTGGTTAAAAGTGTTCTCATTGCAAGGAAACCCATTGGTATCGATAGTCTTGCGCTACCTTTAGAATTTCTGTCAAAAGAGTCTTGTATGGAGTTAAGAATATCACGGGACCTTTCATTTCCTGTAAAATAATAATCATAAAGCCAGTGTCCAATATCGCCTCCGTGAGCTACAAATACAGATGTTCGGTCTCCCCAAGGAAATGGAACATACCTTGCTTCAATAATAGTTCCTTTCTTTTTTCCAGGAGACTCAAATCTTACAACAGACCAATCTCCTGTAAAGTTGCTAAACCTGTAGCCCAAATCAAAATATCTACGTTCTCCACTTCTGGCATAATGTCTCCATGTTTCTCTCTTCATTCCATATTCTCCGGGGAAAAAAGAGTTCCAAGCCATTACAACTTTACCACTTTTCTGCTCTCCGTACCTGCATGGAGTTATACCCCACGCTAAAAATCCTGTTACAGGAAAAGCTCTCATTGGAATTTCTAACCTATCCCAGAGTTCAGATATAAGCTTCTCTTCAACTGGAAATTGGTCAGTATCTTTGTGAAGCATAGGATAGCCCATAGCCTCACTTTTGCATACCCATTCTGGTTCTGCAATTGCAAGTACCTCTTTTGAAGCAGCTGTTGCTGTTTGCATAATTTTTTCTGGGTTGTAAGTGCCTAATGTGGGTATAAACCAGATATCGTGAGTTCTGCAACATCCTTGAGCATTACTCTCTATTTCGGCAATACTTTTTGCAGAACCTCCCCAACTTGGACGGTAAGATTTTCCCCAAGTTTCGAAATAGTCTTTGAAGACTGTTTCGCTCCGAAAATCGAGTTCTTTCCCTGAACGTGCAGACCATAAAACTGCTTTTGCTCCATTCTGCCCAAAAGAGATTTCTTTAGGAAACCTTTCAGCAAGCCAGGGCATTGCTAAAACAATACCGTAATTATTATAATCTCCGTAACCCCAATCTCCTGCTGTTTTAATTTTTGTCACAACCTTACTATTTCCGTTATTAGATTTACCTAAAAAACCTTTATATTCTCGTTCTAAAAAGTGAGGGTAATCGGACTGAAGCATATATGTTTCATCGCCTTGGTTGTTTACTTTGTTTACGACATCCTTTGAGTTTCCAGTTTCTTTTATTCCAAAATATGTATCTGTTGGTTGGTTAGGGGTCTTAAATTCAAGCCCATAATCTTTGAACCATACCTTGTTGGTATCTAAAGTAAAAATCAAAGAATGGGTTACTTTTATATGAGGTACGCCAGCGGTAAAATATAGCCATACATCTGCCCCCGCAAGTTTTTCTCCAGTATCGGTTACGTACCAACCAGAACGTTTAATAGCTAAACGGTTGGGTCCTTTTTTGAGTACTTTGGTTATAATTTGTGCAGTTTCTCCTGCTACCCTTGCTTGCCTACCTGAATTGTCAATCAAGTACGTTCCTGCGCCTGAATTTTTTAATATTTGTACTCTATCAGTACCAGAGATAAGCCACCCTTCTTCTGGAAGAAGTTTGTCTTTTTGAAATCTGTATACAGCAACACCTGTATTAACCTCAAATCCACCGTCTGTTAATTCTGTTACTTTTAAAGGGTTAGGGTAAGTTCCTCTTTTGATATTTTCTCCAAATTCAACCCTGTAGTTACCTTGTGGAGATGCTGTGAACCCTGCTAATGCCCACCTAATACTGCCATCGCGCCAGGTTGCGGTTATATCTACCTGAGAAGGTACTTCTTCCTCGCCGTTCATTATTCTTATGGTTGAAACATTGTTTAATTCGCCTTCAGAAAAAGGTATGCTAGCAATTATAGGCCAAGGAGAGTTTAGTCCTGAAACATCGTTTATTTTTATCCCAAAATTTCCAGCTGAACAACTTACTGCCCATAATAAGGTAGCTATTGTCACAAACAATATGCTTTTTCTCACTTTACGTACCTCCATATTATATTTAATCATTCAAAAATATGTTAAATTCTTTTTCTATTTGACTTAATTGTTTTACCTCTTCTGGAGTCGCAGGTAAAGAGGTTGTTCTTAACTGGTCAGGACCACCAAGAGCTAGTTGGGAAGATTGCGCTCTGATGTATCTTACTGCAAGAATATTTCTTCCTTTCAAAACATCAACATCTACAAGGTGGTTCCATATTGAAAAAGGATAATAAATATTACTTGTTTCCACAGTATTATGTATAAGTTTACCATTTATCCACGCTTGCATCCACCAGTCTGCTCCCATACCGAGTGTGACTTTCTGTTTTTTATCTGAATTAAAAGTCAGAAATATATATGCAACACTACCAGTTGACGATTGTTTTAATATATTTGGAAAATCATAAATGGTACCCTTTATATTTATATCTATTGCGTTAACCTCTTTGCCTGCTACCACTATTTTTTCAGGGTAAGAGTTTAGTATATCCGACTTTAAAATAGGGTCGTTCTGATGAAACGGTCCAAATACCCTCCAGGTTGATGGCCATTTTAGGGAACCAGAGATTTTTTCAAGCGGAATTAATTTTTTTATTAAAGGTATTTTATACAAATCTTGGTTGCCCATAGCGAAAAAAGAAGATATATTTTCGGTTTTAATAAGCCCGCTATCAACACTTTCAAGAGCCCATAATCCAGGGTTATTTGAAGGAAGTTCAACCCATCCTTTCATCTTTTTGCCATCATTAAATAGTTCTCCATTAGGCATAAAAAGTGTACCACCTTTTTCAATAAAGATTTTTCCGTTCTCTACTCCTTTTTGTACTCTAAAAGATATTTTTAACGGTGGCGCTAACGCTGGAGGAGTCCAGCCGTCTGGTGCATAAATAACAAGTGGAGTGTGTCTATCGGTAAATACTACAAAATTTTCTTCCCCGTTAATTTCAAGTTCGTAAAGACCACCTGGTGCATCTTTGGGAATATTAATATTGAAAACACCATAACTTTTTTCTGTGATAGTATGTAGATCGTTGCCAGCCCAAATATGTCCAAAAACTGAATGAGGTTTAAGTTTTATTTTTCCACCTGTTGTCCAAGGTTTTAGTACCCCGTTCTCTTGCCTACCAGTAAAATGCTCTGCTGATGAACTGCCTTCTATCATAACAATAAGGTCCATAGACGTTTCTTCTTTCTCTAAAGGAAAATCTCTTCTTGTAGCGTTTTCTCCTGGTTTGATAAAGAAAATTCTCGCAGGTGGTTTATCAACTTTAAAAGATATATATGTTGAAGGTTTTATTTTTTTTGTTTCAGTCTCTTTTTTTACATCCATAGCAAGTGGTAACCCTTTAAAATATCTTGGTATCTGAGAAACACAGGTAAGTTTGACCTCGCCAGTCTCATAATCGACAGTTCTTTCTGCAACAAGTCTTCTTTGGCTGTAATCAAATCTTGAAGCAACAGATGGTTCAAAAGTTTCTCTCCATAAAAAGTGTCCCATATACCCTGTTGAGCGATTTTGCCCATATATAGGCGGAGTAATACCACTTTTTTCCCAATTATATGTTGAAACAGATTTTGCCATCTCATAAAAGAGTTTATCTCCAAAAATTTCGTATAACATTACCAATACATCGCCGTCGGTCTCCATTTTGTATGTTGAACTTCTATGTGGTCGAGCTTTGGTTAAAAATATTTCACTTTCAGGGTCATAAAGATGAAATAGAGCTAGTTCATATAAAAGTTCTTTTAACTTTGGGTGCCAAGAAAACTCGTATGCTTCGGCAATGTTTCTCATAACAGAGATAACCCGCCAATGTTTTGTTTTTGAAGTAACATTTTCCACAACGGCGTCTGAATAATTGCTTAATATATCCCCAGCTCTGCGGTACCCTGTGATATAATAGTCAAAAAGTGCTTGGTCAAGGTTACCAGCAGTAGAAAGAGGTTTATCAGGGTTGGAAGTGCCAACCCAATATAGAGGTAAATCGAGAGGTCGGTTCCTCTGTTTCAGAGAACCTGGAGTACCAATATCATTAAGAAGAAGCCCTTTTCTTTTATTGGTAAAATTCCAATGAGAAATATTGTTATCCAGAAATGCCCTATTGGCTCCTTCTGCAAACTCTCTTATTAAACGGTCACCTGAACGTGCGTATAAGTACCAACTATCAGACCTTATAGTATAACTTCCACCCCTTAAATCGTGTATAATCCAAATTGGACCTGCATTATAATCTATAAACCCACCTAACTCTCCTCCCAATCCTTGTTTAACTTTCCCCCAAAAAAGGTTAGAAATAAGGGTTTCTTCAAAAGGAAACTCTTGTTTATTTTTAGGGTGTAGAGCTCCAAACACCTCCGTTTCTCTTACCCACTCAGGGCTAATATGAGCAAACACTTGTCTTGAATGTAAAAAACTTATTTCATTAGGTGTATAATTGGTTAAGGTAGGGGATAAAAGCAGATGATGAGTTTTACTCCATCCAACAGCGTTACTTGAATGTTTAGAAACAGAAGAGATATATTCATCAAGAAGTTCTCCTGATATCTTATCAACTTCTGGTATATTTTCTTTAGGTAACATACCCCAGTTTTTCATTACACTTTCCATCTTGAAGTCAAGTTCATCGCCTGCAACTTTTGAACTGAAAAGTTTTAGGTTAATTCTGTTGGAAGCAACTTCGAACTCCTTAGGATGTTGAGCAGAAGCATCTCTACAAGAAAAGATAAATCCGAAGTCTTTTCCTTCCAAACCTGCCCAATCTCCAATCTTTTTGTCTTGATAAAGAGGTTCTTTAGTTCCTTCTTCAATTACCTGTGCAACATTCTCCCCTTTTAAGTATGGCGTCCACGGTGTTGTTGGGTTTTTGCGTGTCCAATGATATATGCTGGGTTTCAGCCCAAAAGTTTTCCCTTCCTTTTGTATACTCCTGTAAACTTTCCCATCAGAAATAGGTAAAGAGACTATTTTTATATCTTGCTTTTCTGTACCAGTTTTGTCTGATGTGTAAGCTGTCCACCCTTTTAAAGTAATATTTTTATCAGCAGGAGACCTGTCGTTTGCTGGGCTCATACAAAAGATTGCTTTTGGAACCAACCCAGAAGCAACTTCTAATTCCCACCCAATATCTTTAAACCATATTTTTTCTGTATCTTCTGTAACTATAAATGTATGGGTAACTTCTACTTCAGGTCTACCAGCAGAAAATTTTAAACGGGTTATATGCCTTGCAATAGGCTCATCTTGAGTTATATAATCGCCCTCTATCCTTATTACTGCTGACACAGGTCCTTTTGACTCAAGTTTAACCAAACTGTTTTTAGATGATGCTTTTGCAAGACGTCCATTTTGATCAATAACATAAAGTCCTTTAGAACTCCCTTCTTTTGCAACAACCTTATTGTTAAAACGAACTTCTTTAATAAGAGGACCGCTTGGTTCAACAACATATTCCACTATACCTGTGTTAATAAAAAAGATGTCTCCTTTTTTTTCAACTCGCAAAGGGGTTGAAGGGGTGCTTGCTACATTTCTTTTATTCGCCTCAACATATATTTTGTCATCTTTTTTACCAGAAACAAGGGTATCAACCCAAAGCCATTTTATTGAGCCCTCTTCAGACCATAACCCTGCAGTTTCAAGTTGCGAAGGGATTTCTCTGCCCTGTGCATTAACTACCCTTAATGTAGATGGTTCCCATACACTCCCAGCAGGCAAAGGAAGTCCGAACCTTAAAGGATAATTCTTTACTTTCTCAACACCCTCGGGTATATCAATAGTAATCGGTATTCTGGTCCCTTTTGTGAGAGGTTTTATAGGGTTGGCAGATATCCAAGTTTCAGATACACCCAGAACCTTTTTTTTGTTACCAAACCACTCAGCACGAAGTTTTACTGTTTCAGAAGGTATGTTTCTCATATCTATTCGTATAATTGCGTGAGAATCAAGAACAGGTTCTGTTTTTTCAAAAAGAGTTTTGTTAGAACTGATGTCAGAAATTGCTATTTTTAAAGTGTTATCTTTGAAATTGCCAATATTGGTATCAAGTTTAACAAGTATATCAAACCATCTTTCTGAGGATTTTATTTTGTCCCGGCAACTATGTAAAGCTAAACCGTTCAAACTTAAAGTTTCAGCAGTTTTTTGCCAAGGAAGGATTTTTGCTAAGTTTGAAAACTCAATTTGAATGGTTTCACTGTTGCCTGAAAAGGCAATTAACGAAAAAGCAAAAAATAAAGTATAAAAAATTTGATATTTTCTCATTTTTCTTCTTTCTCCATTAACCTTTCTGAAAACATTATGGGATTGGTTGGTTTTTCCTTGCAAAGTTAGAACAAGGAACCGACTTCTAAGGTTTATTTATGATTCTCTATTATATTTTCTACCTTTACAAGCCGACCAACGGTAAACCCCTGATAACATATAGAACTTTCCTTAACATCTTCACCCCAAGTTGTCCGACCGTTACTAAATATTAGTCCGTCAAAAGGTGCTTTATAACTCCAAAGAGTTTCAAAAGTTTCAAGAGAAACTACTCTGGTTGTTACCTGACCTTTTTTTACAAAATCCCCTACGTTTACTTCAGATATAATAAGTCCTTCTGCTTCGGATATTATCGAAACCATTTCGCTTTCTTGGTACATTTCATATTGTATTGGAGGTAACTCAATTTCTCCTTCCAACATACCAGTAAACTTTAAACTGTTAGTAATACCTCTAACCCCATATTCAACAGAAACAGGGTTAAGTACAGATTGAGGAGTTAATTCACATACAAGAATTTTGGGTTTACCTGTCTTTTGGGCAAGATTTAGTATCATACCAAAAGGAATTTCTTTTTTTCTATCTCTGATTTTTAACCAAGGAAGCCCAAAAGCTCTAACAAGGTCAGTATTTTCTTTGTATCCCCAAACCAACGAAATAGAAGCACTGCTCCAACCGTGAAGGTCTATTATAAGGTCGGCTTTCTTTAGCCAGGTTTTCATTACTGTTTGAGTAATAGCAAAAGTGTAAGTATCGGCAGAAGGTTTGTCTATCCAGCATCTATCCATATTGTACGCCAAAGTTGGACCACCTGACCTGTCAAGATAGACTTTTCTATACCTAAATTCTTCAATAGGGTAATCTTGTCTTCTTGTGAGGACTGCAATAGGGTTCATTACAGGTAGAAAAACTATTGTACCTTTCAATTTTGTGGGGTCTATCTGATTAAAAACTTTTTCTATTGCAGCAATTCCGTTAAGTTCTCTACCGTGCTGACCTGCTGTTATTACTACAAGAGGTCCATCAGAAGAGCCCTTGATTTTTAAGACAGGCAACCTTGCTTTTACTCCTTGTGACCACTCTGAAACTTCTAAAAAACTTTTTTCTTTGAAACCGCTTTTTTTTGCCATTAATTTTCTCCTTTAACCCGCATTGTATGGTCGGAATTTATCCTGTTTTCTTATATATCTTTATTGTCGTTTTGTGGAATTGTCACGTTACGAAGCCCCTCGGATATACTCGGGATAAATCCGGAATGACATACAGGGGCAATCTCATTAACTTCTTTGTAGACCCTCCTCCTACGTTACAATACAAGTTTCGGCGGATAAACCTCATCCCATTAAACTCTCTGCAACCCCTTGGGGACTTACTACTCCAAAAACTCCAAGGGGAGAAGGCAAAAAAGGGGAGTGAGTAGACACCCCATACTATTTTTTACCAACGACAGATTCTTTTGTAAAAGCCGATACTCCTTTAAGGTTATTATCAAAATTAAAAAACGCCCGTGTACTCTTATCAAGTCCGTATTTTTTTGATGGCTCAAAATCTTCTGTATACATAACCCTATCAGATATTCTTAAAAGGTCCATACTTCCATTGAAAGGTCCTAAAACGATTTCTTTATTTTTATCATCGGCAAGTTTAAAAAATGTTGCTCCTTTCACTTGATTTATTCTATAGGGTGCATTTTCCGTAAGCAATTTTTTGCCATTAACAAAAACATTCATTTCCCCTTCCATATTTTTGTCGCCTTCTTTTATATCCCAAGTATAAGAAATATGAGTCCACTCTCCTGCTTTAAAAAAATGTTTGCCTTGAAACCCAGCAGCAACTCCGTTTTTCTCTTGTTCTATTACTTCTACTCTTAACATTCCATAGATATTGGTAAAATTGGGCAAATTCCAATACCTGTGAAAAAGTTTGATATGAGAACTTGTTAAGAACGGAATATCAGTTATTTGGGTCATCTCCATAGGGATTTCCCATGTTGTCCAATCAGGTTTAAACCAGAATTCTATTGTTCCTTTCTCAAAAGGAAAATATGTGTAACCTCCTGAACTGACAGGTTCTCCTTTGGAAAATTTTAAAGTCTGTGCTCCTGATAGTTTGACTGCTTTTCCTGTTATTCCTTCTGAAAACTTTAGGTCTGTTTCTGAAGAAGGAGATTTAATTGAAAATCTTTTATTAGAGGTACTTGTTATACCTTCAGGGAAAAAATTTGGATTTCCAAAGGTTATGACAGGTTCAACGTTTAACAATTTTA
>LSQX01092145.1_pt1 | contig 10577 bp, 14 predicted proteins | sample 654561 | NCBI WGS metagenome assembly LSQX01 (sample SAMN04489861, study PRJNA283612) | anaerobic digester metagenome | isolation source: 4 biogas reactors fed with cattle manure at either 37C or 55C with and... | place: Denmark: Kongens Lyngby | collected 2014
CGGCCGTGCTGGTACTCAATGCCGGTTTCAAACACCGACACCACAAGCCCTGTGCCATAGAGAGCCCAGGCCAGATAAGAAAAAAACAGGATGATGGACTGTACCCACTCCATGGAGAACAGCTCCACGCCCATATTTCCCATCTGCGCAAAAAAGTCGGCCAGAAAGCCGACCACCTGTCCATAGAACCATTCGATGATCTGATCCATCACGGTTCCAAGGACAAAATCCCATATAAACATTTGAGTTTCACCTCCCCAAGACATAAAAAATCACACCGGGGAAATCCCTGCGGTGCGTTCGTTCATCTTGCTTTCTAAAAAGTCATTGTCATCCCAAAGGATTCTTCCTGCTCCGCTGTTTCGGCGTCCGCCTCTTGGAGCGGTACGCTCTGGTCGGCATACCCAAGGCAGCATTCCGCTAAATAATCGGTCATAGCCACTTCAGCGATTCTGCAAAATGTCGCATAGCTTGGCAGTCCGTTGGCGGGGGTGTATTCCTGCTCGGCGGGGAGGCGGTCATGCTGTTCGGTGAAATGCCTTACGGCAGCTATGAGCGTTTCCCTTGTCCAGTCACCCCTCTCCCGCACACTGTCCGCGATGCGCTGTCGGTGCCGGGTTTCGCTCAGTGCCACCAATTTGGGATGATACCGCCTGCCATATTCAAAAAAAGTCACTCCGGACTTGCTTTCAAAGGTTCTGCGTGACGGCAGTCCATTGTCCCGCGTCATTTCCTTTGCCACGGGGAGGCGGCCATACTGTTCCACAAACCGTTCTACCGCAAATATGACGCCTTCCGCATCCCAATGGAGATAGCCTTCAGGCTGATCCTTTCTCATAAATTCTTCACCTCCTGCAAAAAGTTGTGGTACGCTGTTCCTCCTACATCCCCCAAATTGCCCAGGGTACCCTTGCCAAAAGGCGGTGAATAAGCCTTATCCTTATACAACCACAGTGTGTATGCCTGTCACTTTTTACGAAAGCAAGGAGCTGTATCATTTTACGATACAGCTCCTTGCTTTTATTCTTTTGAATATTCAATTGCATGAACCGGGCATGCCTTTATTGCGCTTTGGAGTTTGTCAAAATCAAGAGATTCTTTATCATACGCTTTGATAGCGGCTTTTTTCCCTATCATTTCAAACAATGCGGGATAGCCCTTTGTACAAAGCGTGCAGCCCATACAGGCGTCCTGATTAACGTGGAGTCCGGGCTTTGCGAGTATCTCTCCCGGAAGATCTTCGTCCCGAATAATTTTTGCTGAAATCCATGAGAAAATGATGATGGCAAGTACGGTGAGTACCCAACGAACAGCCATGAACTTGGGACCTAAAAACTTTGCCTCATTCAGCAGCATGGGGACCTTTATCACAGCCCATGAGCTTAGAATAATGATAATGTTACGAATAGAGGCCCCCTTTTTATGAAGCATAACGCACATTGGAAATGCTGCATAAATTGGTCCTGCCGAAACACTTCCAACCACGAAAGAGAGAAAAATACCCTTTGCTCCGGCATTCTTACCCAAATACCGCATAATTTTTTCCTTTGGAATCCACATATCCAAAAGTGCCGTCAGGACAAAAATGACCGGCATAATCATAAGCATTTCTTTGATGTAATACCCGCTGTTTTTTACCGATTCAGTTCCCATTGCCGGACTTATGATAAACATGATGATATACGTCAATGCGACAGCAACTAAGAATAGGTTCTCTTTTGCTTTTTTAAAAATAGTCATATCATCACCCCCATCACAAGCGCGATTACAATTGCAAACAAAAAGCTAAGACCGTTACGAACCGCGGTGAACTTTACCCCAAATTCCTTCTTTTCAAGGGGGAAGGTCACCACGCCTACCATTGTCAGCGTTGTCAGGAAAGCGACAGAGGGAACCACACCAACCCCGGCTCCCACCAAGGTTCCCACCAAGGGAAAGGCAATAAAGGCGGGGACCAGCGTAATGGTGCCGAATAGTGCCGCTACAACAGTTGCAAGCAGGACAGACTGCTTGCCTACAAAGCTGGCAATTTCCATAGGTGGCAAAACGGTTAGGATCAGCCCGATTGCAAAGATAATCGAAAGGATGCTTGCCAGCATCCCCTTTCCCATTCCAAACGCCATTTTAAGTGCTTGTTTGGTTTTCACCTTGTCTTTGGTAAAAGAGATGACAAGGAAAACGAAGGTGCCAATCCATATTGCTAATGTAAAAACATCCATATATAAACCCCTCCTACCATACCTTATTTACCTGGCGCCGGTGCCTTTATGACAATCAGCTCTACGGTGTCATCATGCAGGTTTTTGACATTCATTTGAATGCCCTTGGGAATTTTCAGAACAGTTCCCGCCGCATATTCATGAATTTCCTGTTGATCCAAACCTATGGATAATAGGCCTCTGACCACAACCATATAGACATTGGAGTTTGAAAAGTGCTCGGGCAGCCCCTCGCTTTTGCCCAGAATCATGTGATTGAAATGCACGTTTTCATCGGCGATGATCTTTTCAATTGTGCCCTTATTTCCCTGTGTCATCTGAAAAATTTGTTCAATCATTTTAATAACCTCCCATACAAGAATAGAGATATTATATATTTATCGTTCTAATACAGATAGACACATAGGTTTCCTTTTTGTATAATTGGAATAGGGAGGATGATGACGTGATAAAAGAACTAATGAACCTACCTCTTTTTGATCGTATAGATTGCGAAACTCTGGAGCATTTGATACAGGAAAAACAGATTTACAAACGGTCATATGGTAAGGGCGCAACTGTGCATGAACAAGATACAGAATGCTCTGTCATGGATGTGGTTTGCTGCGGCAGGCTGGTCGCTTACTCATTGACAGCCAATGGTTCGGAGACTGTTGTGTTTGAATTTGGAACGGGGAGCGTCATCGGCGCCAATCTGCTGTTTGGCGGACAGAATCGGTATCCTATGAGCATCTACTGCATCGATAGCTGTACTCTTTTGCACATCTCAAAATCTGGCATTGAAACGCTGTTAAAAGAGCATGACTTCGTGATGCAGTTTGTGCAAGCTCTTTCGATGAACTCCCAAGGAATGAATCGAAAAATAGCCATGTACACGCAAAAATCCCTCAGGGAGAATATGTTGGACTATCTTCTGGCGCTCTCTACTCAGCAAAAATCGCAATCCGTGTTGCTGCCGGTAACAAAAAAGCAGCTTGCTGATTATTTCGGCGTACAACGCCCCTCATTGTTCAGAGAGCTGAAACGGATGAGGGAGGAGGGCTTAATTGAAATCGCAAACAAGAAAATTGACATCAAATTTCTTGGTGAGCCAAGATAATTTTTCCGAGAAGCTTTACCTATTGTTCGTTTGTGTAGAGTAGCTTTTGACAGCTACTCTACACCGTCTTATTGTTGCTACATCCCCAAAATAGACCAGTCAATGCTTGCATAAAGCTGGTGGAACGACCGCAAGGTGTATGGTATAATACCGTTAAACAGGAATTTGCGAAGGTGTTTATATGGTAAAATTCAGAGAATATATTCAAGCACATAAGGCTTTGTCATATGTCTTTGGATTGGGGTTTATTGTTTTTTTCAACTGCTTTGGATTCCCTTTTTACAATATAAGCAAAGAATGGCCACTTAGTATTATCCTTATGAATATCTATCTTTCATTGGCGAGTTCCTACTGTGCTGGAATCGTCTTAGCTGGGCTTTTTCCGAAGAAAAAATATTGGTTTATTGCTTGCTTGATGATCCTTTTTGCCTGCATTGGGTTGGCTTGCCGATACCTTTTGGAATTTGGAGAAGTGTCGAATATCTATAATTTTACGATCCCCAATATTCTTCTTCATTTGGGTGTATTTGTTATCTTGACTTCTCTTTGGTGGCAATATGCCAACAAAAAAAGCCTTTCTGTTTGATAAATCTTGCTAATGTTTGTCAAATTCCAATTTATAGAGCAGGCTGTCCCCTTGAAAGAGTCAGCCTGCTCTTTTTGCTATACTCCGAGGATTGATCCAGCTAATACTTGTATAAAGATAGTAGAAAGAAGCGTGGCATATGATATAATACCGACAGATAAGAATTTACCATACAGCTTTTGGAGGAAAGGAAAATGAAAATAGGGATTATCAGATGCGCGCAGACAGAAGACTATTGCCCTGGAACAACTGACTTCAAGATGATAAAAGAAAGAAAAGGGGCGTTTGAGGGCATTGTAGAAGACATAGATATTGTCGGATTTATCAATTGTGGCGGATGCCCGGCTAAGAAAGCTGTTCTGAGGGCAAGGGAATTAGTAAATCGAGGAGCGGATACAATTGTTTTTGCTTCTTGTATACAAAGAGGAAACCCGATTGGTTACCCTTGTCCATTCGCAAAAAAAATGAAAGAGCTTATTGTGAACGACTTACCAGATGGCATCAAGTTTATTGATTATACTCATTAAGGTAGACATAAATTGAAACCTTACAATTCCATTTTATTTAGCAGGCAGACTCCTTGTATCACGGAGTCTGCCTGCTCATTTCATCACATTTCAAGTATTGTCCAAATGTAGATTGGAGCCGTCAGGGTAAACACCAAACAGGCAAACAGAATCGCCGGAGCCGCCCACTCAAACTGCCCGTGTTTCCTGTAGTCGAAGTACGCCGTCCCCAATTTGGCGAAGAAGAACACCGCCAGAATAAGGTCGATGGCGGGGAACACCACGTTGTTGACAACGGTCTTAATTTGCCCGGAGGCATCATTCCATGTGCCCTCAATGGCTCCTGCCACATCGCCGGAAGGAGCGGCGTATGCGGTCATACCAAATGCAAGGGTTACCATGATGGCGAGCGTTAAAACAAGAGCAATTTTCTTGATTTTTTTCATAAAAACCACCTTTCCAAAGTTGAGACAAGGCCGCGGAATCGCTTCCACAGCCTTGTTCTTTTTCTGTTTTATAACTTCACCCCCAGCTACGGTTTTTTAGGGCCGATATGCCAGTCCTGCCACAGGTTGCCCCTTATGGTCAGGCTGTCAGTCAGGTTGGCGGACAGCATCCCGTCCGGCGTCCACCCATCAATGAGCCATGTGTTGACGGTATAGGCTCCGTCCGGCATCCAGATTGGGCTGAAATGAGTGCGGTTTTTGTAGGTGGAATAATTGTTTTTTTGAAATTCAAACCGCCCCGAGCCCATACGCTCCAAGAGCCGCCAGTAGGTTTCGTAGCCAAACTCCGGGAAGTAGCTGACCGCATTCTGCGGCTGGGTGACCGCCGAGCTTTGGCTGGAGCTGATACTTCCAGCGACCGTCTGATTGACGCCATAGCCCGACTTCATGGTTCGTCCGCTTGCTGTTGGATTCTTATCATCGCACTTGATACTCATGGATGCTGAAAGACTGGCACTGTAGCGGTTGAGATCAAACTCCCACCATCCATGGTCACACCAATATCCTGAGTTCTCGCCGGTGCTGTGCCACACCCAATACTCCTGCCACCATGGCCGCCAGACACTCCAGCTTGCTGTGGTTTTTACCGCCCTGCTTGGAACGGCGGTGGCACGGAAGCTGTCGTTTCGGTCATCGGCTACGGGATTAGGCGGAGGGTTCTTGCCAAGGTCAACGATTTTCACGTTGAGGGTGGTCTTAGCGGTGCTGCCGGGGCCGGATACCGTCACCTGAATTGTCATGCTCTGTCCGGTATTGGGGGTTTTCCATTTTATCCATGCCAGCTGACTGTCACCAGCGGGATAGTAGACATTGCCCACATTATAAGTGGTGCCGCCGACATTGAAGCTGACTCTGGTGGGATTGTCAGGATCGGACTGACCGCCGCTGACTCTGACCGCCGTGATGACGTCCGTGTTTACACGGTACTCATAATCATAGGCGTCAATCTGAAGTTCCTCCGGCTTCTCTGTAAAACGGACGATGCCAAGCCCAAGACTGGACTTGATATCCGCATTGGACGCAGCGCTGGTTTTACTTCCCCCCCATGCGGGATAGCCGAGATCGCTTACCTCCAGAAACATTGCGAGGGGCAAATTCTTGTGGGTGAGCGACACCATTCTACTGCGGAGCAATCCACTTGTCTGTTCGTCATAGAGCGCCGCTTCGGTAGCTGTGGTTGCAAACATATTCCCTTCAAATTTGTAGTAGGCGATGGGCTCTAAAAGTATTTTATACTCACCACCTATGAGGATGTCATAATTCATTCCAGTAATGTTGGCAATGGAGCGAATAACCTGTTCATCAGTAAAATAGCTCTTTATGGCAGGAATGTTGTTACTGCCATTGGTGCTGATAATTTTGGGAATTGTCTGTGTTGGTTTTATGCTGACATAACCACCTTTTACGGGGGTTAATCCTGCGCCATTGCTGTATTGCAGTTTGCTAACTTTTCCAAAGTTATATATTGATGATGAGGGTGGTTTATTGGTAATGTCAATCGGGGTGGTAACTACCGCATGATCGCTTGCCCGCACCACAGTCACACGCACGCCCTCGTTTCCCGGAGACCACGTATTGGTGGCAGTACCGCTACCCATGCCTCCGCCTCCGCCATCAATATTTCCACTACCGCCTGTATCGGCAAACGCAGTCATTGGGCAGAGCAGGCAGAGAATGAGGAGCAACGGCAATGCTCTATAAAGGATTTTTTTCATTCTGTCCTCCTGTTCGAGAAATAAAAAACGCGGCATTTTAAGCCGCGCTTTCATGGGATATAACTCAGTCCATGGTACCTACTTTATTCCCGTTTTCATACATGTCATCTGCATTGATTACCGTGTTTGCGCCGCCGTCCGGCACATTATCAAAGCCGGGGATGCTATTCCCGCCACCGCTGGGCTTAGAGGGTGCCACTGGCTTGGGTGTATCTTTGGGTACTTCCACTTTATCATGGTCGACAGGCTTATCCTGATCCGTGACCTTTTCGCCGTTGGGTTTCTGCGCGGGGTCTTTGAGCTGTTCCTCGGTGTATTCCGGTTTGCTCACATCGCCCTGGATGGTCTGCTCTGTACCGCTGGAAACCGCACCGTTGCCGGTGCTTGCCGGTTGACTGGTGTCAGGCGGAGTCACGATGACTTCTTTTTCTGTGCTGTCCGGCACCTGCGGGTTTACCATCACATTGCTCACCTCTGAGCTTTGGGGCGGGAGCGAGGTGTCTACCGGCTTTGGAGTTTTAAGTTGCTGCCCAATCATCACCACCAGCACCGCACAGAGGGCGAGGCATCCGGTTACGGCCAGCCATTTTTTCATTTTTCCGTTCATATTTTTCATAAGAGTGTTCCTCCTATTTGTTAAATTTTGATGGGCCCCTTGTTAAGTCACACCCTACCACGAAGTTTCCCAAAAGTCTATCCTTATTGCGGAAAACTTTTCAGCAAGGTTAAAACCTTGGTGTGTATCCGGCGCTGGTTTTGACCTTGATTTGCATAGGCGGCAGCAGTTTTCCGCCAAAGGATACGGGAATCTCCAGCATGACGGTGCTGTCAGCTTCAAAGCGGGCGGAGGCTTGGTCGCCCGACGCAAATGGAGCGTTTCGGATATCCACCTCCAGATTCCACACTTTAAATTCCAGCTTGCCGTCCGAAGTGCGCTTTTCATGATGGCCGCCGCTGTAGGAGAGCCCGAGGATACCGTCCAGTCTGTCATAAACATCGCCGTAATCGAGGCTTTCCTCAAAATCCTCAGCAATGGGCTGATAGGCTCCCGAATATCCCTCACGCACACCGTGATACACATCGTCATAGTTGTCGTTGACAGTGGAGATAACGGCGGTCTGCACCGCGTCCCGCACACCCTGCGCCACAATCATAAGCCGGAAATATTCCGAAATTCCGGTGAAGAGTATCACCAACGACAGGGTGATGGCAATGATGAGGGGAAAGGACGCGCCGCTTTTATCTTTTAAGATTTGCCTAATTCTGTCCGTCATTTCCAATATACCTCGCTCTTTCCCGCGGCGTCAGACCTGAGTGTGATCGGAAAGGAACCGAAGCCGCCGAACAGTCCTATGTTGGCCTGATAGGTAACCGTCACCGTGACTTCCTCGTCGAGCTGAATCCTTCCGGTTTTCGACCATGATACCGTGGGGGTCAGTCCGGTCTTTTCCCGCAGGAACTGTTCACGGAGGCTGGTTTCGCTGCCGACCTGTCCTGCGATTTCCGCTTCCCGGATGAGCTCCACGGCAAAGGTGTCGATCTGCTGCTTTTGGATGTAGACGGGAAATACCTTCACGGCAAAAGCGATAACCAGCATGGCGCACAGCACCAGAATTGCCACGTCAATATATCCCTCGCCCCGCTTATTTATCAGGATTTTCAGCACATGGTCACCTCCTGCCCCTGCTCCTGTTCCGGCTCCCGGATATAATCGCTTAACAGATGCCATGCGCCCTCGTTGAAATTGGCGGCGCAAACCTCTTGGTTCAGCAATTCCTCGGCGGCAATCTCCATGGCGGACTCAGGATCGCCGGGGTGTCCCTTTACGCTCTGTCCGGACAGCAGGAGCTGTGCCTTTTCCGGCGTGAGGAACACATACCCGCCGGGAGTCATCATGTCGAGGCTTGTACAGGGATGGCGTTCAATAAATTCCCGCACGGTGATTTTTTGATCTGTTTCGGGGACTGGCGTATACTCCGGGTCAAGTGCATAAGCATTCCAGTTGCGGTCGAGCTTTTCCCGCAGTGCCTCTACTATCTGTTCTCGCTGCATTTCGCACCTCCTTAGAACATCCCGCCGAGGGAATGAATGATTTCATAGACAATAATCGCCATATAGGTCATAAGAAAGCACATGAGCATGGCGAAGGAGAACACTCGGATTTTGGGCGGTATCTTCATGGCCTGCGCTTTGAGGCGCTGGAGCTCCAGTTGCTTCATGTCGTGCGCCAGCATTTGAAAATACATCCCGCCGTCGTCCCCGCGCAGCACGCCGATCAGCCCCCGCGTGATGTCCGAGAGCATGGGCGAATTGAACCTCGCCTCGAACCTCGTCAGCGCCGCCTCGTAGCTGGATGAGCGCATGTCCGCCGTGAGGATGTCAAGCTCTGCAGAAAAATCCTCGCCCGCATTTCTCTTGAAATTCTCCAGCATGGATAGCACATCTCGGCTGGCTTTCAGTTCCTGGGTGATGGTCGCCACGAATCGGGGCAGCTCCTGTTCGATTTTGCCTCGCTTGGCCGCCAGAGCTTCATCCGCTTTGCGTATCTCTTTGAAATATACAAGAATGGCGGTAAACAGCACGATGGGTGCCAGCAGCGGCAGGACAATAAGGCAGGGAATGATGCAGAGGCCAATCGCCCCCGCCTTGACGATTGCAGTTGCCGTGAACAGCTCCGGCGAATCGGAAAGCCCCGCCGCCGACAGCACATTCACCATCCGGTTTTTCTTGTACTCATCCATGCGAATGTACCGGGAGAGCCGAACAGCGGCACTTCGCAGTAGTGCATCGGTGGTTTTTGGCTTTGCTTTAGCCTGCTTTCCCGCCGACAGCATCGCTTTTTGGGTGGCGAGGGTAGGCAGCCGCAGTAAATCAGCGGCAATGAAAAAGAGCCCTGCCGACAGGAGGACTCCGAATAAAAAGAGATAGATTGTCATGGGATTCCTCCTATCTTCGGTATTCGATTGGTTGGGTGAGCTTGATGACCAGCGCGGTGGAAATAAAAATCACGGCAGCGCAGACGGTCAGGATAATCTGCCCCAAGGGGGTGTGCATCAGCGTGTGATACCAATCCCGATTGAGAAAATATAGGAGCGGGATATTGCCGATGACGAGTACCTGCATGATGATAAATTCCTTTCGAGGCTCAAACACCATGTTTTCCAGTTCGCCGTTGACCACCCGAGTATCACTGAGCTTGCTGACGATGGGGGTCAGGGTGGTCTTTAAGCTGCGGTCGTGCTGGCAGGCAATGAGGGCGTCGCACCACTCGCGGAACACGGCGTTGTCAATCCGCTCTTTCACATCCTGGAGCGCCGCCGTCACATCGGGATCGACCAGCCTGACGCGGGACGCGAAGCCCTTGAACACCGACAGCACAGGCGGGTTCAGGTATGGAAGATTTTCCTCCACCGCCGTCAGGATGTCCTCGTTTCTGAGGTATGCTGTGGTGATGATACTGAGCGCCGTTTCAAGCTCCGCCGCGATATCTCTTTTGAAGTGGCTGGCCGTGAGCTTTACCCACCAGAAAGGCAGGAACATACAGCCTGCCGCCATCACAGGAACAAGGAAAAAGTTTGAGAGCATGACGGCGATGGATGCACCCACGGCAAAGCACAGCAGAGACAGGGCACAAAGCACAGGAAAGCGAGCCGTCCTGCCGGTTACCTTGAGGATGGATTGCACCTCGGCAATCTCACGGCGCAGATAGGATTGTTTCTTCCTGCGAGTGAACTCGCCCACCTCGTCCCGGAGGGATTTGGGCCTGTCGGTGAGCTTTCCGAATACGGCGGCCGTAAACTCCAAGGGCGTAATGCCAAGCAAAATAAAAAAACCTGCGATCATTCCGACGCAGGCGATTAAAAGTACCGTAGTCATGCGCTTTGCGCCTCCTTTCCCCGCAGACTCTCGATGACCGCCTGGGGCATGCCGTTTTCCAGCAGCCGCT
>LSQX01257162.1_pt2 | contig 10577 bp, 7 predicted proteins | sample 654561 | NCBI WGS metagenome assembly LSQX01 (sample SAMN04489861, study PRJNA283612) | anaerobic digester metagenome | isolation source: 4 biogas reactors fed with cattle manure at either 37C or 55C with and... | place: Denmark: Kongens Lyngby | collected 2014
ACGCACGGGAGAAAATGTCAGTGCACGACATTGCACTGTATAACCTATTGAAATCATTGAACATTATTTTGCGTTTTTGAAATTCGGCCAAATACTGTCCCGATGCGAGACAAAAATTGTCTCGTTTTTGGACGACAAAAAATGGGGCGATCAGAGTGATTTGGGGACGGATTCGGGGACAGGTACCCGCAAGGGGCACCCCTACAAAAATGGGGCGATCAGAGTGATTTGGGGACGGATTCGGGGACAGGTACCCGCAAGGGGCACCCCTACATCGAATACATCAACAATGCGTGTGAAACCGAACCCCAAAAGGCGGGAGAGGGCGGGAACACGAACCGCCCGTATGCTGCCACCCGCCAAAAACGGAAAACGACCCTCTCGCCACGCTTCCATTCGACCCCTTTCGCTTGCGCATTTCCAATCTTGCCTATCGGGTTGAATCAACGTATTGTGCCGCAGCCTTTTCGGGGCGTAGCGCAGTCTGGTAGCGCGCCAGCTTTGGGAGCTGGATGTCGAAGGTTCGAATCCTTTCGCCCCGACCGTTCGCATCCGCCGATGCGTCCGTAGCTCAGTAGGATAGAGCATCGGCCTTCTAAGCCGAGGGTCACAGGTTCGAGCCCTGTCGGACGTGCCACGCAAACGAGCCAATCTCAGAGTTACGGCGTTGCGGGCAAAGCGCTTCGCCCCATCCTCAAAAAAGCAGCCGCGCGGCGAGCCAACTTTTGCAGAAATCCACGTGGTATGCCGATGTTCGCAGACGTCGCGAAAATTCTTCTCGGCCGACCTTTCCGCAATCCACGCGGCGCACCAACTTGCGCAAAAATCGCGAAAATTCTTTTCGGCCCGCTCTTTTGCGGTGTTTCGCCTTGAGCCCGCATAGATAAGCATTACTATCTTGTGCATACAGCTTGGGCCCACGCTGCACACAGCGATGACTTTCCCCTTTCACCGGCTGCGCAAAGCGGCAGATTGCAGAGGAATCAATCATGGCAGTAGACATCGAAGACAAAGACCCCATCGAGACCCGCGAATGGCTGGAGGCGCTACAAGGCGTGCTGGAGGCCGAAGGCCCGGAGCGCGCGCACTTCATAATCGAGCAGCTCATCGACAAGGCCCGCCGCGCCGGTGTTTGGTTGCCCTACAAGGCCACCACCGCCTATCTCAACACCATTCCCACCAGCCGCCAGCCGCTCTTCCCCGGCGACATCACCCTGGAGCGCAAAATCCGCTCCTACATCCGCTGGAACGCCATGGCCATGGTGGTGAGCGCCAACCGCCGCGAAGTGGGATTGGGCGGCCACATCGCGAGCTATTCCTCGGCGGCCACGCTTTACGAAATCGGCTTCAACCACTTCTTCCGCGGCCCGGACGCCCCCCACGGCGAAGACATGATCTTCTACCAAGGCCACTCCTCGCCGGGCTTCTACGCGCGCGCCTTCCTCGAAGGGCGCCTGACCCGCGAACAGCTCATGAACTTCCGCCAGGAGTCCGCCAAGGACGGCCTCTCCTCCTATCCGCACCCCACCCTGATGCCGGATTTTTGGCACTTCCCCACGGTCTCCATGGGCTTGGGTCCCATTCAATCGATCTACCAAGCGCGCTTCATGCGCTACATGACGGACCGCGGCTTCATCGATCCCGGCGACCGCAAAATCTGGACCTTCTGCGGCGACGGCGAGATGGACGAGCCCGAATCCCTGGGCGCCATCCGGCTCGCCGGACGAGAGCGCCTCGACAACCTCATCTTCGTCATCAACTGCAACCTGCAGCGCCTGGACGGCCCGGTGCACGGCAACGGAAAAATCATCCAGGAGTTTGAGGGCATCTTCCGCGGCGCGGGCTGGAACGTCATCAAGGTGGTGTGGGGGCGCCACTGGGATCCCCTGCTCGCCGCCGACAAGGACGGCCTGCTGCAAAAACGCATGGAAGAGGCGGTGGACGGCGAGTACCAGGGCTACAAGGCCAGCGGCGACGGGGCCTTTGTGCGCGAACACTTCTTCGGCAAGTACCCCGAGCTCCTCGAGCGCGTGGCCCACATGTCCGACGACGACATCTGGCGCCTGAACCGCGGCGGGCACGACTCCTTCAAGGTGTATGCGGCCTACGCGGCGGCGGTGGCCCATCGCGGACAGCCCACGGTCATCCTCGCCAAGACGGTGAAGGGCTATGGCATGGGCATCGCCGGCGAAGGGCAAAACATCACGCACCAGCAAAAGAAGATGGGCGAAGACTCCCTGATGGTGTTTCGCGACCGCTTCAACATCCCGCTGACCGACGCCGAGCTCGACGACGTGCCTTTCTACCTGCCCCCGGAGGACAGCCCCGAGATGCGCTACATGCACGAGCGCCGCAAGGCCCTGGGCGGCTACATCCCCGCGGTGCACCGCATCTCGCAACCCCTGCCCATTCCCGGGCTCGAGGCCTTTTCGGCCCTGCTGGCCCCGGAGGGCGGCCGCGCCTTCTCCACCACGATGGCCACGGTACGCGCCCTGACCGTGCTGCTCCGCGACAAACACCTCAAGCGCCGCATCGTGCCCATCATCCCCGACGAAGCGCGCACCTTCGGCATGGAAGGCATGTTCCGCCAACTCGGCATCTACTCTTCGGTGGGGCAACTCTACGAGCCCATGGACGCCTCGGCCATCGCGCCTTACAAAGAGTCCAAGGACGGCCAAATCCTCGAAGAGGGCATCACGGAGGCCGGCGCCATGTCTTCGTGGATGGCGGCGGGTACGTCGCACATCAACCACCGCGAGCCCATGATTCCGTTTTATCTGTTTTACTCGATGTTTGGGTTTCAGCGCGTGGGCGACCTGATCTGGGCGGCGGCGGACATGCAGGTCAAGGGCTTCCTCATCGGCGGCACCTCCGGGCGCACCACCTTGGCGGGCGAGGGCCTGCAACACCAGGACGGCCACAGCTTGCTGCTCGCTTCAACGGTGCCCCGGTGCGTCTCCTACGACCCGACTTTCGCGTACGAATTGGCGGTGATCGTGCAGGACGGTCTGCGCCGCATGTACCAAGATGAAGAAGAGGTCTTCTACTACATCACGACCCTCAACGAGAATTACCCGCAACCCCCCATGCCCGAGGGTGTGGTCGAGGGAATCCGCAAGGGGCTGTACCTGCTGCAGCCCAGCCCCCGCAAAGAGGGTCCGCGGGTGCAGTTGATGGGCGCCGGCGCCATTTTGCGCGAGGCAATGGCCGCGGCCGAAATTCTCGAAAAAGACTACGGCGTGGCGGCCGACATCTGGAGCGCCCCGAGCTTTGTCGAGCTGCGCCGCGACGCGATGGCGGTCGAGCGTTGGAACCGCCTGCACCCCGAGGCCGAACCCCAAGTCTCCTGGGTGGCGTCGCAATTGGCACCGCACGCCGGTCCCGTGGTGGCGGCCACCGACTACATGAAGGCCATCCCCGATGGCATCCGTCCCTTTGTCGACCGCACGTTTGTCTCCTTGGGCACCGACGGCTACGGCCGCAGCGACACCCGCGATGCCCTCCGCGCCTTCTTCGAAGTCAATCGCTTTCACATCGCCTGGAGCGCCCTGTACGCGCTGTACACCGATGGCGCGCTGCCACTCGCGCAGTTGCAAAAGGCGCAAAAAGCGTTGAATATCGATGCGGACAAATCAGACCCGGCGGTCTCTTGATGCGACCGCAGAGCCGTTAACCCTTCAGCGAAGCGAACCCTGGCCCATGCGCAGAAAGGACTTTTCGTGAAAGAGACCATCCACGTTCCCAATATTGGCGATTTTGAAGCCGTTGATGTCATCGAGGTGTTGGTTTCCGTGGGCGATGAGATTGCCCTGGACACGCCCCTGCTCACCCTGGAGAGCGACAAGGCGGCCCTAGAAGTGCCCTCCACGTTGGCGGGCAAGGTCGTCGAGGTGCTCGTCAAGGTGGGCGACAAGGTGGGCGAAGGCCATGCCATCTGCGTGGTCGACGTGGCCGCCGAAACCGCGAGCGCCGCGCCAACGCCGGATGCCCCAGCGGTTGCTCCGGCCGCCGCTGCCCCAACGCCTCCGCCATCGGCACCTGTTGCGGCCCCCACGCCCCCCACGCTGACGACCGGGGTGCCCGTGTCGGCGCCGGCGAAGCCCCTGACCCGCGACGAAGCCCCGGCGGGCACCACCGCACACGCCAGCCCGGCGGTGCGTCAATTCGCGCGGGAGCTCGGCGTAGAGGTGGCCCTGGTGCCGCCCTCGGGACCAAAAGGGCGCATCTTAAAAGAAGACGTCCAGGCCTATGTCAAGAAGCGCATGGCGCAACCCGAAGCCGCTGCCGGTTCTCTGGGTTTGCCCGCGGCGCCCAGCGTCGACTTCGCGAAGTTCGGCGAAGTGGTCTCCCGGCCCCTGTCCCGCATCCGCCTCAAGAGCGCGGCCAACCTGCACCGCAACTGGCTGCTGGCCACCATGGTGACCCAGTTCGACGAAGCCGACATCACCGAGCTCGAGGCCTTTCGCAAGGCGCAAGACAATCTGGCCAAGCAACAGGGACGCCGCGTGTCGATTTTGCCCTTTGTGGTCAAGGCTGTGGCCCACGCCCTGCGCCTCTTCCCCGACTTCAACAGCTCCCTCGACGAGACCGGGCAAGCGCAGATTTTCAAACAGTACATCAACATCGGGGTGGCGGTGGATACGCCCAACGGACTGGTGGTGCCGGTGGTGCGGGACGCCGACGCCAAGGGCGTGCTCGAAATTGCCGATGACCTCGCATTGCTCTCCGCCCGCGCCCGGGAGGGCAAGTCCCTGCTCGACGACTTCCAGGGCGGCACGTTTACCATTTCCAGTCTCGGTGGCATCGGCGGCACGGCCTTTACGCCCATCGTCAATGTGCCCGAGGTGGCGATCCTCGGCGTCTCCCGCGCGGTGACCAAGCCGGTGTTCGCGGGCGATGCCTTTGTGCCGCGCCTCATGCTGCCGTTGTCCCTCACCTACGACCACCGCGTGATCGACGGGGCACTGGGGGCGCGTTTTGCCGCCCATCTCTCCAAAACCTTGGGCGACATGCGGCAGTTGATACTGTAGCGAGAACAGGAGCGCATATGAGTACGCAAACGACGTTGGACACGCAACTGGTGGTGATTGGAGCGGGCCCCGGCGGTTACACCGCGGCCTTTCGCGCGGCGGATTTGGGGCTGAACACCGTGTTGGTGGAGCGCTATCCCAGCTTGGGCGGCGTGTGCCTCAACGTGGGGTGCATCCCCTCCAAGGCCCTGCTGCACGCCACGGGCATCGCCGATGAGGTCTCGGCCCTGGGCGAGCTCGGCATCTGGGAACCCAGCGCGCGCCCGCAAATCAACCTCGACGGCCTGCGCACCTGGAAAGACGGCGTCGTGAAGCGCCTGGGCGGCGGCATTCAGCAGCTCGCCAAGCAGCGCAAGGTGACGGTGCTCACCGGTGCAGCGCGCTTTGTGTCGCGCAACGAACTCGAAATTGTGGGCGAAACCACCCAGCGCCTGCGCTTCGAACACGCGGTGGTGGCGGCGGGCTCTTCGGCGGCCACCATCCCCAACCTGCCCGACGATCCGCGCATCATCGACTCCACCGGTGCCTTGGCCCTCACCGATGTGCCCGCGCGCATGCTGGTCATCGGCGGCGGCATCATCGGCCTGGAGATGGCGACGGTGTACCACGCCCTGGGCTCGGCCATCACCGTGGTCGAGATGATGGACAGCCTCGTGCCCGGCTGCGACGCCGACCTGGTGCGCCCCTTGCAACAACGGCTGCGCAAAACCTACGAGGGCATTTACCTTGCGACGCGGGTGCGCGAGGTGCGCCCCACACCCGAAGGCCTCGAAGTCTTCTTTGAGGGCGACAAGGCCCCGGCCTCGGCGGTGTACGACAAAGTGCTGGTGGCGGTGGGGCGAAGGCCCAACGGACACAAGCTCAACCTGGCGGCGGCGGGGGTGGCGGTCAACGAGGCGGGCTATGTCCCGGTCGATCGCTTTCAACGCACCAACATCGATCACATTTACGCGGTGGGCGACATCACCTCGCAGCCCATGCTCGCCCACAAGGCCGCGGCCGAGGGACGAGTGGCCGCCGAGGTCATCGCGGGGCAGCGCAGCGCCCTCGATGCGTTGGTCATCCCGTCGGTGGCCTACACCACGCCGGAGATCGCTTGGGTGGGCCTGAGCGAAACCGCTGCCAAGGCCAAGGGTATGGACATCCGCGTCGGCAAGTTCCCCTTTGTCGCCAGCGGCCGCGCCCTCACCATGGGCAACACCGACGGCTTTACCAAAATCGTCATCGACAACGCCACGCAGCGCATCGTCGGGGCGGGCATTGTGGGCAGCCACGCCGGAGAGCTCATTGCGGAGCTGGCGCTGGCCATCGAGCTCGGCGCCGATGCCGAAGACGTCGCGCTCACCATTCACCCGCACCCGAGCCTCTCCGAGTCGGTGGCCCTGGCCGCCGCCGTGCTGGAGGGCACCATCACCGATCTGTACCTTCCCCGGCGCAAGTAACCGGGCGAAGCGTTAGCGAAAAGGAGTCACGCATGAACGCCACAAAACAAGCCGAAAACACCCTGCAACAACACCTGCGCGACAACGCGTATCCCGGTCGCGGGCTGGTGATCGGGCGCATGGAAAATGGCAGCGATTGGCTAATCGTTTACTTCATCATGGGGCGCAGCACCAACAGCCGCAACCGCCGCTTTGTCTTTGAGGGCGACCGCCTCTGGACCGAGCCCGTAGACCCAGCCCTGGTCGAAGACCCGTCGCTCATCATCTACGACGCCATGCTGTCCACCGGCGGCTGCCAGCTCGTCAGCAACGGCGACCAGACGCGCACCCTGTACGAAGGGCTGCGCGCGGGCATGCGCTTTGGCGAGGCTCTGGCCCAGCGCGAGCGCGAACCCGACGCCCCCAACTTCACGCCGCGCATCACCGGGATGATCGACTTCAACACCGCCGAGGGCGCCGTGCGGCTCAGCATGCTCAAGGCCAATCCCTGCGACAGCGCGCTCACCGATCGCTACGTCTTCTCTCCGGCGCTGCCACCGCCCGGCATTGGCTACGGCCTCACCACGTACATGGGCGACGGCAACCCCCTGCCGAGCTTCTCCGGCGATCCGCTGCTGCTGCCCCTCAAGGGCGACGGCCCCCAAGTGCTCGCCACTTACTGGGACGCCCTCGACGCCGACAACCGCGTCTCCTTGGCGGTGAAGCAGATCGACGACACGGGCACCTGCACCGGCATCTGGATCAAAAACCGCCACGGCGACTGAGCTCTTTTTCACACCCGCTCTGGCACCCGCTGGGGCGCTCGCCCCGGCCGTGAAAGGAAGTTAGCCATGACAAAGACATTGCCCTCGGATTTGGAGATCGCCCAAAGCACGCCCATGCGGCCCATCGCGGAGATCGCCGCGCAGCTCGGGATTGACGAGGCGTACCTGTTGCCCTACGGGCGCAACGTGGCCAAGGTCGATCCCGCAGTGGCGGAGGCGCAGGCCGGACGCCAACCCGGCAAGTACATCGTGGTGACGGCCATTACGCCCACGCCCTTGGGGGAAGGCAAAACCACCACGGCTGTGGGGCTGGCCCAGGGGCTCAAGCACCTCGACAAAACAAGCGTGCTGACCCTGCGCCAACCCAGCATGGGGCCCACCTTTGGCATCAAGGGCGGCGCAGCGGGGGCGGGCTACAGCCAGGTGCTGCCCATGGAAACCCTCAACCTGCACCTCACCGGCGACTTCCACGCTGTGACGGCGGCCCACAACATGCTGGCGGCCCTGATCGACAACCACATTTATCACGGCAACAAACTCGACCTAGAGCCCGCCGAAGTCCAGTGGCGGCGCGTAATGGACGTCAACGATCGCGCCCTGCGCAACGTGGTGATCGGCCTGGGCAGCAAGGGCGACGGGGTGCCGCGGCAGTCGGGGTTCGACATCACCGCCGCCAGCGAAGTGATGACCACGCTGGCCCTCGCCACCAGCGCCGACGATTTGCGCGCGCGCCTGGGGCGCATCGTGATTGGGCGCAACCGCTCCAAGCAATTTGTAACCGCCGAGGACTTGGGCGCTGCCGGGGCCATGGCGGTCATCCTCAAAGATGCCGTGTGGCCCAACCTGCTGCAAACCACCGAGAACACGCCGGTGCTCATCCACTGCGGCCCCTTTGGCAACATCGCCACGGGCAACAGCAGCGTGATCGCGGATCAAGTGGGCCTCAAGACCGCCCAGTACGTGATCACCGAGGCGGGCTTCGGGGCCGACATGGGCGCCGAGCGCTTTTTCAACATCAAGTGCCGCGTGGGCAATGCGGTGCCGGCGGCGGCGGTGCTCGTGGTGACCGTGCGGGCGTTAAAAGCCCACAGCGGGCGCTTTCGCATCGTTCCGGGCAAGCCGCTTCCCGGCGACATGCTGGCCGAAAACCCGGACGACGTCCGCGCGGGCGCCGACAATTTGCGCAAACACATCGAGATTGTGCAGGGCTTTGGCGTGCAGCCCGTGGTGGCGATCAACGCGTTTCCCACAGACTTTGCGAGCGAGCACGACGCCATTGTCGAGATCGCGCAGCAGTGCGGTGTGCGCAGTGCCGTGAGCACCCACGTCATGGACGGCGGCAAGGGGGCCGTGGCCTTGGCCGAGCAGGTGGTGCTGGCCGCCGAGGAGGCGCCACAATTCAAGTACACCTACGCGCTGGAGATGCCCCTCGAAGACAAAATCGCGGCGGTGGCCACCGAGGTGTACGGCGCGGCGGATGTTTCCTACAGTCCGGCGGCGGCGACGGCCCTCAGGCAGTTTTCCAAGGCGGGATATGGCGACTTGCCCGTGGTAATCGCCAAGACACACCTGAGCGTGAGCAGCGATCCCAAGCGCAAGGGCGCGCCGACGGGCTGGACCTTGCCGGTGCGTGAAGTGCGCTTGGCGGCGGGGGCGGGCTACGTGTACGCCATTGCCGGCGACATGCGCACCATGCCGGGCCTCGGGGCCTCTCCGGCGGCAGAGCGCATCGACCTCGACGCCGAAGGCCGCATCGTCGGGTTGTTCTGAGCGCAAAAAGTCCTATGATGGGGCATTCCATAAATGGCAAACAGCAAACCTGAGGAGGGGAAGCGATGAAGGCACACCAGGGGATGGGTTCGTTTCTGGCGGCTGCGTTGTTGGGGGCCGCATTGCTGGCATGGACCGCGGGGTGTCGCGACAACACCGATGCCTCTGATGACACCGCCGACCTTCCCGGAGACGCGACAATGCCGACTCCGGGCAGCGATAGCGACAGCGGCGGTCTTCCACCGGGGCGCGACACCACCGACACCGGACCGCGGGGCGACACTTCGGGGCGCGACACCGCCGACACCACCGACACCGGACCGCGGGGCGACACTTCGGGGCGCGACACCGCCGACACCGCTGACACCGGGACGGGACGCGACACTTCGGGGCGCGACACCGCCGATGCCCGTGACACTTCCGACACCGTTGACACGGGGACTGGGCCGAGCGGTCCGCTGGGGTTTGCCCGCGGTGCCGATGTGGGCTGGCTCTCCGAAATGGAGGCTTCGCGGCGAAAGTTTTACGACGCGGCGGGGGTCGAAAAAGATCTGCTCGACATTTTGTCCGAGTACTGCATCAACGCCATTCGCCTGCGGGTGTGGGTCAATCCCGCCAATGGGTGGTGCGGAAAAGACGACGTGGTCGCCATGGCCCAACGCGCCTACCGAAAGGGCTTTCGCATCATGATCGACTTTCATTACAGCGACAACTGGGCGGATCCCGGCAAGCAAAACAAGCCCGCTGCCTGGGAAAATCATAGCGTCTCCCAGTTGGCGCAGGCGGTGTACGACCACACCCACGAAGTGCTCCTCGCCCTGAAGAGTGCAGGCGTTGTGCCCGAGTGGGTACAAATCGGCAACGAAACCAACGACGGCATGTTGTGGCCCGACGGCCGGGCTTCGGCGAGCGCGACCCAGATGGGCAATTACGCCAACTTTGTCGCCAACGGTCATGCGGCGGCCAAGGCGGTGTTTCCGCAAATCATCACCATCGTTCACGTCTCCAATGGTTTCGACAACGGCTTGTTTCGGTGGAACATCGGCGGCTTGTTGCAAAATGGGGCAAACTTCGACGCCATCGCCATGTCGCTGTATCCCGATCCCGTGTCGTCGTGGAAAACCACGGCGCAGCAAGCGCGCGCCAACATGGACGACCTGGTGCAGCGCTTTCAAAAGCCAGTCTTGGTGACGGAGATTGGGCTATCGGTGAGCTATCCCAACGACGCCCGCGATTACATCGCCGGGGTGATCGCGCTCACCAGAGAGGTGGCCCAACAGCAGGGGTTGGGCGTGTTTTGGTGGGAGCCCCAGGCCTACAATTGGCGCGGCTACGACAAGGTGGCGTGGGACAACAACGGTCGCCCCACCGAGGCCATGGAGGGCTTCCGGCTCGACGGCTGTCCCGCGAGTCCCTGAGATGGGGTGGGGCGCGCATTTCTTGTGGCCCGGCAAAGTTCCCGCCAAAGTTTAGTTGTGTCTGCGGCGCCCACTGCATCGGGCTGAGCGGCCATTGGGGCCCTTCTTTTTGGCCCTTCTTTTTGGCCATCAGAGATGGAATGAGAAGGCTGG
>LSQX01052634.1_pt1 | contig 10575 bp, 12 predicted proteins | sample 654561 | NCBI WGS metagenome assembly LSQX01 (sample SAMN04489861, study PRJNA283612) | anaerobic digester metagenome | isolation source: 4 biogas reactors fed with cattle manure at either 37C or 55C with and... | place: Denmark: Kongens Lyngby | collected 2014
TTTTAATATAGTTTAGATGAAAATAGCACTTATCGGTTACGGGAAAATGGGTAAAGAGATAGAGAAAATAGCTGTTTCCCGCGGACATGAAATTAATCTCAAAATAGACATAAACAATTCAGATGAACTGACAGTTGAGAATCTCAGTAAATGTGATGCAGCAATTGAGTTTACTATACCTGCTTCTGCAGTGGATAACTATTTTAAATGTTTTGAAGCAGGCATACCGGTTGTCAGTGGCACTACAGGCTGGCTGGAACGTAAGGAAGAGGTGTTTAATAAGTGTAAAAGCAGGAATGGTACTTTCTTTTATGGCAGCAATTTTTCTATCGGGGTTAACCTCTTTTTTGAGCTCAACAGAAACCTTGCACGCCTTATGGCCGGAAGGCATGAGTACACCCCTGTGATGAAAGAGGTGCATCATACACAAAAGCTTGATTCACCCAGCGGGACTGCAATAAGCCTGGCTGAGGATATAACAGATATATTACCAGATAAGAAAGGTTGGGTTAACAAGGCTGATGCACCATCAGACATGCTGCCTGTTATTTCAGAACGCACCGGGAATGTGCCGGGGATACATACTGTCAAATATGACTCAGAAACAGATTATATCGAGATAACACACAGTGCAAAAAGCAGGAAAGGTTTTGCACTTGGTGCGGTGCTGGCAGCAGAATTTTCATATGGTAAAAAAGGCATAATTACCATGAAAGATATGTTGAATATTTAAATACTTAATAATGATAAAAGAAGCATTGTCCAATAAATGGTTTAAATTCATCGTTGTTGGAGCGCTCTATACTTTATGGGTTATCTGGATGGGTAACTTTTGGTGGCTTGTCGGCCTGGCAGTTATTTTTGATATTTATGTAACTGAAAAAGTTCACTGGGCATTCTGGAAAAAGAAAAATCCACCGGACGGCAAGCAGACAAAGTTTGTTGAATGGGTTGATGCTATTATTTTTGCAGTTATTGCGGCAACATTTATCAGAATGTTTTTCATTGAGGCTTACACCATACCAACATCCTCAATGGAAAAATCACTTCTGGTGGGCGATTACCTCTTTGTCAGCAAGGTAGCCTATGGGCCCAAAACACCAAACACACCTCTCTCTTTTCCTTTTGTTCATAATACACTGCCATTGACCCGGACAAAAAAATCTTATGTGGAATGGATAAAAAGGCCATACAGAAGAATGAAAGGGTTTGGCAGGATTAAAAATAATGATATTGTGGTATTTCATTTTCCGGAAGGAGACACTGTTGCCCTCTATCTCCAAAACCAAAGTTATTATCAACTTGTCAGAAGTTATGGCAGGCAGCGGATATGGGATGATCCGAACAACTTCGGCAAGGTGGTCGCCCGGCCTGTAGATAAACGTGAAAACTACATAAAACGTTGTATAGGCATACCGGGTGATGAGATACAAATGATAAAGGGAGAGCTGACAGTGAACAAGAAGCCGGTTGAGCATTTTAAGGGAGTACAGCACAATTATATAGTTACTACAAACGGAACCTCAATAAATCCAAAAGCCCTCGACCGTCTTAATATTGCAAATGCCGACCGGACGGCATTTTCGGCTGAACGTTATATTTTCCCGCTTACAGAAGAAAATGTTGAAGAGCTTAAGAAATTCAGCAATATTACATCAGTTGAAAAAATATTAAAAGATCCAGGAGAACATGATGAGAGTGTTTTCCCTTCAGATGATAATTTTAAATGGAATGTTGATAATTTCGGTCCCCTGACAATTCCTGAAAAGGGCCAGACTGTTACTCTCACTGCTGAAAACCTGCCACTTTACGAGAGGATTATTGATGTTTATGAGAATAATGACCTGAAGACAGAGAATAATATTATTTATATAAACGGAGAGAAGTCCTCCTCCTATACCTTTAAAATGGATTATTACTGGATGATGGGAGACAACCGGCATAACTCTGCTGACTCGAGGTTCTGGGGATTCGTCCCTGAAGACCATATTGTCGGCAAGGCAAGTTTTATATGGTTATCACTCGATAAAGATAAAACTTTATTAAGCAAGATACGACTGGGAAGAATGTTCAGGTCAATAAACTAAGCCATGCCGGATATTTTTTAGTTAACTGCAAATTTATTAACCATTTTTTATATATATTCGGATAAAATTTTAATAAAATGCATGCAGTAATTATTATTGTCCTTATCCTGGCTATCCTGCTGGTAATATTTACACTGCAAAATTCCTTTGAAGTCACTATAAACGTTTTTTTCTGGGAGATAAGTAATGCTCCTCTTGTATTGGTACTGATAGTTTGCCTGGTGCTGGGTTATTTATTAGCTTCCATCTATTTCTATCCTCAGATCTGGAGGTTAAGTAAAGAGAACAAAAGATTTTCAAAGCTGAACAAGAACCTTGAAAAGCAGTTGGGTACAGACGAAACGGAAGATGATACAGGTCCGGAGGGAATAGAACTGGATGTGGAAACTGACGATGAGGATAAATCTTTTTTCAGGGAATGATCAGTAAAGAAGAAACCCCCGTATTACTTTCTGCTTCTTATTTCGGGCCTGTAAGCTATTATTCAAAAATATTGCTGCATAAAGAAGTTTTTATTGAGCAGTTTGAAAATTTCACCAAACAGACTTACAGGAACCGGTGTGAGATACTGGGGGCCAACGGGATAGTACCCCTGGTTGTGCCGGTAGTTAAAGGGAGGGGCAGTAAAATACTGATCAAAGATATTTTGATTTCATATGATACTGATTGGCAACGAAACCATTGGCGCACAATTTTTTCCGCATACAACTCATCTCCGTATTTCACTTACTATAAAGACGACCTAAAACATTTTTTCGGAAAGAGATGGAAGTATCTATTTGACTTTAATATGGCAATAAACGAAATTATTTGTGATCTGACAGAGATTGATACAAATATAAAATTCACAGATGCATTTGAAGTTGTGCCCGAAGGAACTTTGAATCTGCGTAACGCCTTTACACCTAAAAAACAGAAAGAGTTTCCTGATGATAATTTTTTGGCACATGAGTATACACAAGTGTTTTCTGAAAAGTTTGGTTTTGTTTCAAACCTTAGTATACTGGATCTTCTTTTCAACGAAGGGCCTAACAGTTACAATATCATTGCCTCATCAATTGTAAACTGAGATAAAGAATTCAACTGTCAGTTGAGCATATTCATGTTATTTCTTTAGTCAGTGAGTCGAAGTATTCGTAAAGATTCTTTTTCAGTAATGGTTTTATTTCCGCTCTTACCCGTCTGTGGTAATTATTTATCCACTCTTTTTCTTCATTAGTGAGGAGGCTCGTGTCGATCAGGTTAATATCTATCGGGAATAATGTCAGTGTTTTGAACTCCAGGAAGGAGCCAAATTCTGTCTCCTCTTTTTCAACACATTCCATCATATTTTCAATCCTAATGCCATACTCGCCTTCACGGTATAGTCCCGGTTCGTTTGAGAACACCATTCCCGGTGCGACAGGTATCTCGCTGCAATCATGGCGGATAGATACCGGACCCTCGTGGACATTAAGAAAATGGCCTATGCCATGGCCTGTACCGTGTCCGTAATTCAAACCATTTTTCCAAAGTGCGGTTCTTGCAAGGACGTCAATTTGCCATCCTTTGGTACCTAACGGAAAAACAACCTCCGACAGGGAAATTAATCCTTTAAGTACATACGTAAAGTCAGCTTTTTGCTGATCAGTGACTGGCCCCAATGCCACGGTCCTGGTTATATCTGTTGTTCCATTCAGGTAATGACCACCTGAATCGAATAAAAGTATTCCTTCTTCCCTGAGTAACAAAGCCTCATTTTCTGCAGCACTATAATGAACAACAGCACCATTTTCCATGTAACCTGCAATAGGGGCAAAACTTTCACCTTTATATCCTGCCTGACGGCTTCGGAATTCTGCAATTTTGAGTCCTGCGCTATATTCAGTAACTTTTTCCTCCCTGATATTATTTTTCAACCAGTAAAAGAATTCTGTTAATGCAACACTGTCTTTTTTCATAGCCTCTCTGAAACCCATAAGCTCAACAGGGTTTTTCCGGGATTTTAGCATTGAAATTACTGATGTGCCCTCTTTTATTTTATTTTCATTGCATAGTGTTTTATATACTGCATAATTAACAGTAGACGGGTCCAGACAGATAGTATTGTCTTTTACTGACTTTAACCATATATAGAACTCTGTGTATTCTGCCAGTTTTATTTTTTCCCCTTCAAGCTTTTTCTTTAAGGGGCCTGGTATTTTTGCACCGTTTGTAAACAGAATACAACCTCCTTTGCCAATAACTCCATAGCCAGTGAATACCGGATTATAGGGAACATCAGAACCCCTGAGGTTAAAAAGCCATGCAAGTTCGTCTGTTGTTGTAATTATCTGCAAATCGGCATCGAGCCTTTTCAGTTCAGCGTATACCTGTTCTTTTTTTTCTTTTCTTGACAATCCGGTAAATTCTGTCGGAAATTCAAAAATTTCATTTTTAGGAAGGTCAGGCCTGTTTGTCCATATTTTATCAAAAATATCAGGAGTTTCCATCATATTTATCCCGGCTGCCTCCAGCTGACTGTTTATTATTCTGTATCCTGAGACAGTGAGAGTCTGGGGATCAAATCCAACTTTACTTCCAGGCGACAATTTTTTTGAGAGCCATAACTCCGGAACTACTGCATCAGGAACACGTAACTTGTACATCCTGATACCCGTTCCTTTTAATTGATCTGTTGCCTGTAGGAAATAACGTGAATCAGTCCATAGCCCTGCCTCCTCCTGGGTTATCACAACAATTCCACCGGAACCGGTAAAGCCGGAGATAAATTCTCTTATTTGCCAGTGTTTTGTCAGGTATTCACCTGAGTGAGGGTCAGTACCGGATATATATAATGCATCCAGATTGCGTTGAAGCAATTCCATCCGCAAAGATTTAATATTTTGACGTATATCGTTCATATGCAACTTTTGCTTAAAAAAGGTTTATGTTTTTCTGTGGAAAAACTGTTGTACAAAAGATTTTATGGAAGGGGCAGAGATCTGACTGTAATCGATATCATTTTCAGAAAAAAAATTAAAATCAGTGATATCATCCATGGGTTTAAGGTTGGTAAGAGTATATGGAACAACCCTGAAAACCAGGTCAAGTGTGAATATGCTCAATCCGTTAAAAATATATTCATTCGGCAATGACCCTAAATATTGCATTGATTTTACCTCCAGTCCCAATTCCTCATTTAATTCGCGTTTTACTGCATCCTCAGCAGATTCGCCGGGATTGATAAATCCACCCGGCAGGTCCAGTTTGCCATAATCCGGTTCAATGCCTCTTGTCGTCAGCAACAGTTTGTTGCTGTCGTCACTTATAAGTGCAGCAACGGCAGCAGCTGAGTTTATAAAAAGGATAAATCCGCAGTCACTGCATTTTAGTGATCTTTCAGTGTCGGCTTTAAAACCGGGAGATCCGCATTTCGGGCAATATCGAAGAACAATAAGTGGATGACTTGGTTGCATTATTCAATAATTTTCATAGCCTTCAGCCAGGAGTAAAATAGCTCCGGCCACTGGTCAACCGGAAGATTTTTTTTATTCATACCGAAGCCATGTCCCCCTTCCCTGAAAATATGCATTTCAGCAGGAATATTATTTGCTTTAAGTGCTGAATAAAACTCAATTGAGTTTTTTGGCAATACGCCTTTATCGTCATCCGCAAGAACTAAGAAAGTTGGAGGTGTATTTTCAGTTACATGCAGCTCATTTGAGTACAATTCTGCCAATTGCCAGTTATTCCCTTCACCAATGAGATTTTTCCGGGATCCCATGTGTCCGAATTCCTCTTTAAAGGTGATTACAGGATAGAGGAGCAGCATAAAATCAGGACGGGAACTGATGTTCCCAAAAGGTAATTTGCTCTCTTTATTGCCAGTGTCAAAGCGGGTACCCGCGGTAGAAGCCAGGTGTCCACCTGCTGAGGAGCCTGCAATTCCTATTTTGTCTTCTTTGATTCCCCATTCACTGGCATTTGCCCTTACAATACGAATAGCCTGTCTTGCATCACAAGACGGTATTTCATGGTGGCCATATGGCAGGCGATATTTCAGTACTATACCGGCAACTCCTTTCGACTGCAGCCATTTTGCCATGTCAAATCCTTCGTGGTCCATTGCTTCAATCTGGTAACCCCCGCCAGGACAGATAACCACAGAAGCTCCGGTGTTGATTTCATTTGCTGGAAGAAATACATAGATCTCAGCTTCTGATACATTTCTTACGCGCACACCGTCATATTTCTCTTCCGGCTTATCCATTCCATTATCATTAGGTGCGCCATCAGGCCATACTTTTAATATTTTATCCTGTGCTGCAGAGATCGTCACTGACATAATAAGAATTAGAAAAAAAGATAGATGCTTCATTTTATACTGATTTTAACTAAAAGGAGAATCCGGCTCATTTGCAAACATTTTATATGACATTTTATCTACAAACCCTGGCATAAATTTAGAAAGGAAAACAGTGAATTTACCCTCCAGAAAAGTCAGGATTAACTGTCGTTTTCTTTTTTCAGCAGCATTAAATATATGTTTGGCACATTCTTCCGCCGACATCATTCTTTGTTCGTTACGAGGAGTATTCCCCTGAGGACTGCCATTGGCTGTAAGTGCCGATTTTCTGATTTCCGAAGCAGTAAATCCCGGTGCTGCTATCAACACGTGAAGTCCTGTTTTAAGGTTTTCTGTCCTCAGGGTTTCCAAAAATCCCCTTACGGCAAATTTGGAGGCTGAATAACCTGTTCTGCCGGGTAATCCAACATATCCTCCAATTGATATAATGCCAATGACAGTACCTCTGCTGCTGATGAGGTGGGGGAGTGCATATTTAGTACAATAAACTGTTCCCCAAAAATTTACATTCATCACCCGGTGAAGGACATCAAGGTCAGTTTCATTGAACAGTGCACGCATTGATATACCTGCATTATTTATCAGTGCATCAATCCGTCCAAATTTTTCAATTGCATTCTCAATAAGAAATTTACAATCAGATTCCCGGGTTACATCTGTTTTGACAGCCAGCACTTCAGTATTCAGGGTTGTTTTAATTGCCTTTAATCTCCCTTCACGTCGGGCGCCCAGTACCAGGCGCCATCCTTCAGCGGCATATTTTTCAGCCAGGGCCTTTCCAATCCCTGAGGAAGCTCCGGTAATGATTACTACTTTTTTTTGCATAAAATAATTTTGTGATCTATATGCCAAAATCAAATTATGCCTCGAAAGTATAAAAATTTCGATTCATTTAACTGAGGAAATAATATTTAAAGTATAATATGCCATTTAAAAGCCCGGTGTTTAATTGCAAAGCAACATCGCACCGGGCTCACATCAGTTATTCTAATACTGAAATATAAATGAAAGGATGGATTACATTATAATTTTTAATTATCGTCTGCAGGTTCTGTGCTGACCAATTCGAAATTTTGCTCTAAGCTATCTCCCCCGTTAAGGTCCAGGTTTTCTTTGGTCTGGGTGTTAAAGCTATCTTTTTCGCAAGTAAGGGAATATAGTCCCGGGGGGATTCCTATTATGCGATAAAGTCCCAGACTGTCAGTCAGGGCTGTTGTAACTGTATCAGCTCCTGAAAGAAGTGTCAATAATGCATTCTCTATAATTGCATCAGTTGTATCTGTTACAGCACCATATATTTCGGCTGCCGCTATGGAAGCTACTGCCCTTATTACCGGCTTGAAAATAAACCCGACAACCTTATCATAACCATGCTTCATATTTCCCCTCAATACAAATGAACGGCTTACATCAAAGTCGAGGAGCACTTCAGATATCATATTTTCTCCCAGATCAAGTGCCGGATTAATTTTAATTTTGAGTCCGCTTGCATCGCCACTGGGTACTTTAAGGTCAAAATAGGTGCTGTCTTTCAGCATTATACCGGCATCTGTAATGTGTAACCTTATTTCGTCATAAGTTCCTGCCGGCACATCTGTTTCGGACAATATTTCTGTAACTCCGTTCGACAGGGAGAGAAGGTTAAGAGTCATATTGTCTTCCAGTTCAATCATAATTACTGAAAGGCTATCGTTATCGTCACCTTCTTCTGAATCCTGCTTTAGCAGCTTAATCCAGTCGATTGTAATATTTGCCTCAGAAACCAGGTCCGCCGGGAACGGTGCATCTGTCATTTTAATGATTACAGTACCTGTTTTATCGCTGTTATACTCGTTTAAATCTTCAGCGAAGTCATTACATCCGGTTAATAATCCGGTTACTAAAATTGTTAATGCAAAAAATGTTAGTCTCATAACTGTATTATATTTATTTTATTTTTCTCAGTAAATTTGTATTTCAAAAGCAATGGTTCACAGATGATCTGAAGAGCACTTTCCAGGCTGCCGGTTTCTATAGTGCCCGAAAAGTGTTTGTCAGTATCTGATTTTATTTCAATATCAACACTAAAAAAGGATTCCAGTTTTTCAAAAACATCAGTTAATTTTTCGTTTGAAAAGGAGGCCTGAAAAATTGCAAAATCAGGATAGCCGGTTTCTGATTCCAAACTTATTTTTTGTTGTTTATTGTTGTCGCCTGAAAAACCGGTACCCGGATCCAGCACCCATGAATCTTTATTGTAGTGTGTTTTCACTAATCCCTGAAAACATTGAACATTCAAATTTTTATCATGGCTTTCGACCGAGAACCTGGTGCCCAGAACTTCAACTTCCCCTGATTCAGTGAGGACTTTAAATTTTTGATTTTTAACTACTTCAAAATACGCTTTGCCTGATAAATGAACATTTCTGGTCCGTATATATTTTTTAAATTTTACTGAACTGTTATGGTGCAGTACAATCCTTGACTGATCAGGCAACCGGCAGGCAGCTATTTCATCATCTCCTGACTGATAAGAAGTAGTGGCTGTAAGAATATAAATAATTATGAGGATAGCTGCAGTAGCTGCAGCAGAAACTGCGGTCCTGACAAACCAGTTGATCTTTGTATTATTCCTGTTACTATTTTCAGACTGGTTAATTTTTTTAAGAATAGTGTCCAGGGCCTCCTTTTTGTCTGAACTAGAAGGTATCTGGTAATGGTGAATCAGCTGATCAGCCAACTGGGAGATTGATTGATTATTTTCTTCAAACCTGTTCATATTACATTAAGGATTTCCGGACACTATTACTTATTTGTTTATAATATCCATTCATTGCAGTTTACCCTACCTTATTTTCAATAAATTTTAAGATTTATAAAAAATAAAGGAGTAAATCCCAAAGCAGAAATGTCTGAACGGACAGTCAGGGAACCTGTATCTGATGAGAACCTGAGATAATCTACTTCAACAATATTCTTACGGTTGAAAATATTAAGCAGGGATGCCCCGGCCTGCATCAGTAAGTGGTCTTTTCTGAATTCCCGCACCAGAGCAAGATCGAGTTGAGAAAAATGATCAGATCTGGAAACAGATACCTCCGGCCCTGATTCGGTCAGTTTAACAACAGGGAGTCCGCTTGCATAATTCCAGCAGCCGGTTAGTTGCCAGTTTTTCCATGTTATCATCTCAGTTATCTTCAGACGGTGCATGCGGTCATCATAGCCTGGAAACCATTTATCATTTAAGATATTGTCAATTTTTTCTTCTCGCTCAGAAATTGAATAACCTGCCATATGGTTAAAAATATAATGTTTTTTTTGAAGGAACAGGTCAATCCCTTTTACCCGTTCCTTGCTTATAAGTGGTATATATGTTACATTGATATTATCTCCTTCATCCGGATAATGAGAAAAATAATTGAGTTTCCCGGAAATTTTCTTATTATATGCTTCGATATCCAGATACCATCCGTTTTTTTCAAATTTACTGCCCGCTATATAATGAATACCTTTAACCACACCTTTCTGATCTGGTCCCGGCAGATGCCACAACTGATTGAAATGGCCTTCACTGTCGAACCTTTTTACTCCGCTTAAAAATTGATAGTAGACTCCTGATAAAAAGTATATGCTCAGGTTTTGTGCCGGAACCATTTCTATTCCTCCCCTTGGCTGCCAATATGTTTTTTTACTGTTAATATCTGTATTGGCCCTTATTCCCAGTCTTAAATTCAGCAGGTCATTCAAATAAACCCGTTGTTGTATAAACCCGTTGATAAGTGTCATTTCGTTATTATCTGCAATAGAATCGGACAGAATATTCTGATCTGTCCGCTGAGCAAAGAACCGGTACCTGTATTTGTCGGATATGATTCCAATACCGGCATCTGTGCGAAAATCACCTTTGTTAAACGTTGTTCTCCAGTCAGCACGATATTCTTCTACATGGTTTGTGCCGTTATCAATATCGCTTGTTAGGCGCATATAACTATTTTCTTTTGTCTTTGCAAGCCCTTTGCCTTTACCCACACCCTGGCCGGGATTTTCAATTATTTCTGTAATCTCCTTAAGTTCACCGGTTTCATCAATAATTGATTTATCAAGATCAGAAAATCCTGCAGACAATGAATGAAACCATTCATCATCCGCCTGCCAGTCCATCTTTATACTCATTCCGGCATT
>LSQX01087072.1_pt2 | contig 10575 bp, 8 predicted proteins | sample 654561 | NCBI WGS metagenome assembly LSQX01 (sample SAMN04489861, study PRJNA283612) | anaerobic digester metagenome | isolation source: 4 biogas reactors fed with cattle manure at either 37C or 55C with and... | place: Denmark: Kongens Lyngby | collected 2014
GAGGCCTTGGATGCCGAGAACATCGAGAGTAGGCCGCTGTGGAAGCCTATGCATCTCCAGCCGTTTTACGAGAAGTGCGACTTCGTAGGCGAGGGAGTATCTGATAACTTGTTCTACAACGGTATCTGCTTGCCGAGTGATACGAACATGAGTCAAGATGACCTAGATCGAGTAGTCAGTGTTGTGACAGGTCTCTGGAGGTAGAAAAGAGGGTGCAAACCGAACCGAGCTTTGCCCCTTCCTTGGGGCAACAGGTCAAAGGTGGGTTCTATAGACGATATGGCAAGAGGCTAATGGACATAGTCGTATCACTGTGTGCCATTGTGATTCTCTCACCTCTAATGCTAATAATCGCTCTACTCGTTAGGATCAATCTCGGTAGTCCCGTGATCTTTAAGCAAGAGCGGCCCGGACTAAACGAGAAGATATTTACTCTTTACAAGTTTCGGACAATGACTGATGAGCGTGACGAAAACGGACAGTTGTTGCCTGATGCGCAGAGGCTCACCAAGTTCGGACGCTGGCTGAGATCTACTAGCCTCGATGAGTTGCCTGAGTTATTCAACGTCCTGAAGGGTGAGATGAGCTTGGTGGGACCGCGGCCTTTGCTAGTTGAGTATTTGCCGCTCTACAATAGCCATCAAAGACGCCGCCATGAGGTGCGACCTGGACTGACAGGCCTGGCACAGATCAGCGGCAGAAACGCGATTAGCTGGGAAGAGAAGTTCAATCTCGATGTTGAGTACGTCGATGGCATCAGCTTCCTTGGCGACTGGATGATCATACTACGGACAGCACGGCAGGTTATCACACGTGATGGAATAAGTTCTCAAACGTCGCCTACGATGGAGCCGTTCGTGGGTACTGTCGAAAGGATGTCCACACATGAGTTCTACGAGCATAACATCAGTTAGAGATAGGCTATTGATACTCGGTGCTGGCGGTCATGGAAGGGTTGTTGCCGATTTGGCACTGAAGCTGGGATGGTGGAGGGAAGTAGCCTTCCTTGACGACAACAGAAAGGATTCGGTGCTGGGGCTTCAGGTCGTTGGAGCAGCCCGGGACGCTTCGGGCTTCATTGGCTATGATGATTTGTTTGTAGCGATAGGTGATAACGCGACTAGAGAGCGTGTTTTGGGTGGGTTGATAAGCGCAGGAGCTCGGGTGCCCACGCTTGTTCATCCCGATGCGGTTGTTGGCACCAATGTGAGCATCGGCTCTGGAACGGTGGTAATGGCTGGAGCTGTAATCAACTGCGGAAGTCGAATAGGAATGGGCTGTATAGTCAACACTGGAGCAACTGTCGACCATGATAACCTAATTCACGATTATGTGCACATATCGCCTGGGGTTCACATCGCGGGGACTGTGACAGTGGGCAGGAGATCGTGGATAGGAATCGGAGCAGCGATCTGTAACAACGTGAGTATCTGTGATGATTGCATAATCGGTGCAGGAGCAGTGGTTACCGGTCGCATTGCCGAGTCGGGAACGTACGTGGGAGTTCCAGCAAGGAAACTTCAGTCAGAGTCTATCCGGTGATTCTCGGGATAGCTCATCGAAGGCTACACGTGATGCGTCGATTGCGACTGATGCTAGGCAGTCGTCGTGGTGTAGGGGCTATAGCATCTGTTCACTGCTGAGTGTTCTTGGAGTTGGCTGTCATTGGGTTGCTTGTGTGTGTGTTGGTTTCAGGACTATCATCAGGCCTAGTGGGAGTTCCGGTTGCTCTTAGCCTGCTTGCAACGACGGCCAAGCAGGAGATGGCTAACAACTGCTAATGACAGCTTGTAGGTACCACCGGACTAGCCTCGGGGACCCAGAGAGCGGTTCTTAGGCGTTTGGAGATAGTAGTGATCTTATGAAAGTGTTTGTTGTAGGCGGAGTGGCGTTGTCTCTAGTTAATTTCCGTGGACCCCTCTTGAGAGCTATGACCGAATTGGGCCATGAGGTTATTGCTTGTGCTTCAGGTTCTTCTGATGAGATCAGACGTCGATTATCGGAGTTTGGAGTTAGGTACTACGAGATCCCTCTACAGAGAACGGGTATGAACCCGTTCTTCGATATGCGTACCATACTCAGCCTGAGGAACCTGCTTCGAGTGCATCGGCCTGATTGCGCGTTGTTTTACACTATCAAGCCAGTAGTATATGGGTCGTTCGCCTCCAGGTGGTCAGGTGTTCCCCGCACTTTTTCGATGATTACGGGTCTGGGATACGCTTTCGGTGAAGCTACCCCAAGACAGCGGGCGCTGGGCAAAGCAGTGCGTCAGCTCTATCGCCTAGCACTGAAGACGAACGAGGCGGTGTTCTTCCAAAATCCCGACGATAAGCAGCTATTTGTCGGGAATCGGTTGATTGATGATTCTGATAAGGCTGTCTTAATCAACGGGTCTGGAGTTGATCTTGCGCACTTCCAGAAGGCTCCTCCGGTGACTAACCGCCCAGTCTTCCTTCTGATCGCCCGGCTCTTGAGGGACAAGGGGATCTGTGAGTATGTGGAAGCTGCAAGGATCATCAAGCAGAGATATCCGGATGCTGTGTTCCGGTTGGTCGGACCATTTGACAGCAATCCGTCAGCCATCGATCAGAGCACCGTTGAGCGATGGCAAGCGGAAGGAATCATTGAGTACCTTGGTGAGACGCAAGATGTGCGTCCGTACATCGCTCAGTCTAGTGTCCATGTGTTACCGTCTTACAGAGAGGGAACGCCTCGCAGCGTTCTAGAAGCTATGGCGATGGGACGACCTATCATTACGACTGACGCTCCTGGGTGTAGAGAAACGGTTGTTGACGGTCGAAACGGCTACCTGGTCCCGGTGAGGGATGTTGAACGGCTCGCAGAAGCAATGGAGAAGTTCATTCTCTTTCCTTATTTGATCACTGACATGGGTGAGGAGAGCTGGAGAATTGCTGTAGAGAAATACGATGTCAACAAAGTGAATGCAGTGATATTGTCCACAATGGGGCTGTTGTGAGTAAGCTAGCCGGGCGTTAAGATGGTAGACGGGTTTCAGACAGTCCCTGGCGGCAACTGAAAGTGGTCGATCGGCAATCGAGCTTCCGAAAGCCAACCGACCAATCGTGGTGGGAATCTCAGCACTAGTTCGTAGTGAATGACTCGCGATAGACGAAGATAGGGAGAGTTATACATGCAGCTCTATGACAGCTTAGTAAATAAACAGGACAAGTTGTCGGTAATCGGATTGGGCTATGTGGGTCTTCCGATCGCAATAGCCTTTGCGAGGAAGCTGACGGTGATTGGCTATGATGTGAATCCTGCCAAAATCGATTTATCTAAGCGGGGAATTGACCCTACCCGTGAGGTGGGCGATGACGCCGTCGCTAGCACGACTGCGGAGTTTACCTCAGATGAGAGTCGTCTTAGAGACGCGAGGTTTCATATCGTAGCTGTCCCAACACCGATTAACCCAGATCGCACACCCAATCTGGACGCGGTTAAGGCTGCTAGTAGATCTGTTGGTAGGAACCTCTGTAGAGGATCGGTGGTGGTTTACGAGTCAACCGTCTATCCGGGAGTGACAGAGGATATATGTGTTCCGATCTTGGAGGAAGAGTCTGGTCTCAGGTGCGGGGTTGACTTCAAGGTAGGCTATTCGCCCGAGAGAATCAATCCTGGAGACAAAGAACATCGACTTGAGACAATAGTCAAAGTAGTCTCAGGGATGGATGAGGAGTCGCTCGAGACAATTGCGAAAGTCTATGAGTTAGTCGTGGAAGCGGGAGTGTTCAGAGCTGAGAGCATTAGGGTTGCAGAAGCTGCGAAAGTAATCGAGAATGCCCAGCGTGACATTAATATCGCCTTCATGAACGAGCTATCAATCATTTTTAACCTATTGGGGATCGACACCAGGGCTGTTCTTGAGGCGGCCTCGACAAAATGGAACTTCATACGGTTTACCCCTGGGTTAGTTGGCGGTCACTGTATAGGCGTCGATCCGTACTACCTTACCTACAAGGCGCAAGAAGTAGGGTACCACTCTCAAGTTGTACTCGCAGGCAGAGAGATCAACGATAGCATGGGCAAGTACGTGGCAGAGAACACGATAAAGACCATGATTAAGGCCAACAGACTAGTTAACCGATCAAGAGTTGCTATATTCGGGATCACTTTCAAAGAGAATTGTCCCGATGCTAGAAACACAAAGGTAATCGATATCGTTAGAGAACTCAACGAATATGGTGTTCAAACCCTGGTAGTCGACCCAGTGGCGGACGAGGATGAAGTACGCAGAGAGTATGGCATCGATCTATGTCGTCAAGAAGATGCTCACGATGTCGACGCAGTCATAGTCGCGGTTCCTCATGAGGAGTTCAGGAACGAGTTGACCCTAGAAAGGATTAACACGATGTACAGAGTAGCAGAGATCCAGTATGATAGTAATACTGTTAGCCCCTGTGAAGCTGCGGCAACGAGCGACTCATTACCGAACTCATGCAAGCAGGGTCGGGTATTGATCGATGTGAAAGGCATGTTTGATCGAATAGAAGCCGAATCTATGGGTTTTCTTTATTGGAGGCTGTAGCATGGGATATCAGGAGGTTAGGTTTCCGAAAGGGACGAGATTTCTCGTTACCGGCGCAGCGGGGTTCATTGGGTCGAACCTTGTTGAAGCACTCCTAAGACTTGGATGTGAGGTTAGAGGACTAGACAATTTCTCTACTGGCAGGCGCGAGAATATCAAGGAGTTTGAGGACAACGATCGCTTCGAGCTGATCGAGGGTGACATTAGGGATTTCGAGACTTGCTTAGCGGCGTGTGAGGACGTAGATTACGTGCTCCACCAGGCCGCCCTTGGTTCAGTGTCGAGATCTGTCGAGGAACCGCTCATATACGAGGACAACAACATCAAGGGTACATCAAATATGATGGAAGCGGCACGACAAAGGGGAGTCCGAAGATTCGTTTATGCGTCATCTTCGTCTGTGTACGGTGATTCCACCGAACTCCCGAAGGTTGAGGGCCGTGAAGGACGGGCATGTGCTCCGTATGCATTGACGAAGAAGGTAAATGAGCTGTATGGGGAGCTCTATACGAGACTCTATGGCCTAGAATGCATAGGTCTTAGATACTTCAACGTGTTCGGACCAAAGCAGAACCCTGAATCCGAGTATGCAGCGGTCATACCGAAATTCATTAGAGCTCTGAAGGCAGGTTCTCAGGTAGAGATCTATGGAGATGGAGAACAGTCGAGAGATTTCACCTATGTGGAGAACGTCGTTGAGGCTAACCTAAAGGCTTGTATTGCCCCGAAAGAGGCATCTGGAGAGGTGTACAACATCGCCTTCGGGCAGCGGTTCACAATAAACCAGCTATATGACCTATTATGCAAGTTTCTTGAAGTAGACCTTGAGCCTAGGTACCTCCCGACGCGGACCGGAGATGTAAGACATAGCCAGGCAGACATATCGAGAGCGAAGAAGATACTCGGGTACGATCCTGAGTGGAATTTGGTGAGGGGATTATCGGAGGCAATAGAGTGGTACGGACGACACGTCTAGTCAATCGCAAGGAGTGAACGGCTTGAAGCTAGATTTGGTCTAGATTCGCGCTCCTTAGAGCAGAGTGCTTATTGGTTAGTCAGCAACTCCGGAGTCCGTCTTCAGCTAGGGTTAGTCAAGGCAGAATCACATTGTTCATAGTGATAGGCGTGTGGGAGTTGTCTTGGAACGGTCGTAGGTTCGCAGTCCATGCGTACTTCAATCTGCTGAACGTGGTCTGGGGTGAGGCAAGCGTTTCCGGGAACCGACGGTCTGGTGTGAATGCTAGAGGATGGGGACAACTACAAAAAGCCAGGAGATGAAGCGCATCACCCCTTTATATGACACTAGGTGTCTGAGATCCCGGGTAGCGCTGCGAACTTGAGACGTATTCATCATCTTGTGAGCTACTGGGAGGCGATCGCTAGATCGATGCAGCTGATATGAGTAAATCAACGCTAGCAAAGGCTGTAAGTGCCGTTGCCCTTTTGACCGTTATAAGCAAGATCCTGGGCTTCCTTAGGGAGGCCTCATTAGCGGCTGTGTTTGGTGCTACATCAGACACGGATGCGTACTTGGTTGCTCAAACCATTCCCTATCTGCTCTTTGCTACCGTGAGCTACGCACTTACTACGACGTTTATCCCCGTCTACTCACAGGTTCGGGAGGAGCACGGTAACGAAGCAGGCTCGCGTTTTGCATCCACCGTGATCTGGACAGTGTTGGGTGTCGGAGTAGTACTTGTCATCTTGGGTGAGATCTTTGCAGGATCATTGGTTAGGTTGGTTGCTCCTGGGTTTGACGGAGCAGTCGCTGAGCTGACGACCTATCTCAGTCGTATCATCCTGCCGATGATGATATTCCAGCTACTCTCCGGAATACTCACAGGTCTGCTGCAGGCAGATGGCCGATTTAGCATACCAACAGCCGCGGACCTATTGCAAAACGTCGCCATAATCGCCTCTATAGTTGTGTTTGGCTCGAGTTATGGGATCACCGCGGTAGCAGTGGGTACTCTGGCGGGTGCGATGCTCTCTGCTATAGCGAAGATACCTGCGTTGAGATTGACCGAGTTCCATTGGGCCCGCGGATTTGATCTTCGTAATGCGGGCGTCAAGCGCGTTGGGGTTCTCATACTGCCTGCAATCGTTGGTGCGGGCGTAGGTGAGCTGAACACTCTAGTGGATCGCATCTTGGCTTCTGGATTGTCTGAAGGAAGCGTGTCTGCGCTTAACTACGCCAACCGTTTGATGCAGCTGGCACCTTCGATTATAGGCACTTCATTGGTTACTGTGGTATATCCTACATTCGCGCAGATGGCTGCCCGAAACGACCGAAGTGCCCTTTCCAAAAGCTTGGCGAACGCACTGGGGCTGGTCCATTTCATGCTTGTCCCAATAGCTGTAGGTGTACTAGTGCTGAGGGAACCTCTTGTGCGTATCGTGTTTGAGCGCGGTGTGTTTGATGCTGCTGCCACGAAGGAGACAGCTTGGGCGCTTTTGTTCCTGAGCTTCGGCATAGCAGTGTTTACAATGCGAAATCTGGTGAATCGGGCGTTCTTTGCTCTGCAAGATACCACTATCCCGATGGTTCTAGGTATTGTAGCTGTTTGTGTGAATATAGTCTTGAATCTCCTATTTGTCGGTCCCTTGAGACAAGGCGGCTTAGCTCTAGCTACAACCATTTCAGGGTTTGTTGGTCTCATAGCAGGGCTTTTCGCATTTCGCCGTAGGTCGGCCGTCGGATTCCCCGCTAGACGACTACTCAGCACTGTAGTACGGACGGGACTCTCGAGTGTTGTCATGGGAGTATCGGTTTGGTTTGCCTACCAGGGTATCCAGTCAGTCATGAGCTCAGTTGTGGGCTGGCATGGCTCGTTCCTCGAGGTGATTCCAGTGGGAATCGTGATAGCGCTCGGTGCTGCAGTGTATTTGTTCATGACATGGGTTCTTCGTGTACCTGAGCTCGCATCAGTGCTTGACATTGCTAAGCGAGGAATAAACTCAGTGCGTAAGCGAGTGACTGACGAGAGTTGAATGGAGTGAGACACGTGATTTCTCCTAAGCAGTGGCTAGAGACATCTGATCATGTTGGTCATCTCTGTCCCTACTATCGTCATGGTAACACAAGCGAGCTGTATACGCACATTGGGGCAGCTCTAGGGACGCTTCCTGCTGAGGAGAAAAGGATCGATCCGGTAGCCATTCTTGAGTACTTGACAAAATCTCACATCCTTGCTGATCGGACCATGGTCCAGCACATCTGTCGTACTCCGTGGAGGGCGAAACCGACTCATGATGGCTGGGATTATGCTCCTATACCACAGCATGGTTCTTGCCGCATACCTGCAGAGGAAGTTGCACGAGAACTGAGAAAGAGGTTATTACATGAGACAAGGGGTTATGTCCTCGATAAGAAACGAATCGGAATACTCCTTTCGGGAGGGATGGATAGCAGAGTTCTCGCTGGCATTGTAAGAGATATTCAATTGAGGGGTGAGTGGAATGGTCAGGTCATCGCCTTTACATGGGGAGTAGACGGTTCGCGTGATGTCGAATATGCCCGACGAATCTCCGACAGGTTTTCCTGGGAGTGGCTTCACTTAAGATTGACTCCTGAGACATTGTACAACAACTTCTTCATTGCCGCCGACATGGGGGCTGAGTTTGCGCCTTACCATTTACATGCAATGCAGCGAGTCGTCGATTATGAAGGAGAACTTGACGCAGTACTCGCGGCGACCTACGGTGATAGCATTGGCCGCGGTGAGTTTTCCGGAACACACCTCAGAAACCTGAGATCGATCTTGGAGGGACGTTCTTTCCGCTTGATCAGGCGGCGAGATTTTTGGCTAGTATTAAGCGAGGTATACGGATCTGTTAAACATGGAGTAGTGAAAGATGTTTATGAATACAGAAATCTCGTGAAGATGGACGGTCAAGAGCATAATCTCGTAGAGATTGAGCTAATGATGCACTATCTGAGACGTAAACTGATGTCAGCGATGAGCTATGTCGGTATACACATCCCACTCTACCAGATATTTACTCACCCGAGAGTGTTCAGTTTCATGTGGAGTCTTGACCCAGACGTCAGGACCGATGACATTTACCGCGAACTTCTCGGGATTCTGCCGGGTAATCTACACACAATTCCGTGGGCGCGCACAGGCAAAGTCTTTGGCTCTAGTGCAGGAGACAGCGACCGGTATTCTAAGGACCACCATCAATATGGAATATGGTTGAGACGTGACCTGCGTCAATTCATAGAATCTCATGTCTTAAGCGAAACGGTGCGTAGCCTCAACATGTTCAATGAGAGGCTGCTCAAGAGTTTGTTAAGCATCTGGTCCAAGGCAAGAGCTAAATCAGTTAACAAGATAGATGAGATCCTTAGTTGGCTCACATCCTTCTGTATTTTCGTAGAGAAATACCGACTTCTGAGTCCATACGACACGGATGTGCGGAACGTTAAGGACACATTGGGCTATTTATGTGGAGCCGTGACCGCTAGGCTTTACCAAGAAGCCACAGGGGCATTACATGAGTAGGTCTTTGTGGACTAGAATCGTGGTGAACGACCTTGAGAGGGAGAATTGCTTGTTTTGTACCATCGCTCCGGGGAGGTGGAGCGGAGCGTGTGATAGTAAACTTGACCCAAGGTCTCAGTGATAAAGGGATGAACGTAGACTTGGTTCTCGCTAAAGCAGAGGGTCCATACTTATCAGACGTTTCCAAGGATGTCCGCGTGATTGATTTGAGGGCTTCTCGGGTGCTCTTCGCGTTGCCAGGGCTTGTACGATACTTGAGGGAAGAGAAACCTCTGGCGATGCTCTCTACGTTAACTCACGCGAATATCGTGGCTGTCTGCGCAAAGCGGCTAGCTCGAGCATCAACCAAGATCATGATACGGCAAGCAGATGCTATAAGGGTGGCCTCTACTGAGAGTTCTTCGTTCCGAAGAGGAATCATGCTATTCCTTATGCGTCGGTTTTACCCTCGGGCTGATGAGGTTGTAGCTGTATCCAAGGGCGTAGCTGACGATCTCGTTCGAATTGCCCGGGTCCCTGAAGAGAAGATTAGCGTCATATATAACCCGGTTTCGAACGACATTCTTGAGAAAGCCGAGGAGCCTGTTGAACATCCTTGGTTCTTACCGGGAGAACCGCCTGTTATCCTGGGAGTGGGACGCCTGACTGAGGCAAAGGATTTTGTGACGCTGATTCATGCTTTTCATCTTGTCCGCAGAGCATACAACGCCAAACTCGTTATACTGGGAGAAGGTGAGAAGAGACCCGAACTGGAGAATACGGTCAAGAAATTGGGGTTAGAAGGATATGTGGATATGCCGGGATTTGTTAAGAATCCGTTCAAGTATATGAAAAGGGCTACGTTATTTGTACTATCATCAAAATGGGAGGGCATGCCAAACGTTCTTGTACAGGCTTTGGCCGTTGGCACTCCCATAGTGGCCACGGACTGTCCCAGCGGTCCAGCTGAGATACTCGAAAATGGGAAATGGGGGAAACTGGTGCCTGTTGGGGATTATTTATCGTTGGCGTCAGCGATCGCTGAGGCTATCGACAGGCGCTGTGGGGATCCAGAAATGCTTAGGACTCGTGCGGCTGAGTTTTCTTTAGACAGGATAGTCGAACAGTACCTAGAGGCCATGGACATCGGTTGATATCTGCGGTGTGTAACACAATGCGATAAGTGAGTTCTCATCGTCTCATACCGCGTTCATATTGACCGTGCTAGATATACCAATACCACTCTTGGTGACTGAGCTAGGTCTGATTTTCTTATTGCCAGCCCTACTGTTTGTCGGCTCGAATGGGATTACCGATGCATTATCCTATCTGTTTGGCGTGGCCTTGATGGTTCTCGTCGACTCCCATTCCAGGCCTGTGTAGGTCTGATGGATGCTGATCATCGGAGAATCGTAGTAGAACTCATTGCGGTTTCCCGACTACCACTACGGTCTAGAGGAGATATTGACGCGAATGAGATCAGGTACAAATCGTCTCCAATCGGACATGTATACAGGCTGTCTCTTATACACATCTCCGAGCCCA
>LSQX01249719.1_pt1 | contig 10575 bp, 6 predicted proteins | sample 654561 | NCBI WGS metagenome assembly LSQX01 (sample SAMN04489861, study PRJNA283612) | anaerobic digester metagenome | isolation source: 4 biogas reactors fed with cattle manure at either 37C or 55C with and... | place: Denmark: Kongens Lyngby | collected 2014
AGATGTGTATAAGAGACAGTGTCGGTTATGCAACTTGTTCAGCGTCCGCAAGGACAGATTGTCGGTGGTCAGATTCGCCTGAAGCAGGGTGACAAGGCTTTTGACATTGCTAAAATGACTCAGGAATCTGTTCAACGCATCCGCGGTAATGAGATCTCCATGATCTTCCAGGAGCCGATGACCAGCTTGAATCCTGTATTTACCATTGGCGATCAGTTGATCGAAACCTTTATGCAACACCAAGGCCTGTCAAGATCTAAGGCATGGGCAAAAGGTATTGAAATGCTGCGAATGGTGCGTATTCCCTTGCCGGAGCAGCGGATGAAGGAATTCCCCTATCAGCATTCCGGCGGTATGCGGCAGAGAGTGATGATTGCAATGGCGCTAGCCTGTCAGCCGGAGCTGCTGATTGCGGATGAACCTACCACAGCGCTGGATGTGACCATTCAGGCGCAGGTGCTGGATCTGATGAAGGATCTGAAGAAGAAGTATCAAATGTCGATGATTTTAATCACGCATGATTTAGGCGTGGTTGCCGATATTTGTGATACCGTTGCCATCATGTATGCTGGTGAGATCGTTGAATATGGAACTGTGGAAGACATATTCGATCGGTATTCGCACCCGTATACCGAAGGTTTGTTCAATTCCATTCCGTCGATCGACGGTGATAGAGATGAACTGAAGGTTGTAGCCGGATTAACACCGGATCCGACAAATCTTCCCAAGGGATGCATATTCCATCCGCGCTGTCCCTACGCGGCAGAAAAATGTGCAAGAGATTATCCGGAAAATATCCAGATTGGTGAAAGCCACTATGTCAGATGTTTCCGTTTTAATGAATGGAGGCAGCAAGGTGAGTGAAGTTTTACTGGACGTCAGAAATCTAAAGAAGTATTTCAAAACAAGAGATGGTTTGCTTTACGCTGTCGATGATGTCAGTTTTACCCTGAAAGAAGGAGAAACATTGGGTCTGGTGGGGGAATCCGGATGCGGGAAATCCACAACGGGCCGCGCTATTTTACGCCTTCATGAACCAACAGGTGGATATGTGGGGTATAAAGGCAGAGATATTATCAAGTGCACGAAAAAAGAAATGAGAGATCTGCGCAAAGAGATGCAGATTGTATTTCAGGATCCCTATTCATCTTTAAATCCGCGGAAAAATGTAAGGCAGTTGATCGGAACCTCTCTACATGTGAACAGAATAGGTAATAAGGTTGAACGCATTGAAAGGATCAAAGAGATTATGGATGTTGTCGGCCTTGAGCAAAGACTTCTGAATTCCTATCCGCATGAGCTTGATGGCGGACGCAGGCAAAGGATTGGCATTGCGAGAGCATTGATTCTGAATCCTTCATTTGTTGTGATGGATGAACCTGTATCGGCGCTCGATGTCTGCATACAGGCTCAGATCCTTAATCTGTTGATGAAGCTTCAGGACAAGTATAAGTTCACATACTTGTTTATTTCCCATAATTTGAGTGTTGTCAGGCACATCAGCGACCATATTGCGGTCATGTATCTCGGTAAGATCGTTGAGGTATCCGATTACAGGACATTGTTTTCAAACCCACTTCATCCATATACAAAAGCCTTACTGTCATCCATCACTATACCGAAGCTGCATGTAAATAAGGAGAGGTTCATCCTTTCCGGAGATGTTCCAAGTCCAATTAATCCGCCTGCCGGATGCCGCTTCAGAGGGAGATGCCCATATGCAAAGCCCGAATGCGGTGAATACCAACCGGAGCTAAAAAAGAGAGGTGACAGTTATGTTGCGTGTCATCTATATCAATAGCCATCATGCCTTTATTAGCGTCTGGCTGACAAAAACCTGCTGCAGGAATGACCATACTGTAACTAAAATTAATTTGAATTAAGGAGTTAGCTATGATAAAAGACAAATTGATTCGTTACTTAAAAGAAGGTGAATGTCCCGAATTTGTTCCTTGCGGGTTTTGGCAGCACTTCCCGGACAATGTCAAATTCGGACAGAAATCGATTGATGCACACGTGAAATATTATCGCGAGACCCAAGTTTCAATTATTAAAATAATGAATGAACATTTTTATCAGTTGGACAACAAAATTGCGGTTCCGAAAGACTGGTTAGATGTCAAGGAAAAGAATATTGCCGAGTCCAATTATAACGATTTTTTAGAAGAGATCAAAATGCTCAGAAAGAGGATGGGAGAAGATACGTTCATTCTGGCAACAATTCATGGGGTTCTGGTTTCTGCATGCCATGCGACAAATGGCCCCAATCATTTTACAGATCCCAACAATTTGATTACATGTCACCTCAAAGAAGATCCTGATACTGTCGTCAATGGTCTGGAAAAAATCGCGACGACCCTTGAGCGCCTAAGCCTTGCGTGTTTGGAAGCAGGCGCTGATGGTATCTATTATGCGGCTTTGGGAGGCGAGAAACATCGTTTTTCCGAGGAACTCTTCAATCAGTACATTAAGCCGTTGGAGACCAGGCTGCTTGGGAATGTGATGAAAGAAGGGATTGTGTTTCTGCACATATGCAAAGACAATCCAAACCTGCCAATGTATGCGGATTATCCTGCACATGTTGTGAACTGGGCGGTATACGACAGTTCCTACAGCATGGCTGACGGTAAAAGAATATTTCCCGATAAGATTATTTTAGGTGGATTCGATAACCGATCCGGTGTTCTCCTCAATGGATCGGAAGGGGAGATCATTGAGAAGATGAAAAGAATCATTCAAGAGGTCGGCAGTGACAAACTGATATTTGGCGCGGATTGCACATTGCCCGAAACAACAACGAGCGCACAGATACGTTTGGCTGTTGAAGCAAGTAAAAAATAAACTAACCGATAGATGTGTTTGTTCAGATCAAGATATCAAAGATATGGAGGAGATTATGCGAGATAAAGCTTTTATTCATGTGAATGTTTTTGATGGAGATAGTGATGAATTACTTAAGGACAGAATTGTAATCGTCGCTGAAGGTAAAATAGCATCCGTTCAACCGTATACTCAGACGTTCAAGGCTGGTAAGGAGATGGGGATTTTTGATTGTACGGGCATGACGATGACACCAGGTTTGATTGATTGCCATGCGAATATTGTTGGGCTGATAACAGCGGAACAGCAGTATGGAGTAACACCCAGGACAATTGCCTCTTCTACTCTGCGCGGCGTCTTTGAAGGGCAGAACTGTATCAATGCCGGTGTTACAACGATCCGCGTGGATACTGCAGGACATCACGGTACATATGCTCTGCGCGATGCCTTCGATGAAGGCAGTTTCCCAGGACCTAATATGATTATGCCCGGACGGGCGATTTGCACGACATGCGGTCATGGCTGGAACTTTGGGAATCATGTGGCTGACGGTCCCTGGGAAGTCCGTAAGGCTGTCCGTGAAGAGATAATGGCTGGTGCCGATTGGATTAAGCTAATGATAACAGGCGGTGCGGGAACAGCAACCGAACGCATGGAAGATCAGCAGATGTGCCGGGAAGAAATTTGTGCCGGCGTGGATGAAGCACATTCACGGGGTAAAAAGTGTTATGCTCATCTGACGGTTTCCAAGGCAATTCGGGAAGCAGTGGATGCAGGATTGGATTCTGTCGAACACGGAATTCTGATGGATGAAGCCACAGCATGCATGCTTGCGGAGAAGGGCACCCGCCTTGTACCTACGCTCGGTGTTTATCGCAGATTGGTTGAACGCGGTGAAAAGGGGTTAGTTCCCGACTATATGTATAAAAAGTCTCTCAGTGTTATTGGAAAACATGCCCAGTCATTTAAATATGCCGTTAAGGCTGGTGTAACGATAGTTGCAGGGACTGATTCCGGTCAGGACTGGTTCCCCCTTGGTACAAGCATGCACAGAGAGCTTGAAATTATGAATGAGGAGGGGTTGAGCAATATTGAAGTTCTCAGGAGTGCTACAGTAAACGCGGCTGAACTGCTTGATAAGCCCCTTATCGGTCGTATAAGGGAAGGGTGCAATGCTGATCTGCTGATAGTCGGGGGAAACCCAATGCATAATATATCGGATATCCGCAACACAAAGTACGTACTTAAAGATGGAAAAATTCTAGTCAATCGAGTGAGTGCTGGTTAGAATTTGAGCCGGCTCTGAATAACAAATACTGAGGAATAGGAGTGATGACATGAAAAAAACACAATTTATCCATGCAACTATATTCGATGGTTTTGCAGATGAACTATTAAAAGATCAAATCCTTATTGTAACGGAAGGGAAGATCGAAGCGGTTCTCCCATATTCGGAACAGAACCTTTCAAAGAATTGCGATATGGCCATAGATTGTACCGGCATGACACTGTTACCGGGATTGATTGATTGTCATATCAATCTTGTCGGTTTGATCACAAGCGAACAGAAATACGGTGTCGTACCAAAAACAATTGCGTCGTCTGTGTTGCGTGGTGTATTTGGCGGTTTAAACTGTATCAACGCCGGAGTAACAACACTTAGAGTTGACTCAAACGGGCATAATGGTACATATGCATTGCGAGATACTTTCGATGCAGGTGATTTTATTGGCCCCCATATGATCCTTCCCGGCAGACCAATTTGCACAACATGCGGTCATGGCTGGAACTTTGGGAACCATATTGCCGATGGTCCGTGGGAGGTACGAAAAGCTGTCCGCGAGGAAATCATGGAAGGCGCAGAGTGGATCAAACTGATGATCACGGGTGGTGCGGGAACCTCCACCGAAAGAATTAACGACCAGCAGATGTGTAAGGCGGAAATCTTTGCGGGCGTGGATGAAGCACATGCACGAGGAAAAAAATGTTTTGCGCATCTGACAGTGACCAAGGCAATATACGAATCCATTGAAGCAGGTATTGATTCCGTCGAACATGGTATTTATCTGGATAAAGATTGTGCACAGGCAATGAAACAGACCAATACGCCTCTTGTACCTACCCTTGGTGTCTACCGTCGGCTTGTTGATCGCGGAGAGAAGGGTTTGGTACCGGATTATATGTACAAAAAATCTTTACAGATCGTCGACACACACACTGCAGCGTTCCATCATGCACTTGATGCCAATGTAAAGATTATTGCCGGTACAGATTCCGGCCAGGATTGGTTCCCCGCGGGACAGAGCTTGCTATGGGAACTTGAGATCTTGAATGAGGAAGGGTTAAGCAATGCAGAAACTCTCCGTTCCTGCACGAGCAATGCTGCACATTTACTGGAAACACCATGGATAGGATGCGTTAGGGAGGGAGCCAATGCGGATATTCTTGTTGTTCATGGTAACCCGATGAGTAATATCAAGGATATTCGAAACACGATGTATGTTATGAAAAATGGTAAGCTGCTTGTTGATAATTCGACAAATAGCTAATCATTGGCAGACTGTTCTCTGAAAACCGGGAAGGCCCTTTTCAGGCTGTCAGCGACGGAGCAGAAAAGCGGTATCAGCCAAAACGCTGATACCGCTTTATCTATAACAAAATACTTTACGGTAAGGACATGAAATCACACTGACATCTGGCGAGCAGCTAGGAGACCGTTCGGAAAAGCAGATTTATTCATAAGACACTGCTTTCCTAGAATCACGCGACAGATGCTGCAATTGTGGCTTTATCCTGAAGGTAAACGGTTATTGATTACCAATTGCGTGGGGATGGGACCAATGGTCATCATAATAACCATTATAGCTACCGAAGCGGGCTCTGGGGGATAGTAATGGTGGTTTGTTCGTATAGATGATTCTCTTTGTGTGATAATTCAACGAAATAATAATTTCGTTGAATCAGGAGGAGGTTTTCGCTTGAAATAAACCGCTTTTTACGATAAGATTGATTTGTACAGTATTGTTCATTCAGATCGCATTTATAAGCTTTTTAATGAACACCCATGAATTCGTTGCGCTCTGTATGACAACCCTGTATTTCATTTATTTATTTTAACATTTGATTTATTTGTATTGGAGTTTTACCGATGACAAACAGTTTTTTAGATACCGATATGCCTGTTGTGCTAAAAGATTTCTTAGTCTATATGCAAACCATTAAAGGCAAATCTATCAATACCATTCAGGTTTATTTTTATGATTTGCGCGTCTTTCTGCGTTTTCTGAAGCTGCATCGGAACCTGGTCTCAAAAGAAACCAAATTTGATGACATTGACATCACCGATATCGATGTCGGCTTACTAAAAACAATTACTTTAAGCGATCTATATTCGTTTATGTCCTTCGTCAGCAATACCCGGTCCAATTCAGCCTATGCACGGGCCCGCAAAGTCGCCAGTCTGAGGTCTTTTTTCAATTATCTTACAAATAAAGCCAAAATTATGGAAACCAATCCGGCTTCTGAATTAGAATCACCAAAAATTGTAAAAAGATTGCCCAAATACCTGAATATCGATGAAAGCAAACAGCTTTTATCGACCGTTGAAGGCGAACATGGCATCCGGGATTATGCCATTCTTACTCTTTTCCTCAACTGCGGAATGCGACTGTCCGAATTGGTTGGGATTAACCTGAGCAACATCCGAAATAACACGCTTACGGTCATCGGAAAAGGTGACAAGGAACGGATGATTCCCTTGAACTCAGCCTGTGTCCAGGCTATTGACAATTACCGCAGGGTCCGGCCTGTAAATGGCGTGAAAGACAAAAGCGCATTGTTTCTCAGTGAACGCAAGCAGCGCATCAGTAAAGCAACGGTTCAGCACCTGGTAAAGAAATATATCACCTCCGCCGGTCTTGACCCAAGGCGTTATTCCACCCACAAGCTTCGGCATACGGCAGCTACTCTGATGTATCGTTATGGCCATGTGGATATTCGCTCGCTGCAGGAATTGCTTGGTCATGAAAGCATCGCTACAACAGAAATTTATACGCATCTGGACACACAACAACTGAAAAATGCCGTGGACAGCAACCCATTATCCAATTTTCATGCCTTAAAAAAGAATCCTGAAGATTAGTATAACCGCCCTAATCGATATGCCTGGGCTTCATGGTGCGTGTTAGTTTTTCAGGAATTTCGTTATCGCTTTTGTATAATCAGGATCATCGCTGCCAACCCTGATATCGATCGTCAGCCCTACATCATGAATGTTCTCCTGCTTGACATTCCAATAATGGTTCACCAGGAAGATGGCATATTGCTTCATGCGATCCGTATAAACAATCTGCCCTATCCCCCTCCCCATGGTTTCCTTACCAATTATTGTAACATCATTGCCATAGATTCTCAGGCTGAGCGCGAGCAGTTCAGAACTGCTGGATGTTTTTTCATTCACAAGAATGCCGATTTTTTTAAATGCGGTATGGCTTTTTCCTGAGCGGAAGGTTGTGATATAGCCGTTTCTTTCGATGATATAGCTTGGTGTGCATTCGGGCAGCAACGCATCAAGAATGATATTTGCCTCGCTGGACAGACCGCCGTTGTTATCCCTTAAATCCAGGATCAGTATTTTATCTTCGGGATTTTTGATGTCTTGTATATATTCTGTAAACTTGAAACCTATTTCCTGGGAAAATGTTTTCATGCCGAAGTAAACCATGTTTCCTTCCTGCTTTGTTTGCGCAAGAGATTGAGTTTGCCTGTTCATATAAGCATTATAGTCTTCACCGGACAGTAAAAAGGTGGAATTGTCTTCCGGGCTTTTAATGGCTTCCAACAGCTCTTTAACATCCTGTGTTGTATATCCGTTCATCTTGGCGGTAATGGTGTTAAAAGCATCGTTTACTGAATCGGTTTCCTTAAAGAACAGGTAGTTTCTTCGAATAAAATCCACTAGCTTCTGAGATGAGCTGGTAGACCTGTCATACACCAGCCTTTCAACCAGGCTTTTCAAAAGATTGTAGTCTTCGTATACCTGTCCGGCCTTGTTCGCATATTCCTGAGCTTTGGTATAATTTTGAAGGGTCTCATATTCGATGGCAATATAGGTCATGGTCACAAAATCGTTGGAGGTATTCTTATTGAGGATCTGTTCATAAACACCGATAGCCTGCTTGTTTTTCCCTTGTTTGGAGAGGCTTTGCGCCTTCAGATACATCAGTTCCCTGTCGGATGGAAAACGGTCCAAAAATTCCTCAACGGCCTGTATGCATTTGGTATAATTTCCGACGTTGAACAATACAGAAGCAAGGTTCAAATGGGCTTCATAATAGGTTTTGTCCAGCTGAATCGCCGTTTCATAAAAGTCCCGGGCAGCAAAATAATCCTCTTCTGCCGCGGCGACAGATCCCATCAGGTTTAACGCAGTCGTATTGTTTTCTTCCAGGTTAAGCGCTTTCCGGGCAAACTGTTCAGCCTCTGACGTGTTGTACATCTTCAGGTAGCACCATCCCTCAAGCAATATCGCTTCGATATCATCCGGTGCATGTTCGCGGTAACGATCCAGTGTAACGATGGCTTCCTTGTATTTGCCAAGCTGATATAACGCGTTTCCCTTGTGAAGATAAGCAGAATAGGACTTCGAATACAGGCTGATAGCTGTGTCAAACAGCTTGACCGCATCCTGATGCTTGCCTTCATTCACAAGCCTTAATGCCTGCTGTATCTTCAGATCTGCCTGATACTTGGCGTTGAGTGACTGCTGAAGCGAAGCGGGCACATACAGAAGGGTATTGTTAAAGCGGCTGTTGAGGAAGGAATAACGGCTGGAGGATGCCTTTCCATCATTATTTTGAGCCTTTTGAGGATAGAAAACCAGCTCCAGTGTAAACTCTTCGATCAAATAACTATCCTGGTTGATGACAATGACGATTGAAACCGTCTCAAAAAAGTCAGAGTTGCTGTTGAAGACAAGCTCTCCACTTTCTGCGAAGCTTTTCATCAGGTTTGGGAATGAGCCTGTCCCGCTGAGTGTAATTCGATTGCTGTGCTCATTGATGGTCAGGTTGTTATACAATTCTTCTGAAGGCAATATGTACGACAGGATACTTTTTTGAAGAACACTTTTATCGGTATTATGGGGCTTGATACTCCAAAGATTTTCATCAAAGCTTTTTGTATAGCGATATTTTGCGTCCATCCAAATCTCAATATCAGTTTTTTCATTTTCATCTTTTATAGATTGATAATAAAGGGGTTCTGAATGGCTGCTCTTGCGGTCTATGGTCTGGGTTTGGGTCTTGTTTCCGGTTTCAACCTTTGAGACCTGAAAGGTGCTGACACTTTTCAACTGCTCATTGGCGTCCGCGCTTAGTCTAAGAACTTCTTTAATTCGCTGCGGATATGCACCATAGTTCCAGGTGATCTGGGCGATGTTCTGACCTTCCGAATTCATTCTGAACAATATCTGCTTATTGCTTCCGCGCAGCAGTGTATAATAGATATTTGAATCATTAACATAAATGTTTCCGGGGATGTCGTTTTCTTTATACTCATTGATGGTCTGAACATTCGATCCATTCTTTTTGCATTTGAGCAGATGGCTTTTCTCCTGGGTCTGAACGGCCATATAAAGCCATTCGCTGTCCATATTCATCGAAAGAGGGATTTTATCATTAATCAGCTCTGATCGGCCGCCGGCAATCGGAAGCCTGTAAACCCCGGGCACACGATAGCCTGTATCTTGAACAGGGCCCGTTTCCAGCACAAAATAAAGGAAATCATTATCGATCAATTTCAAATGATAGGACACACCTGTGTTTTGTGCTAAGAGACTATTATTGGAAGCATTTGAAACACCATAAACATTTGTCAGTACAGTGGCTTCCGAGCCATCAATGCGTGCACGGCAGATCAAACGCGAACGAAGATCCTGATAATAAATAAACCCGTTTTGAACAAACCAGCTTTTGGGTGTGAAATTACCGTCCCGAAGAATTTTCATGGTTTCAGTGCCGTTGTATTTAGTTCTGTACAACAAGTTGCTGTTTTCAGCATTGCTATAATACAGCCAGCCGTTGACAAGTTGGAATGAATTGACCGCAGTGTCTGAAAGCACTTCTTTTACACCGTTTTCTTTGTTTAACCGAATGATTTTGTTGATCCCCTTGTCTGTGCCGATGCAGTAAATCCATTCCTGATCAAGCTGTAAATCGCAAATGATGTGATCCGCTATTTTTTCCTGTTTTTTGGTGCCCCCATGCTCCCGAACAAGAATGTTATTCTGGAGAATATGATAATTCCACACACCATCGGAAGTAAATTTACCCCAATTTTGAAGGTTCCCACTATTCACAGGGGTGGAAGGCTCGCTGATAAAGGCGGTTTTGGTAGAATTCACCCAGTCCACCTTTAAGCCAAGGTTTTCACTGATGAAACGCACGGGAACCAGAATACGACCGTTGATGCCGGTGGCAGGCACATCCATCTGAACGGACACTCCGTCTACCAATGCGCTGTGGTTGTTCAATTGAATTTGAACTCTTTTTTCACCCTTGATGATGATCGCGGTCTTTATGGAATCATTCCACTGAACATCGGCACCCATGGCTTCGAATACAGCCCGGATGGGAACCATGGTCCGGTTGTTAATGAAAATTGGAGCCACGTCAAATTGAACCAGCGTATCATTCACATAAACCTTAATATCCTGATCTGGTTCGTTTGCAGCGAGGCTTGGAAGCACTATAATAG
>LSQX01128568.1_pt1 | contig 10574 bp, 8 predicted proteins | sample 654561 | NCBI WGS metagenome assembly LSQX01 (sample SAMN04489861, study PRJNA283612) | anaerobic digester metagenome | isolation source: 4 biogas reactors fed with cattle manure at either 37C or 55C with and... | place: Denmark: Kongens Lyngby | collected 2014
TAAAGCGATTTTCGTAATTGGAATTGGTATTTTGATGTCTTGTTTTTGTATATCCTATGCAAGCGGAACAACAACTAATTCTGCTATTGGATATGTTAATTCAAGCGATGGCCTTAATATTAGAAGTGGTCCTGGAACATCTTACTCTAGAGTAAGAGCTATAGGCAATAATACAAAGGTTACTATATTGAGTGAGCATTTTACATCATCAGATTCATCTGCCTCTTCAATATGGTACAAAATTCAATATTCCTCATCAACTGGTTATGTAAGATCTGACTACATTGACGGAGTATCATATTCGTCTGTAACAGGTAAGACAACTGATGCCTTGAATTATAGATCCGGACCTTCAACATCACACACTAGATTAGGTACTGCAGATAACAATACCAACCTTGTGGCATATCTTAGTGCATACAGAACAGGCTCGAGTGTTACATGGTATAAGGTTACAATCAATGGTAAGTCTGCATATGTTTGTTCAACTTGGGTTAAGTTAGCGGATTCAATATTCGAAACACCAGATGATAGTTCAACAGATTCAGGCTCTACAGACTCTGGTTCAACAGATTCAGGCTCTACTGATTCTGGGTCTACTGGAGATGTATCAACATCTTTTGAAGAGCAGCTTGCCAAATTTCCTGAATCATATAAGGCTCAATTGACAGCATTGCATGAAGCACATCCTAACTGGGTATTCATTGCTGATGAGACAGGGCTAGACTTTAATACAGTAGTGACAAAGGAAAGCAAGAATGGTGTATCACTTATCGAAAGCAGCTGGCCAATTTCTTGGAGAGCAACAGATGCGAACAGTTTTACTGCTGGCGATTCTTTGACACTATATTCAAAACCTGGATCAGGTGCAACTAGTGTTACAGTTGCAAACCAGGAGTCATTCACTCTTCTTTCTGAGGTGTGGAGCGGTTCTACTCAGTGGAATTATATTAAGACCGCTTCTGGTGAGAAGGGATATGTAAAGGGAAATCTTTATACGCAAGAATATAATGTTAAAATGACTGGTACTGTTAATGACAATGACGTTAGCGTTAGATCAGGCGGTAGTACTAGCAATACATGGCTAACACAATACAATAAGGGAACCAATGTTGAAATAGTACTTCAGGTTTCTGACGGTAGCAATACTTGGTATAAGATTAAATATGGTGAAGGCTATGCTTATATTTATGCGCAATTCGTTGATGTACAAGCTGGAAGTGCAACTGGAACAACTGTTGTAGAGAAAGAAGTGTTCAGCGAGAACTATGGTGTGGCAACTGTAAATGATACTACTGAATATAAAGTATTACCAAATTCAAACTTTAGCAGACTTGGATATCTTGCAAAAGGCGAACAGTATCCTATTCTTGGACAGTATAAAGATAGCGATACAGTATGGTATAAGCTTTATGTTGACGGTAAGGCAGTTTACGCAAAGGGAAGCAATCTTTCAGTTTCCGGTAACATCGCTAGCCTAGATGCACCTATTCTTGATTCAACTTTCTTGAGGGCAGGAGCAGAGAATTCATCATCGCTTCAGGCCGTTATTTCCGCTGTTGGATCAGTTAAGATAAAGGATGTAATGACAAATGATGATGGCACTTGGTATGTCGTTGATTTTGAAGGCGTAGATGTATATATCAACGAGAAATACATTGGATATAATGTTCCTGATGCACCAGCTGATGCTAAGCCTCAGATCGTAACAGAGACAGTAAGTGTACCAAGCAGCACAACTCCTGCTGACCTTACTGCGACTGGGTCAATCATTAATGGAACATATATCGCAAAGGATGGAAATTCGTGGTATAACGCAGACAGTAAGACGGTTGCTTATTTCTTAGATCCTCGTAACTTCTTAAATGAGGATAGAATCTACATGTTTGAGGATTTATCATATCATGGAGATTACCAGACTGAAGAAGTTGTAAATAAGGTTCTTCAAGGAACTGCACTTGCAAGTAATGGATTCCAAGCAAGCTGGTTCTGCGAGGCTGGCGCTAAATATGGTATTAGTCCAGTATCAGTGGCAGCAAGAGCAAGACAGGAAACTGGCGGCGGAAGCATTGCGATTACAGGTTATGTGCTGAATGGAAAGACTGTTTACAATCCGTTTAATATTGGCGCATATTCATCATCAAATCCTGTTCTATTAGGACTTCAGTATGCGTATGACAAGGGATGGTATACAAAACAGGCTTCTGTAGAGGGTGGTTCACAGTTCTTAGCAAGCGGTTATATAAACGCAGGACAGAATTCTGTATATTATCAGAGATTTAATACATCGAATGGTCTTAATTCTGTAGGAACTCATCAATATATGACTAATGTTAGAGCGGCATATGATGAATCACTTACAACTAAGAGCACATATTCAGCTTATGGAATAACAAATGAAGCATTAACATTTGTAATCCCAGTTTATAGCGGCCTATCTGACTCAAACTCTCTTCCTGGCTAAGATAGCTGAAAGAAAATAGGGGAGAAGAATAAAGCTGAGATAACTAAATAGAATTAATTAACACGGACTGATGTGCTTGCACATTTAGTCCGTGTTAATTATTGAAATTGAGGCAAAGATTAGGTGTCTTTGTTATAGTTATTATTGAAATATCGCTAGATAAATGATATAACTATTTTAGAAAATCAATAATTAAGGGATTAGTAAATGATTCCTTGTAGAAAGAAAAGGAGAATTATAAATGAATTGTAGTGTAGAGACATCAGCAAGACACGTACACCTTTCAGAAGAGGTTTACAAGATGATTTTTGGAGCAGACGCAGAGATGAAGGCTAAGAAAGAGCTTTCTGGCGGTGGCGGATTTGTAGATGAGAGAAGAGTTACTCTTGTTGGACCTAAGGGAACATTCGAGAGAGTTGCTATTCTTGGACCTTACAGACCATTCCAGGTTGAACTTGCTAAGACTGACGCTCGTAAGCTAGGTCTTGATGCTCCTATTAGAATTTCAGGAGATACAGCAGGAAGTGCTGCAGTTAAGGTTATTGGAGATGCTGGCGAGTACGATGCACCAGAAGGAGCAATCGTAGCTAAGAGACATATCCACTTAAGTCAGGCACACCTTGATGAGCTAGGACTTGCTAAGAATGATGTTGTTCAGGTTAAGCTTTCAAGCGATGACAGAAGCCTTATCTTCGATGATGTTGTTTTAAGATGCAACAACTGTGAGCCACTAATGCACATCGATACAGATGAGTGCAATGCTGCTGGACTTCCAGGAACAGTAGTTGGAGAGATTATCGTTAAGTAATTTTTCATTCATTAACAGCAATAGACCGGCTAGATTGAATTTACAATCTAGCCGGTCTATTATTATAGTTCAGTGCCAATTCATTGATCTGCAAGCCTAAGTATCTACTCGCATAGACGACCTTGATAGGTATTATTATCTCGAAGCTTTCGATTTATCTCATTTAGAATAGTCCTTTTGTTGTAACTCCACGATGGTGAGACAAGGATTTTCCTAGGTACATCCCCAGTGAGCCTGTGGATTGTAACATCAGGAGGGATTATCTCTAGCATCCTTACAACCAAATCCGTATATGAATCAATGCTTTCAAATGATTGATAGTCAGGCATTATTTCAAACAATCTAGATGTTTTTACAATATTTAGCATATGAAGCTTTATTCCAAAAATTGAGCTGCCGTTTGCACTAGGGCAGTTACCATTGACTAAGGTTCCCCCTGTTGAGGCATCTTTATTTGAGACCGGACGAACTATGTGGTCAATGGAGGCCCTCATATCTTCCTCGGTTTCTCCCGGTAACCCAAGAATCAGATGGGTAACCACTCTAATATTGCGAGCACGCAATGCATCCACAGCTTTATCATAGCAATCCAAATCATATCCGATATTAAGCTTCTGAGTTGAGGCAGCATGAATCGATTGCAAACCTAACTCCACCCAAAGAAAATATTTATCGTTAATTTCTTCGAGCAAATCAAGAACATCATCTCCTAGACAATCAGGCCTCGTTGCTATTGCTATGCCTTCAATTCTTGGATCATTTAAGGCCTCATAAAATTTCTCTCGTAGCACAGCAACAGGTGCGTAAGTGTTAGTGTGACTTTGAAAATAAGCAAGATAAGTTGCATTTGGCCACTTTTCGCTCAATAATTCTATCTGATCAGAAATAGACGACGCCAACTCTCCAGAGCCACCGCTTGAGCAGAAGGCACACCCACCATATCCAACAGTTCCGTCACGATTAGGACAAGTAAAACCAGCTTCAATCGACAGCTTTACAGTTTTGCCGTTGAATTGCTTTTTGAGATAATTGTTGATTGAATTGTATCTTTCTCCGCCTACCATTAAATGCTCCTTTTAATTCTACCTTTATAATTCTAGCTTTATAATTCTAGCTTTTCACTTAAAACATATATATCGATTATTCAAATATGCTATAATAACAAAGTGTAAAAAAATGGAGGCGTAATGTGGACAAGACGATAAAGACAGGCGGAATTTCGAATAGAGACAGTTTTCTTGGAAGTAAATCTTCTCAAGATTATGAAATTTCTTCTAAGCTAGCTCTTGAAAGTGAGAAACCTAGCTTGCTTCTACATGCCTGCTGTGGTCCATGTGCAACATCGTGCATTGAACGCCTCGCAAATGAATATTCAATTATTGTCTATTATTATAATCCGAATATTATGGATAGTGAAGAATATTATTTGCGACGAGATGCTCTTCTTCAATTCATTAAGCTTTTTAATGAGCGTAATGAAGGAATTCCAAATGTGGAATACCTTGAAGGCAAATATGAACCACACAAGTTTATTCATAAGGTGAGAGGCCTTGAGAATGAGCCAGAGGGTGGGCGCAGATGCGATGTGTGCTTTGAAATGAGACTAGCAGACACAGCTATAATGGCCAAGCATCTTGACATGGATTTTTTTACAACAACAATGTCGGTTAGTCCGCATAAGAACTACCCAGCGATTCTTAGCCTAGGGTTGAAGCTAGAAGATGAGGTAGGGGTAAAATTCCTTGATGTGGATTTTAAGAAAAGGAACGGATTCGGACGAAGCGTAGAGCTTTCTAAAGAATACGGATTGTATAGGCAGAATTTTTGCGGATGCGAATATGCTAGAAAAGTGGAGGAGAAAAGATGAGTAAATTAAGTATTCCAAAGAACTATGAGCTGATTTTGGGGCCAACAGAGACTCAGAGAGCTATTAAGAAAATTAAAGATTTTTTCCAGAATGAGCTTGCCCATTCGTTAAGACTAGGGAGAGTCAGCGCACCGCTCTTCGTTTTTCCAGAGACAGGTTTGAATGATAATTTGAATGGATACGAAAGAAGAGTAGATTTTACAATTAAGGATCTTAATGAGAGACCGGTAGAGGTTGTTCAATCACTCGCTAAATGGAAGAGAAATGCGCTAGGCAGATACGACATCAAGCCAGGCGTTGGTCTATATACAGATATGAATGCGATTAGAAGAGACGAGGAACTAGATAATATTCACTCGATTTATGTTGACCAGTGGGATTGGGAGAAGGTAATCACTAAAGATCAGAGAACTGAGGAATTCCTTGAGGAAACTGTCAGAATAATTTACAGCTGCTTAAAGAAGCTTGAGATTTATGTGAATGACCTTTACCCAGAACTCAATATTGAGCTGCCTGAAGAGATTACATTTATCGATTCTCAGGATCTTGAAGATATGTATCCTGATAAAGATAGCAAAGAAAGAGAGAAGCTTGCAGCGAAGAAGTATGGTGCAATTTTCATCAAAAGAATTGGTGGAGCGCTTAACTCTGGAGAGCCACATGATGGCAGAGCACCAGACTATGATGACTGGAATCTGAACGGAGACATTATTCTCTGGAATGACATTCTTAAGAATGCATTTGAAATTTCATCAATGGGAATCAGAGTAGATGCTGAAGCTATGGAAAGACAGCTAAAGATAGGTGGTAAAGAAGATAGAGCTAGCATGCCATTCCACAAGGGCGTAATAAACAATACACTGCCACTTACAATTGGCGGAGGAATTGGACAGAGCAGACTTTGTATGTATTTCTTGAAGAAAGCGCATATTGGAGAAGTTCAAGTATCCGTATGGCCAGAGAAGATGTACGATTTGTGCGCTGAGCATGATATTTTCTTATTGTAGATTATTGCGAGATATTCAAGCTGTCGCCGTAATGGCGACGGCTTTCTTTGATAAATTGGGGGCTAATGGACAAATTTGCAGATATTGTTGTTGATAATAAAGCGCAAAGTACAGATTCCTTTTATACCTACAAGGTGCCCGAGAACGTTGGGGTTGGAGCAAAGGTTACTGTCATGTTTGGGGTTCGCAAAAAACCAATCGACGGTTATGTCGTAAGGCTTAATCCAAGTCCGAAGTTTGATACAAGCAAGATTCGTCCAATCGATAGCTACGATGAATCAAGGGCTCTTTCTAGCGAAATGATTGAAACTGCAATGTGGATGAGACAAAGGTATGGAATTAAATACATTGATGCCATCAAAATGTTCGTAGTTTCAGGCAAGAAAGAGAGCATGTCAAAGAATGAATCTGTTAAAGAAGGCAAGGAGCCTAGTTACGAGATAAGCCATGATCAGCTTAGTGCAGCTAAGAAGGTGTGCGACTCACTTGACCAAGGCAAAGGCGATAGATTCCTTATTAATGGAGTCACAGGAAGCGGCAAGACAGAAGTATATATGCTTGCAACCAAGAAATGCTTAGAACTTGGTAAAACCGCAATTATTCTTCTTCCAGAGATTGCTTTGTCATCACAGGTTAAGAAAAGATTTGAAGAAAGATTTGGTGAGGAGAATATCGCGGTCATGCATAGTAAGCTTAGCACAAGCAAGCGACTAGGCGAGTGGCTCAAGATAAGACGAGGAGAGGCGAGAATAATAATCGGCGCTAGAACGGCGATTTTTGCGCCTGTAGAAAATTTGGGTCTAGTAGTTATTGACGAGGAGCATGAGGCAACTTACAAGTCAGATCACAACCCGAAATATGAGACTGTTGATATCGCTTATAAGAGAAGCGAGGCACATAAAGCAACTATGGTATTAGGTTCGGCTACACCAAGCGTTGTGTCTTATAACAGGGCAGAGAATGGAATTTATAAGCTTATAGAGATGCCTAACCGAATTGGAGACAGCCCATTGCCAACTCTTGAGATCGCAGACATGCGCAAAGAGAAAAGGCGAGGGAATCTTGGAGAGATAAGTCTTCCTTTGGCTAGAGAGATAAATAAAGCGCTAAGTAAGAAAGAACAAATAATACTTTTCCTTAATAGAAGAGGCTTTTCGACACAGATAATGTGCCCATCGTGTGGCTACAAGATGGAATGCCCGGATTGCGGAATTACATTAACATATCATAAGAATATCAATGCGGCAGTATGCCATTATTGCGGCAGGAAATACCCGCTTCCAGACAAGTGTACTGAATGCGGACATAAGGTTATTAGTTATGTAGGCGCAGGGACCGAGAAGATAGAAGAGTTAGCACAATCTATGTGGCCATCGGCAATAGTTGAGAGATTTGATCTTGATACAGCTTCGAAGCCAGGCGATGTAGAGAGGGTGATAAAGAATTTTGATAAGGGTAAGACAAATATTCTTGTAGGAACTCAAATTCTAGCAAAGGGCCTTGATTTTAAAAATGTAGGCTTAGTCGGAATCATTAATGCGGATATGAGTTTAAATATTCCAGACTATAGGTCTTCCGAAAGAACCTACCAGCTGATTACGCAGGTTGCAGGTCGAGCAGGAAGAGACGGCGAAGACAGCAAGGTAATCATTCAGACCTATGAGCCAGATAGTGAGGTAATAAACTATGCATCAAAGAGCGATTACCTTTCGTTCTATAAGAGCGAGTTACTACACCGTAACATCATGAATTACCCACCTTATTCTGATATAATTTCCGTGACTTTGAGCGACATAAAGAAAGATACAAATTTCGCGATGGAATATGCAACTAAGGTTAGGGATATTTTTGCAAAAATAAAGGATGCCCCAGAGGACGCGGTGATTCTGTCGCCTCGTGAGAGCTATCGAAAGTCAGACGGGAACTACCGAGTTTCCTTCATGATAAAGGCACCACTTGGCAGTCGAGCAGGATATATGAAGGCCTATATGTGGCTAAGAGAAGAGTTTATAAAGGCAAATGCGCCTTGCTATATAGAGATTGATGTAAACCCTTATGGGATGATATAAGAAATAGGAGAGTATTGATGGCAATTAGAACAATAACAGTTAGAGGCAATGAGATTTTGGGAAAGGTATGTAAGCCAATTAAGGAGATTACACCTAGGATAAAGATGCTCGCAGACGATATGGCAGATACAATGTTTGAGGCTGACGGCGTTGGAATCGCAGCCCCTCAGGTAGGCGTGATGAAAAGACTTTTCGTTGCAAGACCATATATTGAAGAGGAAGAACCAAAGGTGTATGTGATGATTAATCCGGAAATCCTTGAGACATCAGGCGACCAGGAGTCATCGGAAGGTTGTTTGTCGGTGCCAGGATATATGGGCCTAGTTCATAGACCAGTTAGCGTAAAAATTGCATATACTGATATCGAAGGTAACAGAATAGAAGAAGTTTTTGAAGACTATGCAGCAACAGTAATTTGCCATGAGAACGATCACCTTGATGGAATTCTTTACTCGGACAAAGCAGAGGATATGATGACAACAGAGGAATATCTAGAAAGACTAGAAGCTATGAGGCAGGCCGAAGAGAGCGATGCCGAAGCGGAGAGTAATTAGAGTATAAAAGGTTTTTTATGAAAATAGTATATATGGGAACTCCGATTTTTGCAGTTCCTTCACTAAAGGCTTTAATAGATGCAGGGCACGAGATTCAGCTAGTTGTAACTCAGCCGGATAGGAAAGGGAATAGAGGCAAGATTGCAATTTCCCCAGTAAAAGAGTTAGCAGTTCTGGAAGGAATTGATGTCTCGCAACCTAATAGAATTAGAAAAGAACCGGACGAGATAGAGATAATCAAAGCTTTAGAACCAGATATTATTGTGGTTGCAGCCTTTGGACAGATTCTGCCAAAGGAGATTCTGGACATTCCTCGTTATGGTTGTGTAAATGTTCATGGCTCGCTGCTTCCGAAGCTAAGAGGCGCATCACCTATGCAAAGAGCAATTCTTCAAGGCGACAAGGAGACTGGCGTTACAATTATGAAAATGGCAGAGGGACTCGACACTGGAGATATGATTAGCAAGGTAGTATGCAATATCGAAGGGAAGGACATCTTTGAAGTATCAGATTTGTTATCTGATGAAGGTGCAAAGCTTCTTGTAAGCACACTAGAAGATATAGAGAATGGGACAGCTACATATACCAAGCAAAACGAAGATGAAATGACCTATGCACCGATGATTAATAAGCTTGATGGTATGACAGGATTTGATGAATCTGCAGAGGCTATTGATTGCAAGGTAAGAGCTTATAAGGAGTGGCCAACTCTATTTAGCTTCCTAAGCGATAAGCAGGTCAAGTTCTATGATGTTGAACCAATGATGGATAGGAATCCTAGCGATGAGCCAGGCACTATCTTTGAAATAAATAAGAATGATTTTGTAATTAATTGCAAAGAAGGCCAATTAAGAATTCTAGAACTTCAAATGCAAGGTAAGAAAAGAATGAAAGCAGGAGATTTTCTAAGAGGCGGCCAAGTTAGCATAAATGACAGGTTTTGTATAAAGGAGGACTAGATACGATGTTTTTCTATGATAGTACATTTATAATCCTGATACCGGCGCTGATTTTCACTATGTATGCGCAATTCAAGGTTCAGGCAACTTTCTCGAAATATTCAAATATTAGAAATAATAAAGGACTAACAGGAGCGGACGCTGCTAGAATGGTTCTTGACAAGAATGGGCTTAGCTCAGTTCCAATTAATATAATAAATGGAAATGCTTTGACTAACTATTATGATCCACGCTCAAAGAGCTTGAATCTATCAAGTGATGTTGCAAGACAGGATTCAGTTGCGTCAATAAGTGTTGCCTGCCATGAAGTAGGCCATGCTATGCAGGATGCGGAGCATTATCCAATGCTCGCACTAAGAAATACAATGGTTCCAGTTGTTAACCTAACTCAGACAGTTTCTATACCTTTAATTATTATTGGTATACTCTTAACTTCTGTTACAACTTTCGGAAGCACACTCTTTAACATTGGTGTAATTTGCTTCTGCGTAGTAGTTGCGTTTCATCTAGTTACATTGCCTGTTGAACTTAATGCAAGCAGCAGAGCGCTAAAACAGCTTGATTCAATGGGAATCGTAGATGATGAAGATTACTATGGCAGCAAGAAGGTTCTAAGTGCAGCGGCAATGACTTATATCGCAGCACTTGCAATGGCTCTCGCGAATCTTTTAAGAATTCTGGTTCTTTCGAGAGGCAGAGATTAGACTAAGTCCTATAACATTAGCCGCAGCTCAATTCAAAAGACTGGAGATATAGATGATTGGAGATTGGCTAGCAACATTTGAAGCATTAAAGGAAGTTTATTCTCAAGATGCATATTCTAATATTGCCATTAATGATGCGATT
>LSQX01164119.1_pt1 | contig 10574 bp, 9 predicted proteins | sample 654561 | NCBI WGS metagenome assembly LSQX01 (sample SAMN04489861, study PRJNA283612) | anaerobic digester metagenome | isolation source: 4 biogas reactors fed with cattle manure at either 37C or 55C with and... | place: Denmark: Kongens Lyngby | collected 2014
CTACATTTATAGTTGCCGGATTATCACCTTTGATTGTTATTATTGGTGCACTTACATCTACAACATTTATAATTCTTATTACTACTACTGCATCATTGCCTGCTTTATCTGATACTGTATAGGTTATAGTGTATGTTCCAACTACATTTACATTAACTGAGCCTGTCGCTGTTACGCTTCCATTTGTTCCACTATGAGCATCACTTGCTGTTGCTCCGGCATCTGTATATAGACTTCCTTTATTGACTGTTACTGGACTTGTTCCATTCATTGTTATTACAGGTTTTGTATTGTCTAAATTGAAGATATTTGTTCTAGTTATTTCGGTATTCCCTGCTATATCTTTTGCAAGTATCCATAAATAGTATCCACCTGTTACATTATTTGGAGTATTTATTGTTTGATTATTTATAAATGATGATGTGAATTCATCAAGTGATGGTTCAACTTCTGATGTTGTCCATACATACTTTAAACTGCTGTTATCTATTGCTCCTATATCACTTACAGTTACTGTTGTACTTCTTCTCTTTGCATATGTACTATTTCCATTTGTTCCAAATGCTACTGTTGGAGCGACATTATCTATTACATCAATTGTCCTTGTGGCAGTTCTTTCATTACCACCATTATCCATGACATAATATATAATTGTATAAATTCCTGGAACGTTCGGATTTACTGTCCCTTCAACAATAATTCTATATGTTAAATCACCATCTACGTTATCTAATGCTGTGGCTCCCTCATCTGTATATGGTTCTCCGACAAATATATTTACTGGATTATCACCTAGTATTGTTATAACTGGAGGTATTAAATCTATATTACAGTCGCTTGTTGACTCTACTACCAACATCTTATCATAATTACCACAAGCTACTAAACCTGCCCATTTTCCTTTTCCTTGAATTGATACTACCAAGACATCATTCATTGATGTAACACTAAGTTTGCTATAATGCGCATTTGATACACCTAGTTCATCATAAATATTCTCTTCGTTTAATATCGTTTCGTCAAACTTAGCATCTTTCATTTTTTTATAGTCTATTGATTTTAGTAACATTTTTGCATCAATTTCAAAAGCCTTTTTTGTTGAACTTTTAATAATACCATATATTCCCGGTACCGTTATTGCTAGAATAATTGCTAGTATTGCTATTACTGCTAATAATTCAACTAATGTAAATCCTTTTTTACTATTCATTTTATATCCTCCCATAAAGTCAAAATTTAATTACGTGTTACCTTGCATTCTATTTTAGCAAAATTTGTTCTAAAGTTCAACGCACGTATTTCTTGTTTACAGAAGATTTCACAAACTATAATTAATATACGTTATAAATAAAAAATAGTATCATGGATACTATTTTTTTACTAATCTATAAAAATTGAAGGAAGGCTTATTAAAAAAACGAAAATTCATATTAGATGTTCCTACGCCTCCAGAGATATACAAATCATTATTTTTTATCTTGTAGTAAGGTTCGTTATATTTTTTCGCTCCATTTGGTGATACTATTGAACCTATAAAGGGTAATCTGATTTGGCCATTATGTGAGTGTCCTGCTAATACTAAATCAAAATTATGATTTTTTATTTTTGATATAGTGTCAGGTGTATGTAGAATTAATATTTTATATTTAGGAACATCCTTAGGGTTATCTTCATCTTCATCTTTATTTTCTAAATATGCAGCAGCTTTTTTTATGTTTGGATGTCCTTTTATTTCTGATTCTAATCCAGCAATATATATTGTTTCATATTCTGAACTGTAGATTATATCATAATCATTATCTAAATTAACAAAGCCACTATTCTTTAGGATGTTTTTGTAATCTTTAAGAACTAAATCGTGATTTCCACTTACTGCGTACTTCCCAAAGGTTGCGGTTAGTTTTTTCAAAGTGTTAGTAACGTCATCTTTTATCGTTTTAGTTATCTTAATATCTTTATCAATTAAATCACCTGTAAAAAAAATAAGATCTGGTTTTAGAGAATTTATTTCATTAACTAAATGATTTAGTTCTTTTTTATTGGTGGTTCTTCCATAATGCACATCTGTGAAATGAACAATTTTTAAACCATCAAAGGTTGCAGGTAAATTATTATTTGACACTTTATATTCCTTAATAATAAGACCAGTAGTACTAACATATCTTGACCATAATAATAGAGGGATAATAATCATAAACAAGATTATTATGATTTTATATTTTTTCTTTAAATGTCTCTTCTTTTTCATTCTAACCTCCCAGCATAGATAATAATATTATTTGAACAACAGTAATAATATTGTGAAAAGAGTGTAAGCATATCGGTGTAAATAAATTCTTTGTTTTTACGTAAATGTATGCAAATGATACGCCTAAAGCTCCATATGGAACAATATATAACCAGCTATAAAGAGATGTTCCAATACCAATAATATGAAAAGCACCAAAAGCAAGACCACTTATCAAAATATATATTGTTTTGTTTTTAAAAACATCATATAATGTTTTTCTAAATAATATTTCTTCTAGTAATGGAGCGCATATAATCGAAGAGAACGCTATAAATAAAGGACTTAGTCCTAATGCTTCTCTAACAGCTTGCTCGTTTTCTGGAATCGAGATGGGAGAAAATTGACTTATAAGAATATTTGATATGATCATAACACTAACTCCTATGAGCCAATAATTAAAACCAAATTTTAAGTGTTGTTTCCCATTTTCTTTAAAATCTTGTATATACTTTTTAAAATCATGTCGATATACATATAAAAGTGATACTATGAAAATGATTTCATCACTTATATAGTATAGATAAAATAAATTATCAGGAATAGTGGTTAAATTGATATCTAGGATGATAAAAGGTATATAGATAATAATGTTATAAATAAAATAATAAAAAATAATTAATATTGTTTTTAAATATTTGTTCATGTGTCCTCCAATTATACATATATTATAGCAAAAATTAGATAATAGTTGTTCAAAAATATACAAAAAAGCAAATTATATGATATAATGGTGTGGACAGCAAGGGTGAGGTTATCTCACTCTTTAAAATTAAGGAGATTATTATGGAATATGAAGGTATTATAAGAAAGTTAATAGAAGAGCCTTTATCGAAAATTGATATTAAAGTTGATGATGTTTGTTATTGTAAAGAAGGAAATATTAATATGTTAAGAATTACAATTGATAAAGAACCTTATATCGATGTCGATGATTGTGAAGATGCAACTCATATAATAAACCCTATTATTGATAAGGAAGATATTATTAAAGAATCATATATTCTTGATGTGTGTTCAAAGGAAAAAGGAGGTAATAAATAATGGATGCAGGAGCTTTTATAAAAGCGGTTGATCATATTGTAGCGGAAAAAAACATTCCACGTGATATTGTTTTTGAAGCTATGGAGTTAGCTCTAGCTACCGCATATAAGAAAAACTTTAATGCACTTACTAATGTAAGAGTTGATTTAAACCGTGTAACTGGTGAAATAAAAGTTTTTTCGATATTGACAGTTGTTGATAAAATAGAAGACGACATCGAAGTTGAAGAAGAAGAGGAAAAAGAAGAGGTTATAGAAGGCGAAGAAGATGAAGCTGAAGGTAAGAAAGTAGATTCTAAGAGTATTGTTAAGATTAGTTTAGAAGATGCTAGGAAAAAGGTTCCTAATATAGAAATTGGAGAGACCATTGAAGAAGAGATAACACCTAAGGATTTTGGTCGTGTTGCAGCTTCGACTGCTAAACAAGTTATTATGCAAAAAATTAGAGAAGCAGAGCGTACTAGTATTATGGATGAGTTTGAAGGAAAACAAGACGAACTAGTTGTTGGTTTAGCTTCAAGAGAAGATGCTCAAAATTATTATATTGATTTAGGACGTACGCATGGTATTTTACCAAAACAAGAAATTATTCCAGGTGAAACAATTACCATGGGCAGTTCTTTAAAAGTATATATTACAAAAGTTGAAAATACTACTAAAGGACCAAAAGTAATTTTATCAAGAACACATTATGGTTTTGTTAAACGTTTATTAGAACTTGAAATACCAGAATTGAATGAGGGATTAATTGTTCTTCATGGTGTTGCAAGAGAAGCTGGTGTTAGAAGTAAAATAGCTGTTTATTCTGAAAACAAAAAGATTGATCCAATTGGTTCTTGTATAGGAGAACGTGGTGAGAGAGTTGAACGTATTTCAAAAGAATTAAATGGTGAGAAAGTTGATTTAATATTATACGATAAAGATCCTGCTATTTTTATCAAGAATGCTTTAAGTCCAGCGCGTAATATTAGTGTTTATGTAACTGATGAGAAGCGCAAAGAAGCAATTATTGTAGCGGATAATGAAAATCTTTCATTAGCGATAGGACGTAAAGGACAAAACGTTCGTTTAGCATCAAGATTGACACACTATAATTTAAATATTAAAACGACTGAAGAAATGGCTAATGAAGGGATACATATTAGTACCGAAGGGAATGAGTAACTTGAAAGTAAAAAAAATACCACTAAGGACATGTGTTATTACAAGAGAAAAACTTCCTAAACAAGAATTAATAAGGATAGTAAAAGATAATAATGGAAATGTATTTATTGATTTAACTGGAAAAGCTAATGGGCGTGGTGCCTATTTAAAAAAGAGTTTTGATGTTTTAAAGAAAGCTAGAGCAAATAAGCAATTAGAAAAACATTTAGAAATAACCATTCCTGATAGCGTGTATGATGAATTAGAGGTTATTATTAACAAGTAAAAATAAGCGAAAGAGGTGATAACTATGATGAGTGTTTTTGATTATGCTAATGATATTGGGAAAAATGTTAGTATTGTACTTAATAAATGTAAGGAGTTAAAAATCCCAGTAGTTAGTGAGGATGATATGTTAGAAGAAGAACATATTATTGATTTGGATAATGCTTTTTCAAATGCTAAGGAAGATGTTGATGTTGAAGAAGATGTCATAGATGATGATGAAATAGAAAAAATAATATCAAAAGTAAATATTAAAGTTGATGATACAATAAAAAAACAAAAGCTTAAAAAGAAAAGTGAACTTCCTAGTGGTGATATTGCTAATCGAAAGAAGCAAATGTATAAGAATAAAGAGAAGCTTATATCTAATAAAGTAGAATCAGATGATACAATTGTTGTTTATAAAGAAGGAATGACAGTTAATGATGTAGCTTTAGAACTTAACACTAATGGTGTTGAAATCATTAAAAAATTAATGAATCTTGGAGTAATGGTAGGTCTTAATGATACTATTTCCTTCGATGATGCTTCTATTTTAGTTATGGACTATAACAAAGAATTAAAACGTGAGGAAACACAAGATGAAGTTAATTTTGAAAAACTTGAGATTACTGACAATGAAGAGGATTTAGTACAAAGACCAGCAGTTGTTACCATTATGGGACATGTTGATCATGGTAAAACAACTCTTTTAGATACGATTAGAAAAGCTAATGTAGTTAGTGAAGAAGCTGGTGGGATTACTCAACATATTGGTGCTTATCAAGTGATATATAATGATAAAAAAATAACATTTATTGACACCCCTGGCCATGAGGCTTTTACTGAGATGCGTGCTAGAGGAGCTAGTATTACTGATATTGTTATTATTATTGTAGCAGCCGATGATGGTGTTATGCCTCAAACTATAGAAGCTATCGATCATGCCAAAGCGGCAGGTGTTCCTATAATTGTAGCAGTTAATAAAATTGACAAACCAGAAGCTAATGTTGAAAGAGTACTTACTGAAATGGCAGCTCATGGACTAACTACAGATGAATGGGGCGGAGATACATTATTTGTTAGGGTCTCTGCTGCAACTGGTCAAGGAATTGACGAATTGCTAGAAAATATCTTATTGGTTGCTGAAATGGAAACATTGAAAGCTAATCCAAATCGTTATGCATTAGGCTCTGTAATTGAAGCTAAACTTGATAAGAATGTAGGTTCTATTGTAACCTTATTAATTCAAAATGGTACATTAAGATTAGGAGATCCCATTGTTGTTGGTACTATATATGGTAAAGTTAGAACGTTAAAAAATGATAAAAATGTTGAAATCGTTGAAGCGTTGCCATCTACACCGGTATCAATTACTGGTTTAAATGATATCCCGGCAGCTGGTGATAAATTTATGGCTTTTGAGAGTGAAAAACAAGCTCGTTCAATAGCGGAAGCTAGAAAAGTAGAAGCGAAACAAAAAACAAATGCTGATAATAAAGTGTTGACTCTTGAAGATTTATTTTCAAAGATACAAGAGGGAATAAAAGAGATAAATATTGTCTTAAAGGCAGATGTAAAGGGAAGTGAAGAGGCTGTTAGAAATGCCTTAGAAAGAATTGAAGTTGAAGGTGTCAGAGTAAATGTTATAAGGAGTGGTACTGGTACCATAACAGAGAGTGATGTTGTCTTAGCGACTGCATCTAATGCAATTATAATAGGTTTTAACGTAAGACCTAATAGTACAACAGTGGAAGCCGCTAAAGAATATTCTGTTGAAATTAGACTTTATAATATTATTTATAAAGCTGTAGAGGAAATAGAAACGGCTATGAAGGGGATGTTAGACCCTGAGTATGAAGAAAAAACACTAGGCCAAGCTGAAGTGAGAAAGTTATTTAAATTTTCTAAGACAGGTACGATAGCTGGATGTTATGTTACATCAGGCTTAATTAAAAATAATGCCAAGGCTCGTATTATAAGAGATGGTATTGTCGTATATGATGGTACTATTAATAGTGTTCAAAGAGAAAAAGATGTTGTTAAAGAAGTAAAAAGTGGCTATGAATGTGGTATCACAATTGAAAATTATAATGATATAAAAGAACAAGATGTTATTGAAGCATATGAAATTGTAGAAGTGAAAAAATAATATGAATACAATTAGAGTAAAGCGAATAGCTAGTAGTCTCCAAAGAGAAATAAGTGATATTATAGCCAATGAGATAAGAGATAAAGATTTGAAAATGGTAACTGTTACTCATGTTAAATTAGCAAGTGATTTAAGTTGTGCTAAAATATATGTTACTACTGTTTTTGATGATAAAAAAGAAAAAGTAATACTTGATTTAAATAATGCTAAGGGGTTTATTAAAGGCGAATTAGGCAGACGTAAATTTGAAATTAGAACAATGCCTGATTTAGAATTTGTTTATGATGAATCTTTAGCATATGCAGATAATATCGAGAGAATAATAAAAGAACTACATAAAGATGATAATTAAAATTAGATTCTGAAAAATACCATAAAAATCAGTAAACAAAAAGAATAGTGATTTACTGATTTTTGTTTTTAAAAATAAGATATTATTTAACTATTATCAATAAAAAACTTGATTTATCATAAAATATAAGGTATATTATTAATGCATACCTATTCTTGGTAATTGGGGACTCCGTCTTTTACTAGGATTAAGGTTTATATTAGAAGTAAGGAGGAATACTAGATGGCTTTAAATGTTGATGAAAAGCAAAAAACAATTAAGAAATTTGCGCGTAATGAAGGCGATACAGGTTCTGTTGAAGTACAAGTTGCAATTTTAACAAAAGAAATTAATCAACTTACAGAACATTTAAAAGAGCATAAACACGATTTCCATTCTAAAAGAGGTTTATTAGTTAAGGTTGGTAAAAGACGTAACCTACTTAATTACTTGTTTAAGAAGGACGTAGTAAGATATCGTGAATTAATTAAAGAATTAAATTTAAGGAAGTAGGCACTGTTTTAAGTGTCTTTTCTTTTGAGAGGAAGGTATAAATGAATAAAAAAATATTTACATTAGATTTTAGAGGTCGGAAAATTATTGTTGAGTATGGTGAACTAGCTAAACAAGCTCATGGTTCAGTATTAGTTAGATATGGTGATACTGCAGTTTTAACCGCAACTGTTGCTGCTAAAAATGCTCCAGAAGGCGATTTTTTCCCGCTTACTGTTATTTATCAAGAAAAACAATATTCAGTGGGTAAAATACCTGGTGGATTTATTAAAAGGGAAGGAAGACCTACAGAGAATGCTACTTTAGCAGCACGTTTAATTGATAGACCAATTAGACCATTATTTAACGATGGATTTAGAAATGAAGTTCAAGTTATTAACACAGTTCTTTCAGTAGATCAAGATAACTCACCTGAAATGACTGCTTTGCTAGGTTCATCATTAGCATTATTGATTAGTCAAATTCCATTTGAAGAACCAGTAGCGGGAGTTGTTGTGGGACGTATTGATGGTGAATTTGTTATCAATCCAACAGCAGAAGAAACTGAAATGAGTGAGTTATTATTAACGATAGCAGGAACCGAAGAAGCTATAAATATGGTTGAAGCTAGTAGTAAAGAAGTAAATGAAGATATTATGCTTGAAGCTATGTTATATGGCCATGATGCAATAAAAGAATTAATAGCTTTCCAAAAAGAGATTGTATCACAAATAGGTGTTCCAAAAATGGAATATGAAGTGTTAGCAATTGATGAAGAATTAAAAAAAGAAGTAAATGATATTGCCAAAGATAAAATGATTGCTTGTATTCAAATTAAAGAAAAATTAGAACGTTATGCAGCAATCGATGATTTAAAAGAAGAAGTTATTAATTCATATGAAGAGAAATTTAATAATGATGAAAATAAATCTCAAATAATTAATCAAGTTAAAAGTATTCTTGATGAGATTGAATGGTTAGAAGTAAGACGTTTAATAACTAAGGAAAAAGTAAGACCTGATGGCAGATTAGTAGATGAAATTAGGCCTTTATCTTGCTCAGTGGATATTCTAGCTAGGACACATGGTTCAGCTCTATTTACAAGAGGACAAACACAGTCTTTAAGTGTTACAACTTTAGGTGCTTTAGGAGAACATCAAATTTTAGATGGTCTTGGTGTTGAAGAAGATAAGAGATTTATGCTTCATTATAACTTTCCTCAATTTAGTGTTGGTGAGACAGGTCGATATGGATCTCCAGGAAGAAGAGAAATTGGTCATGGTGCACTAGGCGAAAGAGCATTATTACAAGTTATTCCAAGTGAGATAGATTTCCCATATACAATTAGGGTTGTGTCTGAAATATTAGAAAGTAATGGCTCTTCTAGCCAGGCTAGTATATGTGCTGGATGTATGTCACTTATGGCTGCTGGTGTACCTATTAAAGCTCCTGTAGCGGGTATTGCTATGGGACTTATAAGTGATGGGGATAATTATACAATCCTAACAGATATTCAAGGAATGGAAGATCATATGGGCGATATGGACTTTAAAGTGGCAGGTACTAGAAATGGTATATGTGCTCTTCAAATGGATATCAAAATCAAGGGTATAAATAAAGATATCTTAAAAGAAGCATTGGAACAAGCTCGTATTGGTAGATTACAGATTCTTGATACTATGGAAAGTACAATAGCAGAACCACGTAAAGAACTTAGTCCATATGCACCAAAAATTAAACAAATCACGATTAATCCATCAAAAATCAAGGATGTTATTGGTCGTGGTGGTGATATGATTACTAAGATTATTGAAGAATGTGGCGATGTAAAAATCGATATTGAAGATGATGGACGTGTAATTGTATATCATACTGATTATGAAATGATTGATAAGGCAATAGCACTTATTGAAGATATTGCAAGAGAAGTAGAAGAAGGCAAGATATATACAGGTAAAGTTGTAAAGGTTGAAGATTTTGGTTGTTTTGTTGAATTATGGCCAGGATGCGAAGGATTAGTTCATATTTCTCAATTAGCTAAAGAAAGAGTTAATAAAACAGAAGATGTTGTCAAAGAAGGCGATGAAATTATTGTAAAAGCAATAGGATTTGATAAAAAAGGAAGACTAAATCTTTCTCGTAAGGATGCCTTAAATCAGAATAATTAATTTGTTTTTGTAGTAGGGGGTAATTATGGAAATATCATTAATCAATCCAAAGGAAGAAATAAGGGGACATATTGTTGATTATTTTACATCTTTGCAAGATCAAGCATTAATTATTTATGGCGATGATTTTTTAGATTTTCTGATGGTAATAAATAAGATGACACCAAAAAAAACACATATTATTATGAATTCTATCTTTTATGATGTATATGAGTTTTTAAAGTGGAAAGCAAAGATTCGTATGAACGATAAGGGTGAGAGAGATTTGTTAAGGCGTCTAGATGCAGCCTCAACTACCCAGGAAGTTACTGAAGTAGCTTTTGGAGATGGAAGAGTATATAAATTGTTAGCAAGTCTTTATTATCTAGAAAATCAGTTGTTGACTACTAAAATTAGTGCTAAGAATAACATTCTTAATGCTAAAGTTAATAATATTATTTTAGAAGCTGATGGATTCAGGAAAATAGAGAATATGAGTTTTTACCAAAAAGGTTATATTTTTGATAAAGAATATAACAAAAGGCAATATATAGATTTGTATGATTCATTATATAAAGAGTACCATCTAAAAAGTTGGGCTCAAAAAAATTTCAATAGAGTCATCGGTGACTTGAAATATTATAATAAATGTAATTATAAATCGTTAATTCTTGATATGTGTGCCGAATTTATAATTCGAAATGAAATCGTTGGT
>LSQX01214159.1_pt1 | contig 10574 bp, 5 predicted proteins | sample 654561 | NCBI WGS metagenome assembly LSQX01 (sample SAMN04489861, study PRJNA283612) | anaerobic digester metagenome | isolation source: 4 biogas reactors fed with cattle manure at either 37C or 55C with and... | place: Denmark: Kongens Lyngby | collected 2014
CGCTGCAGCAGTGTTTTCCCCGGTCATTCATTTCACTGGGCAATCAATCCGGCTTCTGCGCCTACGCGGAAAAAACATCCGGTGCCTATGAGTCGCTGGACCATCTGATTTACCTGGATATCAACATTGGTGTCGGTGCCGGCCTTATCATCGACAACCATATTTTCAGCGGATCCGGCGGCATGGCTGCCGAGATCGGCCACACCACAGTGGATGTGCACGGCAGACGCTGCAAGTGCGGCAATCTGGGCTGCCTGGAGACCATGGTCAGCATACCGGCGATTAAGGGAAGGATCCTCTCGGCGCTGGTCCTGGGCAGGGATTCGCTGATCAAAGATCTCGTCCAGGGTGACGTCCAGAACATCGACCTGGGTGTGTTGGCCGCAGCGTATCACCAACGGGACAAACTGGCGGTGGAGATTGTGCATGAGACAGCTGATTACCTGGCAGCCGGCATCAACAACGTTATCAACCTTTTTGATCCGCAGATCGTGGTTATCGGCGGTCCTTTGCAGCTGTTGGGGGACAGCTTTCTCAACCGCATCCGACTGCGCCTCAAAATCGTCTCCTTGAGGCCGGGGCGGGAAGCGGACGTCCACTACGCGGTGCTGCATGAGCAAGTTGTCCATCTGGGCGGCGTCCGCTACGTGCTGGACCATGTGATTGATTTTGCCCACTGCATGGAACATCTTCTGGATGTTTGACCAGGGCTATTCTGACAACGAGACATCATGATGTCATTAAATTCATAAGCTGCACATTGCTGAAGTACGAGACGATATCCGGATTGATCCAATCTTTACACAACCCATGAAAGGAAACAAGCATGAGCCAGATCATCCCACCACAAAGAGTTGTTGAAAACCAGCCGGTCGTTTCCCATCCCCAGCCGGGCATTGAGTTTTTTGAGCGTGTTGTCAGCGGTACCATGACCGCCGCCGGGCAGGCCTGTGCCTGTACAGCCTATGAAAAAGGTGACGAGACCGGACTGGCTGTTTTGTATGCTGACGCAAAGACAGGACAAGCCGCGCGACTGAATATCCCGACGGCGGGCCCTGCAGCCGGCCAGCCGGCCATAGCCGCTTCCGGCGATGAACTGGCGCTGGTCTGGCTGGAATACGGCCGTGATCAGAACTGGCGCCTGATGCACACAACCCTGCGTGATCAGCAGGCGGGAACGCGTCGCTGCCTCTGGATCAGTGACGCCTTGCTGATGTACCCAACACTTTGCCGGCACAGCCGGCGCTGGCATGTCGCCTTTACGGCCCTGTCACCGGCGGATAATTGCCTGACGATCCAGTATGCGGTGATTCCGGAAGGCGACGGCCCGATCGAACCGCTCAAACTGCCCGGGTCGGGTGAAGACGCCAACAGGGTGGCCATGGCTTCAAACGGCCAGCAGCTGATGCTGGCTTGGGACAGTATGTCAGATGCTGTCGGCTGCATTGACTACTCCGTAATTGATGAAGCCGGCGTGCCCGGTCCGGTCCAGACCATCGGCCGCCCGAATGAACGTTGGCTGTCACCGTTCCTGGCCTCTGACAGCAAGGCTTTTTATCTGTCCTGGGTGATCAGTGCCGATGTGCAGGATGCTGGACGCGGGATTGTCGATCACAAAACGTCTGCCGGCTGCGCCCGTATCAGCCAGGAAACCTGCACCTATCTGCCGGCCAGCCCGGAGGATGATGCGGTGGTTGCCGCGGATCTGCGTCCGGGCCTTTTAGGGCACCGCCAGTACCGCGGTTATTATGGCCTGCGGCGGCGGCCGCGGCCTGTGGTCTGTGCTGACGGGCAGGTTTACCTGGTCTGGGAAGCCATGCTGGAAAAAGCTGTACTGCAAGGCGCTCAGCCTGCCCAATCCACACCTTCCTGCGGCCAGCTGGTCGCCTGCAAGCTAACCGGAGACACATGGGGCCAGCCGCTCATGGTCCACCAGGGCGGCACCAACTACGCCCTGCCGGCCAGCAGCCCGGCGTCAGGCATCACCATTGTTTATTTTGACCTGCTGAACGGCGAGAACGGTCCGCTGTTCTGCGCGACCGACATCAGCCTGGGCCAGGGTGAGCCGTTATCTCTCGTCCCCGATGCCTGGGCCGGCTGGCAGCCGTACTTGGCAAAAAGCCAGAGCAGCGGCCGCTACATTGCACAAGATGGTCAGGACCGCTACCAGCTGTTCTGGGCAGACACCCATACCCATTCTGTTTTCAGCCCGGATGCCGAGGGGGAGCCAGATGAGATGGTCCGTTTCGGACACGATGTCTCTGGCCTGGATGCCATGGCCATGGTGGATAACGATTTTTATCCCTACTTCGGGTTGACCCGGCTGAAATGGCAGATTCATCTCGCTCTGGCCGACCACTTTACGCAGACCGGACGTTTCGCCTTATTCCCCGGTTATGAATACACTTATCATGACGCGAGCCTCAAGCCGAATTTCAACCACCGCTACGTGCTATATCCCCGGGGCCGGGGCGGCCTCTTCCGGCGGACCGACCGTGTTTCCAACCATATGCAGGGCCTGATGCAGGCCTTGGAAGGATCGGAAGCCCTGCCAGTGACGCACCACACCACCTGGCAGCTCAGTGCCAGTGAAAAAGACCGTCATGTGGAGGTCTGCTCATCCTGGCGCGTCTGCAAAGAAGAATCCGATTTCATCGATAAACGCCTGCTGGCCGGAGACCGTTTCAGCTTTATCGGCTCCAGCGATACACACCGCTTTGTGCCTGGTCTGGGCGGCGCCCTGACCGGCATCTATGCCCGCGACCTGACACCGGAAGCCATCTTTGAAGCTTACCGTGCGCATCGCGTGATTGCCACCCAGGGCAACCGCACCGTGATAGATCTGCGAGTAGCCGGCCTGTTTATCGGGCAGCTGGGTTCGGCTGAAGGCGATGTGCCGGTGGCATTGACTGTACAGGCTGAACAGCCCATTGAAAGTGTGACGCTGTTGCGCGACGGCCAGGCTGTCCGTACCTTCGAGCCCGGCGACAAAAACCTGTCCACCCGTTTCATTGATCCATGCCCGCCGGCAGGCAAGCATGTCTACTATGTACGCGTCAAGCTGGCCGGTGATCCGTCTTTCAATGCTCCGGATGGTGTCCAGGACAATGAACGGGTATTCTTTGCTGTCGATCAGTCGCGCTACCCGCATAATTTCGCCAGGGCAGAAGGTCCCTTCGCCTGGTGCACCCCGATCTGGGTTGAAACAAAAGGCTGACCGGTTTTCACAATGGCCGGCAGCTTGACAGTATCCCGTGCTGTGTTAACATGAAGTTAATTAATCCAGTGAGTGAACAAATGAATGCCAGGCGATCGCGCCGGCTGAACAGACCGAACCTTTAGAACCATAGCAAACCCTACAAGGAGAAAAACGGGGTGATCCCATTGAAAGCTTTAACAAATGTCACGCTGGTCATGAAAGACCATTTGATCCCGGATGGTGTCCTGCTCATGGAGCAGGGGCGTATCCTGGCCTGCGGCAACAAAACAACCCTGCCGGTTCCGGAACACGCGCAGCTCATTGACGGCGGCGGCCATTTTGCCGGACCTGGCCTTATTGATATCCACACCCATGCCGGCGGACCCTGCATGTTCACGGAGGATCCGGTCGGGGCGGCCGCGCATATGCTGCAGCACGGTGTCACATCCGTACTGCCCACCCTATACTTCAACCTGGACAAGCAGGGTTTCCTCACCGCCATTGACCTGATCGACCAGGCTATGGCGTCCGGACGCTGCCCCAACATCCGGGGCCTGTACATGGAAGGCCCCTACCTCAATCCGAAGTTCGGCGCCGACCGCAACAAGAACCCCTGGAAAGGCGTGGTCCGCCGCGCCGACTACCTCGAGGTCATTGAACGGGCCGCTAAGCTGGGGCTTATCTGGGCCCTGGCTCCTGAACTGGAAGGTATTCTTGATTTTGTGCGGGACGTGAAAGACCGTGTGCCGAACGCGGTTTTCACCGTAGCCCACAGCGAAGCGTCCCCGCTGCAGATTGAGCAGCTGATCCCCTATGGCCTGAAGCTGGGCACGCATCACACCAACGCGACCGGCGATCTGCAGAAATACCCGGAATGCCGCGGCGTCAGTGTCGATGAAACGGTCAATTACAATGACGCGATCTATGCCGAGCTCATCTGCGACTCCCGGGGCATCCATGTCGATCCCTACATGCTGCGTCTGGTCAGCAAGATCAAAGGCCGCGACAAAGTCATCCTGATTTCTGACGCTCTGGTTTTTGACGGTCCCGTTCCGCCCGGTTATGAAGGGGTGACGGACATCAATTTCGATTACGACGGCGAGATCGCAGGCTCCAAGCTGACCCTGGATGTTGCCTGCCGCAACATGATGGTGCACACCGGGTGCAGCATCGTCGATGTCTTCCGCTATGCCTCGGGAAACCCGGCCCAGCTGCTTGGCTGGCCGGACAGGGGTGAGATCCGCTGCGGCAGCGCGGCCGATCTGGTTCTTGTTGACCCGTGGATGCAGGTCAAGGCAGTGATACTCAACGGTGAGCAGGTCCAGCCTGGCGGCTGCTGACCTGTCCGTCGCTGTTTTAGGATAGCTAGGTGTTCGTCCGGCCATGACGCGGACGTTAAATAGAGCTCAAGCATAAACAAAGGAGAAAAAACCATGCAACAGATCAAAACCGACCCGCCAACCGATTTCAAGTTCATCCCCAGTGATGTTGTTCCCTTCAAGGACCGGGAACTGTGTGAACGCCTGCGCAAAATAAGCGGCAAAGACTTGGAAAAGCATCCCAATCCTGATTTTAAGATCAAGGTGATGCTGAACCCGCATCCGGTGCTCATCGGCACCTTGTTCACCCGCATCAAGGAATCCGATGAACAGGACAAGAAGTTGACCCTGATTCTGGGCAACCCCGAGCCGGACACCTACCTGCCGGTCGCCCAACTGATCAATTACCACCGCATCAATTGCCGCAACGTCCATATTTTCGCCATGGACGAATGGGCCGACGATGCCGGCAACATCGCCCCGGAAACCTACAAGGCCGGTTTTGCCCGTTCCTTGCTGAAGTATTTTGTCTACCAGATCGACGAAGACCTGCGCATGCCCCTGGCGAACGTGCATTATCCCACCAACAAGAACATTTCCTCCTACTCCAAGATGATCACCGAATGCGGTGAGGGCGGCGCCGACTTGTGCAGCTCCTCGCCCGGCTGGACCGGCCATCTGGCTTTCATTGATCCGGTCGATGAGTTCATCATGGACAACATGGACGAGTACCTGCAGCAGGAAGCCAAAATCATCAAGCTTCATCCGCTGACGGTGGCCCAGAACTCTCTGCACGGTGTCTTCGGCCAGTCCGGCTATATCGCCGACGTACCGCCCAAGGCCGCCACGATCGGTCCGGTTGACGTGCTTAATGCCCGTGAACGTATCGAGGTCCATTCACTGCTGACCAACGGAACCTTCTCCTCGTGGCAGCGTATGACCTCGCGGTTGGTGCTGCACGGTCCGGTGACCGCGCTGGTGCCCAGCTCCATCCTGCAGCTGATGAAAACACAGGTTTACGTCAGCGAGGAACTTGCCGCGCCGTTCGAGACCTGGGATCTGGTCGGTTACTGATCACCTGCCCAACACAACGGCAGGAAACAAGCCGCAGCATCATTAACCTGGAATAACGGGACAGCGCGCTCTGGCGTGCTGTCCCCAAAAGGCTTTATACAGCCGGCCGCAGACTGACCCTGGTCCGGCCGGCTGTTTGCTTTATTAAAAAAGACCAGGACAAAGAGGAGGGTACTATGAAAAAGATCAGAATGGGTCTGCTGGGCTGTGGCGGCATGGGCAAATCGCATCAGGCCGGCATGGCCGAATTGTCCGACCTGATGCAGATCACTGTTGTCTGCGACATTGTCCCTGAGCTTGCCCGTCAGGCAGGTGAGAACCTGGGAGCGGAACATGTCGTCACAGACTATCGGGAGATGGTGGATCATCTGGACGCGGTGCTGATCTCACTGCCGCACGACCTGCATCATGAAACCGGCATGTTTTTTCTGGAGCATGGCAAACATGTGCTGATGGAAAAACCCATGTGCAATACTGAGCAGGAATGTCTCGATCTGATCAACAAAGCAGAAGCACAGAAGCTGACCCTGATGACCGCCTATCCCGTGCGCTACTGGCCGATCATCCAGTACATGAAACAACTGGTCGACAACAAGACTTACGGCGAAGCCTTCCAGATGTCCATCTGGACTGAGCAGCTGACCATGCTCGACGGCAAGTCCTGGGGCCGCTCGGCCAAAAGGCTGGGCGGCGGCCAGTTCTTCAGCCATGGCTGTCATTATGTTGATCTGCTTCTCTGGTTCCTGGGTAAGCCGGTGCGCGGTATGCATATGGGCACCAACCTGGGGACACCCTGGATGGAAAAAGAGGGCACCAGCAACGCGGTGATGGAATTTGAGAACGGCGTCATGGGTTACCATTTCGGTACCTGGGGCGCACGCGGCACCCGGCTGGGCTACAGTTTTCACATCCATTGCACGGAAGGCATGCTGGAATACAACCGCAAAGAAGGCAAGCTGTTCCTGCACACCAACATCGCCCGGGAGAAAGCCAACATGGACACTTCGTCATCTTGTGTGGTGCTGATGGAAGAAGACAATTCGTCAAAAAAAACACAGTATGAAACCAGGCACTTCCTGGAATGTATCCAGAACGGCACCCGGCCCATGACAGACGGGCCGTCCAGCCTGCAAGGCCTGCGCGTGATCTGGCGCCTCTACCAGGCGGAAGAAGAAAACCGCATCGCCAGCCTGAGTGGCCTGGGCCTTGATGACGACTGGCGCGATGCAACCATATAACACAACTTCCCCACAGACTTCTCGGCGCTTTATCCTGCTGCGCAGGCTTTTTGACTGCGCAGTAAGCTCCTCATCCTGTCAAACAACAGCGCCTGAAAAGGCTACCCGCTGCAAGGGGTGGGAAAGTTGTGCATATAACTGAGATAAATAAAAATTCAAACCGTAGCAAGCCGCCCGTAGGTATATAATGTTTATGGGCGGCTCAATCTTTTTACCGTCCTGTGGCCTTGCCGCCGCAACTGGGCATGACGGTTGCCTCACTTCTTTGTTTCCTGTTTGTGAAAGGGTGAAAAAAATGAATGGAACGGGTTGTATGACTTTAGAGACCAATTCGCTGCGTCTGAGTATTGATGCTTCTGGCCGTACCATTGAGTTCACTGATCTGGCGACAGGTGTTAACTGGGCGGAACCGGACAGCTATTTTGCCTATCTGCTGCCGGGTTACCGTGGTGATCTTAAACAACCGGATCTAGCAGGATCCAGAATCCTGCCGGCACGCGTCCTGTTTGCCGCGCCTTGCCTCACCATCGAGTTTGAACAGCCTGCGGTTTCCTTCACCTTGCTGGCGGAACAGCGGGCGACGGACATCCGTTTCACCGTGATCACATCGCCGGCAAAGGATGTGGACTTTGGACGCTTTGTTTTTGCAGGCTGCATCCTGAGGGACAGAGACGGCAAAGGTCCGTTCTCCGGAACAGTGGTGCCGCTGCACATGAAATGCAACCTGCTGGAGCTGCCTGGACACGGCACCCACCTGGGGGCCATCGGCTATGCCAAACTATCCGTGCAGGGCATCGGGGCCGCCCTGGTCGGTGTGCCTTACAACGACATGGGCCAGGCGATCAAGGATGCCATGGCCCACCTTACCCTCGATGATGTCCTGATGTCCCCGTATGGCGGTGCCTTTGGCAAAGACGCGCCCGGCGTAATGGATGACTATATTATCGATTCCGCCTACCCGGAAGAAGTCAATCGCTGGCTGGACCCCATTGAGAAAGCGAACATCAAGCTGGTCAGCTTTCATCAGGGACGTCTTTACCGTCAGGGCGACTATCGCTTTGTCCCGTCGCTTTTCCCGGATGATGTTTTTGACTTTAAACGGAAGGTATCCGATGAGCTGCATAAGCGGGGCATCCGCTCTGGATTCCATATTTATTCTGCGATGCTCAATGAAGAAAGCGAGTTTGTCACACCGGTCCCGCATCCTGATCTGGCGGTGATCGGCACGTACACGCTGGCCCGCGACCTGGATGAATTATCCGATACCATCCATCTGGTCGAAGATACGGCTTCCATCCCTCTGGAACAGCCCAGTGCCCAGATAGAAGCGCCGCCTTACCACAAATGCCTGGTCATCGGCAACGAAGTAGTGGAGTTTAAGCAGAAAGGCGGGAACGGACAGCTGACTGGCTGTATCCGCGGCCAGTTCAAGACAAAAGTCGCGTCGCACAAGGCCGGTACACCCGTCAAACACCTGAAACGAGTTTATGAGCAGTTCCACGCGCGGCCCGGCAGCATGCTGTTTTACGAAGTGGCCTACCGCACCGCGCTGGCCTACAACAGGGGTGATTTTGATTCCATCTATTTTGATGGGTTTGAAGCGATTTCCTTCTGCTGTGAAGACCATGAGGACACGGCCGGACTCGGCTGGTACTACATGGGTCTGTTCATCCGTGAGGTTCTGCGCTACTGTGAGCGCACCCCCCTGATCGAATACAGTTCCATACCGCCGACCCTGTGGCTGGCCCGCTCCCGCATGGGCGCCTGGGATGTGCCTTCTTCAGGCTTCAAGCACTTCATCGACATGCATTGCCAGTTCAATGAGCAGATCGCCCACCGGCGCTTGTTTGTCAGCCAGTTGGGCTGGTTTAACCTCTATCCACCTTTGCGCGGTCTCGATTTCTATCCCAACTGGTGCAAAAAAATCCTCTACCTTGATGATGTCGACTATCTCTGCAGCAAAAGCATCGCTTATCAGTCGCATATGTCCTGGCAAAGCGTCAACCCGGCAAGCCTGGATAAATTTCCGGTCATGGGCCGCTATCTCGACCATGCTGCCTGGTATTCGCGTGTGCGGGAGCGTGTCCATTTCCCGCAAAGCTTGCTGGACAAGATCAAACCGGCTAAAAGCGCTTACCGGCTGGTAGAAAAAGACGGGACGTACGGGTTTGAGCCTTTTGAGCGTTTGTGCGGTAAACCCTATGCCCTGCAGGGGGACGGCAGTCAGACCAGCGGCTTCAATCCCTTTGCCGCGCAAAAACCAATGGTCAGGCTGGAATTCCAGCATACCGCAGCGGCTTATGATGACACCAAAGCCATTACGCTGGCCTCCTACCAGCGCGACAAGTTGGCTGTAGACCAGCCGCTCTACCACGATCTCACCGCCTCCCCCGTGGATATTACCGGCTGTGAAGCCCTGGGCGTCTGGGTTCATGGCAACAAAAGCGGTGACTATCTGAACATCCAGCTGCAGGGGGCACCGCCCCGCCAGGGTGCCGGTATCGGTGATCATGTCATCCAACTGGATTTTGCCGGCTGGCGCTACTTCACCTTGTGTGAGCACGACAACGGCGAATATGAAGACATCGATTTCAAGTATCGGGAAGAAGACCGGCACATCGCGACCGATGTACACCTGCGGCAGCGCCGGCCGATCCGCTTTGACCGCATCGGGCACGTACGCGTGCTGTTTTCCGGCAGCAGCGAGGGCGTTTACCTCAGCGACATCCGGGCCTTGCCGGTTCTCCAGACACCGGTGGTGAACCCCTCGGTCTCTGATGGCAAAAACACCTTGACCTTCCAGGGTTCGTTCTTGCCGGGCCATTACCTGGAGTACAAACCGGAGGACAACAGCTGCCTGCTTTATGACATTTTCGGCCATCCGACACCTGTCGACTGCCGGGGCGAAGCGCCTCTGCTGCCCGAAGGAGCCTTTACCCTGACCTTGGGCGGACAAGCTGACGGCTCATATCGCGTTAAAACCCACCTTATTGTCAGCGGCGATCCCCAGTTTGCCTGAACCACCGCTCGCCTGGCATCTGAAGCCGCCTTGAAAAACAAGACCATAGGGACAGCCAGACAGCTGCCGGCCGCGGTTGTCTGGCTGTCCCTGCCAAACCGGGAAGGGAGAGAACAGCGCTGGAGACTGTTCGCGATGGAAATGCTGAAAAAAGAAAGAAACTACGACTTTCGCAAGCGTCTGCTTCAGATTCACAAGAAAGATCACCGGGACTTACGCTTAACCGCACATCCGGATGAGCTGGCCTTGACCGATGGTTTCCGGATTATCCTGCCTCAAGGCTATGGTGAGGTGCTTTATACTGCCGCGCTGGATTTCATTGATTATCTGTTTGTCAGCATGCGGGTTTCAGCCTGCCTCAGTGAAGACACAGGCAGTACGGAGACGAATAGCNNTGCGCCTGCTGGTGGATCGCCGCTTTGGCGAAGAAAACGCCGCCGGCGCCTACCGGGTGGCTGTCGGACAGGACATCGTGCTGACCGCCGGTGACGAACGCGGCCTGGCCCAGGCGCTCTACTATCTGGAAGATGTGATGAATCTGCGCAGAGCACCCTTCCTGCCGCGGCGCGTCGTGACCCGGCAGCATATGTTCAACATGCGCGCGACCCTGTCCGGGTACGGCATCGACCTCTACCCTGATGCTTATCTGGCCCGGCTGGCCCAGACCGGCATCACAGTGCTCTTCCACTGGATCAAGGATCTCAATGAAACGCTGCTGGGGCACC
>LSQX01285807.1_pt1 | contig 10574 bp, 4 predicted proteins | sample 654561 | NCBI WGS metagenome assembly LSQX01 (sample SAMN04489861, study PRJNA283612) | anaerobic digester metagenome | isolation source: 4 biogas reactors fed with cattle manure at either 37C or 55C with and... | place: Denmark: Kongens Lyngby | collected 2014
TACATCAACGAATTTATGGCCAGCAACGATGCTGCTCTTCCCGGCCCGCAAGGTGATTTCCCCGACTGGATTGAGATTTACAACGCTGGCACCGAAGCCGTAATGTTGGGCGGATATTACATGGCCGATGCCCTAAATGACTCAGCGGCTTTGTTTCAGATTCCCAATACCTATCCCGATTCAGTTACGGTTGCTGCCGGTGGCTTTATTGTTTTTTACGCCAACAAAGGAGAAGCATCGAGTGTGATGAATCTCAACTTTAAACTTAGTGGCGGCGGCGAACAAATTGGTTTTTGGGCGCCCGATATGTCGGTAATCGACACGCTGACCTACACCGAACAAATTGCCGACACCAGCTATGGCCGCTACATGGATGGCACCGACAACTGGTATATGATGGCCGAGTTCACCCCGGGCGCCCCCAACGCCAATCCCAATCCTGACCCTGGCAATGTCCAACTTTATATCAACGAATTTATGGCCAGCAACGATGCTGCTCTTCCCGGCCGCCCGCAAGGTGATTTCCCCGACTGGATTGAGATTTACAACGCTGGCACCGAAGCCGTAATGTTGGGCGGATATTACATGGCCGACATACTGAGCGACCCTGCAGCTTTGTTTCAGATTCCCGATACCTACCCCGATTCGGTTACGGTTGCTGCCGGTGGCTTTATTGTTTTTTATGCGAATAAAGAGGAGGCGTCGAGTGTGATGAATCTGAACTTTAAACTTAGTGGCGGCGGCGAACAAATTGGTTTTTGGGCGCCCGATATGTCGGTAATCGACACGCTGACCTACACCGAACAAATTGCCGACACCAGCTTTGGCCGCTATCCCGATGGCAGTAACACCTGGATGATGATGCCCAATTATACGCCCGGCGCTCCCAACCAGCCCTCAGCCATCAACGAAATAGAAAGTAACATTTCGCAGCTCGGCAACTCACCCAATCCTTTTAGTAACGAAACCAATATTCAGTTTACACTCGAAAATACCGATCAGGTAATCATCCGTTTGTTCGATGCAAGAGGTGCGCTGATTAGTGTATTGGCAAATGGCGTTTTCCAGGCAGGAAGTCATAACCTGAAATGGCCGGCAGAAAATCTGAAAGCAGGATATTATTTTTATACTTTGCAAACCAGCACCAACCTCCTGACGCGAAAAGCATTGATCGTTAAATAGAATACGCTTGATTACAACCACATTTTGTGTGGTGGTAAAGATTGTGAAGTCCAAAATTTGAAGTTGATAATTTTTAGCTTCCGGTTTTGGACTTCTTTGAGAATCATTATTGACCTACTAATAATTGTAGATTCTTCCCCGAAAAGTCGGAGCAGGCTGCTGCGCTCAGAATGACAAGGGTTTTCAAGTATTTGTGGGGGTTAGGGGTGGGTGGCGGCGAAGCCGCCACCCACCCCTAACCCACGCCCCTAAATAACTGTCATTCTGATCCGCCAACCGGTGGAGAAGAATCTAAAACCAACTCTATTAATTTAATCGGTCAGTAATGTTTTAAAATATAGTTTTAATAAAATGATCCAGATCCGAATTAAGAAACACTCCAGCCAATCGTTACAACTGAAGCTTGGCTTTCCATCCGTAAGCTTTCTGCAGAAGAAGAATAATTACGGAATGGATATGTATCTGTTTTTGCCCCCGACACTTGGCGTGAACAAGCACACTTATTCCAGCGGTGATTTTTATAAATCGCTCAAATCGTACATCAGGCTCTCCACGCCTTCGGTCGATTTTGAAAGCTGTGCTGACGGGGAGTCCGATTTTTGGAAACAGCTTACCGATGATGTCAGCCAGGCCAAATTATTGCCTGACCGTAAAGCGCAAAACAAACTCATTAGCATCATAAAACATCATGCGGTAGTTGTTAAAGAAAGCATTCAACTGGAGATAAAAAGAATTTTGCTGATTCGGAATTATGAAGAGCAGGCTGTCGAAATTGAAGTTTTTGTGCGGGGCTATTATGCCATCAGGGGGATACAGAAGAAAATATTTGCACACATTGCCCAACTCAACCTGAGCGAAAAGGTAACTATGGCCACCCGATTTGCCGACGAATATCAAAGCTTGATGACCGAACGCCTGATGTTTGAGTTGTTGAATGGCCTACCGGAGGAGGAGGATATTGGCACACCCGTCAGGAACAAGCTGAACAAGCTCGTTTTGGATGAAATGAAATACCGAAAGAAGATGAAATATCCTTCGGTGGCCAACAATAATAAGGTGGTAGAAAGTGTGCTGCACAGAGAGGGAAGACTCAAAAGATACATCGAAAGTGTGCTTTTCCTCACCATTAATACCCGAAAAGAAGGGGTGTTTTACGAGCAATTTTTTCTTAGTCTGGCAGCCGGACTTGCCATGATTTTTGCTACTTCCGTGGTGTTTGCCACACAAATGATTTTTGATGCGCTCACACTTCAGTTTTTCATTATCCTTGTCATCAGCTATATGTTCAAAGACAGGATAAAAGAACAGACGCGTATGTTTTTTGATAAACGACGCAGAAAATCCTTTTTCGATTTCAGAACTATCATTTCGTCGCAGGAAAACCCTAAGATTGGCATAGTAAAGGAAGGGTTTGGATTTGAAAGCCAAAAGTACATTCCGCCTGAGATTAAGGCAGCGCGCGAAAAAATAAGAGCTACCGAGATTCCCGAAGAGTGGATGGAGGACAAGGTAATACTTTACAAAACAAAAATTACCATCAACAAATCTTCCGGTCTAAAAGCCTTCAGAGGCATATCCCAGATTTTGCGCTTCGACATCAGCCCCTTTACCACCAAAATGGACGACCACGAAAAAGAAATTTTTATCAAAGCCAAAAAGAACCTCACCCGGCATGTCGTAAATCATGTTTATCACCTGAATCTGATTTTGCGTTTTTATGAAGGAAAACAAATTACCTATCGGTATTACAAATTGATTTGCGACAAGCGTGGCATCAAAAGGATAAACTATTGCGATGCACACGGGATTTAAAACCAAACCGCGAATGTTCTTTTTTAAGCGCTTTCCGGCTTGATTTCCTCTCAGAAGTCCCGCTATAAAATTATTTTTGCCACCATGTTGAAAATGGATGTTCAGGAAAATTTAGATTTTCCACAGCAGAAATATTGTTTATCGTAAAAATCCAATGGCTTATGAATTTTAAGGAGATCGTTGCTACGCAAAAAGAAAAACTCAGGGCGGAACTGACAAATGAGGAGTGGGCCTGGGGAGAGATTATTTTTAACAATGGCAATTGCCAGATTCTCACACAGTCGCCTGCCCGATTTGAGCTTATCGTGAGCGATGATGCAACCGGCGAAATGGCGGAGTACATTCTTAACATTAATGAAGATGGACAAATTTTCCCTTTTTCGGAAAACAGCCAGCACGACTGGGACCGAAAGGCTTATGCCTGCCTGCTGCAAATAGAAAATGAAATGCAGTTGCTCGATCCCAGGGAGCAAATGGAGCACAAAAAATACACACGCCAGGGCATGATAAGGCGTGTGCTGCTGGAGCGATGGCAAAAAGCCAACGCCGCCGAATACCGGATCAAGTGGGCGGAAAATATTTACGGCGACCACATCCTTACCAACGAAAAAGGCGTGAAGTACAAAGTGTTTTTGCGCGATTTTGAAAATGAAACCGGATACAGCGACAGCATGGATTCCAGGCTCAACAAGCTGGGCACCACCAAGCACATCATGTATGCCTTTAATGTGCTCAAAGAAAACGAGCACCTCTACAAACGGCTAAGCAAGACCTATCCGTTCGTCGAAATATTTTGTGACCCGCTCAACGATTATAAAATATCGTGGCATTATCCGCATCCGCTGCCGATGGAAGAGCAGTTGCTGATTTCGAGATATTTCAAAAACGCACAACACATCGAAAATGATCAGATTCCCGATTTCCTCGGATTTATCGAGACAGCGCAGGATATGGATATGATTCGCATTCGTCCGGAGGTGCGCGAAAAACTGGCCGACGCTTTCGAGGATGCCATGCTTGTGCAGCTCAAAGCCATTCACTCGCCCGACTTTAGCGATATCAATCTTGCGCTGTTCGATTATCAAAAAGAAGGGATTGAGTTTGCGCTTTTCCGAAAGGCGGCCATCATTGCCGATGAGATGGGTTTGGGTAAAACGATTCAGGCTATCGGCACAGCTATTTTGAAAAAGAAAATATTTGGTTTTAAAAAAACATTGGTCGTATGCCCGGCTTCGCTCAAAGCGCAATGGAAAAACGAAATTGAGAAGTTTACCGATGAAAAAGCCACGGTAATTCAGGGTTTTCCCGACGAGCGCAAACTGCAATATCTCAGCGAAGAACACTACTTTTTTATTGTAAATTACGAAACGGTGTTGCGCGATCAGGAAGCCATTAATGATGCAGGAATTGATTTCCTGATTTTGGATGAAGCCCAGCGGGCAAAGAATTATGAAACCAAAACGGCCAATGCACTTAAAAGAATCGAAACACGCCACAAACTCGTGATTACCGGCACGCCCATCGAAAACCGCCTGATAGACATTTTCTCCATCTTAAGTATCATCGAGCCGGAGTTTTTGGGGCCGCTGTGGGAATTTTCGTACCAGCATTGCCTTTTCGACCCCGACAAGCACAACAAGATAAATGGCTATTACAATTTGCAAAAGCTCAACAAAAAGCTGGGCCACCTGGTGCTGCGACGCGAAAAGCGAAAGGTTCTCGACCAGCTTCCCAACGTGCAGCAACTGGACGTTCCGCTGAGCTTGTCGCCACTGCAAGCCGATTACCACGCTTCGTATGCGAAGGGCATAGCACAAATTATCCGAAAAAAATTCCTGACGCCGTATGATTTGCAACGCCTGCAAATGCTGCTTGCGAACATGCGCATGGTGTGCGATTCCACCTATCTGATCGACGACAAAACCAACGAATCGCCCAAACTGCTGGAACTCGAATACATGCTGCTCGAAAAAATGGATGTGCGGAATAAGGATGTGAAGATTATTATTTTTTCGGAATGGGTAAAAGTGCACAAATTGATCGGCAGGATGTTGCGCGATAACAATATTGGCTTTGTGGAACTAAATGGCAAAATTCCCGTAAAGGCGCGTGGCGAGCTGATTCGGAAATTTGAAACCAACCCCGGCTATAAAATATTTTTGTCGACCGAAGCAGGCGGCTCCGGGCTGAACCTGCAGATTGCCGACACATTGATAAATTTTGAACTCCCCTGGAATCCGGCCAAAAAGAACCAGCGCATCGGGCGCATCGACCGGCTTGGTCAAAAAAGTAAAAATCTCACTATCATCAACTTTATCACACGCAACTCTATCGAAACACAAATTGCCTCCGGATTGCTGGTAAAGCAAAGCCTTTTCGACGGCGTGTTGGGCGATGATGCAGCCACCAACTTTGTGGATTTTAGCAGCAAAGGGCGCTCGCAGTTTATCGAGCAGTTGGAGGTATTTATCCGCGAAAGCGAAAACCAGACGGCGGAGGATGATTTTGAACCCATCGAAACTGAAGCCTCATCAGATGTTGATAGTAGCGAAGAAGCCGATTTGGAACAAATTCAGGAAACAAAACCCGTAAGCCAAAGAACAGAAACTGCCGAGATCGACCTTTCAGAGGATTCGCACGAGGATAATCTGCCGCCGGAGACAACCCAGGCTCAGCAGCCACAAGCCGCACCAGGCACAAAAACAAAAGCTGAAGAGCTGGAGGAAGTGATGAACAACGGGCTGCAATTCCTTTCGGGATTGTTCAGGATGAGTACCGGAAAAGAGTTGGGTTCGGAAAATCAAAAAATTGAAATCGACAAGGAAACCGGCGAGGTAGTAATGCGGTTTAAATTGCCGGTGTAGTTGAGAATGAAAACGTTGCTTTTGGAATTAAAAATTTTTCTTGAATATCTCAATAGCAGATGAACACAACGGGAGGTAAATAATTTTAAAATAAAACTTTCCGGATTACTTGAATTGAGGGTGACGGTTGTAAAACTTTAAAAGTTTTTTAGCAACCTCCCCGGCGATTTCGAGCGTTTCAGCAATGGTTCTTCCTTGTGCAATCAGCCCTTGAATATCATCGGAAGTGGCCAAAAAATAGCCTTCCTGAAGTTTTTCAACGTGTATGTTTATTGTTTTTTCCATAGCCTGAATAATTGTTTAGATGCAAATTTACAATTGGTTCTGAGTGTCAAATTGAAGAATATTAAACAGGTTTTTGGAATATACCAGGTAACCGGCAGTAATAATTCTGAAATTCCAATTTTCAAAATCCGATAATTTGCCTCTGCAATACCCACATTATCAGCTTTTACAATTTTGTCTATTGTTTGTCTATTGCCAAAATTTGGCTGGTGTGAAGCGTCATTCTACTTTCACCAGCGAAAACAGAAAAGCACCCGATTATGAAACACATTCAAATAATTATTTCGGGAAATGTAGAAGATACCGGCTTCCGGTTTTACGCTTTGCGTGGTGCCAGAATGATGGGAGTTTTTGGATGTGCGCAGCTTAGAAAGGGTCAGTTGGTGGTGCAGGCCGAAGGCGAAGAAAGCCAACTCAGCGCTTTTGTGGAATGGTGCCGCAAAGGGCCGGAAAGCGCCATAGTAAGCTCGCTCGTTACAAACGAAAAACCTGTTTTTGGATATGATGATTTCAAAATTCTTTAACCTAATACATAAAATTATGAAAACCTTTTTTACAACATTCGCAATGGTTCTGATGCTCATGCTATCGGGAATCGCCTTTTCGCAAACCAAAACCTGGACGGGTGCCAGCAGCAAAGCCTGGAACACCGCCACCAACTGGTCGCCCACGGGTGTGCCCACGGCTGCCAACCATGTTATCATCCCATCGGCACCGTCCAATCAGCCGCTGATTAGCGGCACTTCTACGCCGGTGTGCAACAACCTGACGGTAAATTCGGGAGCTACGCTCGCCATCAGCGGAACCTCTTCAAATAACGCGCAGCTTTCGGTAGCCGGCACTGCTACTTTTAATGGAGGATTATCCATTGGCGGTGTCTTAGCAAAAACCGGTAAACTCGTTGCTACGAATGTGATTTGGAATTCAACCGCTTCCATCAGCCCTGCTTATGGCGGAAGGATGGAAATAAGTGGCAACTGGACTTTTGCCAGCGGATCGTCCATCGACATGGGCTGGTGCTGGGTAACCCTGGCCGGAACCGGTAATTCCACCATAACGAGCCAAAGTGCCACCAGTATGTTCAGTTCGCTTACGATAAATAAAACCGGAGGAGCGGTTGCTTATATTGGGACTTCCTCCAATGCAACACTTACCATCACCGGTGCATTAAGCCTCGGCACAGGAGCAGTTCTTATTGGTCAGGCCGACATCCTTACCATTTTAAAAGGTAACCTCATCAATTCTGGCAATATCTATATGAACGCCGGAACACTGAGTTTTGAAAAATCATCAGGAACACAAGAGGTGCAGATCAATACCAACGACTATTTTAATTCGGTAAGAATCAATACCGGCGGAACAGTGACCCTTTCTACAGTATATCTCATGCAGTTGAAAGGCTCCATGAATATTCAGTCCGGGGTGTTGAATCCGCAAAACAACACAATCGCTCTTTTTGGCGATTGGTCCAATACAGCAGGTCCTGATGCTTTTGTACAGGGAACCGGGCGGGTGATCTTCAACGGGGGCAATTATCATCAATATTGTTCCGATGAAACTTTTTTTACACTGGAGGTCCACAAAACTGTTGGCGGCGCACTGAGAATGAGTGGGGCTAACGTAACTTGCACTAAATACGACTGGACTGCCGGTGCCATAGATGTATTAAATAACGGTACTTTCACCGTCAGCAACCAGTTGCTCGACAATGGAATTGCCGGTAATTTCTATCTGAACTCCGGTTGCACCATCAATCTTACTAATCTCACCGGAAATATTGACCTGAAAGGCAATTTGTATATCTATGGCGGGAATTTTAATGTGTATGGTGGGGTAAACCCAAGCTACTGGCCTTTCGGTGGAAATGCCTCCATCACCATGTCGGGTGGAACCCTCGATTTTATTGATCAGGGGATGCTCATCAAAACCGACGCAACCTACAGCTTCAGCCATAATATAACGGGTGGAACCATCCGGATCGCAGGAAATTTCGCCTGCAACCGAAGCGACTTCAATCCCACTGCCGGATTGATAGAAATGACGGGATCAAACAACGTACTGCTCAGTATGACAGCGGGCAGCCTGCACAACCTGACCATCAATAAACAAACAACAAGTACAGTTACACTTTCAACCGATGCAACCATAAATGGACTGTTGTTAATGGATGAAGGAATATTTAAAATCAACAATAAAGTGCTGACCACCAACGGAAACATTGCTGTTAATGCGGGAGGTACCTTTTGGCTGGATCTGAATGCACAATTGAAAATTGCCGGCAACAAGAACATCACCGTATATTCAGGTGGTCTGCTCAAAGTAATTGGTGCGGCCGGTAACGAACCGGTTATTACCCGAAACGGATCTATAGGGAATTATATCATTCACGTTAATAGTGGCGGAACCATTGCAGCAAGCCGGGCATCTTTTTATTACCTCAACCCACTCAGGGTCTTTTCCGGTGCTACCATTGATCCTCTCCATCCATTTCATTATTGCAAATTCCGATATACTTCAACGGGTATGCTGAGGATTGATAACGACCAGGACCTTTTGATCCGCAACGTCGAATTCCTGGGTCCTGCCACCGGCTATAACGTCTACAAATCGGTAGATCAAGGAAATCTTGAGTTTAAGGATTCTTACGGTGATTATGCCGGCACTGCTAATGAGAATGACCCCTATAACCGGATCGAATGGACTGTTACCCACCCCGGGCTCTGGACAGGCGCCGTTTCAACCAACTGGTACACTGCTGATAACTGGGATGATTTTAATATTCCAACAGCAGCAACCGATGTAGTGATTCCCGCCACAGCACCCTACATGCCGGTGATTGATGCCGGAGAGTGGGAGTGTAATAAGCTGAATATCGGAGGGACATTAACCCTTTCGGGCGGCAACCTGATCGCCAATGGCGACATGACCGTTACCGGAACATTGGCCATGAATGCTCCTGCCGACCAGCTTTCCGTTTTTGGCAATGTGGTTTGGGAATCGGGTTCGCAGGCTGCTATTACGGCTGATGTGGTGATTGAAGCTTACGGACACTGGAACTTCAATGCAGGAAGTTTGGCCGGGATAGATAACGGAATGGTGAATTTTACCGGAAACCAGAGTAAATGGATCCGATGTTATTCTGAAAACAGTTATTTTAATTCGGTGTATGTTAACAAAACTTCGGGCTCCCAGATCGGTTTCAGCGACCTGTCAACAGAATCGCTGCTCATAAACGACGACCTCCGGGTTTTTGCCAATGGCAAGTTTGTTTCCGATGGCGGTGTGGATGTGGTACTGAAAGGCGACCTGACCAGCGACGGAACTACCCAATGCAACGGCGCTGCTTTGAAACTGGCCGGCGTTTCGCAGTCTCTTTTTACAACTGCCGACGACTATTTCAATCATCTCGTCTTTCAACATTCGGATACGGTTGTCCTCCACACTGTTGGCACGGATACCTTTATCATCAACGGCGATGTTTGGATCAATTCAGGGGTGGTTGATGCTTTTGGAACCGAAATACACCTGAAAAGCCATTGGCACAACAACGCAGGGCCGCAATCATTTTTAAATGACTTCGGCAGGGTAATTTTCAACGGCGGCAATTATCATCAACACTGTTTTACCGATGCAACTTTCAATACCATTGAAATTGATAAACCGCTTGGCGGCGCACTCAGAATTTCGGAAGGAATACAGGTTACCTGCACCCGCTACGACTGGACTGCCGGCGCGTTGGATGTGTTGACAAATGCATCTTTTACGGCAAACGATTTGACTGACAACGGCATTTACGGTAGTTATTATGTAAATGACGGCTCTACCATCAACCTGTATCAGGATAGCGGGCAGGGAGTTGACCTGAACGGGCATCTCACTTTCAATAATGGCGGTGCCATCAACATTTATCACGACAATGGCGGAATCGGCGACAGTTTCTGGGCTGCCGGTGCAGATGCTTCCATCACCATGGACGGCGGAACATTGGATTTTAAGGAAATGGGCATTTATATCCCACCTTCAGCATACAATTTAACGCTGAACATTACAGACGGGGATATCAGAACTACAGGGAGTTTCACTTGCAACAAATCAAACTTTAACCCAAGCGGAGGCTTGTTAGAATTTTACGGCACCACAGATGCGAATTTATACCTGATATCCGGTTCATCGCTTTATTCAGTAAAAATTAATAAGGGAACTTCATCAAAAGAGCCGGGAGAAGCATTACCCAACTCCGCTATGGGTGATCATGAAACGGGAAAGCCAATTGAAGGTGAAAGCACAAAAGCGCAAACGGTGAACCTCACAAGCCCGGCAATTTTTAATGGCAGCTTTTTTTTATCATCCGGCACCTTCAACTCAAACAGCCACACCATACAAGCTAGAAGAGCATGGATTAATACTGCAAGCAGCGGATCATTTGTACCC
>LSQX01008175.1_pt1 | contig 10573 bp, 13 predicted proteins | sample 654561 | NCBI WGS metagenome assembly LSQX01 (sample SAMN04489861, study PRJNA283612) | anaerobic digester metagenome | isolation source: 4 biogas reactors fed with cattle manure at either 37C or 55C with and... | place: Denmark: Kongens Lyngby | collected 2014
ATATTATATTTAGGTAGAATTGTCAAATAAATAAATGAAAATTGTCTTTTAGTGAAAGTTTTCAAATTAAATTGTCGAAACTATAGATTTAAGAATTCGTCCCTGCCAATTTTATAATAGTTTCTTCCGCAGGAATCGATAGCTACGATAACAGGAAAATTTTCTACTTCTAATTTGTGAACTGCTTCTGCGCCTAAATCTTCATAGGCGATAATTTTGGATTTTTTTATGCAGTTGGATAAATACGCACCTGCTCCGCCTATTGCAGCAAAGTACACGCTACAGTTTTTAATTATTGAGTTTACAACGCTTTCATTTCTGTCGCCCTTGCCAATCATAGCAGCTAAGCCTAAATTGAGTAGGGTAGGGGTGTATGCATCCATACGATAGCTCGTTGTAGGACCTGCAGAACCAATAGCCCTATTTGGCATAGCAGGAGTTGGCCCTACATAGTAGATAACCGCACCATTTATGTCAAAGGGTAAATCCTTGTTTTGCTCTATTAGTTCAATCAAGCGCTTATGTGCGGCATCTCTTGCAGTATAAATAGTTCCGCTAATATAAACGGTATCACCAGCCTTTAGCTTTTGTATTTCTTCTTTGCTTAGTGGGGTTGTGATGTGATGTTCCATTTATATTTCCTCCGAAGCATGTCTTGTTGCGTGGCAACTTATGTTTACAGCGCATGGTAGCCCAGCAATATGTGTGGGCATATACTCTATGTTTACAGCCAAGGCGGTGGATACTCCACCGAAGCCTTGTGGCCCTATGCCCAATCGGTTTATCGATTCTAATAGTTCGTTTTCGAGTGCTTCGTAATAGGGGTTCGTGTTTCGTTCATAGGCATCACGCAGTAATGCTTTTTTTGATAGCAATGCCACCTTGTCGAACGTACCACCAATACCAACTCCAACAACAATAGGAGGACAGGGGTTTGCTCCTGCAAGTTCAATGGTTTCAACCACAAAGCGCTTAACGCCCTCTACACCGTCTGAGGGTATTAACATGGCTATTCTGCTCATGTTTTCGCTACCAAATCCCTTTGGGGCAACTGTAATATTTACTTTATCGCCAGGCACTATTTCGGTGTATATCATAGCGGGGGTATTGTCATTAGTGTTTACTCTGTTCAATGGGTCGGCAACGACTGATTTACGCAAAAATCCCTTTTCATAACCCTCTCGAACACCTTGGTTGATAGCATCGATTAGATTCCCTACTATATGAACGTCTTGCCCGATTTCTAAGAAAACACAAGCCACCCCTGTGTCTTGACATATCGGAATGCGCTCATATCCCGCAATATCTTGATTCTGAATCAGTACATCTAACATAAAACTAGCAACTGTACCATGTTCTTCATCAAAATGTGCGTCAATTAGCTTATTCCATATATCCTCAGGCAAGCTGTAATTGGCTTTCATACAAAGCCTGCAAATGGTTTCGGTAACATTTTTTGCTTCAATTTCTCTCATTAGCACTCATTTCCATATCAAAGGTGAATTATAGTATTCCTCTAAACAGAGTTTATTTTCGAATAAATAGGTAGCCAAATCTACACCAACATATCTGTAGTGATACGGCTCGAATTTAATTCCCGTAAGCCTTGTTTTGTCATGGTTGTATCTTAATATAAAGCCATACATATAGGAGTTATTCGCCAACCATCTGAAATTCTGTGTGTTTTTGAAATTATTGTTTGCAAAGGGTGCAGACACACAGGTTATATCGAAGGCGTAGCCTGTTTGATGCTCGCTTGAACCTGGATATGCGCTTCCAAGCGGCTCGTATAGAACTCTGCCATATCGTTTGTTCTGAGAAACACGATAATTCCATAAACCCTCTTGCTCCTTATATGACCTATAAGTATTTTTGAGAAAATAGCCTGTAACGCCAGCTTCTTTTGCAGCAGCCATCATTTCGGAAAATGCTTGAATTGCTTCGGAATTTGCAAGCGCATTTTTGTTGGATAGTGTAACTAAAGAAGAATCTATGTAATCGGTAACCTTTACCAAACCAGCAGGAACGTAATCATTGCTAAGCCTATGATTTATGTTTATTAGCGTTTCGCAAGTTACCTCCAAAACATTTACAAATGGCGCATCGCCAATAAAGAATGGAGTAGGAGTAGGCGAAGGCGCAGGAGTAGGCGAAGGCGCAGGTGTCGGCTTTGGAGTAGCAGTAGGAGCAGGAGTTATAGCTACATTCTCTAAATCATATTCTATGTCGGCTTTCAACGCACCCAAGGGAATATTACCCTTGCTGTCAGAGGGATAAAAAGCTGAACTTTTATCTGGATAGGCGGCGTATGTTCTATAAACCTCTTCGCCATTCTTGTCCACATAATAAAAACAACAATCTATGTTTTTAACTTGATAATAGCCCTGTGGAATTTGGTTTTTTTGCGGGACAGAAATATTAGGCTTACCCAACTTTTCGCTTTTTGCATCATCAACTACTTGAACGGGTATAACATTACCATTATCAGAAGTTTTAACAGAGCATATACCCTCAATCACATCAACGGTGTTCCCGTCTTTTACCGTTTTTACTGCACAAGCAGAGCGATAATTTACCTTGCCCTTTTCATCAGTAAACGCATAAACATCAATATTATTCTTGGCTTTATTATAATAGGTGTAGCCGTATTCTGTTAAATCTCTATTGTATTCACAGCTCAACGAGATAAAAGTTTTTGTGTTGGATATGTTTGTGGATTTTGAACTATTAGGCTGGGAATAATGCTGGATATCTTCAAAATTAGTGCTGTCAGCAAGCGTGTTTCTTTCGCATGAGCTAAAAGTCATGCAAGTCAAAACCACTAAACAAATAGCAAGAATTGAATATATACTTTTCATTTTATTCGCTAAACCTCCACAACTAATATAGAGTATAACATTAAAAACACAGTAATTCAAATAAAATTTAAAGTGGATTTTTGTTTCTCTTGTAATAATATAGATAACTTTATGGTTGAGTTATTACACTATGGAGAAATGATGCAAGTCTGGAAACACTTTTAGCTACCTTTTCGGATAAATCAAAGCCAAAATCTGTGTTTTGCGGTTGAATACCAATGAATATGGTTTCGAAAGACGATTCAATATTCAAATAGTTCATAACAATAGGCAAAGGTAGCATGTGGGTTGAGAACGAAAAACCGCCAATATCGCAATTATCTATAACTTTTATCTCACCTACAGGCAAATCCATATTTGCTGCATCGACCATGATTAGAATATCTGGAGAAAATGATTTTATCTCACCTGTGAAGTTTTCGGGCGCAGTTGAACCGTGAATCAAGCACACATTACTTAATTTTGATAGCCCAAAGCCCAAAAGCTCGTTAATTAAATGCATACCGGCGGCATCGTCAGACCTAAGCTCTGAACCAACACCCATTATAGCAACTCGCTTTGCCTGTCTAATTTTTACTTGTAGAATATCAAGCTCCATCTATCTCATTATTTCTTCTAAATCAGTATTGTCTTTCGTTGCGAGTAAAAAATTCTTGGTTTGCGACAACGAATCCTTAGGGCAGGAATCAACACATTGGCAGCAGAAAATACACCTACCTAAATAGTAGTGCATTATGAACTTTTTATCTTCCTTCGAGCCGATGTTTTCAACTCGCAATGACCTTGTAGGGCAATCCCTAACACAAAGACCACAACCAATACAGGTGGATGAGTCATAGATTATTCGACCACGATACTTTTCGGGAATCTTTGTTGAATCGTAGGGGTTTGTGTTTGTGGCAGGCTTCCTGACCATATTCTTCAGCATCTTCATTAAGATTCTACCGGGAAATCTAAGTTTTTTCATATTATAATGCACCTCTTACAACCAAGTTTACTATTATCTGTATCAATGCCAAGGGAGTGAGATATTTCCAACAGAAATTCACTATTTGGTCCATTCTAAGCCTTGCCATTGCCGCTTTGAATAGCGATAGCGCAAACAGCAAAACCAAAGTCTTGGCAAAGTAAAGCAGAATGTCAATAATAACAATATTAGTAAATAACGGGATATACACAGCAGAAGCAAGCGAAATAAGCAATACCAGCTCGCAGTCAACTGATAGCTTGAAAATTGCAAGCAGTTTTCCGCTATACTCAACGAAAGCACCTGAAACTATCTCTGTTTCGGCTTCGGGGGAGTCGAATGGCTTTCTTGCCAATTTACCCTGTATGGAAATCAATGCAATTATCATTGAAGGCAGGTTTACAAAAATTAAGGAGGGGTTGTGGTAGTAAAACTGCGTCATTCCGCTTATCGACCAACTTCCAGAAATTATTGAGGGAGCTAATAACGCCATGAATAGCGGAACCTCGTATGCAAACAGCTGTGTTAGTGTTCGTACCGAGCCGATAGTCGCATAAACGCTTCTTGAGTACCAACCTGCAAGGAAAGTCGTCAAAGAGGGTAGGGCAAGTAAGTAAAGAACGATAATCAAGTCGCCTTCAAAAGAAAATGAAGCCTGCATACTAATAATCGGTATGTAAACAAAAGCGGTAGCTACAGCAGCTAACGAGATTATGGGCAGGGTTGTAAACATTCCCTTGTTCGCTTGATTGGGCAAGATAGTTTCTTTTCCAATTAGCTTTAATACATCTGCAAGCGGCTGATACCATGGCGGTCCAAAGCGATTTTGTAATCTCGCATATACTTTTCTGTCTATGAACTGCAAAAGCATACCATAAGTAGCGAGAAACAAAAACCCCGGCAAAACCAATATTTTAAATAGTGATGTTAATACTTCAAGCATTCTTTTTCCTCTGAATTTGTGTGTAATTTTTCGCTTGTGGAATTTGGATGTCGCTTGCGTTAAAGCCACGCTCACGATGCCAATTTATGCTGTATTCCCTCAAGCCTTTCCAATCAAATAGCTTCGACTCTCCATTACCCGAATTTGCAATAATCGCCCTGTCTGTGCAGGAGTAGCAAGGGTCAATCGCCGCAATCGTAATTGGAACATCTGCCAAAAAGCTTCCCTCTAACATGTGCTGCATACCATGCCAATTTGCTTCGGAGGGTGCGCGTACCCTTATCCTGTATGGAATGTCAGAACCATCAGAGTTTATATAGTGGATATCCTCGCCCCTCGGCGCTTCTGTACGTGAAATTATTTCACCAGCAGGTACTTTTCTTGGTACTTTTTTAACGATTTCGCCTTCGGGCAAGTTTTCTAAGCAATATTTAACTATGTTGATACTCTCAAGCATCTCTTTTATTCGTACTACCGTTCTACCGAAAACATCGCCATGGTCGTCAACAACAACATTTACAGGAACTTCGTCATAAGCCGCATAAGGCTCAATGACTCGAATGTCATTGGCAATTCCGGCCGCACGAGCAACAGGACCTACTGCGCCATATTTGATTGCATCTTCGTGGTTTAGCCTACCAACATTTGCTAATCGTACAATAAGTGTAGGTTCGTTAGAAGCAAGCTCTAAGTAGTAATTTATTTGGTTCTGCAAAAGCCTTAGCATTTTCTTTATATCGGTTGCTTCGATGCTGTCTATATCTCTGCGAACACCACCAAGCGTGTTTATGCCGTAATTTACTCGGTTTCCGCATAGTTCAGCCAACATATCCAATACCATTTCCCTATCTCTCCAAGAATACATGAAAAGAGTGTCAAAGCCTATTTCATGAGCAGCAACACCAAGCCAAAGCAAATGGGAATGTAGCCTTTCAAGCTCGGCTATTATTACGCGTATGTATTTTGCTCGCATAGGAATCTCAACCGAGCACATCTCCTCTATTGCTTGACAATATGCCACACTATGCGTATGTGAGCAGATTCCACAAATACGCTCTATCATATAAAGGTTTTGAATATATGTTCTGCTCTCTAAAGCCTTTTCTAAGCCTCTATGAATGTAGCCAACACCAACAACTGCACTAACAACCTTTTCGCCCTCAAGCGTTAGCGTAAAGCAACCCGGCTCTTTTAATGCTGGATGCTGTGGACCTAATGGTATTACAATTCTGTTGTTTTCGCCCATTATTCTTCAACCTCCTTTTTCACCTGATTATCCGCTTCATCTGACGGCGGGTTGTATGTCATAGTTTTGTGGTCAAAGTATTTAGGATTCCACTCTTTTCGCATGGGATAATTGCCCTTTGGCCATCCATCGGGTAGGGGGTAGGAGGGCGCATCAGGCAAATCCTTTACCTTTGCTCCAAAAAGGTCAACAAGCTCTAACTCGTGCATTAACAAAGACGGGTAATACTTGGTCATTGAATCAATACATGGATTATCCTTGCTAACTTTTTCTTTTAGTGCAAATATTATATGCTCATTATTCGCTAGCAAGTAGATAAAACCCAAATCAGTTCCGTAATCTATCCCAACGATATGGTGCGCGGTTTTGAAATTCAGCTCCTCAAATAGAAACTTAATTATCTGCTCAAACTCGTGTTTAGAAAAAGGGTCGCTAATTATTCGCATACGCTTTTGAATATGAATATTTCCGCGCGCAAATTCGAATTTGTCAAAAATAGTATTTACAATTGAATTTTCACTCTGCATTGTTAATCCTCCTTACTTTCTTTATCTACATCATTCTCATTAGGTATAACGACTTCTTTCTTTACCTTTTCATCACCTAACGAGTTCAACAGCTTATCTATCGCATCGATAACCGCTTCTGGTCGAACGGCGCAGCCAGGCAAATAAACATCAACAGGAATTGTGGTGTCAATTCCGCCCATTACGCAGTAGCAACCATCGAATATTCCACCCGAGCAAGCACATGTTCCAACCGCTATTACGAATTTCGGTGATGCCATCTGCTCGTAAATCTGAACAAGCCTATCACGCGTTTGCAGAGTTACTGCGCCGGTGCAAACTAATATGTCTGCGTGGCGAGGGCTTCCATGCTGCAAAATTCCGATATGTTCGATATCGTATTTTGGTGTAAGGGAATCGATAAATTCAATGTCACAACCATTACATGCGCCTGCATTAAAGTGAATTATCCACGGGGATTTTTTCATTCCCCAATTTATAGCTTTATTTAACCAACCCATATTTTCACCTAACTTTCATCTTTTTTGAACAAAACAAGCATTGCCAAAGCACCCGAAACTATATACGCAATAGGCAGAATCGGCGAATCCTTCGGCGCAGTAACCACAACCAAAACAAGCACGTGCAAAATAGTGAAGAAAAATGCGTATGGGAAGAACTGGCTGTAGTCAGGATTTACATAGTGCTGCACATTTCTTTCTCCACAAGCATACGAATCCGCTTCGTGGTCATCTTCAAACTTCTTATCAAGGTTCGTTGAATACTTTGTTAGTCTTCTCGAAAATAGCAAGAACAACAACACGAATATTGCAAAAACTACAGGTGGTGCAAACAAAAATATCTCCATTGTCATCACCCTTTCAGCTTCCTAATATTTCGCAAGTCCATGCTTTTGTACTTTTTGTAAAGGTTTAAGCTGATTCCTGAAAGCACTACAGCAATTACGACCTCTACAACGATAATCGTTATAATAAAACTTTGTGCTAAACCCATTTCGCCATTTATATGCCCAGCATAAGCGATAAACAGCGTTACAGCCTTCATTGCAATTTCAATTCCAATAATAATTTTGATTATATGGTAAGTGCGCATAAGGCAAAAACAACCTGCAAGAATAAGCAGAAAGCCAGTTGTTAGCACAGCTATTTCAAATGCACTCATTATTACGCCTCCTTAAACAATGTTACTACAGCAAATGCGCCAGTAAGTAATATGATAATCTGCCCCCATACATCTGCTTGCCTGCTGTTCCAAAGAACCTCGCTTAAACTATCGGAAACAGGTTCCGAAATTTTATCATAAGGTAAGTCAATCTTAGCAGTAAGCACGATAAAAACGAGTAGAAAACCGCTTAAAATCAATATGTAGGGTAGGATTGCCATGCGCTTCTTGTCCATGTATTTCTTTTGCAGCTGACCTTTATCCTCGTTTGTTAGGCTTATTGCGCTAACAGAAATAACGGTTACAAGCCCCGAGCAAACAGAAATCTCAAATACAGCAGCCCATTCTGCGGAAAGTAAGTACAGCACGACTCCAAGCATTATACTAACCAAAGCAAGTGCAATAGCCGACTTCAACATGCTTTTATTCATAACAGCAATTACTGCAAATATGAGCATAAAACCTAAACAAATGCTTATTGTAATTTCCATTTTTTATCCCCCTTATAGTATTCCACTTGCTTCTAAATATAGCAATATGAACGGAAAGCCCAAGCCCACAGCAACGGTTATTATCGTGAGAAAGACCTCCGCAAACTTTATCGACCCGCCAACCTCGTGTACATTTTTCATGCTTTCGGGCGTTTGACCGAAGAATACATTCATCTGCAAACGTAAGAAGTATGCGGCTGTAAAAATGCTAAGAACCAAGGCCGTTATGCCAAAACCTATAAAGCCTGCATTCCACAACGCAATTATTATCAACAGCTTGCTCCAAAAGCCTGATAGGGGAGGGATACCTGCCGTAGATAAAAACGCAATCAAAGATGTGGTAGCGGTTATCGGCATTTGCTTTTGCAATCCGCCCATCTTATCAATTTCAAGCGTGTGCGTTTCCTCGTGTATTGCCGCCGCATTTGTGAACAGTGTGCTTTTGAATACTGCGTGGTTGAAAATATGGAATACAGTACCTATAAGCCCAAGTACGCCGCCTGCGCTAATTCCAAGCAGCATATATCCCATTTGGCTTACACTCGAATAAGCCAAAATTCTCTTGAAGTGGTTTTGATGCAATGCAAACAGGGCGCCAATGGCGATGGTTATAATGCCGATTATCGCAAGTGATAGTCTTATTACATATAGGTTTCCGAATATTTCTGTTACCGTAATCAAGCAATACACACCTGCGGCTTTTATAACTATTCCGCTTAGTAGGACGGAAACAGAGGTGTCGGCACTTTGGTGAGCATCGGGCAACCAACTGTGGAAAGGTACAGCGCCTGTCTTTATAAGCAAACCTGAAATAATCAGAATGTACGACAAATAAGTCAAAGCGTTTTGAGGTGCATTGCCTTGCGTTTTTGCAACTTCAATCAGGTATGAGAACTCTACATTGCCCGTTCTCATAAAAATAAACGCAATACCTGTAAGAATTAAAATGCTTGCTAATGCCGACATTACAAGGTAAATAAATGCGCTTTCAAGTCCCTCTTGAGTTTTTGTAGTTGAAATCAGAACAAAGCTTGAAATGCCTATGATTTCTATAAACAGGTACATAGTGAACAAATCGTTAATTAGCACTATGCCGTTCATTCCAAGTATCAATGTTGATAGTAGCCTAAGGTATGATAGCTTTTTATCTTCAGGCATGGTTTTGTTAGCAATCAACAAGGAAACCAAAGCAACTAAGCCAATGCAAAACAAAATCACAAGCGAAACAGACTTTAGTGTAAAAATATCGGTCAGGGATTCGGTAATAGGCAATCCGAACAAAAACTCGCTAATTTTAAGATTGTTAAACAGAACAAGCCCATGGAGTGCAAAACCCATTTGAGTCAATGTAAACAGTCCCATCAAGTAAAAGCCAAGATTCTGCCTTGACCGCTTTAACAGGATGCAAATAAAAAGCGCCATCAAAGGTATTATCAAAAATGAGATTGAAATATACGATAAAGCATTCATTTTAGCACCTCCTTAAACCAATACTGCAATAAAAATAAGCACAATAGCCACAACGCCAGCAAGCGCTGCGAACAAATATCTTCCTAAAGAGCCGTTATGCACCTTGCGCATCATTCTACCCGGGGATAAAACTACATTTACGGCTACTGTATCATAAATATAGCTTACTCCTCGCTCAATTCCAACGCAGGCTCTTGCAAATACATCGAAAACATAGTTCATTTGATTATAAAAATCAAAATATCCCTTTTCCGCAATAGCGTAAATCGTTTTTAGTACAGGAGCATAGTGAATATGGTCGGCAGCTTGTAAAGCGCCACCCGATTTCTTCGAACCGTAGAAGTGGTTTACAACAGCTAATCCCAAAACCACAAGCGATATTGCAACGAGCAGGAACGAATGTGGCCAGCCCGAGAAGGATTGCTCTATTCCCAAACCCTTGTTAATTAGTCCGTCGAGTGGAATACTGTTGAATAAACCTAAAAATACGCAAATTAGTGATAGTGCAATTATCGGTATCAAAATTCCGGCGGGGGATTCCGTAACATTTTTCTTGTCTATGGGGAGCTTTAGCTTTCCACCGAATGCCGCTCTTCCCATTTTCAAGAACGATATTGCAGTCATAAATGCACCTAATAAAGCGCCTATGTAGAATACTATATTGCTTTCAAGTGCTGCATCAAAAAGAAGTTCTTTCGAGAAGAAACCGCAAAATGGTGGAACACCTGAAATAGACAGCGCACAAAGCGTGAAACATATAGCAGTGATAGGCATAAATTTACCTAAACCACCGAACTTTCTTAAATCGGTTGAGCCTGTTTGCAATTCAACCGAGCCAGCGCACATATACAAGCAGCTTTTAAAAACTGCATTGTTAAGCATATGGAATACCGCACCTACTATTCCAATA
>LSQX01331996.1_pt1 | contig 10572 bp, 7 predicted proteins | sample 654561 | NCBI WGS metagenome assembly LSQX01 (sample SAMN04489861, study PRJNA283612) | anaerobic digester metagenome | isolation source: 4 biogas reactors fed with cattle manure at either 37C or 55C with and... | place: Denmark: Kongens Lyngby | collected 2014
TTGGCAATTACCCGGTATAAAGAATCACCCAAATCTGAATTCCGCTCACCGGAATCTGCAAGTGCCATACTGATACAAATCCAAGACTCTAAATGCTAGCTTACGAAATCCATATAGGAATATTACATATATCATTAAGAGTATTCTTATCAAGATTTGAAGTTAAATATAAGTACAAGCTATGGGACAAAACAGTGCCCGATTTGCCGGGTTTGGTGATCAAAACAATGAAATCTGTTGAATCAATGACCGTCAAACCCCGGAGGGGTGACACATATAGAAAATGTAACTACGGCTGTGAGGCATAAATGAAACAGAATATCGAGGATATCTGTATTGTACTGAAACACGTGGCGCTTAGGGACGCACAGCACGTTCGTTTTGCTCTTGTGGTCAGAATTTGCCTGACACCGGGCCGGGAATCATATCGTAGCTGCGACATCCTGTCGCACAAAACACATGAACGTCAGGATGATGTTCCTACGCATAGTAGTCTACCGGGCAGTGGAGGTTAGATATCTGCTTGCCCTGTAGATCAAGCTGTGCCGATCTTGATATAAAGCCATTATCAAGCCGTGCTCATGGGATGATCACCCGATGATATCGGGTTTGGCAAGGCTTTAAAGATAGGGGGAAAGCTTAGGCCTGCAGCTTATCCGCCAGGCTTTGCATCATCATTTCTCGCTTTTGTTTGGAAACGCTGTGCAGCGGCATCTCTTTGGACAAATGCATTTCTCTCAGTAGTGCCAGGATTCTGTCTGCGGGGTATCTCTGTAGCAGAGTGTGCCAGAGATCAGGATGCTCTTCCTTGTTCCAGTAGAGGTTTAGCAGATGTGCGTAATCCTGCAGCAGACAGAGTTCTTCGTAGCTCAGCGTGTCTGAGCGCAGAATCTGGTAGGGAGGAAGATCCATCCACAAGTATTCTCTTTGTATGGCGATAGAATGCATTGGCGTATCCGGGAGTATCTTCAGCATGCCCAATTGCAATGCTGCCGGTTCGCAAAGGCAAAGCTCGTTCAGAGACCGGATCACGGAATCGAGGTCTTCACCCGGCAATCCGGCAATGAGATCGGCATGAACCCTGATTTTGGTACGCTCTTTCAGCTCACACAGTGTCCGTCGGGATTTTTGCCAGTCCGAATGTCGCCCGCAGCGTTCCAGCACTTCCGGATTTGTACTTTGGATGCCCACTTCAAAGCGGATACGATTTGCGGGAGCACGGCAAAGAATGGCAAAATCGGTTTCATCCAGCAGATCGGGATAGATCTCGAAGTGATAGTCAAAAGTGCTGTCGCTTTCGATGGCAAAATCCCAGATGGCGTGGGCTAGTTCTTTTTGAATGTTGAAACTGCGGTCGATGAATTTCAAGGTGCGGGGTTTCAGCTTTGCCAATTGCGTCAATTCATCCTTCAATCGCTGTGTCTCTCCGGCTTTTGAAAGCTCAAATCTGGGCTGATGGCGCTTATCATTGGCAGAAAGGCAATAAATACAGGCATAGGGACATCCCCGATAGCACTCATAATAGATGAGATGATCTTCCAGATCCGCCAGATCTTCATAAGTATAAGGGAAGGGTATGTCTTTCAATGGAATGGGAGCAGGGTTTTGTCTGCAATCCCGGGGCACAAAATCGCATTCTGCCAGGGCCCGGAATTCGCTTTCTCCGGCGCCGATGATGACGTGACAGCCCGGGGAATTTATGAAGGCAGCAGCTTCAGGACCTCCGATCACAAACAGACAATGTGGCAGGATCTTGGTCAGTTCCTTTTGTAGACCATACAACAACACTCTGTTCCAGATATAGGCGGAGAGGCAGATCACATCGGGCTTTTGCGTATATATCTCCTCCATGATCTGATGCAGGGGTTCTTTCATGGTAAAGGGCAATATTCCGGTCTCAAAATCCATATCGCGGATCATCTGCCGCATATAATATAAGGCGAGATTGGATTGGCTCCAACTACTGTTAAGGGCTACAAAGAGAATCTTTTTCATGAAGCATCAATACTGACGAGGCCCTTTGAGGTCAAGCATTTTCAGATCCGGTAGATGTGGGCACGAGGAATTCTGCAGCACATGGAATACTTGCTTTGCTTGACAATATAGGTTATTATGTAAATTTGAGTTTTATTGCATCTAAGACATTTTTGCATAGCGTTTCAAATCGGATAAAGAAGGGAAATTATGAGTCTAAGCCCAAGGCGAATGGCACAACCGGATTTTCGAAGAAGCTCGGGGTTTTCCTCCCTGAGGCCATCTCTTCACAGAGTTTTGGCATATATTTTGTTTATGATGGTGATTTCGCACATGGGCGGTCGCGTTGTGAAAGTGGGCATATACATGAATCCGCCAAAGGTTTATTGGGAGGAAGGGGGGGAACCTTCCGGCATATTTGTAGATATTCTGGATCATATAGCTGCAGCTGAAGGCTGGCAGGTGGAATATCACAAAGATACCTGGGAAAACTGCCTCAGCTTGCTGCAGGACGGCAGTGTGGATTTGATGCCGGATGTGGCGTACAATTCCGAGCGCGACAAGGTGATGGATTTCCATCAAAATCCCGTGTTGTATTCTTGGACGCAGATTTATGTGAAACGGGGTATAGCTTTGAACTCTTTGCTGGATCTGGAGGGCTTGCGCCTGGCAGTATTGAGGAATTCTGTGCAAGCAAAATTGCTTCAGGGACTCTTTAGTACGCCGGCTGATAGCAGCAGAATGGTATTTGCCTCCAGTTTCGATGAAGTGCTGGCCTTGGTGCGTGATGGAGAGGCGGACGCTGCCGCCACCAATTTCTATTTTGGCAGAATGAATGCCCGCAAGTATGGTCTGGAAGAAACCGATATCCTGCTGGAACCTTCGACCTTGTTTTTCGCTGCAAAACAGGGCTACTTCGGGGATATCCTCAATTCCATCGACAATCACTTGAATCAGCTGAAAAGCATTCCGGATTCATACTACTATCAGGTGCTGAATAAATACGTCTTTTCCAGCAATAAATACAGCCTCCCCCGATGGTCGATTCTTCTCGCTTTAAGCTTGATATTCGCACTATTGATCTCCATTTTGATCGGGAATATCTTCCGAAAACAAGTGCGAAAGCGAACCGCGGAATTGCATAAGGCAAATCTGGAGATGGAAAAACGCATTGAGCAGAGAACTGAAGAGCTGGCTATGGCGATGCACAAAGCCCAGGTGGCAGATATGTTAAAATCTGCCTTTCTGGCCACGATGTCTCACGAACTCCGAACCCCGCTGAATAGCGTGATCGGCTTCACCGGCATCCTATTGAAAGAGATGCCCGGCAAGATAAACGAAGAGCAAAGCAAAATGCTGAGCATCATACAGGGCAGCGCGCGGCATCTGCTCTCGCTGATCAACGATGTTCTGGACATCTCGAAGATCGAAGCGGGACAGTTGGATTTGCACTATTCCAATGTAAACTTGTACTCCCTATTGGAAAACGCAATCCAACTGGTGGGAGTGCAAGCTGCCGCCAAAGGCTTGAATCTGGTATTTAAACCGGGCAGTGAACCCGGCGATATCACGGTTGATGAACGCCGTTTCGAGCAGGTGATCCTGAATCTGCTGAGTAATGCCATCAAGTTTTGTGACGAGGGTGAGGTTTCTTTGTCTTATACAGTGAAAGATAAGCAGCTATATCTGATGGTGAAAGACACCGGCATCGGGATCCCTCCTGAGAAACAAAGCAAACTGTTCCAACCCTTTGTGCAGGTGGACATGGGCATCAATCGCAAGTACGAAGGTACCGGTTTGGGCTTGTTTATCAGCCGGAGAATCATGAACCTGATGGGTGGCGACATCACCCTGGAAAGCGAAGTGAATAAAGGCAGTCTCTTCACCGTAATCCTGCCCTTGAAAAACGGAGGGATCCAATGCAAACAACAGTCCTCATCATAGAAGACAACAGGGACAACTACTATCTGATGCAGTACCTTCTGGAAAACAAAGGCTACAAGGTTTTGGGGGCGGACAGTGGCTGGCTGGGCTTGGAGATGGCGATATACAACACCCCAAGTATCATATCACTGGACATCCAATTACCGGAGATGGATGGATATACGGTGTTGCGCAGATTGAGGTCCAATCCATTTCTTTCCGGGATACCTATCGTGGTGGTTAGCTCTTATGCTATGACAGGAAACAAAGAACAAGCCTTGTCAGCGGGAGCCACGGGTTACATTGAGAAACCGATCGATCCGCTGAGATTTGCCGATCAGATCGAAAGCTACCTGAAAGCCTGATACGCAAAGGAGCAGGGATGAGAATACTAAACGTTGACGATCAAAGCGAGAACCTTTACTTTTTACAGAGTTTGCTGAGTGGCAGGGGATACCAGTTTCTTGATGCCAAAAACGGTAGAGAAGCACTGGATATATTAAAAACGGAAGAGGTGGATCTTGTCATCAGTGATATCCTGATGCCCGTGATGGATGGATTTGCCTTGTGCCGGGAAATACGGAAAAATCCCAAACTCAAACACATCCCCTTCATTGTATATACGGCAACCTACACCGGAGATAAAGACGCGGTGCTGGCTCGGAAAATAGGAGCGGACGACTTCATTGTAAAGCCCTGCGAACCCGATGAACTACTGGAAAGAATTGATAATGCCCTGGCTCGAAAAGATGATCCCCATCGCTTTGAACAAGCGGAAACAGTGGATGATGAAACCGTGTTGAAACTATATAACGAACGCCTGGTACGCAAGTTGGAAGAGAAAATGCTGGAGATGGAAACTGAAGTGGCAGAGCGCAATAAAGCCATGGAAGCCCTCAGAAGAAGTGAGGGCATTCTGAAGACGGTTCAAGCTCTCGAAAAAATGGGGGGTTGGGTATACTATCCGGAAACTAAGGAGATCTATTGGACCGAAGAAATGTACAAATTGCATGATGTTGAGATAAACAGCGTGTCCGGGGAAGAGGCGATCCGGCTAAGTATGTCCGGATATGAAGAGGAGAATCAACCCAAACTGCAGAAGTATTGGGATGAGATCCTGAAAAACGGCACGACTTATGATATGGAATCTTGGTTTACCACTTCCCAAGGCCGCAAAATATTTGTGCACACCGGGGCAGTTGCGCAAAGGGAAGGGGGCAAGATCTGCCGGATTATTGGTACCTTCCACGATATCACCGAGAAGAAAGAAGCTGAAATAAGGCAAAATGAACTGACTCAGCAGCTAAGGCAGGCTCAAAAACTTGATTCCATCGGGCAATTGGCGGGGGGTATAGCTCACGATTTCAACAATATCCTCACCGTGATCCTGGGCTATACCGAGGAAGTTTTGAACAGTTTGCACGGTAAAGATCCTATCCGCACGGAAATAGAAGAGATCAATAAAGCCGGGCTGAGAGCTGCCGGCCTCACCCGCCAGCTTCTCACTTTCAGCCGCAAACAAGTGATCAAACCGCAATTGCTGGACCTGAATGAAACTATAGAAAATCTCTCCAAAATGCTGATGCGACTGATCGGCGAAGATATCGAATTTGTGAAGGATTTGGCAGATGATCTGCCGAAGATCATGGCAGACGTAGGGCAGATCGAGCAAGTGATCATGAATCTGGTGATCAATGCCAGAGAAGCCATGCAAATGGGCGGAACCCTCAGCATCTCTACGTTTGCCTTTAGCCCGGATCCAGCCTTCAGCGCCAGACATCCCATGATCAAGGGCGATGGCTTCGTGGTGCTGAAAGTGAAAGATACCGGCTGCGGTATGGATCTGGAAACCAAAGAACACATCTTCGAACCTTTCTTTACCACCAAGGCAAAAGGGCACGGCACCGGCTTGGGCTTGCCCACAGTATATGGAATCATCCGTCAGGCAGGCGGCAGCATAAACGTGGATAGCAGTCCCGGCAAGGGATCCATGTTTGTGATCATGCTGCCCACAGCCAACGGCAAGAATGAAGTGGAGAGTGAAGCTAAAGCGCCGATGAAGGAAAGTCGGCACGATGAATTGGTACTGATCGTGGAAGACGATGCATCCATAGCTGATCTGAGCGCTAAAATGATCAGTAGAATGGGATTCAATGTGGTGCAAGCAGATAGTGCGGATAAAGCCATGGTCCTGATTGAGGATGAAGGTCTGCGCCCGCATCTGATCATCAGCGATGTGGTGATGCCCGGCTTGAGTGGAGTGGAATTGGCTGCCATAATGCAATTTAAGCACCCCGAGATTAAGCTGCTGTTGATGTCCGGCTACACCGAAAACATTATCTCTCAGCACGGAGAATTGGACCCCGGTATTCCATTTTTGCGCAAGCCCTTTACCCGTCAGGAACTGCTCGAAAAGATAGGTGAAGCCTTAAAACACGAAGGCCCCGCTCGAGCTGGATCTGGGGCATGATATAGCTTGATCGGCAATATTAGATAAATTTACTGGGAATTACTCAGTTTCAGCTTATTCTATCTGCATGGCGCCATGGATATCAGGCGCGAATTTTACACAAGGAGTAGCTTTATGAACGCAAGAGAAATTCGTAATGGGATCATGCTGCTGGGCGTACAGGATTGGTCGCGCCGCCTGTTTGATTCCCTTATTCCTCTACCTGACGGGACCAGTTACAATTCCTACTATATCCCGGGCACTATGAAGAATGCTCTCATCGATACGGTGGAACCCGAGCACCTAGATGAATATTTATCCCAATTAACTGCAATCAAGAAGATAGATTATGTGATATCTCTTCATGCCGAGCAAGACCACTCCGGTTCTCTGCCGGTCATCCTATCCAAATATCCGGAAGCCACACTGATCTGTTCGCCCAAGGCTAAGGCTTTGTTGATGGATCATCTCGGCGTCCCCGAAGATCGCATTCAGATAGTACAGGACAATGAAGAGATCTCTTTGGGAGATCGCACTTTACGCTTTATCCACACGCCTTGGGTGCATTGGCCGGAAACTATGTCTGCCTATCTCCGGGAAGATAAGATACTCTTTAGCTGCGACTTTATGGGTTCACACGTGGCGGGCAGCAAGATGTATGCCGACAGGGATCCCTCTGTACTGGAAGCAGCCAAGCGCTATTATGCCGAGATCATGATGCCATTCCGGCAAATGATCAAGACTAATATGCAAAAAGTGCGGCAATTGGATTTTGATCTGATCGCTCCCAGTCACGGCCCCATGTGGAATTACCCGGAGATAATTCTGGATGCGTATGAGGATTGGATATCAGACAAGATGGACAATAAAGTGGTGATACCATACATCTCCATGCATGGCAGCACCGCGAAAATGGTGGATTTCCTCACGGCAGAGCTGGCTGACCGCAAGGTGGAGGTAGCGCTGTTTGACCTTGCAGTTACGGATATCGGCAAGCTGGCAATGGAATTGGTGGACGCTTCCACGATTGTGATCGGAACTCCCACTGTACATGTGGGCCCTCACCCCAACGTGGCCTATGCTGCCACCCTGGCAAACGCGATCAAGCCCAAGCTGAAGTATGCGGCGGTAATAGGTTCTTACGGCTGGGCCACAAAAGCTGTGGAGCAGCTAACCGGAATGATTCCCGCACTGAAGGTCGAGGTCTTGGGAGCGGTTCTCTGTAAAGGGGATCCCGATGCCGAAAGCTATCAAAAGCTGCGGGAACTGGCAGATCTGATCTTATCCAGGCACTTAAGCTCCGGCTCGGCAGCGAATTAAACAGAGCGGGAAGCAAGAAGCTCATCCGCTCAGTCCTACTCCTGCCCGGCAGCTGAGATACATATTCAAAGGCATGGACACAGGCCATCCGGGATGTGTGCGCCGTCTTTTACCAAAGAATTTGGCCAAAGATGCGCCATTTTATGCCGGATACGGCAAAACTAAAAATAGGCTTGACAGTTTGCCGTGCTTTGATTCATTAATTCTCAGGAGAAAAAATGATTGAAGTTCTCGTTGAAAAATGCGTCGGCTGTGCTGCGTGCTTGAAAGCATGTGCCTATGATGCCATCAAGATAATCTCAAAAGTTGCCGAAATTGATATCGACAAGTGTGTGCTTTGCGGTGCCTGTGTACAGGCTTGCCCCTTTGATGCTATTCTGATTCGCAAAAAGAGCAAGGAGCATGTGGACAAGAGCCAATACTCCGGGATCTGGGTGTTTGCAGAACAACACGATGGCGTGATCGCCGGAGTGTCTCACGAACTTCTGGGCAAGGGCAGAGAACTTGCCGATCAATTGTCCTGCGAGCTTTGCGCGATTCTGCTGGGTCATCAGCTCAACGGTCTGGCAGAGGAATTGATCGCCTACGGAGCGGATCAGGTTATTTGCATAGACGATCCGGCCCTGGAGCATTTCAGGGACGAAAAATACAGTGAAGCGATGATCTACCTGGCACAGAAGTATCGTCCTGAGATCATTCTTGCAGGCGCTACGGTGACAGGCAGGAGCTTCATTCCCAGAGTCGCGATCAAATTGAACACCGGCCTCACTGCAGATTGCACGGGCCTGGCCATCGACGAAGAAAGCGGCAATCTTTTGCAGACACGCCCTGCCTTCGGAGGCAACATCATGGCTACCATAGTAACCGCGAACAATCGTCCTCAAATGGCAACAGTCCGGCATAAAGTCATGAATCCTCTGCAGCGGGACGATGCCAAGAGTGGGGTGGTGATCCGCGAGGATTATAGCTTTGATCTGGAAGAAGACAAATCTAGATATATATCATTTGAAAAAGAGAAGACAAATCTGATCAATATCACCGATGCTAACGTGATCGTGGCTGGGGGTAGAGGCATCAAGGATGCCAAAAATTTTGCCATGATAGAAGAGCTTGCTTTGGCTCTGGACGGAGCGGTTGGAGCATCGCGCGCGGCGGTTGATTCTGAGTGGATTGCCTATTCTCATCAAGTGGGGCAAACGGGTAAGACTGTAAAGCCCGGAATCTACATAGCTATCGGAATCTCAGGCGCTATCCAGCACTTGGCAGGAATGAGCTCCGCGGATTATATTGTGGCGATCAACAAAGATCCCGATGCCCCGATCTTTAAGGTTGCGGACCTGGGAATTGTGGGAGATCTGTTTGAAGTAGTGCCAAAACTGATTAAGAGGATAAAAGAAGTACGAGCATGAAAATCATACCCGGCCTCAGCGTTATCACCAGTAAAGATGTGCGCGAAGGCGTGGTGCTGAATCTGGGAACTGAAGACACCAATGAAGCAGTGTTGGAAATCCCGAAAAGCATAGCCTATATTCCACTTATCAATTCCCACGATCACCTGGTGGGAAATTGGGTACCAAAAGCAGGGGACAATCGCCCCTATCCCAATTCTCATATCTGGGTAGAAGACATGAAAAATTCCTTCAGCTTCCACGAACGCAGCAAATTCTGGGTGAACGACGGCTCCTTTCAACACCTGGATTCTGCCGCCCTTTCAATCGCGAGATTGGGAGCCTACAAAAATCTCTTTTCCGGCTGTGGAGTAGTGCACGACCACGGCCCCCTGCAGGATGGCCTCTATTACGATGCAATGCCGATTGTCGTGCCCCGGGTCTATCGCCAATGCCATTCTCTTACTTTGGGAAATTGGTGGGGAGGAGAATCCGCTTCCAAAGAAATGGAGCTAAGCAAAGGTAAAATGCCATATATTATCCACTTGGGCGAAGGAACGGATAAGATCACCAAAGCGGAATTTGCGGAATTGGAGAAGCAGAACTTGCTGCAGAAAAACACCATGATGATCCACGGTATCGCGTTTACAGAAGATGAGATCGCCCGCATTGCCAAAGTGGGAGCCACTGTGTGCTGGTGCCCCACATCAAACTTCTATCTGATCGGAAAAACCTTCAACATCGAAGCAGCCCTGAAGCACAACGTGAATGTGGTGATTGGCACTGATTCTACCATGAGCGGAGCGGTAAATCTGATCGCGGAATTGGAGATCATCAAGGAATATTTCCCGCATCTGGAGCTTAGCAAGCTGTACAAAATGATTACCGAAAACGCCGCAAAAGCCCTGTATCTGGATCCATCTTATGGCAAGCTGGATCCTGCCGATACTCGCAATCTGCTGCTTACCGATCAATTGGAAAAAGACCCCTTCCAAAACCTGATGGGATTGGATATGGCAGACATCAAGCTGCTGATAGTAGACGGGATACCCCGTTATGGAGATAGTGAGTATCTGGATGAATTGCCCTGCGCGCAAGGGGATTACACCATCTTTAGAACCGCTGGCAGAGAGAAATTTGTGCTTGGAGATCCCCTGGAGATCAATGACCAGATAGACGAAGCCTTGGGCTATCATAAAGACTTTCCCTTCTTACCTTTCTAGTGCGATGAAACACTTGGACATCTGCGAGATTTTCTACAGTCTTCAGGGAGAATCCAGCTATATGGGCATGCCTTGTGTATTTGTGCGCCTGGCAGGATGCAATCTGCGTTGCAGCTATTGTGATACCACATACTCACACTCCAGGGGCAGGATGATGAGTTTTGAGGAGATAATCTCAGAAGTGTCCCAATATCCGGCAAAATTGGTAGAACTGACCGGAGGTGAACCATTGTGGCAGGAAGAGAGTCCGGCTCTGATGCAAGCCTTGCTGGAACGTGGCTATACCGTGTTATTG
>LSQX01072750.1_pt1 | contig 10571 bp, 10 predicted proteins | sample 654561 | NCBI WGS metagenome assembly LSQX01 (sample SAMN04489861, study PRJNA283612) | anaerobic digester metagenome | isolation source: 4 biogas reactors fed with cattle manure at either 37C or 55C with and... | place: Denmark: Kongens Lyngby | collected 2014
TGAAATGGTAAAGCAAAAAAGCGAGCGTAAAATGTAACTCTCTGACTATCAGCGAAATCATGAAAGAACACCTGAAAATTTTGCTGACCTTGTTTAAAGATCTTCTTCATTATCAGCATTTTCCATTTTACGCTCGCTTTGCGGATTGCTGGCGTAACTGCTCTTAAAGCCGTTTATTGTATCATGGTAAAGCATTTTTGGCTGTTTTTGCTTGAACCTGTCGCAGCTGCTCCCTTTCAACCCATCCTTTCCGCTACATGTTTAAGCATTTTCGGCCTTTTCTGCTCATGCCCCGCCGAAAAACCGTGGGGCTGCGACGTTTTCGGCCTTTTTTGCTTTATCATGAAGTCAAAAAATAGTCAACTAAACTTAGCGATATGGCCTTTTGAGTGTTTTCGCCCCTGCTGTCGGTCTCTTGTCGTTAAATAATCGAAATAGGATAAATTTTATCCAAATATGCCTTGCCAATTCAAATATTTTTTATATTTGCATTCAAAAGTATACGCTTTTACTAATTTATGGTACTGAGTAAACAACTTGGAGTATTTCTCAATTTCGTACACAACCGTTTTAAGTTGTGGGTAAACGAAAGTCTCCAAAAAAGCGGGTACAATATTACAGCAGAGCAATTTCTTTTGCTGGATACGCTATGGATGGAGGGTCCCCTCAGCCAGCAGAAAATTGCAGATATAATGCTGAAGGACAAAAACTCAGTAGTTAAACTTGTTAACAGTTTAGAGGCGCGCGGCCTGGTGACCAGAGAGGTAAACCAAAACGACCGCCGCGAAAACATTGTCACTGTCACAAAAAGGGGAATTGAAATTCAAGAGCCCGTTACGCAGGCCGCGCTCAACGCTGTAGAACAAATCACATCCGGTCTTTCAGACGAAGAAATCTCCACCTTTATTAAGGCTCTCGACACTATGGCCGGTAATATGGACAAGGACATAAATCTCCTTTTCCTTGCAGAAATTTATCCCACCAAGCGATAAAAAATAAGCCGGCTGAAAAAGCCGGCCTATCTATTTCTTGCAACTCAACTTGTTCACTGCGAAGCAACCGCTAGAACGGAATTGCTGCGAAGAGGCTTGTTGTGGCAAAGCCTGTCTGCTGCGAAGCAACCACTAGAACGGAATTGCTGCGAAGAGGCTTGTCTGTGGCAAAGCCTGTCTGCTGCGAAGCAACCGCTAGAACGGAATTGCTGCGAAGAGGCTTGTCTGTGGCAAAGCCTGTCTGCTGCGAAGCAACAGCTATGAAGCAGCTGACGTAAAACGGCTGTCCCTACTTTACTTTAGCGTAGCCATAATCAGCAACATCGCCGAGTTCCATCTCGATTTTCATCAGACGGTTGTATTTGCAAACGCGGTCGGTGCGGCTGAGTGAGCCGGTTTTGATTTGGCCGCTATTGGTGGCAACTGCGATGTCGGCGATGGTAGTGTCTTCTGTTTCGCCGGAACGGTGGCTGATAACAGTGGTATAGCCGTTGCGATGAGCCATCTCAATGGTATCCAATGTTTCACTAAGGCTGCCAATCTGGTTTACCTTGATGAGGATGCTGTTGCCGGCTCCCATTTCAATACCTTTCTTGAGGTACTTGACATTGGTCACAAAAAGGTCGTCTCCTACAAGCTGACACTTATCGCCGAGCGCCTTGGTTAATTTTACCCATCCCTCCCAGTCATTCTCATCAAGACCGTCCTCGATGGAATCGATAGGATACTTTGCGCAAAGTTGCTGGAGATATTTAACTTGCTGGTCGGAAGACAGTTTGCGTCCGCGCGGGTCCTTCTTTTTACCATCCTTAAGCTGCTTGTAATCATAGAAGAACTTTCCGTCCTCTACAAAGCAGAATTCGCTGGCGGCGCAGTCCATGGCAATGGTTACATCCTCACCGGGCTTAAGGCCTGCTTTTTCGATGGCTTCCATAATGCAGTCGAGAGCGTCATTTGTGCCCTTGAGAGCAGGAGCAAAGCCGCCCTCATCGCCAACAGCAGTGCTGAGACCGCGAGCCTTGAGAACTTTCTGCAGGGCGTGGAACACTTCGGCTCCCATGCGTACAGCCTCAGTCTCGTTCTTTGCACCTACCGGGCGAATCATAAATTCCTGGAATGCTATGGGAGCATCGGAATGGGCTCCTCCGTTGAGAATATTCATCATGGGCACGGGCAGAACATAAGCATTGGTGCCTCCGATATAGCGATAAAGGGGAAGACCGAGATATTCGGCGGCAGCATGGGCGACCGCGAGGCTTACGCCAAGAATCGCATTGGCGCCGAGCTTGCTTTTAGTGGGGGTGCCGTCAAGTTCAATCATAGTCTTGTCGATGCCCCTTTGATCGAGAGCGCTCATGCCGATAACTGCGGGAGCAATAATGTCGTTCACATTGGCAACCGCCTTGAGAACACCCTTGCCGCCGTAGCGTTTTTTGTCGCCATCGCGAAGCTCAAGGGCTTCGTGTTCGCCTGTAGATGCTCCTGATGGAACAGCTGCAACGCCAATGACACCGCTTTCGAGTTCAACTTCAACTTCTACTGTGGGGTTTCCACGGGAATCCAGGATTTCACGTCCTGTAACACGGATAATAAGCATATTTCAATAATAATTTAAGATAATTCTGTTTGTTTCGGGCTCAGCCCCTAATAAATCATACAAAGTTAGCATTTTTAAGCGAAAACGGCAACAATAAGAAACTCACTTAATTTGGCACCCTTTCAGTTTAAATTGGCTATATTTGTTATTCGATAGAAAACACTAATCCATGCCACAACAAATTGGTCATATTTCTCAAATTATAGGTCCCGTTGTGGACGTTCATTTCGAAATAGAGAAGCAAGATAAAAGGACGCTCCCTGCCATCCAAGAAGCGCTGAAGGTGATTCGTCCGAACGGCAAGAGCCTTATTATGGAGGTACAGCAGCATATCGGCGAAGATACCGTGCGTTGCGTTTCCATGGACTCTACTGACGGCTTGCAGCGCGGAATGGAGGCAATAACGACAGGCGCTCCAATACAAATGCCGGTGGGCGAGCAGGTCAGGGGGCGGGTGATGAATGTTACAGGTCAGGTAATAGACGGACTGGAAGAACTTGACCACAGCAGGAGGCTTCCGATTCACCGCGAGCCTCCAAAGTTCGAAGATCTTACCACCTCTACGGAAATTCTTTATACCGGTATCAAGGTAATCGACCTGTTGGAGCCTTACTTGAAGGGCGGAAAAATCGGCCTCTTAGGTGGCGCCGGTGTAGGTAAAACCGTACTCATCAAGGAGTTGATTAACAATATTGCCAAAAAGCACAAAGGCTTCAGCGTTTTTGCAGGCGTAGGGGAACGTACCCGAGAGGGTAATGATCTTATCCGCGAAATGATAGAGTCGGGTGTAATAAGGTATGGAGATGCCTTTGTCAAGGCGATGGAGGAGGGAAAGTGGGACCTCAGCCTGATAGATAAAGAGGAGCTTGTAAAAAGTCAGGTGTCTCTTGTATTCGGGCAGATGAATGAGCCCCCCGGGGCCCGCAGCAGCGTGGCCTTGAGCGGTCTTACTTTGGCGGAGAGCTTCCGCGATAGCGGCAACAGCGCATCACCCAAAGACATCCTCTTCTTTATAGACAATATCTTCCGTTTTACCCAGGCAGGCTCTGAAGTTTCGGCCCTTCTCGGCAGAATGCCGTCAGCCGTAGGCTATCAACCCACTCTCGCAAGCGAAATGGGCAAGATGCAAGAGCGCATCGCTTCCACTAAAAACGGCTCCATCACCTCGGTGCAGGCGATTTATGTGCCGGCAGACGACCTTACCGACCCTGCTCCGGCTACCACCTTCACCCATCTCGATGCCACAACGGTGCTAAGCCGTAAAATTACCGCACTCGGCATCTACCCCGCTGTAGACCCCCTGGAAAGCACCTCCCGCATACTTGATCCGAATATCGTAGGGCAGGAACATTACGACACGGCCCAGCGTGTCAAGCAGATTTTGCAGCGCAACAAAGAACTTCAAGACATAATCGCCATACTTGGTATGGATGAGCTTTCCGAAGAAGATAAAATCACGGTTAATCGCGCCCGCAGGGTTCAACGCTTTTTAAGTCAACCCTTCAGCGTAGCCGAGCAATTTACGGGCGTGCGCGGCGTTATGGTAGACATAAAAGACACCATAAATGGTTTCAAAAAAATCTTAGACGGCGAATGCGACTATCTGCCCGAGCAGGCTTTCCTGAATGTAGGAACCATAAAAGAAGCCATCAATAAAGGCGAAAAAATACTTTCAGAAGCCAAGGCATAATGAAAATAACCCTTTATACCATAGACTCCAACCGCAGCTTTGAAGCGGACTCGCTGCTCCTTCCAGGCGCTTACGCCCCATTCGAGGTGCTCAAAGGTCATGCTCCTATAATTTCTACTCTCGAAGCGGGGATAATCCGTTGGAGAGAAAGGGGCAAGGAAGAGAGTTTGAAGATTACGGGCGGAGTTGTAAGGGTAGTAAAAGACAATGTGGAGATTTGCGCAGAATTATGAAGAAATTTTTGGGGATATTGCTTTTATTGCTTCCGCTTTCGCTCGGGGCAAAGGACTTCGATGTTTCCGAGGTCGTTTTCGGGCATATAGGGGATGCTTATGAATGGCATGTCGCCAAGATAGGGCAAAAAGATATTGTGATTTGGCTGCCTGTAATTGTCCGCACGCACGATGGGCAGTGGCATGCCTTCTCTTCAAAAAATATTTCGGAAGAAAATTCGGAATATAAGGGCTTGCGCATAGCCGCGAAAGGGCTTGCGCATGAGGGGAAAATCGTAGAAGCGGACGGCTCAAGGCCTGTAATGGATATAAGCATCACCAAAAATGTCCTGTCGCTTCTGATAAGCAGTTTATTGCTGGCTATATTGGTACTTCTCACCGCCCGCTGGTATAAAAAGCACGATGCCGGCAAAGTTGCCCCGAAGGGCTTGGCCGCCTTAATGGAGCCATTGATATTGATGATTCACGATATGGCCCGTGAAAACATCGGCGAAGAAAGTTACAGGCGCTACAGTCCTTTCCTGCTTACCGCATTCCTTTTTATATTGCTGAACAATTTTATGGGAATCATTCCGTTTTTCCCCGGAGGAGCCAATCTCACCGGCAATATAGCTTGCACATTGGCGCTTGCGCTTTTCACATTCTTTACCGTTAATTTAACAGGTACAAAGCATTATTACAAGGATATTTTCAATCCGTCCGTGCCCTGGTTTCTCAAGCCCATAATGGTGCCCGTTGAATTTTTCAGCGCCTTGGTAAAGCCATTGTCTCTCACAATCCGACTTTTCGCCAATATGCTGGCAGGCCATATACAGATTCTATGCATGGTGAGCATAATTTTCATAATGGCTAAATACGGAGGGGTTTTATTAGGGGGGATGAGTTTTATAAGCGTGGTTTTCGGACTTTTTTTGGATTGTTTAGAGATACTTATCTCTTTTATTCAAGCATATATTTTCACGATGTTAAGCTCTATTTATATAGGGCTTGCGCGTGCTAAAGAATAAACAAACTTAAATTTATACAATTATGTTAGGATTCATTATGTTACAGGCAGCCGCAGGAGCGGCTCTCGGCAAAATAGGCGCAGCATTTGCTGCAGCCTTAGCGGCATTTGCTGCCGGTTTTGGAATCGGCAAGGTGGGCAAAGCTGCAGTAGACAACATAGCCCGTCAACCCGAAGCGGCGGCTAACATCCGTACCACAACGATTATAGTTACCGGTATGATAGAAGGCGCCTGTCTTCTCGCCATCATTACCTGTCTTCTCGCCATCGTTCTGTAATGAGCCTGATTACTCCTGATGCCGGCCTGCTTTTTTGGATGGTCGTCATTTTCGCTTTGCTGCTTTTGATATTGACGAAGTGGGGTTTCCCTATTATAACCTCTTCAATAGAAAAGCGCTCGAATCGCATAGCCGAGTCTTTGCATAAGGCGGATGAAATCGACCTGAGGTTTGCAGGAGCGACCGCTGAGCATAATCGGATTATTGCTGATGCAAAAAGAGAGCAGGCGAAGATAATGGAAGAGGCTTTGGCCTCCCGCGAGCAGATATTGAAGCAGGCGAAGAAAGATGCTGCCGAACAAACGGCGCAAATGCTTGAGAAGGCGCGTATTCAGATAGAAGCCGATACCAAAAGCGCTCTTGCCGATATGCGTCGGCAGGTAGCCATGCTTTCGGTGGATATAGCCGAAAAGATAATCCGCTCCAAACTTTCCACCACTGAGGAGCAGAAACTCTTGATAGACAAGATGGTATCTGAAGCTTCGAGAACAACCGACAAGACTTCGTAAAGGATGAATATAGGGCTTATATCTTCCAGATACGCACGTGCGCTGCTGTTGCTTACCCAAAAGAATGGCAGCGGAGAGCAGGTTTTCTCTCAAGCCCGTGCTCTTCTGAAAGACCCGTCTACAGCCCCCACTCCTCTTGCAGAAGAGCTTGCCCGCCTTACTCTGCTGCTTCACCGCAACGGACGTGGAGAATGCATGCGCTTTATTCTAAACGACTTTATACAGCTTTACTGTTCTTCTGTCGGCGCTAAAATGGCACATCTTACCACTGCCATACCTGCCCCGGACTTGCCTGATAAAATCAGCAAACTACTCGGAGGAAAAATCTATTTTGATGTTGAGGTCGACCCCTCCATCGAGGGCGGTTTCGTTCTGACGGTGGGCGACAGTATGTTGGATGCCAGCGTCAAAGGGCAATTGGAACGTATCCGCAAGGAATTCCTTTTCCGGAACAGAAGAATAGTATAGCCCGCTAACATGCTGGAAATCTTAAAAAACGCAATAGTTAAATGATTTATGAGTAATATAAAACCAAGCGAAATATCGGAGATTCTTTTAGGACAGCTTCAAGATATGAACATCTCCGCCGATTTTGAGGAAACGGGGCGTGTGCTGCAGGTTTCGGACGGAGTGGCGCGCATTTACGGCCTCGCCAATGTCGAGGCGGGGGAATTGCTCGAATTCGCCTCCGGCATCAAGGCTGTGGCGATGAATCTCGAGGCGGATAATGTGGGTGCGGTGCTATTGGGTCCTACCGATCAGGTTAAGGAGGGGATGAGGGTAAGCAGATTGGGAAGGATAGCTTCGATTCCTGTGTCCGAAAAGATGATAGGGAGAGTTGTCAGCCCTCTTGGAGAGCCCTTGGATGGCTTGGGAGATATTGAAATAGATGATGCGGTGCTGATGCCTCTCGAGCGCAAGGCTCCGGGCGTAATCTACCGCCAACCAGTTAATGAGCCTCTGCAAACGGGCTTAAAGGCGATAGATTCTATGATTCCCATTGGTCGCGGCCAACGCGAACTCATAATCGGAGACCGTCAGACAGGCAAGACAGCTATTGCGATAGACACCATTATCAACCAGAGGTCAGAGTTTTTGGCAGGTAAACCTGTGATTTGCATTTATGTGGCTGTGGGCCAGAAGGGCTCTACGGTAGCTTCTATTGTAGATATTCTCCGCTCACACGGCGCTATGGATTACAGTATTGTGGTTGCGGCAACAGCGGCGGACCCCGCAGCACTGCAATATTATGCTCCTTTTGCAGGAGCTGCGATAGGCGAGTATTTTCGCGATACCGGCAGGCATGCTCTTGTGGTTTATGATGACCTTTCTAAGCAGGCGGTTGCATACCGCGAGGTTTCCCTTATTCTCCGCAGACCCTCCGGACGAGAGGCATACCCCGGAGATGTTTTCTATCTGCATTCGCGGCTTCTCGAACGCGCCGCCAAAATAATTGACCAGCAAGAAGTTGCCGAGCAAATGAACGACCTTCCCGAAGCCCTTCGCGGCCGTGTCAAGGCAGGAGGCTCGCTCACCGCTTTGCCTATTATTGAAACTCAGGCAGGGGACGTATCCGCTTATATCCCTACCAATGTGATTTCCATTACAGATGGGCAGATATATTTAGAAACCTCGCTCTTCAACAGCGGTTTCCGCCCGGCCATAGATGTTGGAATTTCGGTTTCGCGTGTCGGCGGCTCCGCTCAAATAAAGAGCATGAAGAAAGTTGCAGGCACCCTAAAAATCGATCAGGCGCAATATGAGGAACTTGAATCTTTCAGCAAATTCTCATCCGACCTCGACAGGGTTACCGCCATGGCTTTGGACAAAGGGCGCAAGAATAATGAACTGCTCATCCAGCCGCAGTATTCGCCTATGCCTGTAGGAGAACAGGTTGCAGTGCTTTATTGCGGTACGCATGCTCTTATGAGTTCGCTTGATGTATCGCAAGTGCGTGATTTTGAGAAGCTTTTCCTCGACCGCATGCGCATTTCTTACCCTGAATTGTTAGAGCGCCTTGGTTCCGGTGAAATCTCGCGCGAAGCCGAGAAGATTATAGAGAAGGAAGCAAGTGAAATTTGCAGTTTACTGAAAACAGAGAATAACTGATGTCATCGTTAAGGGAGATAAAAGACAGGATAGGTTCTATTCGTTCGACGCTGAAAATCACCGGCGCCATGAAACTTGTCGCCTCTGTCAAATTCCGCAAGGCGGAGCGCGCCCTTAAAGCAATCCTGCCCTACGAATCCACCCTTATCTCCATCTTCCGAGACACTCTTTCTGCTGCTGCTTCCGCTCGCTCTTTCTCTGTCGGCAGTTCTCTTGGTTCCTCTTTCGGCGCTTCTGCTGATTTTTCTCCTTCTTCCGGCTCTACCTCTGTCGGCAGTTTCTCCGGTTCCGGTAATTCAGCTTCTGCTTCCGTCAGGCCTTTTTCTGCACCAGACAGCCCCGACGGCTCTATTGCCTTCGGACATGCAAGCTCTTCCGCTTTGTCTGATGAAGAACAAAAGATTCTTGATTCATTTACTTCGGCCCAAACTCCTTCGGATGATAAAAATCCGCAGAATAAGGTAGCTGTTGTGGCTCTTGCAAGCAACTCCTCCCTTTGCGGCTCATTCAACAGCAATATCCTTCGCAAAGTTGAGGCTGTTTTAGAGCATCTCAACAGAAATGCCGACATCTTCGCCATAGGCCGCAAAATCGCCGACCCCCTTCGTAAAGCCGGCTTCCCGTCCCCTGCCGTCCCTATTTTCGCCTCCGACCCATCTTCCTCTTCCTCTTCCTCCTCTGCAACCCCTCCTTCCGTTTTAGACCTGAACGATTTGGCAGCGCACCCGACTTACGAGGCCGCAACCCATTTGGCAACAGCGCTTGTCGAGGCTTATAATTCAGGCAAATATGCAGGCGTGGTGCTTGTTTATAATCGTTTTGTTCACACCTCCAAGCAAGAAGTTGTTTTGGAGCGGTATTTACCCTTTGAGGCTGAGAGTCCGGTTGTTTCAGGGAAGTCTTCGGCTTCTTCGGCTCTCCCCTCCTCTTCCTCCTCTTCCTCCTCTGCACATTCTTCCCCTTCCCCTTCCCCTTCTTCCTCTTCCTCCCCTTCTTCTTCTGACTTTACCGAATATGCCGATAGCTATGTTGAGGAAGGCCCTGATTATATATTCGAGCCATCTGCAAAAGAAATAATTGCAGAACTGAAGCCTCGAATTTTAAGTTTGAAGATTTATTCGATGCTTTTAAACAGCATTACCGCAGAACATGCCGCTCGCATTATTGCTATGCAAACCGCTTCCGATAATGCACAGGACCTCTTGGACGACCTTACGCTCGAATATAATAAGGAACGCCAACAGCAGATAACTTCCGAAATCCTCGATATTGTCGCCGGTTCGCAGCAATAGTTTTTATAATTTTTCCTTTACGGAACGCTGTTATTTGACAATTACTCCATTTATATTTAATTTTCTGTTTTTATTTAACATCCCGTCCGGCATTCTTATATGTATTAACTATGAAAAGCGTTGTTATACTTTGCAATGGGGAGTTTCCAAAAAAAGAATACCCGCTTTATCTGCTTAGAACGGCAGATATCATAGTTTGCTGCGATAGTCGGTATAATATAGGACGCCTGAAAAAACTTGGTCTTGAGCCTGCTTTTATTGTGGGCGACATGGACTCTACGCCACGCAGAATTCAGCAACAGTACGCCGACCGTCTTGTACATCTTGCCGGACAAGACGACAACGACCTTGCAAAAGCATTCAGCGTAGTTCGCGAGCGTTGGCCGGAAACATCCGATATTTATATATTGGGCGCCAGCGGAAAGGAAGAGGCTCACACAATCGGTAATTTCGGATGGCTCATGGAGTGGGAGCGCTGCGCCATGGAAGAATTTACCGGCTCCAAGCCTGACGGCCCGGCTTGCTCTTTCCCCGCCTTTGAGGCGCAAGGCACCGCTCCTCAGGCCTGTCTTGAAGAAGAAGACCATATTGCCTCTCCGTCTTGTGCTAAGTGTTTTTTTAATCCGAAAGACAATTTTGCCTTTCCATCATGTTTTAATTCCTGTCTTGAAGCGAAAGGCCTTAGAGTCGAGATGGTCAGCGACTATAGCACCGCATTCGTTGTTTCCGGCTTCTGGCCGGTGGAGTTGCACGTAGGCGAAGGCCGTAAAATATCATTCTTCAGCACCGACCCGTCGCTCAGCATCCGTAGTACGGGCCTTGTCTGGTCCCTTGAAGGAGTGGATTTAAGCAGATGGTGGGCGGC
>LSQX01078348.1_pt1 | contig 10571 bp, 5 predicted proteins | sample 654561 | NCBI WGS metagenome assembly LSQX01 (sample SAMN04489861, study PRJNA283612) | anaerobic digester metagenome | isolation source: 4 biogas reactors fed with cattle manure at either 37C or 55C with and... | place: Denmark: Kongens Lyngby | collected 2014
GCTCGCCGAGGAGCCCGATAACGTCGGCGCCTTTGCCCAGCGCTCGGAGGTCTATGTGCAGATGGGCCGCTACGACCACGCCCTGGCGGACCTGAACGAGGCGCTGCGCCTGGCGCCGGACGATGCCTGGTCGCTGGTGGGGCGGGCGCGGGTGCTGGCCATCCAGGAGCACCTCGACGAGGCGATGGACGACATCGACCACGCCCTGACCACCAACGGCGGCGACGCGTGGGCCCTCGGCCTGCGCGCCGAGATCGAGATCACCCTGGGCCGCCTGCCCGATGCCCTGGCGGACCTCGATGAGGCCCTGCACCGCGGTGCGGGCGACGCCTGGCTCCTCGCCCTGCGCGGGGAGGTGCACCGGCGCCTGGGCAACCTCCAGCGAGCGATGGCCGACCTGAACGAGTGCCTGGTGCGCAATCCGGCCCAGGCCAGCGCCTATGCCCAGCGCGCCCGGGTGTGGAGCGACATGGGGCAGCAGGAGTTGGCCCTCGGCGACTATGATCGCGCCCTGAATCTTCAAGCCGATGACGCCTGGGCGCTGGCTGGCCGCGGCGCCGTGCACCTGGCCCTCGGCCACGAGGACCAGGCGCTGTCCGACCTCCGCGCGGCCATTCAGGCGGATCGCGAGGTCGCCCGGCAGGTGGCCGCCGAACTCGGCCTCCTCTGGCAGCTCCGCGACGTCGACCGGGGCATCGCGGACGACTATGCCGAGGGCAGCGACGACTAACTCCGGGCGCGGAGGTCTTCGTAGGCCTCCCGGAGCCAGGGGTGTAGCGCGCCCAGGGTCTCGCGCCGCTCCCAGAGGTACGAGAGGTACACCAGGCTGGCGGCCTCCAGCGACTCGTCCAGGGCGCGCGCGAGGTCGGCCCCGTACGGAGGCAGCCCGGGCTGGTCCCAGGCCTGCTTGTCGGCGAGGAACACCACCTGATCGAGCGTCGAGGCGCCGCGCTTGAGCGTCGTGTGGCAGGCGATCGCCGAGAGGACCGCCGGGTCCTCCACGCCGAACACCTGGCCGGCCAGGACGGCCGAGAGCCGCTGGTGGAGGATCATGGGAAAGGCGGCCTCTTCGGGGAGCACCTCGAGGCCCAGCGCCCGGGCGGCGTCCAGCCGTTTCTCGGCGGGGATGATGGCGCTCACGTCGTGGAGCCAGGCGGCCTCCTCGGCGGCCCGCTCCGGAACGCCGTACCGCGCCGCCAGCCGGCTGGCCGCCTCGGCGACCGCCTCCGAGTGCGCCGCCGTGGCGTGGCAGTCGCGCAGCGCGAGCAGGCGCCGCACGTCGGCCCCGACGGCGCCGGTGGCCCGCCAGCCGCCCAGGAGGGGGCGCAGGTAAGGGTGCATGCCGGACGGCTCCCGGTGCACGCCGCTCAGCCCTCCGCCCCCCGGGCGCGCTCCCGGCCCTCTTCGCCGGCCTGCTCCGCATAGTAGCGGCGGGTCTCCGTCTCGCGGCCCCGCACCACGCGCTTGCCCTGGAGCGACCCGCGGGTGCCGGTGACCACGGTGTGCTGGCTCTCGCGGGCGCCCTTTTGGAAGTAGATGACCACCCAATCCTCCGTCATGCCCAGCTCGTGGGCTCGGGCCGTGTTGGAGAACAGCGCCGTGAACCGCCACTCGCCGCGAGTCGTCTCCAGAACGGGCAGCCAGGCCTCCCCCTCGGGGTTGAAGCGCTTGGGCGCGATGCGGCGCAACTCGCCGGCCTCCGCCCTGCGCCGGTACTCCTCGTCGACATCCAACACCGTGGCGACGTCCGGCCGATCCTCCGGCGGCGCGGCGCTTCCGGCGGCCTCGCGGATGCGGCGCTGGGCGGCACGGCTCAGCATTCCCGCCAGCCCCAGGCGTAGATCTTCGATGCGCTCCTCGTCAAACCCCTCGACGGTCTGCAGCCGACCATCGTAGGCCGCCTGCTCGAGTTCCTCGAGGGAGTGCACGTCCAGTTGCTCGGCAATGCGCTCGGCCTCCTCCTCGCTGACGCCGGGCGCCTCGGCGAGCAGTCCGCCGGGCGACACCTCCCCCTCCAGGCGATCCAGCATCCCCGAGCGTCCCGTGCGCACGTACTCGGCAATGGTGGCGGCCAGCCCCTCCCCGATGCCAGGAAGGTCCTCCAAGGACTTGGTATGGCCCTGCTGTACCATCTCAGCAAGGGGTTCCGACGCACCACGCACCGTCTGGGCGCCGTTCCGGTAGGCCCTGACCCGGTATGGGTTGGCGTCCTGTGCCTCGAGCAGCTCGGCGATCCGTTCCAGCAGTGCGGCGATCTCCTCGTTCGATGGCTTGGGATCCGTCATGTCCCCTCCTTATCCCCGATACCCAGCGCGGCTACAGCAGTTCGCGCAGCGCGCGCAGGTCGCTCTCCATCACCTCTCGGAGGTCCCGTCGGTAAAAGGCCGAGGCGGGGTGGTAGAGCGGCACGACGGCGACCTCGCCGTAGGGGGCCGTGGCGCGGAGCACCTGGCCGTGCAGTGCGCTGATGCGCTGGCCGGCCTCGGGCAGGCCCAGCGCAGAGAGCACAAAGGCTAGGCTAAAGCTCCCCAATGTGGCGATGACCTTGGGCTGGATGATCTCGATCTGGCGCAGGAGAAAGGGGCGGTAGAGCGCGATCTCGGCAACGCGGGGGTTGCGGTTGCCCGGGGGCCGGTCCTTGACCACGTTGGTGATGTAGACCGCCTCGCGGCGCAGGCCGATGGAGGCCAGGAGCTCGTCGAGCACCTGGCCGGCGGCGCCGACAAAGGGGCGGCCGGAGCGCGCTTCCTGCTCGCCCGGCGCCTCGCCGATGATCATCAGCGTGGCGTGGAGGTCGCCCGCGCCGATCACCGGCTGGTAGCCGTTCTGCACCCGATACTCGTAGAGGGGCGACTCTCTCAGGTCGCGCACCCCCTCGGCCACCTCGCGCATTGCTTCGGCCCTGCTCACGCTGTGCACCTCCTGCCCGTTGGCGGCGCCGAGCCCGGGATCGCCGGAGATGGGTGGACGGAGCACGGACCGCGCCTTGCGGCTCCCTACCCCCATTATGCGCCCCCTCCACCTCCGATGCAATCCGTAGGGCACGCGGTGGCGGGAGCGAACGCGCCTCGGGACGCCCGCAGCAGCCAACCCTCCTCCAACCACCCCGTACGCATCCCCTACCGTACAGCAACCCAACCCGGCACGTGCCCACTCACCCTTCTGCTATACTGACTATGAACGGTAGGGTGGCTAGCGAGTACATGTTAGGCGGGCACACCAATGCATAGTGCACCGCGCACCACCATACCGGACAGGCCGGGAGTGCTATCGTTTGGATGTGTATCGATAGTGCGGTTGCCGATAGGCGTCGGTCGTTAGGTCACGGGTTCTGCAGATACCGATAGCGCGGAGAGGCTGGCATCCATCGCCGGCCTCTCCGTCTGTTTGCGCCCCGCCGCCTCTCGCTGGCAAGGCGGGAAAATGCTTGACATGGCATCTCCCGTATGATATGGTCTGGCTACAGAACCCCGAGGGGTTGAGGGAACTGGCGTTTTCGTTCCGGCCGTCCCTTGGCTGGCGTACAGGTGATCGGGCCACAACAGGTGGCCGAGCATCCGGATCCGGCTACAGGGCGTGCGCCAGCGCGGACGCCGCCGCGGGGAAACCGCGCGGTCGTGAGCGCCGAGTGCTGGAGGCCGAACGCGGCCGTGGCCCGAGGTCACTTGGGGTTCTGTCCAACTCTACGGCGGCGGCTCCTCGACGGATCCGCCGCCGTCCCCTTGAGCGCTTGGCGCGCCGCCAGCCACCGCCTATACTCCCCCCGCACGCTCGCCGCCCTCCGCCCGCCCACCGGGCGCCCATCGCACCAGGAGGTTACCCATGGACTCCCCCCGCCGGCCCGCCGTCGAACGCTGGGGCATCTTTGAGATCCGCCTGCCCGGCCCCACCGCAGGAAACCCGTACACCGAGGTGACGTTTGGGGCGCGGTTTGCCTGCCGCCACCGGGAGATCGAGGTGGACGGCTTCTATGACGGCGACGGAGAGTACCGCGTCCGCTTTAGCCCCGACACCGAGGGAGAGTGGACCTACACGACCCGTTCGAACGCCGAGGCCCTGGAGGGGCGCACGGGCGCGTTCACCTGCCTGCCCGCTTCGCCGGCCAACCACGGGCCCGTGCGGGTGGCCCATACCTACCATCTGGCCTACGAGGACGGCATGGCGTTCCGACAGATCGGCACCACCTGCTATGCCTGGGTGCACCAGGGCCGCGCCCTGGAGGAGCAGACCCTGGCCACGCTCCGCGAGGCGCCGTTCAACAAGCTCAGGATGTGCGTGTTCCCCAAGCACTACCGTTACAACCAGAACGAGCCCGAGTACTATCCCTTCGTGCGGCAGGAGGATGGCGCGTTCGACTGGACGCGCTTTGATCCCGCCTTCTGGCGGCACCTCGAGGGCCGCGTGGCCGACCTGATGGCCCTGGGCATCGAGGCGGACCTCATCCTCTTCCACCCCTACGACCGCTGGGGATTCGCCACGATGGACGCCGAGACCGACGATCGCTACTTGCGCTACGCGGTGGCCAGGCTCTCGGCCTTTCGCAACGTGTGGTGGTCGATGGCCAACGAGTACGACCTGATGCGCGCCAAGACGATGGCCGACTGGGACCGGTTCTTCCGCATCGTGCAAGAGGCGGACCCCTACGGCCACCTCCGCTCGGTGCACAACTGCCGGGGGTTTTACGATCACGCCAAGCCCTGGGTCACCCACGCCTCCGTCCAGCATTGGGATCTCTCCCGGGCGGAGGAGTGGCGCAACGCCTACCGCAAACCGATCATCAACGACGAGTGCCAGTACGAGGGGAACGTCCCGAACAATTGGGGCAACATCTCGGCCCGGGAGCTCGTACATCGCTTCTGGCTGGGCACGATCGGAGGGATGTACGTCGGGCACGGGGAGACCTACCTGCACCCGGACGACATCCTGTGGTGGTCCAAGGGGGGCGTCCTGCACGGGGAGAGCCCGGCGCGGCTGCAGTTCCTCCGAGAGGTGCTGGAGGCGGGTCCCGCGGAGGGGCTGGAGCCCCAGGGCCGCCAGGTGGCGGGCCAGGCGGGCGAGTACTATATGTACTACTCGGGCGTCCACCAGCCCGCCGAATGGCCCTTTACGCTGCCCGAGGGTGGCACCTACCGGGCCGAGCTGCTGGATCCCTGGGAGATGACGGTGACCCCACTGGCCGAGGGCCTGAGCGGCGAGATCACCCTGGAACTGCCCGGCAAGCCCTACCAGGCGGTGCGGCTGGAGCGCATTTAGCGTCCGCCCCACGGCGACGAACGGCGGCCCCTGAGACGTGTCTCGGGGGCCGCGTCGCGTTCAGCCCTTGGCGAACTCGCGGATGAGGGCCAGGAGCGCCTCGCCCCGTTGCTCGACCCGCACGGGACCGATGCCCCGCACGCCCAGGAGTTCTTCGGGCGTCTGCGGGCGCGCGGCGGCCAGGGCCCGGAGCGTGGCGTTGCTCAACACGACGTAGGGCGGAACGCCCTCCTCCTGCGCCATGTCGTTGCGCCACTGGCGCAGGCGCTCGTAGAGCTCCTGCTCGTCGGCGGCAGCAGGACCGTGCCCCGTCGACCGCCCCGCCCGGGTCTTCTTGGGGCGGGCCAGTGCCTCGAGGAGCGCCGGATCCTCCAGCGCCCGGTACCCGTTGCCGGCCAGCTCCACGATGACCCCGCCGTGATCCAGCGAGCGCTCTTTCAGCATGCGCGCCGCCAGCAGCCGCTCGACGAGGGTGTTGATAGCCGCCATCGAGCGATGGCTGAGGGCGCCCCAGCCAGAGGTCTGCATCCCCCGCTCCGGCGCCTCGGGTTCGGCCCGCAGGATGCGCGCCAGGCTGGCCCGCCCCCACCCGTGGCCGGAATCGGCCAGCGTCTGGAGCACGATCCGCGCCTGCTCCGCCTCGTCCGGGCCCTCTTGCTCCACGTAGCGCCGCAGGGGATGCTCGGGGACGCAGTTGTCGCAAGAGTTGCAGCGCCTGCCGCCCTCACCCATCAGGTAGGCGCTGATGTGGCCATGGCGGCAGCGGCGCGTGCGAGCATAGCCCACCACCTCGTCGATGCGCTGGGTCTGCACCGCAGCATAGGCGTCCAGCAGCCGGTTCACCCGTACCGAGGCGCCAGGGTCCGCCGGCAGCATCTCCAACAGGAGGTCGCGGCCGGTAGTGCGAACCCGCAGGTGGCCCGCCGCGGCCCAGCGCCACAGGTCGCCCTCCAGCGTGGTGGGATCCAGGCCGGCGGCCGCGGCCAGCGCCAGCGGGTCGAACGTCGCCTGGGCCCCCCGGGCCAGCCCGGCCGCTCGGCATAGCGCCGCAAAGCCCGGCGGGTCGCTCTCCCCCACCAAAGCGGGATCCGCCAGGCAGCGGGCCGAGACCGTGCGGGCGACATCCTGGTGCCGGCGGAGCTGGCCTGCTTCCTCCAGGAGGCTGAGGGCCACCCGCGCCCGGGTCTCCCCGTCGCGCTCGCCGCCCTGCGCCAGTGCGCCGATCGGCACCCGCCCAATCGATGCTCCCCGCAAATGATGCCGCGCCGCAGCGTACACCCGGCGCAGGTCCTCGATGGTGATGCGGTCGCTGTTCGCCCGCCTGGTCAGCGTGCCGCGATCGGCGGGGGAGTGGATCAGGACGCAGCGCGCCGGCAACCCGTCGCGACCGGCGCGGCCGGCCTCCTGGTAGTACGATTCCAGCGAGGCGGGGAGGTCATAGTGGATGATAAAGCGGATGTCCGACTTGTCGATGCCCATCCCAAAGGCGATGGTGGCCACCATCACCCGCATCTCCCCGCGCATAAAGGCATCCTGCCGCGCCGAACGGACGGCGGGATCGGCGATCCCCGCGTGGTAATAGTCCGCCTCGACGCCGCGCTGGCGCAAGAGGTCGGCCAGGCTCTCGGCCCGTGCCCGGCTGCTGACGTATACGATGCCGCTCTCGGGCTCGGCCAGGCACACGGAGAGGAGCGCCTGGAGCTTTTCGTCCTGGTTGGCCGCGGGGATGGCCTCAAAGTACAGATTCCCCCGGGTGATGTCGGTGGCGACGGTAGCCACATCCCGATCGACCCCTCGACCGTCGGCGTGCACGCGCTGGAGGATGTCCTCGCGGACCCGCGGCGGGGCGGTGGCCGTCATGGCTAGGACCGGCGGATTGCCCAACGCCTCGCGGGCCCGGCCGACGTAGAGATAGTCCGGGCGGAAATCGTGGCCCCACATACTGACGCAGTGGGCCTCGTCGATCACCAGCCGCCGCACGGGGGCCTGCCGCAGGGCATGGAGAAACTCGGCCTGCCGCAGGCGCTCGGGCGCCGCGTACACCAGCCGGTACTGGCCGGCGGCCACGCCCGCCAGGCGCCGGGCGAGCTCGCCGCCATCGAGGCTGGAGTTGATCGTCGTGGCGCGGGCCGCCAGCGCCGGGGGCAGCGATTCGACCTGGTCCTTCATCAGGGCGATGAGGGGCGAGATCACCAGCGTGGCGCCCTCCTCGTCCAGCAGGGCGGGGAGCTGGTAGCAGAGCGACTTGCCGCCGCCGGTGGGAAGCACCGTGAGCACGTCCTGGCCGCGAAGCGCAGCGGCCATGGTCTCCTCCTGCCCGGGGAGGAGCGCCGGGTGCCCAAAGAGGCGGGAGACGGCGTCTCGCAAGCAGGCGCGCTCCTGTGGCGTGGCGGCGACGGCGGCAGGGTCTCCGGGCCGATCCTGCCGGGGTTCCGGGGAGGGCGCCGCAGGCGCTGGCGACGGTGCGGGGCCGGCAGCCTCCTCGTCGCCAAGGTCCAGGAGCGGGGCCAGGCGCTCGAGGTCCTGCTCGTAGGCATCCGACAGGGCTGCCTCGACGAGTGCTGCCCGGTGCACCTCGGAGGTCGCGCGGTAGTGGGCCAGCAGCCGGCGCAGCAGATAGGCGGGCAGGAGGTGTAGCGCCTCGGCGGTCTGCTCCAGGCGCACGGCATAGCCGCTGGCCGAGACCCCGTCGCCCACCGCCTGATAGTAGGACAGCATCGCCAGGAGGTAGACGCGCCCCTCCTCTCCGGCCAGTTGGCGGAGGTGGTTGGCGGCCTCCAGGGCGCCCTCGGTGTTGCCGACGGCCAGGCGCGCGTCGACCAGGAGCGTCCAGGCCACCTGCGTCTCCGACTGGGCGGTAAGGGCCTCGGCGATGGCCAGGGCCTGGCGGGGTGCGCCGTCTGCCAGGTGGCAGCGGGCCTCCAGGGCGGCCGACGTTGCCGAGCGACGCAGGGCGTTGCGGGCGACCATGGTGTCCAGCGCCTCTTGGGGCCGCCCAAGGCCCAGGAGCGCCTGGGCGAGGAGGTCGTAAAGGGAAACGACCTCCAGCCGATCGGCCTGCAGATCGTCCAGCAGGCTCGCGGCCGTCTCGTACGCCTCCCAGCGCAGCAGGAACCCGATGAGGGATGTACGCTCGTTGGCCCCCAGCCGCGCGAGATAGCCGGAGGGGAAGCGCAGGTCGCCGGGCGAGGGCTGAGCCATGGAGATGCTGCCTTTCTACGCAGTACAGTGTCTGATGGATCGCTCGAGGCGCCGTGTGGCCTGTAGGCCGCAGAACTCGTATGTTGCCGTCTACGGTGTACTGTGGCCATTACTCATGAACTGATTATACCACCCGAAGCATGTGCGTCAACGCCGGCGCCTTGACGCACCCTCCCCCGCGACTATGCTACCCGCAGCGGCAACGCACGATGGTCATCTCGCCAGAGGAGGATCCATGTTCCCTTCGATCTTTACCGATGAGCTCAAGAAGGATTTTGCTCAGACACTGCCCATCTTGAAGTCGTGGGGCCTCGACCACGTTGATCTGCGGGGCCTGATCTTTGGCAAGGCCTTTGAGAACCTCTCCGACGCCGAACTCGCCGAGGTCAAGCGGCTGCTCGACGCGCACGGTATGCAGATCGGCTGCCTGCAGTCGTCGCTGGCCAAGGTCCACCTCCCCGGTGAGGAGCGCCAGCGGGCCGAGCGGGAGAAACTGGAAGGAGTCATCCGCGCGGCGGACGCCCTAGGCTGCCGGTTTGTGCGGGCCTTCTTTTTCTGGCAGCCCCAGGAGGACGAGGCGGGGCAGCTGGCCGTCCGCCCCGACATGCTCCAGCAGGTGCTCACCATGTTCGCCCCCCTGGCCGAGCGCGCCAAGGAGGCCGGCCTCACCCTGGCCTTTGAGAACTGCGGCGTGACCACCGACGAGGTAGCCGCCGTCGTCGACGCGCTGGGCGTCCCCGAGTGGGGCCTGGCCTGGGACGTCTCCAACGGCTGGATGAGCCCCGAGCGCGAGGCGAACGAGACAGATTACATCGTCGCCAACGCCCGGCGGGCGCGCTGCGTCCACGTCAAGGCCGTTCGCGCCGTGGAAGGCGTGGGCGAGGAGACCATCCCCTACGACCGGGTGCTGGCCACCTGCGCCGCCGCCGGGATGGAGGGTCCCGTCTCCGCCGAGACCCATAACCCGGACAAGTCGATCTCTGACGAGGAGATGTCGCACCGGGTGGTGCGGGTGATCCAGCGGGCCTGGCCCTCCGCGGCACCCGCCAGCCTGTACGAGGCAGCGAAGCCCAAGCCGAAAGTCGCCTCGCGCCCCTGGGAGAACGACCCGGTCGGCTTTGTGGTCGTGGGCCTCGGCATGGGCCACAACCGCGCCCGGCAGGTCTATGAGACTCCCGGAACCCGCCTGATCGGCGTGTGCGACCTCCTCGAGGAGCGGGCCAAGCGCTCGGCGGAAGAGTACGGCGTGCCCTACACCCTGGACGCCCGCCGCTGGCTGGACGACAAGGACGTCGACGTCGTCTATGTGATGACCCCCACCGGCCGCCACGCCGAGATCGCCAGGATGGCCCTCCAGGCGGGCAAGCACGTCATCACCACCAAGCCGATGGAAGCCTCGATGGCCGCCTGCGACGACATGATCCGCTTGGCGGAAAAGAACGACCTGCTCCTGGCCGTCGATTTCGGCCGGCGCTTTGAGGAGGACCTCCACACCCTGCGCAACGCCGTGCGCAAGGGGATGATGGGGAACCTCCTGGGCGGCGACGTCTCGGTCAAGATCCTGCGGCCGATGACCTATTTCCAGGGGATCGGCTCCTGGCACGGCACCAAGCGCTGGGACGGCGGCGGGGTGCTTTCCAACCAGTCGATCCACCACATCGACGAGGTGGCCTATACCGTCGGCATCCCGAGCAAGGTGCGGGCCAACGTGTGGACCCAGACCCACGACATCGAGGCCGAGGACCTCGGGGTGGCCACCTGGCTGTACGACGACGGCCTGGTGCTGACCTTTATGGGCACCACGTCCTACCCGCAGCCCACCTGGTACTACCGCTTTGAGCTGCACGGCTCCCAGGGCGCGTTCTCCTCGACGTACGGTGGGATGAACGACAAGCCCACCACCTGGTGGTTCATGAACAAAGAGTGGACGCACCATGCGCCGGAACTCGTGGAGCCCGAGTGGCTGAACGCGGCGGACAACATGGCCGCGGCGATCCGCACCGGCGCGGCGCTGGCGTGTGACGGCCGCGACGGCCGCCGCAGCCAGTCGATCCTGGACGCCATGTACCGCTCGGCGTACGCCGGCGGGGAGTGGGTGGACGTCACGCCGGAACTGG
>LSQX01329827.1_pt3 | contig 10571 bp, 10 predicted proteins | sample 654561 | NCBI WGS metagenome assembly LSQX01 (sample SAMN04489861, study PRJNA283612) | anaerobic digester metagenome | isolation source: 4 biogas reactors fed with cattle manure at either 37C or 55C with and... | place: Denmark: Kongens Lyngby | collected 2014
GTATTAGGTGATGTGACAATTACCAAGTCAATATTCGGGTCATCAACAATCTCTTTTGGCTCCGGGACAATTTCCGCGGAATGGTAGCGTTCCTTTGCAAGTGCTTGCCTTCCGGGATTTGAAGTGCTTATCTTTGAGAGTGTAAAACCATCTACCACATCTACAAAAGGGGCATGAAATACACGGCCCGAAAGGCCATATCCAATAATACCGGTGCGAATACTAGGTGTTGACATAAACTTTTTATATTTAATCAATTGTTATACATATTTTCTATGGTCAAAGATAGTGAAAGCCGAGAGGCAAGGCGAAAACTTGTTTTCAGGCTTGTTCGAGGCACGTGCTATCTTATGTAAAGATAGGAAATTTTTCTTGAATCCTCCCCTTGTTGTGCATTCAATTATAGGTTGCTACTGTTAATGGATATCTAAGGCACCTGCTTTAACAATGATTTAACAAGTTTTTTGGTAGCGATCGCGCGGTGGCTTATACTGTTCTTGATGTCGTTACCCAGCTCGGCAAAGGTCTCGTGATATCCATCCGGCACGAAAATAGGATCGTACCCAAAACCATGTTGCCCACGTTTTTCATCAATAATCGCTCCCTTTATTACTCCCTCGAACAGTTGCTCTTTGCCATTAAGGATAAGAGCAATCACGGTACGAAACTGGGCTGACCGGTTTTCAATACCCTGCAAGGCCGAAACAAGCTTGTTCATGTTTTTCAAAGGGTTGAGCTCATCGCCTGCATACCGCGAGGAGTATACACCGGGGGCACCCCCGAGTGCCTTCACTTCCAGCCCGGTATCATCTGCAAAGCAATCATACCCGAACCGGCCTTTTATATATCTTGCTTTAATGAGGGCATTCTCCTCTAATGTTTTCCCTGTCTCCTCTATATCCTCGTTGCAGGATATGTCAGTAAGGCTAAGGATACGGATCCTCCCCCGGATGATTTTTTGTATCTCTTCGAGTTTATACGGGTTGTGCGTGGCAAAAACTATCTCTTTCATCTTTGTTCAGGAATATTTTCACGTTCATTAAGTGCTCTCTGCTGTTCTTTTCTCTTTTTTTCGCGGACCTTCTGTTGTTCTCTGATCTCGCGCTCTCTCTTCTTTTCGCGGGCCCTTAGCTCCTGCTCTCTTTCCTGTATCCTCACTTTTAGCTCCTGTTCCCGCTGCAATATCCTTTCCTTACGCTGTTGCTCTCTCTCTTTCAAAAGATTCTCCCGGCTTTTCCCAGGTGAGCCCGCTTCTGATCGAGCTATCGCTTCAGAGGCTTTCTTTTCAAGCTCCTGCTTTAGCTCTGAAGGTGCCAACCGGCTCTCCCCACTCGATGGTTTTGGTTGTTCAGGATGTTTGTTTACCAAACCATTCTCTGTTGTTACGAACCGTTTTGTAGGCTGTAGTTCCGCGGGATGCTTGTCGTCCAAGCCACTCTCTGTTGTTACGAATTGTTTTCTTGGTAGTGGTTCTTCCAACCGTTCATATTTCACTACGCCTGGTACTGCCGCGGAGTCTGGCCCCAAAGATACTGCTTTTACAGCAAACAACTTTTTATACTCCCCGGGCACCTCTCTCAATTCGTTTACCTGAACTAGCTGCTGTTTGCCTGATAATAAGTTGGATTGGTAAGCAGATGCATGCTGACTCAACCAGCGAGGGGTACTGAGCCCTTTTACCTCTTCAAAAGCATTGAAAGCACTCTCTTCCTCGCCTGCTAAAATAAGAAGCTGCCCCCGTAGATAGTGAAACCTCTTTTTTTTCAGAGAATTTCTTTCAAACCCAATTGTCTTAACAAGAATAGGGATAGCCTCCTTATACTGCCCATCCTGCACGAGGTAGTGCATGTATGATTCTGCAAAAATCTTTTCTATACGTGGAGGAAGGTTAGTACTCCGCAATATGTAAGCCATATTGGAGGCATCATACATACGGTTTAGCCCTGAGTAGCAGTTCATCATCCACACCTGAACCTCGAGGGCCAGTTCGTTATCCTGCTTGTAGATACGGAGTATTTCAGAAAACAGGGTAAGAGCCTCTTCATAATCACCATTACGGAAGTGCGCTTTACCCATAAGCAGCCAGGCATCCTTTAATGCCGGATTAAACTCCTCTTGCCTGAGCCACTCTAAATACTCTTTCGATTTCGCTTTGGCCGGGTCCCTCCTTGGTTTGCTTGTAATAGAATGCTCCCGGATAGCTTTAGCGGTTTTCTCAATCACGATATCAAAAGCACCCCCGGTACTTGTTTTTTCGCCCGTTTGGGGCAGGTTATTGAACCGGAGAAGGTAAAATTCCTCTCCTGGGAAGATTGTAAGCTGGTCTTCCATCAGCTCATCATAAGCTTTCCGTGCATTGTATAGCAGGTTGTAGCGCGTGGTGAGGCTATGGTATGCACGAGTGGAGGGGCTGTTCCTAGCGGTAGAACATGCTACACCAAATAACGCCCCCATCAGAAGTATAATAATAAATATCCTCTTTTGAGCAAACATCTCACTTTACATAACTCGAAAAAGCCGATTTTATTGTTTTAATTAGAGGCATATCTCTGTTTTATTTTCGAGATTGCTTTTACACCTTTCCCAATAAAGAAAAGTAGAATTAAAATGAAAATTATAAAAGCACCGGATGGCACGTTTAGGTAATAGGATAGAAACAGGCCAATCACGCATCCGGTAAAGCTAAGGAGGATGGATAGGGAGATAATCTTCGAGTAGTTCACTGTAAACAGGTTGGCCGTCATCTGTGGTACAGTAATAAGCGACATCAGCAAAACGATCCCCACGAGGCGGATACTTAATACAATGGTGACCGCGATAAATAGCATCATGGTATACTCGATAAATTGCGTGGGGATACGGCGAGTTTGTGCAAATTCCGAATCGAACGAAACAGAAAGAATATCATGGTAGAACAGGGAAAAAAAGATCAGCAAAAGCACAGACAATAGTATCAATGCCATAATGTCAGCCCGGGTAATGGTAAGGATGTTCCCGAAAAGGTACTCTGAAAGGTTAGGAGCATAGCCGGGAGTGAGGAATGTAAGGACAATCCCTATAGCCATCCCGAGCGACCAGAATACAGCAATGGCAGAGTCCTCGCGAACACCCTGTTTTTTTGATAACCACTGAATTCCAAATGCCGACAATATAGAAAAAACCATTGCCGATAATAGGGGAGGCAGGGAGAAGTAGAACCCGATGCCTAATCCCCCGAAAGAGGCATGCGTTATCCCGCCGCTTATGAATACCAGCCGCCTTGAAACAACGTAAGTTCCTATAATTCCGCAAGCAATACTTGCGAAAAAGCTTCCCAATATTGCATTCCGAAAAAAGGCGTAATCAAAGAGTTCGAGGATATTCATCTATTCCATATCAAACTATCAAGCATGTTGCATCTTTTGCACTCTTAGCTCATCCACGAACATCATAACCTCATCTTTTAACTGGTCGGGTACCGAGATGCTCCTCATCTGTAGGCTCCTTACCCAGCGAGGTTTTTCATTATCCAAGATGGTATAAAACACCTCCCTGAACTCTTCTACTTCGTTCTCCTTGAATTTTGAAGAGTCGCGATTGGAGTACTTGTCAAGCTCTTCGTCATCAAAATACTCGGGTTCCTCAACAAATGAAGCAATCAAACTGTCTTTTTCGCAGATCTCGTGTGCCCCGCAGCAACCCCCTTGCCCCAAGTTGATGGCGGGTGGGGGTAGCTCGCGCTCTTCCGTGTTGCCTCTTTTACGCTGCACGTAATTAGTAATGGCAAGTGCCACTATAAAAAACAGGATAATGGCAATAAATAATACTATAGGTTGCATAAATTATCTCCTTTCTTCTATTATAAAACCTGCATCTGTTATATCTTTCCAGAATCCGGGATAAGATTTGGATACAACATGCGGGTCATTAATGTTTATCGACTTAAAGGCGATGGCTCCCGGTGTGAACGACATAGCCATACGGTGGTCGTCGTACGTGTCAATAGCCGGTTCCCTTCGTGGGGTACATCGTTCCCCATCCCATTCGAGCATGCCTATTTCATTCTCTTTTAATACATACCCTAACTTCCCAAGCTCAGTTATCAGGGCCTGTACACGGTCTGTCTCTTTTATTTTCAGGCTCTGTATACCTGAAAAAAGGAAAGGTACATTCTTAAAACAGCATGTAGCCGCAAAAGTTTGGGCCAGGTCAGGTTCATTTATAAAATCGTGGAAAAATTTTTTTGTTTTTTCCTTTCTACTCCTAATAATAATCCCATCGGATAGATATTCGGTTGTAACTCCCAGGTCGACAAAAAGATTGGCCACGTTTGCATCTCCCTGCAGGCTTTTCCTTTTAATACCATGTAACTTGATCTCTGAGCCGGGTAGGAGAGAAGCGATCGAATACCAATAAGAAGCCGCGGTCCAGTCTCCCTCCACAACCATTTCAATAGCTTTGTATTTCTTGGGCTTTACCATGATGTCGTTCCCTTCCCACTTAACTTGGGCACCACACTTTGCCATCATATCTATCGTGAGGTTGATATAGGGTTTGGAAACAATCTCTTTTTCAATATGGATAATCAATCCCTCGTCCATCAACGGAGCGATCATCAAAAGGGCAGAGATAAACTGCGAGCTGATATTACCGGAAAGGTAGATCTCTCCTCCCCTGAGTTTTCCACCTGTTATTCTTAGCGGGGGAAAACCTTCTTTCTCAAGGTAATCAATCCGGGCACCCAATGCAATAAGTGTTTCTACTAGCGGGTGAATAGGGCGTTCATGCATCCTTTTTGACCCCCTGATTATCCATTCTCCCTCCATTCCTGCCAAGAAAGCAGTCAGGAAACGCATGGCAGTTCCCGCCCCTTTCACATCAAACTGGTTAGAGTCGGAGTTAAATGCATCGATAATAACCTGTGTATCCTCGCAATCCGAAAGATTCTCCACCGGATTTGTATTCAAGCTAAGCGCATTCAGGATGAGAACCCTGTTGCTAATGCTTTTGGATGCCGGAAGTTCGATGGTTGCTTTTAATTCTCCGGGTGGATATATTTTATATTGCATGCTGTGCCGCTATTTTGATGCAAAAATAATAATAAATTACGGAGTCCCAAAGCAATGGGTTGTCTTTAGGATTATTTAAACTGTTTTCTTTTCATTCTCAGAAAAGTGATCTTTTCGTTAGCGCTCTCCAACCCGTTTTCGTAAACGATTCCAACATCTCCGTTACGAAAAACCGTCATGTCCGAGTATGCAGAGGGTCCATCATAAACCAATACGTTGGGTTGCCACGATACCCCACCATCACCACTAATTTGTACGGTCATCTTCTCCCTCACGGTCGAACGTGGATTAGAAAAAAGCCGGGCCGGTAGCGTACCAGCTCAATCCGTCAGTATCGGAGTGGATCACAAAAACGCGCCGCCGTCGGTCGAACGCCGCATCACCAGGTCGATATTGCCCGTGTCGGAACAACCGTTCTTCCGGGCTTCGGCAAACACCAAAATCGATTCTCGCTGCGTGAGAACCACTGGCTACTCGCTTCATTGCTATCCGATTAATCCGTATAAAAATATCAACAAGATGGCAACTGGCGCCAGAAATTTAAGAATGAAGCTGTATACTTTCAGGAAAGAGATGCTGAATTTTATTTTTCCGTCGTTGGTCAGTTCCACCTGAACAATTTTCTTGTCGAGGTACCACCCTGCAAAAAGCGAAATAAACAATCCACCCACGGGAAGCATTATTTTTGCCGAAGCCATATCCAATATATTAAAGAACTGCGGGGAAAGGGCAGAAAGGGCTCCCAGCGCCAACACCCCGACGACCACAAAAAGCAAGCCTTTTTTCCGGCTTACCTTGTGCTCTTCCTCAATATAAATCGTAACGACTTCCATCAGCGAAATGGTGGAGGTAAGCGCGGCAATCGCCAAAAGGAGGAAAAACATGGCCGACCAGATCATCGATCCTTCCATTTGATTGAAAAGCCCGGGAACGGTAATAAAGAGTAATCCGGGACCGCCTGCCACCAGTTCCGAAACGATGGTATCGGGATTTGTGGTCAACGCAAAAGCCGACGGGAAAATGACCATTCCGGCAAGAAGCGCCACTGTAGAATCGAGCAGGGATACCTGTACTGCTGTTTTTGTTAAATTCGTATTGTCCTTGAAATAGGAAGCATAAGTCATCATGCATCCCATTCCCAGGGACAGCGAGAAAAATGCCTGTCCCATGGCATCGAGAAAAACAGTGGATTTTACCTCCTGGAAATCCGGCTTAAAGAGAAAATCGATGCCCCCCCTTGCCCCTTCGAGCGAAAGTGCCCTGACAACAAGAACAATCAGCAACAGAAACAAAACCGGCATCATGATCTTTGCCGACCGTTCAATCCCCTTTTGCACCCCGGCAAAAATAAAATACGCCGTGAGGAGCACAAAAAAGGCCATCAAACCGATCTGTTTGGGACGGTTGGCAAGCAACGTGTTGAAGTTGGTTGAAAAATCATTCACCTCTTCCAAGCTTCCCGTAATGGATTGGATGAAATAATCCACTGTCCAGCCACAGACCACCATATAGAACCCCAGAATGACAAATCCGGTGAGCACACCAAGCCGGCCCACCCATTTCCACGGGGTGTCCGGCGCCAGTTTGTGAAAAGCGCCTGCAGCATTGGCTCTTGATGAACGTCCGATTAAAAACTCTGCCACCATCAGCGGGATTCCGAAAAACAGGATGCACGCTATGTAGACGATGATAAAAATGGCACCGCCCCCGTCGGCCGTTTCACTCGGGAAACGCCAAATGTTTCCCAATCCGACGGCGGAACCCGCTGACGCAGCCACCATACCCAATTTTGATCCGAACGTTGACCTTTTTTCTTTCATGCCGTTAATTTTTTACCGGACAAACACCCATTTGTTTTCAGAGGAAAGCTGCGGATAGTAGAAATAGTCCTCGTAATCGAAAGCTTTTACGTCCTCGGCAACATTTAACCGGTTTTTGATGATGAACCGGGCCATCAGTCCACGGGCCTTTTTACTATGAACCACTATTTGCTTAAATTCATTGCCTTCCTGCTGAAGGAAGCTTATCTCAACGATCCGCGTTTTTTCAGGTAAAAGCTTTTTAGATAAAACGCTTGAATATTCTTTGGAAGCTACATTGATGATTACCTTCTCGTCTTTTGCCAATTTTCCGGAAAGGTATTGGTTTACTTCGTTTTGCCAAAATTCGTATAAATCCTTATACCCCTTGGGTTGGATTTTCCGGGCAAATTCCAACCGGTAAGGCTTTATCCGGTCGAAAGGTTTGAGAGCGCCGTAAAGTCCAGAGAGGATGCTCAGGTGTTTCTGGGCAAACAGGACCTCTTCCTTATTGAAATCATGTGCGTTCAACCCTTTGTAAGCAATACCGTCATAAGCCAGTGCAGCTGCTCGAAGCGGAATTGTCCTGGAGTTGAACGATTGAAAATATCCGTACACTTGCTGAGCGATTTCGCGATTCACTTTCATTTTCTCAGCGATATCGGTTTCCGAAAGTTTTCTGCACACTTCCAACACTTCTCCGGTTTTTCGGGAGAAGACCGGAGGGGTCGTTTTTATATTTTCTTCCTGCGCATTAAAATTCATCCGCTTGGCGGGAGACATAACGATTTGCATATTCTTTTAGATTTTCGATCAGTCAAAAGCCAAGCCTCAAATCCGCCATTCCACGCCGTCCTTCGTATCTTTTATTTCCACACCTGCGGCTTTCAATTGATCGCGAATCTTATCGGAGGTAACCCAATCCTTGTTTTCACGGGCCGATTTGCGAATATCAAGTATCAGATCCATCAAGCCATTGATTACATCGCCCCCGGCATTCGCTTCGCTCTCGTCCGTCAATCCAAGAACATCAAAGACAAAGGTTTGCATCAAAGCGTTCAATTTGTCGATGTCGGCTGTCGTGAGGGTTTCCGTTTTATCTACTGCCGAATTGATGACCCTGACAGCCTCAAACAGCTGCGCAATAAGTACAGGACTGTTGAAGTCGTCGTTCATGGCGGAATAACAACTTGCGCGAAGCTCATCTATATTCACCGATGAGTGGGCTGCAGGCTCAATCTTTGATATTCTTTTGATGCTTTCCATCAGTTTTTTGTAGCCTTTTTCTGCAGCCTGCAGCGCTTCATTGGAAAAATCAAGTGTACTGCGATAGTGCGATTGCGCCATAAAAAAGCGTACGGTCATTGGTGAATACCCCCTGTCCAATAAGGGGTGGTCGCCCGTAAACAATTCTTTAGGCAAAAATCCGTTCCCGGCTGTTTTTGACATTCGGGCGCCGTTAACTGTCAACATATTGGTGTGAACCCAGTATTTTACCGGTTCCGCATGATGACAAGCCTGCGATTGGGCAATTTCATTGGTATGGTGCGTTGCCTGCAAATCCATCCCTCCCCCGTGGATGTCAAAGGTAGTTCCCAAATACTTGGTGCCCATGGCAGAACACTCTATGTGCCAGCCAGGAAATCCCCAACCCCACGGCGATGGCCACTTCATCAACGTCTCGGGTTTTGCCTTGATCCAGAGCGCAAAATCCAGCCTGCCTTTCTTTTCGTCTTGCCCGCTTAGTTCCCGCGTTCCTTCGAGCAGATCTTCCAGTTTACGGTTTGTGAGTATCCCGTACGAATATTTACGGCTGTATTTCTCCACATCGAAATAAACCGTTCCCGCTGTTTCGTAGGCATACCCTGCAGCAAGGATCTCTTTTATCATCTCTATTTGCTCCACGATATGTCCGGTTGCCGTGGGCTCAATGCTAGGAGGCAGCGTATTGAAAATACGCAATATCTCGTGGAAACCGAGGGTGTATTTTTGTACAATCTCCATCGGCTCCAGTTGTTCCAATTTCGCTTTTTTAGCAAACTTATCTTCACCCTCATCGTTATCGCCTTCCAGATGTCCCGCATCCGTGATGTTCCTCACGTACCTCACCTTGTATCCGATATGAATCAAGTACCTGTAAATAAGATCAAAAGAAATAAATGTACGGCAGTTCCCCAAATGCACATCGCTGTACACCGTAGGTCCGCAAACATACATTCCCACAAAAGGCGGTTTTATGGGCTCGAAAAGCTCCTTTGCACGACTGAGCGTATTGTAAATGACCAGAGGTTGCGAAATATTTTCCTGCATAATAGCTAAGCTTGAGTTTGAATTGAAGAGCAAAAATACAAATTTATCCATTAACTGAAGAAGATATCAAACAAAAGATAAAAAAGTAGTATTAACACTTAAAAGGTTTACATTTTTTTATTATTTTCGCCATTTCTTTTCAATAATCTTTAAATTTTAATTATTTATGTTGCGAAAATTATTTCTGTTTACCTTATCATTGGTGGCTTTTGCCTCGATGAATGCGCAAAACCTACAATTGCACTTCGATCCGCGCCACTCGCTCTACGGCGATAATATTAACGCCCCAATCAATTACCTGACGGCAACCTTCGAGATGTTTAAACCCGATGCCTGGGGTTCAACATTCATGTTCGTGGATTTTGATTTTAACTTTGACAAAAGAAATCCGGGATTAGCGTATGCAGAGATTGCACGTGCATTTAAGATAGGCGATTTCCCGTTGATGCCGCATTTGGAATACAACGGTGGGCTAGGTTTGGTAAGAGGCACGGGTTACAGTTTCTCCATTCCGAGTTCTTATTTAGCAGGAATGCAATATCCGTTTCAATTGGGTAATTTCTTTATGGGAACCTATTTAGCTTACAAATTAAATGCTTTCGAAACCAACAGTCACGACGTACAATGGACCTTGACGTGGAATTCAGCATTTCCAAACAGCAAAGTATCGCTGGCCGGTTTTCTGGATCTGTGGACTGAAAACAAAAATCGGGCTACCGGAGAAGGCGGCAAGAAATTGATTCTTTTAAGCGAGCCTCAGGTATGGTATAACTTCACACCGAATTTTGCTATCGGTAGCGAAATTGAATTGAGTTACAACTTTGCTCGCCTCGAAAAATTCACTGCCATACCTACTATAGCTACCAAATGGAACTTCTAATCGCTTCGCCTATGTAATTGCCTAAGGGCGAATATCATTTCGTACTGGCGGTGAATATCAACTGAATTACAAACGAACAATCATGATAGAAAAACTATTCAAACTTAAAGAAAACAACACCAACATCCGCACAGAGATCTTGGCCGGTATCATCACCTTTTTGACCATGTCCTATATTTTGGCTGTGAACCCGCAAATTTTGGGTGAGACAGGCATGGATAAAGGAGCGCTATTCACGACGACTGCCGTTGCGGCTATTGCCGGAACCCTTTTTATGGCACTCATTGCCAATGTGCCTATAGCCCAGGCACCGGGAATGGGGTTGAACAACTTTTTTGCTTTCAGCGTAGTTATTGCGATGGGACACTCCTGGCAGTTCGCCTTGACAGGCGTTTTACTTTCGGGTTTCTGTTTCATGCTGCTGACCATTTTCAATATCCGAAAGATTATTGTAGACAATATTCCTGTGGCGCTCAAAAATGCGATCCCTATTGGTATTGGATTGTTTATCACGCTAATAGGATTAAAAAGCGC
>LSQX01103841.1_pt1 | contig 10570 bp, 9 predicted proteins | sample 654561 | NCBI WGS metagenome assembly LSQX01 (sample SAMN04489861, study PRJNA283612) | anaerobic digester metagenome | isolation source: 4 biogas reactors fed with cattle manure at either 37C or 55C with and... | place: Denmark: Kongens Lyngby | collected 2014
CAATTACTCCTGAGCAAACAAATAGAATTATTTGAAGCAAAAGAAAAAGATATTATATCCCAAAGAGCACAACACCCTTACAAAATCAGCATAGGAGAAATACCCGAAAATATCAGATATAATAAGCTAAAAACAGAAAGCAAGCACTTGCAAAACATCATTAAGATCATATGTTACAGAGCTGAAACGGCAATAGCCAACCTACTATCTTGCTATTATAGAAAAAGTTCAGATGAAATAAGGGCATTGGTAAAGAGTATTATTTTTGCAAAGGCTGACTTGTATCCGAATTATCAGACAAATACTCTTACAGTTAGATTGAATAGTCTGGCAACTCCAAGGGACAATTTAGCAGTGCAAGAAATTTGTCAAACCATAAACGATTATGAAGCAATTTTTCCAGGTACAAAACTCAAGCTGGTCTACAAAACTACGACATTAACGACTGCGTGAGATCAGGAGTTCTGAATTTTAAGCGTTGTTTTATTCCACTTTTTCGGTAACGATTTTTGAAGTTAGGAATTCAGCGTTCATGCGTGCAATACTTTTTACTGAAATACCTTTTGGACATTCGGCTTCGCAGGCATAAGTATTGGAGCAACTGCCAAAACCTTCAGCATCCATAACCGCAGCCATTTTCTGAACCCGCGTTTTAGCTTCAGTTTTGCCCTGAGGTAGTAAAGCCAATTGATAAACTTTAGCCGAAACAAACAACATGGCTGAAGAATTCTTACAAGCAGCAACACAAGCTCCGCATCCAATACAGTTTGCCACATCAAATGCTTTGTCGGAAATGTTTTTAGAAACAGGAATGCTGTTAGCTTCAGGTGCTGAACCGCTATCAATTGAAACATAACCACCAGCAGCAATTATTCGATCAAAAGCAGAGCGATCAACAATCAGATCTTTAATAACAGGAAAAGCTTTTGCACGCCAGGGTTCAATAACAATAGTTTGTCCATCCTTGAATGATCGCATACGCAGCTCACAGGTAGTAGTTTTAGCTTTAGGACCATGTGGTTGACCGTTAATATACAAACTACAGGAACCACAGATACCTTCACGGCAATCGTGATCAAAAGCTATTGATTCTTTTCCCTCATTTGCCAGTTTATGATTAAGTGCATCCAACATTTCGAGGAAACCCATTTCGGGTGATACATCATCGAGTTCATAATTTTCGAATTTTCCTTTGGCTTTTTCATTTTTCTGACGCCATATTTGAAGTTTAATTTTCATCATTCTAATGCTTTATTGGTTAGACTTCAACTACTTATAACTTCTTTCTTTCATCTCAACATACTCAAACTTAAGCGGTTCTTTGTGTAGTACGGGCATTTCATCTTCACCCTTGTATTCCCATGCCGAAACGTAGGAATAATTGGCATCGTCACGTTTGGCTTCGCCGACCTCAGTCTGGCTTTCTTCCCTGAAATGAGCGCCACAGCTTTCATTACGGTTTAAAGCATCAAGGATCATAAGTTTACCAACTTTAAAGAAAGCAACCATCCTGCCAGCTTTTTCAAGCTCCTGATTCAGTTCATCAGCCGATCCGGTAACACGAAGATCAGACCAGAATTCTTTTTCCAGTTCTTCAAGTTGTACTAATCCTTCTTTCAATCCTTTTTCGTTTCTGAACATTCCGCAATAATCCCACATTATTTTGCCCAATCGTCTGTGGAAAGTTACCGGAGTTTGTTTTCCATTTATAGCCATCAGTTTGGCAATCTGATCTTTAACTTCAGCTTCTTTTGCTTCAAATTCCGGCAGATTGGTTTTGAATTTTGGTAGTTTTATCTGATCCGACAGATAATCGGTAATAGTATATGGAATGATAAAATAACCATCACCGGCGCATTGCATCAGCGATGCTGCTCCCAGACGGTTAGCACCGTGAACACTGAAATTAGCTTCGCCAATTGCAAACAATCCGGGTAAAGTTGTCATCATATTATAATCAACCCATAAACCTCCCATAGTGTAATGCCCTGCCGGATAAATACGCATGGGTTCTTTATATGGGTTGGTTCCTGCAATTTTTTCATACATTTCAAACAGATTGCCGTATTTGTCTTCTATAGCTTTTTCGCCTTGTTTGTTTATTGCGTCCTTAAAGTCAAGATAAACGCTTAATCCGGTATCGCCTACTCCATAACCAGCATCGCATCTTTCTTTGGCAGCACGTGAAGCTACATCGCGGGGTACCAGATTTCCAAAAGCAGGATATCTTCTTTCAAGATAATAATCACGTTCATCTTCAGGAATACTATTAGGATGTCGGGTATCACCCTTTTGTTTAGGTACCCATATCCTTCCGTCATTACGAAGCGATTCCGACATAAGTGTAAGTTTGCTTTGAAAATTGCTAAGCACCGGAATACTTGTAGGATGGATCTGAATAAAACTAGGATTTCCAAAAGCAGCTCCATTTTTATATCCTATCCATGCTGCTGAAGCGTTGCTGTTTACTGCAAGTGTTGAAAGATAATAAACAGTTCCGTAACCACCGGTAGCAAAAATAACTGCATGTGCAGCATGACGCTCAATTTCTCCGGTAAAAAGGTTGCGGGCAATAATTCCTCTGGCGCGTCCGTCAATAACTACCAGATCAAGCATTTCGCGATGTGAAAACATAGTAACGGTTCCTGTCGCAATTTGTCTGCTTAACGACGAATAGGCTCCTAAGAGACATTGCTGACCTGTGGCTCCTTTGGCGTAAAAGGTTCTGGAAACTTGCACGCCGCCAAATGAACGAGTGGTTAACGCTCCGCCATAATCGCGAGCAAAAGATACTCCCAATGCAGTGTAGTGGTCAATTACATCGTTGCTAACCTGTGCTATGCGGTAAACATCGGCTTCGCGTGCACGATAGTCACCACCTTTTATCATATCGTAAAAAAGCCTGTAAACACTATCACCGTCGTTTCTGTAATTTTTGGCAGCATTAATTCCTCCCTGGGCTGCAACGCTGTGAGCGCGACGGGGAGTATCCTGATAACAGAAAACTTTAACATTATAGCCTAATTCTCCCAGGGATGAAGCTGCTGCTGCACCGGCAAGCCCGGTTCCAACAACAATGATCTCAAGCTTTTTCTTATTGGCAGGATTCACAAGTCTGGATGATGCTTTATAGTTATCCCATTTTTCTGCCAGTGGTCCTGCGGGTATTTTTGCATCAAGTTTTATCATAGTAGTATGAATTTACTTTGTTAATTAATATAAAACATATTATCCTTTATAAATAAACAAGAAATAAATAGGAATCGCCGAAAAACCCACTGTAATAATAATTGCATAAATAGTGCTAATCATTTTTACAGCTGGCGTGTATTTATCATGGTTTAAACCTAAAGTCTGAAAAGCTGATTGAAGAGCATGGCTTAAATGAAAACCCAGGAATATAAAAGCTATAATATAACCAACCGAAAATAGCGGCATCTGAAAATATTCAATCGCAAGAGGGTAAAAATCATGAGTGTCTTTCATCACCTCATTCTTTGGCGCAACACCTATTTTTATAGCATAAAAATGCCATAGATGTAAAAGAAGAAAAATAAAGATAATCACACCGGTATGGATCATATATTTCGACATGAAATAAGTATATGATCTTTGTGCTACTTTATATCCTACAGGCCGTGCTGCCCAGTTTTTCAGAGTAATATATATGCCCAGGAGGATGTGAATAAAAAAACACAAAAAAAGAATAATTTCTATAACCTTAATCAATGGGTTGGTAGCCATGAATTTGGCTACAAGGCTAAAAGTTATACCATTGTCAGATTTTAGCATTAACAAGTTAATGCCAAGATGCACAGCAAGAAAAGTCATTAGAAACAATCCTGCTAAGGCTGTTAGAACTTTCCGGCTGATAGAAGCAAGATATTGGTTTGAGTTACTCATATTAATAAATTATTAATCAAATAATTATGAATTGATTAAAGATGTGTCGGTTTTTTTTCTTTCTTTTGTACTGTTATGTGTCGAACAAAAGTATATATAAATAATGTTTGCAGATATAAAAATTAGTAATTTATAGTAATTCTAAATAATTTGCTATGCGATACGACCCAATACAAGTTGATTTTTTTATAAAAAATCGGGAAGCGCTGATTAAAAAGCTGAAAAACAATTCACTGGCTATTGTTAATTCAAATGATGAAATGCCACGGAATGGGGACCAGAATTTTGTGTTCCGGCAAAACTCTGATTTATTTTATCTCACAGGACTTGATCAGGAAAAATGTATCCTTTTGCTTTGTCCGGATCATCCTGTTGAAACAATGCGCGAAGTAGTGTTCATACCTAATGTAAATCGTGAACAAATAATATGGTATGGAGAAAAATATACTCCTGAAAAGGCGAAATTAGTTTCGGGAGTGCAAACAGTAAAATTCCTTGATGATTTTGAGATAGTATTCAATGAAATGGCTTCACGATTTGAGCGTATTTATTTGAATATGAATGAATATCCCAAATATGTAACCGAGGTTCCATACCGTGATCTGCGTTTTGCCCGATGGGTTCGGGAAAAATATCCAACTCACACTGTTGAACGTCTTGCGCCTTTGCTTACTGAACTTAGGCTGATTAAAAGCGATATTGAAATTGAGATAATGAAAAAAGCCTGTAAAATCACAGATCAGGGCTTTAGAAGGGTTCTTAGAACAATACGTTCTGGAATGATGGAATACGGAGTTGAAGCAGAACTTAGCTATGAGTTTCTGAGAAATGGGTCTTCAGGGTTTGCGTATCCGGCAATAATAGCTTCCGGAAAAAATGCCTGCATACTTCATTATTGCGTTAATGATAAGCCTTGTAAGGATGGCGATCTGGTACTTATGGATTTTGGAGCAGAATATGCAAATTATTCTGCCGATTGTTCAAGAACTATTCCGATAAACGGTAAATTTACCGAACGACAGCGACAAGTTTATGATGCCGTGTTGAGGGTTTTACGGAAGACCATAAAACTACTTGTGCCGGGCGTAACATTGGATCAGGTTCAGGAAGAAGTGTGTAAAATGATTGATAACGAGTGTATTATGCTTGGACTTTACACTGAGCAAGACAAAGCTGCCCATCCTGACAAGAAATTTTATTATGGGTATTATATGCATGGTGTCTCACATTTTCTTGGACTCGACGTTCATGATGTAGGCACCCGTCAGGTGGTTTTACAAAAAGGCATGGTTGTTACCTGCGAACCGGGAATTTATATCGAAAGTGAAGGTATAGGGGTGCGCCTTGAAAATGACATAATCGTTGATAAAAACCCTATTGACCTTATGGCTGATATTCCGATTGAAGCCGATGAAATTGAAGAATTGATGAGAAAAGACAAATAAACCTTTTAATTGTTAATATTTTAATAAGCTCAAAATTTTACTTTAAACTTATATTAAAAACTAGTGCTATGTTCGAAAAATCAGTTTATATCAAAAGAAGAAATCAGTTACGTAAAGATGTAAGTTCCGGGTTGATATTGTTTCTGGGAAACCCTGAAGCTTCAATGAATTATCCGGCAAATACCTTTCATTACCGTCAGGACAGCAATTTTCTTTATTTCTTTGGTCACAACCTTCCTGACCTTGCCGGAATTGTTGACGTTGACAATGGAAAAGATTTATTTTTCGGAAATGATGTTGACATTGATGATATTATCTGGATGGGTCCTCAGGAATCAATGCGCGAAAAGGCTGAAAGAGTTGGAGTTGAGAACTGCGAACCTTTTAACAGATTATTTGATTATGTCGGGGAAGCCATAAAAAAGGGCAGGAAAATTCATTTTACCCCACCTTACAGAGCTTTGAACATTATTTTACTTGAAAAGCTTACCGGCATTCATCCTTCAAAAATTAAATCCTATGCTTCGCTTGAGCTTATCAGGGCAATTGTAAAACAGCGTTCAATAAAGGATAAGTTCGAAATTGCCGAATTGGAGAAAGCTGCTGATATTGGCAGTTTGATGCATACTTCTGCAATGCGTTTTGTAAAGCCGGGTATAATTGAACAGGAAGTTGCAGGTTATATTGAAGGAATTGCACTTTCAAAAGGAAATGGTGTTTCTTTTCCTGTGATCCTTTCAGTTAATGGCGAGATCCTTCATAATCACAGTCATAATAATATCATGAGAGAAGGAGATTTGCTGGTAATTGATTCCGGTGCAGCTACCTTTATGGATTATGCCAGCGATTTTACCCGTACTCTGCCGGTAAGCGGTCGTTTTTTACCTGAACAAAAAGCGATTTATGAAACTGTTCTCGAAGCTAACATGAAATCAATAGAGGCATGTAAGCCTGGAGTTACCTATAAAGAGATACATTTAATGGCAAGCAGGATAATTGCTTCAGGACTTAAGGATTTTGGTCTGATGAAAGGAAATATTGATAATGCTGTGGAAGCTGGCGCACATGCTTTGTTTTTCCCTCACGGTCTGGGTCATATGCTGGGTTTGGATGTTCATGATATGGAAGATTTAGGCCAAATATATGTAGGTTTTGACGATGAAATTCATCCCGCATCACAGTTTGGGTTGGCTTCACTGCGCCTTGGACGCCGTTTGCAGGAAGGTTTTGTTATTACTGTGGAACCCGGCATTTATTTTATTCCGGCATTGATTGATATATGGAAAGGGGAAGGAAAATACAGTGAGTTCATCAATTATGATAAGGTTGAAAAACTTAAAGGTTTTGGCGGAATCCGTATCGAAGATGATGTATTAATAACATCAGATGGCTATCATGTGCTTGGTAAACCTTTAGCTAAATCAGTAAAGGATATTGAAGAAACCATGGCTGATAAAACACAAAACGTTTAAATTCAGAGCCTTAAGTGCTGGTTTTAATAACTTGCGATTTTCAGATTGCGATTTTAATGTATTAATCATCTTAAAAAAATAATGTATGAGTCAGAGCATTGAATTTAAGAACCAAAATATCCATTTTTGTGTTCAAGGCGAAGGTCCTGATCTGGTTTTGCTTCACGGATTTACTGAGTCGTTGCAGATATGGAATGATTTTGCTGAAAAATTATCTCAGAGTTTCCGGGTTATTTGTATTGATCTGCCCGGTCATGGAAGGAGTGGAAATCTCTCGGAGATCCATTCTATGGAGCTAATAGCTGAAGTCGTTCATGCAGTTTTATCGTTTTGCAGGGTGCAAAGCTGTGTCCTTGTCGGGCATTCAATGGGTGGATATGTTACACTTGCCTTTGCGAACCTGTTTCCCGAAATGCTCAAAGGCATTGTGCTTTTTCATTCTCAGGCAGATGCCGATAGTGATGTGGCAAAACAAAACCGTGACCGTACCGTACAACTGGTGAAAATGAACCGCTCAGGTTTTATCAATCAGTTTATTCCGGGTCTTTTTGCTGAAGAAAATCATGAACGCCTGAGTGGTGAAATAGAAAAACTGAAAAATCAGGCGGGAAGTATTTCGGCAAGATCGCTTGTGGCAGCTCTTGAAGGTATGAAACTCCGCACAGGCAAAAGGGATGTTCTGGCGAAACTGTCAATGCCGGTGCTTTTCATAGTGGGCAAGAAGGACTCCCGTATTCCTTTTGATAAAGTAATGGAACAGATTGCCATTCCCAAACATGCTGAGGCACTGTTGCTTAATGATGTTGGACATATGGGTTATCTTGAAGCACCTGAAACAATCTTTAATGTACTTAATGATTTTGTTATCAGAGTATTTAAGTCGTAATTGCAGGCTTCGGGGTTTCCTAAAAGTAATTTTGGTTTAACCTGCAGATTTATACATTATTAATTGGTTTCAAACCGGTAATATTCCCTCTGACAGGTTTTCCGGCTGAGGTAAAAAGGAGTTTTTCGACAGAATAAACTTTGCGGGGCTTTTCGTAAGGTGAAAGGTTCGCTGCAAAAATTTCATTCAGAGTTTTAAACTCTGAATCTGAGGATATTACTTCACTTTCCGAATCAGCATAACCCTCAATTATCATTATCACCCGTTCTCCCAGCCTGTCATCAGCTTCGCCAGAGATAATGAAATTTTTGCCAATATGTTTTTTTAGTTTTTTTTCTATCTGCTCGGGTATGATTTTTAAACCGCCGCTATTTATCACATTATCAACTCGCCCCAATAATCTGAAATGCATGTCGTCACGCAATTCAACCAGATCGTTCGTAATAATTTCAGAATCAGTTATATGCGGAGCTTTTATTTTTAAACAATTTCGCGACTCGGTTCCAATCCGGATTCCCGGCAATACCCTGAAAAAATCACTCCGGTCAGAGCCATTAATTTTTTTCATGGCAATATGAGTCAGGGTTTCAGTCATCCCATAAGTTTCAAATACCCGGTTAGGAAAATTTGCAAGTTGTTCTTCAAGATCAGGATTTATTGGTCCTCCGCCAATGATCAGGCATTTAATGTTTCTTAGCTGCATTGATGTAACCGGATCAGAAAGGCATTCCTGAACCTGCATAGGGGTCATGGCAGCAAAATCAATCCCGATGCTTTCAGAAATGCTTTTTAATGGATTGGCAGCTGGTTTTGAGATTACAAGAAATAAATCAAGCACTATGGCTCTGGCAAGCATCATTTTTCCGGCAACATATTCAAGAGGCATGCAAAGCAAAGCGGTATCATCCGGTTGTAATCCTAAATATCTTCCGGTGAGCATCGCTGAGCCAATAATTGCTTTGCGGCTGAAATTAATTTCTTTTGGCTTTCCGGTAGATCCGGAAGTGTGGAATTTGAAAAACTCTGTGCCGTTATTCCATTGACTGACAAATTCAAGGAATTGGCCTTCAAAGCCTGAAGTATCATAAGATCCTGAGAATCCGGAATAATCCCGGATTTTTAATTGTTTTCCAAAAATGTTGCCGGAGTTCATGAATCAGATGATAATTAATGATTTTAACCCTGTTTAATTCACAAACATACAATTAACTTTAAAATTACCTCATTTCACTCTTCTGGATTCTGGATTTAGTTCCGAATATGACTAAAATCAAGGTTAAACATTTGTTTTTCATAGTTTTACACATATTTCTCCCATTTACATTTTTTCTAAAAGTATGATTTTATTTTTTGTTAAATGTTAAAAAGCGTGAGATGATAGAGTCTTGTTTAAATTCTGAGAATCTGAAACATCAAAAGCAGGTTTTTAAATACTTGTATTTCAGGGAATTGAATAGAAAGCTCAATTTTTACTTTTGTCTTTAATCCCAAACCCTAAAAAATAAGGAATAGAAAACTTCAGAACTCCTGATCCCATCATTGAGAATCAGTAGGTTACCTTTCATCTATTGCAGACAATAAATGTCGTAAATTTGCCAAAAACACAGATATGCAACAGATACTTCCTATTTTCCCCCAAGACATAAAGATGGTTAATTATCAGGTAGGATTTAAATCAATGGATGACTTTGTCCATTATTTTGTAAATGGAATGCCTGTTTATTGCCATGAGTTAAATGACAAGAACGGTTATCGTTATGTATTAGCTACTCTTGTTAATCATAATTTTTGCAGTATCAAAGAGTTGAGCAATGCTTTAGGTGTAAACAGGAAAAACATAGAGCGTTATGCTAAGGATTTGCGTGAAAAGGGTATGTCTCACTTTTTTAATCGAAAAGAAACTCGGGGTCAATGCTACAAGTTTACTCCGGAAAAGATGAATCAGGCACAGTGTCTTTTAGATCAGGGATATTCCCAATATCGAACAGCAAAAATTGTAGGTGTAAGTGAGAGTGCTATCCGTTATCATATTAAGGCAAATAATTTAAAAAAAAAGTAATTACCCACAGTCCAGTAGCGGCTACCACACCCTATGAACGAGATATTGCTGATTTTTTGGCTTCAGAAATGATAGGTGTAGGAGCTACTCGTATTGAAGATCGTGTATTTGCTGCCCTTGGCATACGTAAGGCAGAGATTTTTTTTGAACCATGTGAAAGTGTTGAATATGGAGGAGTCTTATTATTGCTTCCTTTCCTTATTGCCAATGGATTGTTGAGCTACAAGAATTATTATTCAGAGAGGCTTTCGGGGTACTATGATTTTGACAATGTTATGCTAAGCCTTGCCTTTATGTACCTGTGCCGTATCAAAAGCATTGAACAACTCAAACACTTCAGTCCAGGTGAACTAGGAAAGCTGCTGGGTTTGGACAGAATTCCAGAGGCTCGTTGTATGAGAGGGATTATTAAAGAATTAACCATTCAGGAAAGAGCTTCGCAGTGGAATGCTTACCTTTCAGAGCAATGGATAAACCAAGAAGATACGTGCATATACTATATCGACGGTCATGTACAGGTATATCATGGACATCTAGCCAATCTAGGCAAGAAACACGTTAGCCGTCAGAAGCTTTGTCTGCCGGGAATGGTTGAGTTCTGGGTGAATAATGCTGATGGATTGCCTTATTTTTATGTGACTGGACAGGTGAATGAAAAGCTTCAGGAAATGCTTATCACCGAATTGGTTCCCCGGCTGCTTGAGCTAACTGATGGCAGGGTCAGCCAAAAAGATCTTGATGCAGACCATAGGCTTCCCAGGTTCACCCTAGTATTTGACAGGGAAGCATACAGTCCGGTATTTTT
>LSQX01296918.1_pt1 | contig 10570 bp, 14 predicted proteins | sample 654561 | NCBI WGS metagenome assembly LSQX01 (sample SAMN04489861, study PRJNA283612) | anaerobic digester metagenome | isolation source: 4 biogas reactors fed with cattle manure at either 37C or 55C with and... | place: Denmark: Kongens Lyngby | collected 2014
GACCAAAGCAACGTTGGATGCTCAACAAAAACAAATCGCAACCTTACAACAAACAATCAATCAACAACAAGTCTCTGTTTTACTGAATCAGGTTGAATTTCTACAAGCTGAGCTGCCTGTCATTGTTGTTAGTTTAAATGATCAACCGCTCAAGCAAATCAAACCACTGGTGGAAAGCACACTTGCGAAGTTAGGAAAAGGGATTGTCTTTATCGGAGCCCAGGAAGGTGCACGTTTGCTCTTTGTTTGTGGCGCCCTCAAAGTCCTTGTCAAGCAAGGCATTGATTTCAGCAACCTTGTGAAGTTGGCTGCCCAACACACCGGTGGTGATGGAGGCGGCCGTAAGGACTTTGCCCAAGCAGGGGGTAAAGACACGAGTAAACTCCAAGCTGCTTTGCAGCTTGTGCAAGCAAAAATAAGGGATGTGCTTTTAATAAATGAGTAAGTGTTATACAATAACACCAGGGAGAAAAGCATGAAAAATCAAGATACACAAACGATTGCGTTTAAGGCGGAAGAATTACGAAAAGAACACATTAAAGATGTGTTATCACAAGTATCGGATGCGTTAGTGGAACGTGGATACAATGCTGTGAATCAATTAGCGGGGTATTTAATTTCCAATGATCCTGCCTATATTTCTTCGCATAAGAATGCAAGAACAATCATACAGTCGATTGAACGACATGAAATCATCGAGGAACTCGTCCGTTCTTATCTACGTAATGAAAAGTAATTTTTTTGGATTGGATGTCGGTGAAAAAACAATTGGGATTGCCTTTTCCCAAGGTTTTTTTGCGCAACCTTTAACGACACTGACTTTTGAAGTTGATGACTATCACCGCGGTGTGGATGCTTTGGTTCAACTGATTGAAAAGCATCATGTCAACACGATTGTCATTGGTTTACCCAAACATTTAAGCAATGAACTTGGAGTCAGTGCGCAACGTGCCTTGCATGTTAAGGAATTGTTAGAAGCACAAATTGATAAGGATATCATCATGTGGGATGAGCGCTTAACAACGAAAGAAGCTGAGCGCCGCATGTTACAATTTGATGTATCAAGAAAAAAAAGAAAGCAGCGTATTGATCAAGTGGCAGCCGTTATCTTACTGCAAAGCTACCTTGATCGGATACAAAGGTAACTTGTATGGAAAACGAAACTACGATTGTTATCATTGATGAAAACAACGAAGAAAAAGAAATGCAAATTTTATTTACTGTTGAAAGTGTTGTGTCGCATAAACAAATAGTTTATTATGTCGATCCAAATGATGAAGAAGGGGAAGTGCACGCTTCATATTACGATGATTTAGGTAATTTATCACCCATTGAAGATGAAAAAGAATGGGAATTCGTGGAAGAAGTGTTTGGTGCATTTGTCGAGGACGATGAAGAAGAATTTATTCACTAGATTGTTGTTGGTGCTTGTTTTTGTTGCCAGTGCGGGGGCGGTGATTGGCTACAATATGATGCAACCTGCACAAAAGGATAGTGAAGTTGTTGTTTTTGAAGTTCAAAAAGGACAAACGTTAGTACAGGTTGCCAAAACTTTACAGGTGGAACAATTTGTTAAAAGTGCTTGGTATGCACGTTTTGTCGCAAAACAGGAAGATCTAGCGAATCTAAAAGCAGGTCGCTATGCTTTGGATAAAGCATGGGATGTCAAGCATATTTTAAAGGTGCTTAACGATGCGTCACAAGCGATTCCAGATCAAGTGCGTGTGACATTGCCAGAAGGTTTCTGGGCTAAAGATATCGCGAAACGTATGGCTGAAAACACAAATGTGAGTGCGGATGCCTTGTTGGCTTTGTGGAACGATGAAAACTACGTGCAAACCTTAATTGATGAGTATGAGTTTTTAAGTGAAGCGATTTTCAAAGATCAGGTGAATGTGTATTTGGAAGGTTATTTATTTCCAGAAACTTATGATTTTTATTCAGATACAACCCCAGAGGCAATCACCAAGCGACTTTTGGATCAGACCAAGCTCATTTATGAGCGCCATCACGCCCTGTTTGAACAATCACCACTGACAGTGCATGATGTTTTTACCTTGGCTTCCGTTGTGCAACATGAAGGAAAAGCTGCCCAGGACATGGCCTTGATTGCCGGTGTTTTTTATAACCGCCTGGCGATTGATATGCCTTTGCAATCAAGCAGCACCATCTGTTATGCACTTTATGAGTTTGATTCATGGCTTGAATGTGAAAGCAACCCTAACATTGAATCACCTTACAACACCTACAAATACAACGGCTTGCCAATTGGGCCAATCTTAAATCCTTCTGAAATGGCACTGCTAGCTACCTTGCAGCCCGCAACCACTGATTACTTATATTTTGTTGCGGATGTCTATGGTGATGGGGCCATTCATTTTGCGAAAACATATCCGGAACACCAAGCCAATGTCAATAAATATTTAAAAGGACGTAACCAATGAAACCAGTATTGATTGGAATTGCCGGAGGCAGTGCTTCCGGAAAAACTTTGTTGTCCATGCGTCTCAAGGATGCATTTGAAAAAACAAAGTCAATTGTTATCATTCGTCAGGACGATTATTACCATGATCAAGCGCATTTAAGCATGGAAGCCCGTTTAAAGACCAATTACGACCATCCCTTTGCCTTTGATAATAAACGTTTGGTGGGTGATTTGGATCGTTTATTGCATCGCCAAAGCATTGAAAAACCCGTGTATGATTTTGTTGAATACACGCGCAGCGATAAAGTGGAAACCATTCAGCCTGCGGATGTGATTATCTTGGAAGGCTTGTTTGTGCTTGAAGATGAAATGATTCGCAACCGTTGCGATATCAAGGTGTTTGTTGATGCGCAAGCTGATATTCGTTTTATTCGCCGTTTGGTGCGTGATGTGCATCAACGGGGGCGTTCCCTTGATTCGGTTGTGGATCAATATACCAGCACCGTGCGGGTGATGCATGAACAATTCATCGAACCCAGTAAACGCTTTGCGGACATCATCGTGCCCCAAGGTGGTAAAAATGAGGTTGCTGTCGATTTGTTGACAACGAAGATTAGTAGCATCATTGAAAAAAATATGTTATAATCCATTCTCAATGAGGTAGATAAAATGACAGTTGATAAAGTATACGTTACAAAAGAAGGATTAGTTGATTTAGAAAAAGAATATGAACATCTGATTCATGTGGTGCGTAAAGAAGTCATCGAAGACTTACAAGCAGCGCGTGCGCAAGGTGATTTGAGTGAAAACGCAGACTATGATGCGGCTCGTGATCGCCAAGCGCGGGTCGAAGCACGGATTCGTGAATTGGATGTTATGCTAAATAATATCGAAATTATCGATAATAAAAAAGAAGGGCATAAAGTTGTGCGTTTGGGTTCAACTTTAGAAGTGCTTGATTTGGAAACGAACACAACAAGTGAGTACACGATTGTCGGTTCTGTAGAAGCTGACCCCCTTAACGGCCGGTTATCGAACATGACAGCTTTGGGTATGGCGCTCATGGATCATCATGAAGGGGACGTCGTCAAGGTTAACGTGGATTCACCTTACGAAGTGAAAATTGTAAAAATCAAATAATTAAGGAAAATAAACACACAAAGCTAATGGTAGTGTATGAAACTCATTCAAGGCGCATGTGTGTTTTTTATTATGTTTTTAAGCGGTTGTCAACGGATATCACCATACCGTATTGAAAAACCGACAAGTTTTCTAGTGCATGTCACGGGCGCCGTGCATAATCCCGGGGATTTTGAAATTGTGCCTTATGGGACCATGGAGGAATTATTAGAACAGGTGCAACTTCACGATGATGCCGATCTGAGTGTTTTTAATCTAAAAACCATCTTGCATCATCATGATCACATTACTATTCCTGTTCAAACCTTTGAAGCATGCATCAACATCAATCATGCCACGCATACGCAATTGATGACATTACCAAACATTGGTGAGGTCATGGCAAACCGGATTATTAATTATCGCGATACGCACGGTTTTTTTCAAAAATTAGAAGACATCATGCTTGTGAAGGGCATTAAAAATAAGACCTTTGAAAAGATCAAGGAACGCCTGTGTCTTTAAATCAAAAATTGACCATCATGTTTTTTGCCTTTTGGCTGTCTTTTTTTATAGAATCGCTTACTTTAAAGTTTTTGTTGGTGCTAGTATTCGCTCTTTATTTTCATCAGCACGTGCCGTTTCTATATTTTACGTTTGTTGCCTTGTTGTTGGTTGCTGTTTTGTTTATACATTCCCAAACATCATTTAAAGATCCATTTTGTGGGAAAGTGGTTGACCAATCAGAACAACATGTCACCTTAAAAAACAAGCATGGTCAGGTGTCTTTTTTTATGGACCATGATGTTAATTATTTTGATAAGGTTTGTGTGAGTGGGCAATTGAAGCCTTATCAATATCGCAGCAATTTCTTTACCAACCCCATTGATTTATGGGCTAAAAACAAAAAACATTTGGGTACACTTCATCGTGTAAAAATTGTTAGTCATCAAAGACAAAACAGCATCAAAGGGCGTTTGCATCGTAAGCTACAAGATCCATCGTATCATTTGGTGCATGATCTCATATTTAAAAAACTTAAAGTTCATGCCTTTCCATTATTAATGATTATTTTTTCGCTGGGGCTCCAATACAGCGCCGCCTTACAAACTTTGAACACCTTGTTTTCGCGTTTGATGTACGCCCATTCCAGTTTTTTTGTTAGTTTGGGTTTATGGCTTTTGTTTGGTCTAGTGTGGGGGTTTGATTTTATTTGGTTACGCGTAGCGTTGTTGTTTGTCTTTAATTTCTTATTTAAAGATAATATTAAAGCACGGTGTGTGAGTTACTTTATCTTGTTGAGTGTTTATCCAAACATGGCAACCAGCACTGGTTTTATATTTTTAGTGTGTTTGCATTTTTTGATACCAAAAAGGACAAGTGTGTTACGTTTTGTTGCGCTAAGTAGTTTGCAACACGTATTTTTTTATACCAGCAGTCTCGTTGGTGTTGTGTTGTTTCCTGTGCTTGTGAAACTAAGCGGTGCTTTGTTTCTTATCAGTTGGTTGGTGGTGATGCTTCCTTTTTTACTTAAACCCTACAACACTCTGTTACATGTCATCATCAACTTGTTTTCAAAGAACACTTTGAGTTTAGTTGGTTATTATCCATTTATAATGGTCATGGTGATTTTATTATTGATGAACAACGCGCTTCTTAAGCGTCCCAAATTTGCCCTATGTCTATGGGGTATGTGCGTGTACTTTGCGTATTATCCGCTGCATGATCTTGTCCTTTACTTAAATGTTGGTCAAGCTGATGCAACGCTTATCAAGCTTGCACAGGGCCAGGGTAGCATGATGTTTGATGTCGGGCGTGCTCAAAACGTGCCCTTGATTTTAAACACTTTAAAAGCGCTGGGAATTCAACATTTGGATGGCATTGTCATTAGCCACGATGATAGTGACCACAGTGGAGGGCTTGAGGATTTGACAATCAGCATGCCTAAAACAATCATTCATACAGAAAAAAAGGACATCGTTTTTAAGCGGCTTTATTTCCAAGCTTTTAATCAAGATTATATTGGTATTGATAACAACGATGACAGCGTCATCGGTTTGGTGCATCTCGGCCGTTTGAAGTTTTTATTTATGGGAGATGCCGGCATCATGGCCGAACAACATTTGATTAAAAGCTACCCTCACTTGCAAGTCGATGTTTTAAAACTAGGGCATCACGGATCCAAAACATCCACGTCATCCACATTTTTGGCAAGTTTACAACCAACCTTTGGCATCATTAGTGCTGATCGCCAAGTATATGGACACCCGGCACCGGAAGTCCTTAGAAATCTTGCGCAGTATCAAGTCACTGTTTTGGATACTCAAGTTCATGGTGATTTGGCTTTTATACGATTATTTAATCAATATTTTGTCATAACTTCAGCCGGGTATTTTGGTATAATAAGATAGGTGATACGATGAAAGTACTTTTGTACGGAGCCGAACGTTATTTATTAGAAAATAAAGCCAAGGCAATGCTGAATGATGAACATGCATATGCGGCATCCATAGAGCCATTGCTTTTTGATTGTGAAAACTATGAATTTGATTGGAATCATTTCATGGAAGAGTTGATGACCGTCTCATTTTTTGATGCACACAAAGTCGTCTATTGCATCAATCCCCAAGCTGAACTCGCTAATTTGAACGATTATCAAATGAACGCCTTATTGGAAATTTTGGATAATTTAAGTGAGGATGTTTTATTGTTTGTGATGGTTGATGCTCCAAGTTATGATCGACGTTTGAAGTTTTTTAAACACTTTTCTAAAAACAAAGAGGTCATTCAAGTTCCATCATTAAGCTACCGTGATTTTAAAACCCTGGTTGTCAGCGAACTTGCGAAAAATAACCTTGCGCTTGGTCAACTTGAATTGGATGCATTGACAGAACGGTTACCTTTACACGTGCTTTCCATTAAACAAGAAATAAAAAAGTTGGCTAGTTATCCAAACCCGCTCGATGTGGATGCCATCAATGCCTTGATCAGTAAGCCAATTTCTGAAAATGTCTTTGATTTATCAAAAGCAATCATCCTTAAAGACTACGAAACATGCTGGACAATTTATGATCATTTACTGATTCAAAAGTATGATCAAACCGCGCTGATTCCAGCCATTGCTTGGCAATATCGTATCATGCACCATATCTTGCATTATCAAAGTGAAAAGTTAAGTCGTTTTGAAATCCAAAGCCGTTTGAAGGAACATGAGTACACTTTTAAAAAGGGCTGGGAATACGCAAGTAAGACCAACAAAGCAGACGTTGAAAAGCTCCTGAATCAACTAGCTCAACTTGATCAGGCGATTAAAATGGGGAAAACCGATAAGAAGATTGGTTTTGAGCGATTTTTATTGGAGGCGATGAAATAATATGGAATCACTACGCGAAATGTACAAAGCAGGGTATGGGCCTTCGTCATCTCATACGTTGGCGCCCATGCGTGCTTGCCTTATGTTTAAAGAAATTACTCCTGATGCCACGCGTTATGAGGTGGAACTTTACGGTTCCTTAGCGCTGACAGGCAAAGGTCATTATACCGATGAAATTATTTTAAAAACACTGGCTCCAATCCCAACCCAAGTTAAATTTTGTTCACACTGGGAACATGAAGATCAATCGGGCCTTATTTTAAAGGGTTTTGATGCTGCGGATGGCTTGATTAAAGAGTGGGTTGTGTTTTCAATTGGTGGCGGTTCCATTAAAGTGCTTAATGAGGATTTCGATTTTCAACGACAAGTCTATCCTCACGAAAGCTTTAATGATATCGTTTCTTTTTGTAAAGCACACAACATGAATTTAGCACAATACGTGTATCATTTTGAACCTGATATTAAACCTTATTTAAGCGAAATGTTGGATGCGATGTTTAAATCCGTTTATGATGGTATCAACACGCAGGGTGTTTTACCTGGGCCATTGCAGCTCGTGAAGGTTGCTCGTGATCTATGGTTAAAAGCCAACAGCTTAAGTTCCAATGAAAAGCAAAAAAGATTGAAGTTGGTGGCGTACGCTTACGCTGCCAATGAGCAAAATGCCTCCAATCAAATTGTGGTAACGGCCCCAACTATGGGAGCCTGTGGTGTGATGGCATCCTTTATGTATTATGCCTATCATGATTTAGGGTTTTCAAAACATCGCTTGGTCGATGCGATGGCAGTTGCTGGTATTATTGGGAATTTAATTAAACACAACGCAACGATTTCAGGAGCAGTGGGTGGTTGTCAGGCGGAGGTTGGTTCCGCAACGTCGATGACAGCCGCAGCGAAAGCATTTTTGGATGGTCATTCACTCAAAGTGATTGAGGTAGCGGCCGAAATAGCCATGGAACACCATCTCGGTTTGACCTGTGACCCCATTGGTGGGTTTGTGATGATTCCATGCATTGAACGCAACGGTGCTGCCATCTTACGGGCTTTTGATGCGGTGTTTATGGCAGAGAATTTATCCGTTTTAAAAGATAACTTCGTGCAATTTGATGATGTGATTGCGACCATGAATTACACGGGCAGCAAAATTGCGGTGGAATTAAAGGAAACATCGCTGGGTGGACTCGCAACCATTGTGCGCCAAAATAAAAAAACCGCACCTTAGGTACAGTTTATTGAAGCGTTGATAATAATTTTGCGTATTTTGCTTTTTGACGCGCAACGTAATTCTTATGATGAATGTTGCTCGTGATCGATTTATCCAAAAGTGAATTAAGTTCGTCGAAGGCGGCGGTTGCTTTTTCAAGATCACCTGCTTCAACTAAGTTACGAACGAGTTTCATTTTTGTTTTCATAGCGGAACGTTGGGAAGTGTTCGCAGCTTCGCGTTTCATGTTCGTAATCGCCCGTTTCTTTTGACTTTTAATATTCGGCATAATTCCCTCCTTAATTGCCTCATCATTATAACAAAGCGTTTTTTAAATTGCAATCAAACAAATAGAGTGGAAGGTGGTAGCTTAATGAAGCACAACATTGTCTTTATGGGAACCCCCGCGATTGGGGCAAAAATCTTAGCATCCTTGTTAAAACTTGATGTGAATGTCGTAGCGGTAGTGACACAGCCCGATAAAAAGGTAGGGCGTAAACAACGCATTCAATATTCAGAAGTGAAAACCTTGGCCTTAGCGCATGACTTGGTTGTTTTTCAACCCTATGATGGAGCTCAGCTTTATGAAATGTTGAAAAAGGAGTCGATCGATGCAATTGTCACTTGTGCTTATGGCATGTTTTTACCGCAAAAGGTCTTGGACTTAGCGCAAAAGATAGCCTTGAATGTGCACGCCTCGCTTTTACCACACTACCGGGGTGGAGCTCCAGTACAATACGCCATTAAAAACAATGAAACTTACAGCGGCATCACCTTGATGGAAATGGTTAAAAAGATGGATGCTGGAGATATGTATGCCCAAGAAAAGCTACGCATCGCTTTTGATGACACCACCACATCGCTCATGGATAAGTTGGGTGATTTGGGTCAAAAAATGATTGAGGAGCATTTGTTTCCCATTTTAAAGGGTGAACTTAAGGGCCGTGCTCAAGATGAAACTGCCGTAAGCTTTGCGCCCATTATTACCGCCGCAGATGAACGTATCAAGATGCAAGCGCCGGGTTTGATGATTTACAAACAAATTCAAGCTCTGCTTGAAACTCCAGGTGGCTATGTGATGATTCAAGATCAAAAAGTGAAGGTGCATCAAAGTCACTTTGAAGCTCAAGCTCATGATTATCCCTGCAATCACATCATTGACTTTAATAAAAATGCGTGTGAAGTCGCGGTTGCAGACGGTATTTTAAAAATTCAACGCTTGCAATTGCCAGGCAAGAAGATTATGGACGCTGCGCAAGTCTACCACAACCTTGCTGGTCAATGGGTTGGCAAGGAAGTCTCCTAATGAAAAACATAAAATGGTTAGCTTTAGCGAGTCTTTTGATGGCTTTGATTGCCTTGGTGACCATCGTGGGGATGGTGCCGATTGTGTGGGGTTACCTGAATTTAGGGGATAGCGTCATCATGTTAAGCGCCACCTTGTTGCCCATTCATATCAGTTTCATCATAGGTGGTGCTGCCAGTGCTTTTGCGGATGTCTGGATGGGTTATTCACAATACGCCATTTTCACCTTGATCATCAAAGGCATGGAAGGGCTGATGGTCGGTTATTTATATCAACGCTTAAGCAGCAAGCTGAGAAAGTTTGTGCCTTTTGTTGTGGGTGGTCTTTGGATTGCGATGGCTTACGGTGGTGTGGATGCCCTCTTGTATCAAGATTGGCATGTGGGACTTGCTTCTTTTGGGCTCAACAGCATTCAAGGCTTTGCAAGTGCCCTCATCGGTATCGTGTTTGCACACACCATCACCCCTAAATTAAGCAAGTTGTTGCCTAAAAATGCAACTTATGAATAGATTATTGAATTTTAAACACGGTTTAACTAAAGTGAAGGTGGGTTAAAGATGGCCTTAAAGATTAAGGGAAATGACCGTTTTAAACAAAAGGTTAAAGAAACAATTAACTTAAATTATAAAAGTGATGTCGACGTGGTTTTAACACAGAGCGAAAATCAAACCATCGAGATTGTTTTACATGAGTCAAACCTTCATCATTTACAACCGCTGATGAAGCAACTCTTTAAACCGTCCACAACCCTAATTGGAAAAACACATCGCGGCAAGGTTTGGGTTGCCGCCCATGATATCCATGTTATTGAAGCCTTTAAAAACGAGGTGGAAACAATCGTCAACCATCAGGTGATAACCCTTGAGAAAAAGCTTTATGAGTATGAAGAACATTTAGCTGACGATGGCTTTATTCGCATTGGTAAGAGTGTCCTTGTCAATGCGCATAAAATTGTCGCGGTCGCAGCTGCTTACAATGGTAAGTTGCTCTTGTATTTGGATAATGATGAGAAAGTTTACGTGAATCGAAGTTACACCAAGCATTTCAAGGATTTGCTTGCGCAAAGAAAGGAGACGCAATGAATAAGATTATCCTATTAGTGATATTGGGATTTTTGATGGTAGGTCTTGGTTTTATTATCAT
>LSQX01220395.1_pt1 | contig 10569 bp, 12 predicted proteins | sample 654561 | NCBI WGS metagenome assembly LSQX01 (sample SAMN04489861, study PRJNA283612) | anaerobic digester metagenome | isolation source: 4 biogas reactors fed with cattle manure at either 37C or 55C with and... | place: Denmark: Kongens Lyngby | collected 2014
AGCTCGCTCTTAAACAATGCAGCCGCAAGTTTTGAACAGGAGCTTGCATCAAGCACATTCAAAAACAGTCATATTCAAATTGTTTTTAATACGACTGGAAATGTAGAAACGGACAACTTAAGAAACATCGTTGTCAAGCAACTGCACTCACCGATTTATTTCCAACAAAGCATTGAATTCATGATTAACCAAGGTGTCGATCACTTCATTGAAATTGGACCCGGTAATATTTTACGCGGCTATGTACGAAAAATAAATCCACAAATCGCTTGTTATAGCGTTAACACGGTCGATGACTTGCAGCGATGCGTTGATTATCTACGATAAGGAGGTTCTATGGCAAACAAAGTTGTGCTCGTTACAGGAGCATCCAAAGGCATTGGACAGAGCATTGCCCTCGCTTTTGCGAAAGCAAATTATGATGTCATCATTCATTATCATCAAGATGTGAAAGGTGCACGTCACACGCAAGAACAATGCCACAAGCTTGAAGTTAATACGCATTTAACCTGTTGTGATTTATCCAGCTTTCAAGATACACAAAACATGATTAAGGAAAGTTTGAAACATTTCAAACGCTTGGATGTCCTTGTTTGTAACGCTGGCATCAATAAAGATAAACTTCTATTAATGATGAGTGAATCGGATTTTAATCATGTTCTTGATGTTAACCTGAGAGGCCTGTTTAATGTTGTTAAACCATGTGCGAAAATTATGGCCCGCCAAAAATCAGGATGCATCTTAGCGATTGGATCCACCGTCGCCACACTTGGTAACGTTGGTCAAAGCAACTATGCAGCAAGCAAAGCCGGCATGGTTGGTTTTATAAAAAGTGTTGCTTTAGAAATGGCTCCCTACCACGTGCGCTGCAATGTTATCGCACCTGGCTTAATTGACAGTTCCATGAGTCAAGTCTTGGATGAAAAACAAAGGCAACGGCTGCTTGACAAAACGGCATTAAAACATATCGGACAAAAAGATGACGTTGCCCAACTGGCCTTATTTTTGGCAAGCGATGCAGCTTCATACATTACCGGCCAACAGTTTTTTGTTGATGGTGGAATGCTAGGAGGAGGTTAAAATGAAACGTGTGGTAATCACAGGCATGGGGGCAGTAACCGCTTTTGGTAATGATGTGGAAACGATGTTCCAACACATTATTGATAATCGCTGCGCAATTAAACCAATCACCCATTTTGATACGTCAAATTTTAAAGTGAAACTTGCTGCTGCCATCGATGACTTTCATGGTGATCCATTCTTTGATGCACGTGATTTCAGATTCAATGATCGATTCAGTCAATTTGCACGCCTCGCAAGTAAACTTGCATACACACAAGCAAAATTAGATCACCATGACATAGATCGTTATCGTTTTGGCGTTGTGTTTGGATCTGGAATTGGCGGTATTACTTCCATGGAAAAGGCAAAAGAAAACCTTGATCAACGCGGACCCCATCGAATTTTCCCACATTTTATTCCCATGACCATCCTTAATGCCGCGGCTGGATTAATCGCCATTGATTTACAGGCAAAAGGCACCTGTGTCCCGGTAGTCACTGGATGTGCCGCAGGTAGTGATGCAATCGGACAAGGTTATTTGAAAATTAAACATGGTTTATTGGATGTGGCTGTGGTAGGTGCCAGCGAAGCTTCAATCACCCCCCTGGGTGTTGGAGGTTTTATGGCCATGAAAGCATTGTATGAAGGCGAAACCATCAACAGGGCCAGCATCCCTTTTGATATAGAACGTTCTGGCTTTGTCATGGGTGAAGGTGCCGGGGCACTGATCTTAGAAAATTATGAGGTTGCAAAACGACGAAACGCTCCCATTTATGGCGAACTTGTTGGTTATGGCAGCACATGCGATGCCTTTCATATAACCGCACCGATAGCCGATGGTGCCGGTATTGAAAATGCGATGCGCATGGCCTGTACAGACGCCAAGCTTGAACCACAAAAGATTGGTTACATTAATGCGCATGGAACAAGCACAACATTAAATGATAAAACAGAAATTAAAGCCATCCGCTCGATATTCAAACATCAAAATCACCTTCCTTTTATATCCTCCACAAAATCCCATTTGGGCCATTTGTTAGGAGCTTGTGGTGTTATTGAAGCCATGATTTGTTTGCAGGCTTTAAAGCAGAGCATAATCCCTGCAACCATCAACCTGCAACAAATAGATCCTGAATGTGATTTCAACATTGTTGCTATTCAACCAATCAAAAAAGACATTGATTATGCAATGTCAAACTCATTGGGTTTTGGTGGCCATAATGCCGTCTTAATCTTTAGAAAGTGGAAATAACATGACATTAACAAGACAAGATATTCAAAGAATTCTTCCGCATCGCTACCCTTTTTTAATGATTGATAGCATCGAGGCATTTGTTGATGACCAAACGATTATTGCACGTAAAGACATTCAAGCTAATGATGCCATTTTCAAAGGTCATTTCCCCGACAATCCTGTTTTCCCTGGCGTTTTGTTGGTAGAAGCACTGGCGCAAACTGGAGCGGTTTTATTATTAAGTAAACCTGAATTCAAAAATAAAGACGTGTATTTAACCGGTATTAATCACATGCGTTTTAAAAAGAAAGTCATCCCAGGGGACACGGTTTTTTTACATAGCACATTGAAAAGTCTCAGAAAAAACATCGGTAGTGCGCAGGTGTATGCAACCGTAAATGGCGAACGTGTGTGTGAAGGTGAAATCGTTTTTGTCATCGATCCTTCAATATAAAAACAAAAACAAGGAGGTGCATTCATGATTGGAATCGATCTTGTCAACATTGATAGAATCGCAAATCTGCGACATAAAGACGCGTTCATTAAACGTGTTTTAACAAAGCGTGAACAACACATATATCAACAACTTCCAAATCAAAGTCATAGTGACGAATGGTTAGCAGGTCGTTTTGCTGCAAAAGAAGCTGTCATAAAGGTTATAGACCAACCACTCTTCATGAAAAATTTTGAAGTCCAAAGTGAGAACCACAAATTATTTGTGGATGCACAAAACATACGCGTTCACATTAGTATTTCCCATGAGCGACACTACGCTGTTGCATGTGCGATTCGTTCATGTTAAAGACCCTAGACAAAAATCAGCTTCACGTTTATTTGAAAGATCATGTCAAACACATCATTCTTTTAAATGAAGTAGATTCCACAAACGACTTTTTAAAGCGCTTAAAAAATAAACAAAATAAAACACTTGTCCTGGCAAAGACACAAACCCATGGTAAAGGCACACGCACACGATGTTTTTATAGTCCTAAAGATCAAGGCATCTATCTTTCATATTTGCTTGAATCCGATTTGTTAAAACACCCAATTACACTTGTACCTATGACAATGGCATCTGCGCTACTGAAAGTACTTAAATACTATAAAATCAACGCGCAGGTCAAGTGGGTTAATGATATCCTGATAGATAACAGAAAATGCGCTGGCATTTTATGTGAAAGCACCAAGTATGGTCAGTATATCATCGTTGGAATTGGTATTAATGTTGCGATTTCACAATTTCCTAAACAACTTACAGACATTGCAACCTCAATCAACCAACACACCCAACAACCCATAAACATGAACTTATTTGTTGGACAACTAATTCAAACCTTCAATCGCATATCAACCTATCCCGCTGTTGATATGTTGCAACAATATAAACATTTTTGTATCAACTTAAATAAACAAGCGCTTATCACACATAACAACCAACTTTATCAAGGTTTGATTCGAGATATTGATAAACACGGCCGTTTAATTTTTACTTCAAAAGAAAAAGAGGAAGTGTTTCCTCTTGTTTCGACTTCACAAATCATCAACCTGTTTGATGACTGATATTTAGATTATTGCGATTGGGCTTGCATCAGTTGTTGTATCTTTTGTAACAGCTGTTGATAACCTTCATGGGCATCAACTGTGTCAATAACGGTTGCTTCCATAACACACATCCCGTTGCGATTTGCATTGGAAATAAATTCAACAACGTCATCATATTCCAGCGCAATGCTCTCGTGTTTTAAATATTGCACTGCTTGTTCACTAATAATTGGTGTGTAGAGTGCTTTTATTTTTGCGACAACCATTAGCATCGCCGCTGCCTTGCCAACAACTTTATCCACCACAATTGCATCTTCCAAACGTTCTGGACATTCTCTTAGCCATTGGATCCAAGGACGAATCCCCTTTAAATCAGATGTTAAAAGATCCTTCCCGTTGTACACGGCACAAACGACATCTTCTTTTTCTAAATATGTTTTTAATTGTTCAAGTGTCATACATCCTCGCTTTGTTTTCTTAATATTTGTGTTTAATTTTAAATAACTTTAATCTCTTTTAATATAGCCTAGCTTATCAAGACCAAAAACAAGCACAGGTACCAGTAACAGTTGGATGATAATTCCAGGAATTCCAGCCATCACCACACCCGATAACCACACCATTGGCGTTGGCAACTTCACAAAGAAGAAACTGGTCATAATCCAGACAACAATAGTTGCAACCAACCTGCCACTAATCATGGCCCCCACCAAGGACACATAGACGTTAAGCTTAAGACGTCGATACAATATACTTGTCATTAAACCATACGTCGCAAGCTCAAAAGTCATAAACGGTAAAACTGGAAAAACAGGTGGCATGCTTGTCAAAAGTGAACTCAGAATTGGTGTTGTGATTCCAACAATAATTGCAAAAGGTGCATTAAGGACAAAACCAGCCAATAAAACCGGAATATGCATCGGTAAAAAAGCAGCCCCCTGTCCAATAGCGTGAAATGCAATTGGTAACACAATACCAAGCGCAATAAAAAAACTAGCCAATACAATTTCCCTAACGATGTTTGTTTTCATTTCTACCTCCCATTAAAATGACAAAACAATACATCACTTCTGTGATATTTTCTACCTTCCTGGTTATTTAATTATTTCAAAATTAATTTAAATGGGCTTGTACCCACTTTAAATTCAGTATATCATACCTTTTCTTTATCGAATTCGGTTCAAATAAAACGTGCTATCTCCGCAACGGCCGCCGCAATCATTTTGGTTAGTGAGATGCTTTTAACACCAACAATGTAATTGTTGCATTTGTTAATTGGAATTAAAATGCGATGCGCAGGACTTTGCCCAATTGCGGTTGCCATGATCGGTGTAATCTCTCCATGAAATGAATCAGCAACAACAATACCAACCGGACCCACAATAATATCTGCAACTTTTGCATTGTGTACAACCGCATTTTCACCCGTTGCAGCGATGTCCGCCTTGGCCTTCATCATGTTTGCAGTTGCGATTGAATTAGTTCCAACCGCAAGAATACTAACATCCGAAAAATTCTCACGAATCACACTAATGATTTGATAGCCAAGTTTGCCCCCTTGCCCATCAATGACAAGGATTTTTTTCACATGATTATGATTCATAAATCCTCCAAATCAATACTTGTTACTCTTATTATGTCATAAATTTCACAAATATAATAGTCATTTTTAGATTGCCTTGGTCGCTATCTTGAAGTCAACACTTTAAGTGCGTGTGCACGTAGTTGCGCAAACTGGTCCGTGCTCGCTAAAATGCAATTCGGTTTTTGACATCTGTTTGTGCGTTGGTCAAACAAGGTTTGGCCTTTCGTGATATCCCCACAAAGCTCAACATCCACATGCACTTCCTTAAAATCAAAATACTCAGGTTTTGTAACAACCAGCATCGCAACCAAATCATGGATAAAATAAACATCATCGTGTTTCATTAAATTAACCTCGGTTTTTGAATTGACTATTTCAAAAAGCATTTTTGCCTTTGAAGCATGTGAAGCTTGTAAAGCTAAGAGCCATGCTTGATCAAAGTGACAAGTTTCTGTCGTATCAAGCGGTACGATTGTACAATTTAACCCAGCATCAATGACAACCTTTGCCGCGTAGGGATCGGATGCTATATTGAATTCTGCACTGCTGGAATAATTGCCGCTCACAATCCCACCACCCATAATCACAAGCTGCTGAATCTTAGTTTTTAAATGCGGATACACGAGCATCAATTTCGCAACATTGGTCAAAGGCCCAATCGCGACCACTGTAATGGGTCGCTCATACGTTTCAATTAAGTGCGCCACTCGTTCTAATGCCTGGTGCTCTACCAAATTATCTGTGTTATGATCTGGAAAAACAAAATTACCCAACCCGCTGCTACCGTGTGATCGCGACGTTTTAATAGGTAATCCAATAAGTGGTCCATCACTACCCGCAAACACTGGCACATCACTGTTTGCAAAAGCTAACAAGTTACAAGCATTGGCTGTTGTTTGCGTTAAAGGTACATTGCCGGCTACACTTACAACCCCAATGACTTCCAACAACGGTGAGTTAAGTGCATAATAAAGCGCAAAACTATCATCAATACCAGGATCACAATCAATAATCACTGGAATTTTGTTGTTCATATCACACCTCGATTTGTATGTTACATTCACTGTTAATATATTTAATCGTATCACATTATTTAATTATCATAATTATGCTTGGATTAAATGTTGTTTAATTAAATCAAATAAAAGGTCTATGAATTCATTCATAGACCTTTTAACTATTGATTAATCGTCGTCTTCTTCATCACGTTTCACACTGGCGATAACTTTCTGTGCGACTGGTGGCGGTGCAATTTCATAACGATCAAATTCCATATCAAATTGTCCCTTACCAGCCGTGAAGCTCCGCAACTCGGTGGTATAACGCATCATTTCAGACATTGGAACTTCGGCATTGACCTCTTGTTCACTATCAGAAACAAGTTCCATACCGAGGATGATACCACGGCGTTTGTTTAAGTCACCGATGACAGTTCCTGTATATTCTTCAGGAACCACTACTTTAACCTTAACAATTGGTTCAAGCAGTACAGGACGTGCTTCGGGCATACCCGCGCGGTATGCTAAACGCGCCGCTGATTTAAAGGCGATCTCTTTGGAGTCAACTTCATGGTATTTACCATCAATGAGGGTTGCCTTCACACCAACAACTTTAAAACCTGCAAGCACTCCTTTATTCATCGCTTCGCGTAGCCCGGCTTCAACAGCGGGGAAATATTGTCTTGGTACCGCACCGCCGAAGACTTTCTCTTCAAAGACCATGTCTTCACTATCGGTCGGCTCAAAGGTGACAAACACATGACCAAACTGACCGGCACCACCGGATTGTTTCTTATGACGCCCTTCAGCCGTGACGGTTCCAGTGATCGTTTCACGATACGGAACTTTCGGTTCGGTTGTGTCAACTTCAACCTTGTATTTTGACTTTAATTTACTTAATGCAACATCGATATGTTGGTCCCCAACGCCATAAAGAACTAGTTCATTGGTTTCTGCATTTTTATCAACAATCAGTGATCCATCTTCTTCCACAACTTTTTGTAAAGCGCTGCTTAATTTATCCTCATCACTTTTTGTCTTAGGCCATAATGCGACACCCAACATTGGTTTTGGAAACTTAATTCCAGGATAAACGACGGGTTTTTCTTTGGTGGCTAAGGTGTCATTGGTGTCTGTGTGTTGAAGCTTAACCAAAGCACCGATATCACCGGTAAATAATTTACCAACCCCAATTTGATGTTTCCCACGCAAGGTAAACAATTGATTGATTTTTTCAGTTTTATCTTTTTGAACATTAATCAAAGAAGCATCGTTACTTAAAACACCACTCATAATTTTAATGAATGAAATCCGTCCCACAAAGGGGTCGATGATTGTTTTAAAGACTTGGGCACTCAAGGCTTCATCTTCATTGGTTAACATTTCAACATCTTCACCGGTTGGTGATTTTGCGATAATGGTTCCCTTTTCTGCATACGATGGGAAATATTCACTAATTAAATCAAGCAGACGTACAATACCTGTTTGATTGATGGCAGAGCCACAATACACAGGACAAATTTCACCCGAGCGGACCCCGATGCGTACCCCTTTTAAGATTTCCGCATCCGTGAATGGTTCGCCTTCAAAGAATTTCTCCATTAAGTCATCGTCACTCATCGCAACCGCTTCCGCGATTTGCTCCCAATACGATTCAACTTGATCGTTAAGAGCTTCTGGAACCGGTTGTGCTTCATCACCGTTGTTGTAGTACCATGCTTTTTTCTTAAGAATATTCACACTGCCAACTACCACACCATCTTCCACAATTGGCATTTCAAATGGAATAATGGATTTACCAAACTTATCCCTTAATTGACCATAGGTCGCATCAAATGACGTGTTTTCCTCATCAATTTTATTGATGAAGAAAATCGCAGGCATGCCTTTTTCTTTAATCCGCTTCCAAGCTTTTTCAGTTCCGGACTCAACATTTTCACGGGCACTCACCACAATCAACGCATTATCAGCGACCGCTAAACCTGCTTCCATCTCTGCAGCATAGTCTAAATAACCAGGTGTATCAATAAAGTTAATCTTCGTATCTTTCCATTCAATGGGTGCCACTGCTGCAAATACCGAAATACCACGTTTAATCTCTTCGGCATCAAAATCTAAAACGCTATTACCATCAATCGTTTTACCCATACGGTCGATTGCTTTAGTCGTAAATAACATCGCTTCAACAACTGTTGTTTTACCACTGCCGCTATGTCCGAGCATACAAACATTTCGCACTTGTTGTGCTTTATAATCTTTCATAAATTCAAAAATCCCTTTCTATTTCAATAACGGCTTTAAATCCGTGAAGCTATGCTCACGAACATAATGAATTGCCTTATTACCATCATTATCTAATATTTCTTTATCGGCACCGACGTCCAATAAGTATTTTACTAAATCTAAATAACCAGAATAGCTAGCACGCATGAGCGCTGTGCAACCATTGGTATCTTGTGCATTGACATGTGCGTTTGCTTCCACAAGTTCTTGAATAACATCAAATTTAAACGCGAGGCACGCTTCCATCAAAGAAGAACGTCCCATTTCATCTTGAGCATCCACATCCGCACCAACACTAATCAAATACTTTACAACATCGTGCTCGCCTAAAAAACTAGCACGCATGAGCGCATTGCGCCCTTTTGAGTCAGCCGCATTCACATCTGCTCCCGCATCAACGAGCAGTTTCACAATGCCTAAATGACCTTTTTTTGCGGGACCCATGATTGCGGTTTTTTCATTTGCATCACGCATGTTTACTTCACCGTCGTGGTCGATGATAAAACGTACAACATCCTCATGACCACGTTTTGCACTGCGCATCAGTGCACTACGACCATCACCATTTTGAACGTTCACGTCCGCGCCCTTAGCAACCGCTGAACTAACACAAGCAAGGTCACCGAGCGCTGCCGCATCAAAGAACAGCTTATTTGTTTGATCCATGTTCTACCTCCTTACATCCAAACATTTTAGTATAAAAAAAGACGGACACCTTAAATCCATCTTAAAACTTTATTTGTATTTTGAGCTAAAACAAAAGTGTTATTGGTCATGCTGCAAACACTCTTGTTTGTTACAAGTCGATGCATATGACCTCACCTCACCTTCTCTATTTATATTGTAAATGATTTTAGAAAATATACAACCATTTATCCTGCATTTAATGCAATCCAAACACATAATTGGCATACGCCATCATTTCCTCAATCCCCAAGGTACTGTCTGATGCTAAATCAAAAAAGTGATGGCCTTTACCCTTAAACTGCTTAAGTCCCAACAAGTAATACGTATGTAAAACACGACCAGGCACATCGGGAACAGGGTCGTCCCAGGTTGCATCCACAAACAACCATTGATCATCAACAAACACCATGTTCCACGCGTGGTTCATGTTTTGAGATGTAATCATGACCGTAGGAATATCTAAAATATGAGCCAACTGCATGAAGGCGCGCGCATAACCGGAACACACCGCTTGATGATGAATGTACACCCCATAGGGTGAAAAGGACGGATGATCGCGATACTCGCTTACATCAAAGGACTGCAACTGTGAATCATAAACGGTGTTTGCCACCAAATAATCATGAATGGCACGAATTTGATTTTTGCGATTTTCATGCAGAATGTTTAAGCTCTTAATAATTTCGGAAGCTTCTTGTTCATTGATTTTATGTTGGTCCACATCAAAAACAATATCAATGAAGCGCACTTCCTCTTGCTTTAAATTAAGCAGGCCACCATAACGAATTACACCCGCCTGCAAAGCAAAGGTATGCGGCACCAACATTTCCAAATAAGCGATGATACGCTCTAAGGATAATGGCACATCACTCGCATAACGCGTCTTGTACATCTTATTTTCAAAACGCTTCATCATTAACAACGCCAGCTCCGCTTCATCTTCAACAAGATAAACAGCTTCACCATCCATAAAACGTCCCATGCGTTTTGTATCAAAAGTATGCCCACTTCCAATTAATTCATGATCACCCACAACCAGTGGCGTGGGTGTTTTATTTAAGTTTAGACGTTGACAACCACTTAAAAACACCACAAAAACAAGGCTTAGTAGAACCCATTTATATTTCGACACCTGTTTATATAATTTAATGCGTGGCATGACTCTCCTTAGGTACAAA
>LSQX01343204.1_pt1 | contig 10569 bp, 10 predicted proteins | sample 654561 | NCBI WGS metagenome assembly LSQX01 (sample SAMN04489861, study PRJNA283612) | anaerobic digester metagenome | isolation source: 4 biogas reactors fed with cattle manure at either 37C or 55C with and... | place: Denmark: Kongens Lyngby | collected 2014
GGACCAGAACCGCAGTGCGGCGTCAAGGAAGCCCTCGAGCAGGGTCGTATCCGCCCCGAACGCTATGAAAACTATCTGGCATTACTAGAAGAAGTGAAAGAGAGGAAAGAGTATTCATGATTCTCATCGCACCCTCGCTCCTGTCGGCAGACTTTTTGCACTTGGAGAAGGAAGTCACTTTGATGCAAGAAAGTGGAGCAGATTGGCTTCACTATGATGTGATGGACGGACAGTTTGTGCCGAATCTCTCATTTGGACCAAAAGTTCTAGCCGATATTCATCGCATCTCCGATCTTCCACTCGATGTTCACCTGATGGTGCACGAACCTTTTCACCTGTTAGAGCCCTTTGCGCAAGCAGGGGCTGACTATATCACGATTCATGTTGAGGCATGCAAAGCGCCGCAGCGATACTTTGATAAGATCAGCGATCTAGGACTGAAATCCGGCATTACGCTTCGTCCGGGAACTCCCCTTGAAAAGATTGAACCCTGGCTTGAGCAAGTGGATTTGGTGCTTGTGATGAGCGTGGAACCCGGCTATGGCGGTCAGGCCTTCATGCCGGAGTCCATTGAACGAATAAAAGAGCTGAAGAATATGAGAAAGAAGCGAAAACTATCCTATCTCATCGAGGTTGACGGAGGGATTAACACCGACACGGCAAAATTTGTCACGCAAGCCGGTGCCGACGTACTCGTAGCCGGAAGCGCTCTCTTTGGAAGAAAAAATCCGCAAAAACGGATGAAGAAGATGCGAAAGTGAACGTGCTTCTTGTCGCCGGGGGAAGTGTTGACCTTACGCAGCTTCAAGAGTTGTGTTCCATCTCCGACAGGGTTATCGCCCTTGATCGAGGACTGGATTATCTCTTGAGCATCGACGTAATGCCCGACATGTTTCTTGGCGATATGGACTCTGTTCAAAGTAAGATCCCTGCGGGACTTATGCACCAGACATTTCCAGCAGAAAAGGGATTTAGCGATCTAGAAGCGGGTTTGGTCTACGCACATAGTCTGGTGTATGATCGTCTACATGTTTTAGGGGCGTTTGGCACGCGCATGGATCATCTTTTAAGTGGCTTATCGCTTTTAGCTGAGAGTGAGGGGGAAGTATATTTTTTGGATCCCCACAACCGCGTCCGCAGGTTAAAAGAGAAAAACTGCCTTGAAAAAGGGGATTATTCTTTTTTCTCTATTCAACCTCTTTGTCCTTGTGTGGTATCAATTGAGGGAGCAAAATACGATCTGCGCTTTCACGAGTTGCGGGTGTCGGGAAGTCTGGGGCTCAGCAATGAGTGGAAAGAAAAAACTGTGCACATCCAATTGCACAGCGGAAACGCTCTTCTTATTGAGAGTAGGGATTAACGCAAAGAAAAAAACGGTATCACCTACCGTTTGATTCAGGGTTACAGGGCGCGGCGTACTTTGTTCGAACGCAGGCAACGTGTACAGACTAGCGCTCGCTTTGCCTTATCGTTCTCATCGAGGATACGGACATTGCGGAGATTGGGTTTCCAAACTCTTTTTGTATGATTGAGCGCGTGAGATACCATGTGACCGCTGACGTTTCCTTTTCCGCAGACACTGCATTGTCTGGCCATATTCTCACCTCCTTTGAAATCTATAAAGAGAACATTGGTATCATAACAAAAAAGAAAGCACAAGACAAGGTTTTCCTTTGAGAAACGTCTGTTTAGTGATAGAATAAATCAAGTCAGGAGGAAAGATGAGTATCATAAAGAATTCTCGATACGGAACTCATGAGATTTCTCTCGAAGTGATCGAGGAAATCGCATATAAAGCGGCTTCTGAATGCTACGGAGTGGTTGCGATGAGTCCGAAAGGATCTGTCTCCATGAGGAGTCTGCTAAAAATGGATCCGGCCAATCGCGGCATCAAAATAGAAGAAAAAGACAACCGAGTGATCGTCACGTTGTACCTGGTTCTGCGCTACGGCGTAAAGGTCAGTGTGGTCGCTCGCAACGTGATGGATAACGTCAAATATAAAATTGAAAGCCTTCTGGATATTCCCGTTGAAACGGTCAACGTGAATATTGAAGGAGTAAGTACAGGAGAGTAACTTGAGTACCTATCAACTGGATGCCCAGAAGATGGCGGACATCCTCCATCAAGGCTACGCCAATTTAAATAAAAACAAAGAAATGCTCAATGGTCTCAATGTGTTTCCCGTCCCTGACGGAGACACTGGGACCAATATGTCATTGACCTTAAAAGGGGCGTATGAGAGCATTAGCGGAAATTCGTACGACCGTGTAGATGACCTCCTGCGCAATTTTTCTCGCGGCTCACTGATGGGAGCGAGGGGAAACAGCGGCGTGATTCTTTCACAGATTTTTGGAGGGCTCGCGAAAGGGACGGAAGGGAAAATCGTCCTGACGGCTCATGATCTCTATCTCGGGCTTCTCAAGGCTGTCGAGACATCCTATAAAGCAGTCATGCAGCCGGTCGAAGGCACCATCCTCACCGTCATTCGCGAGAGTGTACATTCCTTTGAAGAAAAGGCACTTGAAGAGATGGATATCGATGCCTTTATGAATCTGCTCTGTGAAGCGGCTAAAGTGTCTCTGCAAAACACACCGGAACTCTTACCAGTTCTGAAGACATCCGGTGTCGTGGATGCGGGGGGAGCCGGACTTGTCGCCATCTTTGAAGGGATGCGCGACGGGCTAAACGGCATTGTCACACCCGTGGAAGAGCTTTCGAGCGATACGGTGGAAGCGCCTCATTTTCAACTACCTACGGACATCGAGTTCGGATACTGCACAGAAGTCGTTTTGCGCGCCTATAAAAGCGAGAATGCGCAGCTGAAAGAATCTCTATTTACGCAAGGAGATTCTATGGTATTTGTGCAAGATGATGATATTTTAAAAATTCACTTGCATACCAATCATCCGGGACTTGTTTTAGAGGAATCCCTTTCCTACGGCGAGATTCTTCACGTCAAGATCGATAATATGCGCATGCAACACGATACAATCATGGGTGTCGATGTCTTTGATCACAGCCATATCGTGCCACAGGAAAAATATGCCGTGATAGCCGTAAGTGCCGGAGACGGTCTTCGAGATATCTTTACTGACCTAGGAACGACACGAGTCATCCAAGGCGGTCAGACCATGAATCCGTCGACGGAGGATATTCTCGAATGCATTGAGACCACCCACGCCGAACATTATTTTGTCCTTCCCAATAACTCCAACATTCTACTAGCCGCACAGCAGGCGCAGTCGATGACGGACAAAGACGTGCGAGTGATCCCCTCGAAGTCCATTCCGCAGGGCATCGCCGCTCTGACGCTGTTTGATCCGGAAAAGAGTGTGGAGGAAAACACAGAGCTGATGCTCAGTGGCATGGATGTGTCTACCCTTCAGGTGACCTATTCTGTTCGCAACACAAAACTGCAGGGGTTTGCCATTAAGGAGAAGGATTCGATTGCGATTCTCGATGGCCAGATCGTCGGCGTCGATCGAACGCCGGAGCGGGTGTTGAAAAAAGTACTCATCGAACAGCAGAATCGATTTGAGATGATTACGATCTACACCGGCGAAGGGAGAGATGTCAATAAGACGCAGAAAATGGCGGACGATTTGATGAAGAAACACTCCAGGTTGGAAATCGACGTCTTTGAAGGCGGCCAGCCGGTATACTATTATATCGTATCTCTCGAATAGAGGCTCATCAGAGCCTCTTTTTGGAGGTGTTCATGACGCTCACAGACATCAAGGGAATAGGAGAAAAGAAAGCTTCTTATCTTCAAGAGCTGGGAATCGAGTCAGTGGAAGACCTGCTCTACTTTTTTCCGCGCACATATGAGAACCGATCAGATTCTCTGATCTTTGAAGATGGCCGCACCGGCTCCTTTACGGGAACGGTCATCGGAAAAGAGATGAGCCGCGGATTCGGAAAGAAGAGTCTCCTGCGCATTCAGATGACGGTGGACGCTCAATTTGTCACTCTTCTTTTTTTTCAAAGCCCATATTTGGAGAAGGCTTTTCGTTTCCAAGAGGAGTATGTCGTCTACGGAACGCTGCAAAAAAGAGGCCTCTTTTTTCAGATGATTCATCCTTCGTTTGCACCTGCAGAAAAGGCAGATGACTTTCTCAGAATTCTTCCGGTGTACCGCTATAAAAAAGGGCTTAGTTCCAGAGATTGGCGCTCTTTCATGTCAGAGGGATTAAAATATATCCCCGAAGATTTTTTCTTTCAAAAGGACCTAGAAGAGTGGAGCCTTTTGTCTCTAGAGGAGACATTGACGCAAATGCACTTTCCGACCGATCGGGAGATGTATGCACGAGCGAAATATCGATTGATTTTTGAAGAGTTTTTCCGATTTCTTCTCCAGGGGAAGGAGAGTGCAAGACGACAAGCGACGAAGATTTCGCTTCCCTCGGACAGTGTCAATACATACGCAAGCGCTCTTCCGTTTCCATTGACGCGTGCACAGCTTCGCACATTAGAGGAGATCAAAGAGGATTTCTCCAAAGGCAGAATGATGCGGCGACTTTTACAAGGAGACGTCGGATCGGGAAAAAGCGTCGTGGCATATTATCCGATGACACAGCTTGCAAAATTAGGAATGCAAAGTGCCTATCTTGCTCCAACGGATATACTTGCTCGACAGCAATTCGAAAACTTCTGTGCCCTTTTTCCGGACATTCCCACACGCTTTCTAAGTGCCTCAACGAAAGATAAGGAGGCTGTGTACGATGAACTGCGGGAGGCTAAGGCGCTGGTCGTTATCGGAACCCATGCACTCCTTCAAGAAGGGGTGGCTTTTTCCGATCTTCGCCTAGTTGTGACTGACGAACAACATCGCTTTGGTGTAGCACAGCGCGAACAGCTCCATCGAAAGGGAAGAGAAGTCCATCTCTTGCAGATGAGCGCCACACCCATTCCCAGAACACTGAGCCTCCTTCTCTTTGGAAACATGGATCAAAGCATCCTCGATGAGAAACCTCCCGGAAGATATCCGATTGAGACCCGATTGATTTCGCCGAGTCAATTACCTGATGTGTACGAACAGATCAAAAGTGGATTTGCCACAGGCGAGAAAGCCTATATCGTTTTTCCAGCCATTGAAGAAAATGAGAATGCGTCGATGGCGTCACTGGAGAGCGAAGAGACGATGCTCAAAAAAGTATTTGGAGAGCAAGTGGCATTTTTGCATGGACGGATGCCTGCAAAAGAAAAAGAACAAATTCTTGAAACGTTTCGAACAGGGGAGAAGATGGTCCTTGCTGCCACGACCCTTATTGAAGTCGGCATGGACATTCCTGAAGCCACTCGACTTCTCCTTAGAAGCGCGCAGCAATTTGGACTCAGTCAGATTCATCAAATTCGCGGTCGAATTGGGCGAAACAATCAGCCGGCGACGTGCTATCTCTGCGCAGAAAGTGCTCACATTCCGGAGCGACTGGAGATCCTTGTGCGCGAAGAAGACGGATTTAAGATTGCTGAAGAAGACCTACGTCTGCGAGGGCCTGGGGAAATCAGGGGACTGAGGCAGCACGGAGACTTAGACTTCGAGATGGCTGACATCATCCGTCATGAGCCGATTCTACGTCGCGTGCACGATATTCTTGATGAGACGACCGCTAAGCGCTATAGAAATGCTAGGAAAGAGCAAAAGTACTAGGAGGAAAGAACATGCGAGTCATTGCTGGAAAAGCCAAGGGCGTGCGTCTTCGCTCGCTAGAAGGACGTCACACGCGCCCGACGCTAGATCGGGTGAAGGAGAGTCTTTTCTCGATTTTGATTCCATGGCTAGAGGACGCGATCACAATAGATTTTTTCAGCGGATCCGGCAATCTCTGCATTGAATCTCTCAGCCGAGGAGCACAAAAGGCTTTTCTGATTGAAAAATCTCTTCACGCTGTGAAGATCATTCGAGAGAATTTGCTCTTGACGGGGTTTTCCGAACAGGCGGAGGTGCTTCCTCTTGACTTTAAAGAAGGAGCAAAGCGTCTGAGCGAACGCGGCGTACGAGGTGATATCCTATTTGTTGACCCTCCCCATGCAGGGGACATGGTCGCTGAGACCTTGCAATTGATTGAAGATTTACACTTACTTGAAAAGAATGGTATAATTGTCGCAGAACACCATTCGGGTCGGATCATGCCAGAGGTTGTGGGCAAACTAGAAAAGATCCGGACTCGAAAATTCGGCAATACTACTTTATCTTTTTACCAGAGGAGCCAACAAGACCAATGAATGGAATTTACCCAGGCAGTTTTGATCCGCCCACAAAAGGGCATATGGACATTATCGAGCGAAGTGCATCTCTTTGTGAGCATCTCTACATCGCAGTGCTTGTCAATATATCAAAAAAATCGCTCTTTACCATTCCTGAGAGAGTGGAACTTTTAAAGAAATGCACTGCGGATATTGATAATGTAGAGATCATTACATTTGACGGACTCCTCGTCGATCTCTTTAAAGTCTATGAGATTGACGCTATTATCAAGGGACTGCGCGCGGTGTCTGACTATGAATATGAAATACAGATGGCGCAGATTAACCGTCAGTTTGAAAAGCGCGCAGAGACGTTGTTTATGATGACGAATCCTCGTTATTCGTATCTCAGTAGCAGTATTGTCAAAGAATTTCACCGGTACGGCGCCGACATCTCTCCATATGTGCCGCTACCCGTACTGGAAGCGATGAAAGAAAAGAAGGAGTAAATATGAAAGTTTTGGAACTGCTTGACGATTTTCAACGCAAGGTAGAAGCAACCACCAATTTTCCGATGACCAAAAAAGTGCTTTTAGAGAGAGATGAAATCGAATCGCTCATCTCCAATGTACAGGCATTTCTACCCGATGAGATGAAACACGCCAAATGGATAAAAGAAGAGCGTGAAAAGATCCTCTCTGAGGCGAATACGGAAGCGGATGAAATCGTTCAAGAAGCAAAGAAAAAAGAACGGTTGATCATTGCCGAGGCACAAGCTCAGTTTGAAACCATGGTCAATGAAAGTGAGATCATGCAAGAAGCAGAAGAGCGTGCAGCGGAGTTGTTGAACCAAGCGCGTCAGGAAGCCGCCGGGATCCGTATGAGTTCCTATCAGTACTCCGAAGACATGCTTCTTGATTTGCAGGAAGTTCTTGACAAAAAAATGCGCGGTGTCAATGAGGACCTGCGCTCGCTTCAGGAATTTCTGCAAAGTTAATAGGGTATGAAAGGCTATGGGAACATAGCCTTTTTTTTATCGAGGGATACATGAAACAGCTAGCTAAGAATAATATGGGACTTCCGGCGTGGAGACTCGACACCGTGACGCCTTTAAAAAGAGCCATCATTTTAGAGCCCGCAGAGCTCCTTCAGGCGCTGAACAATCGAAGAGTGGAAGAAACCCATGCCTTTGAAGAGAGCGTCTTTTTAAATGGAATAGAAGAGACCATTCAGAACTTGCCTGTATTGGTTTTGCGCGCATTTCTAGATGCGCTGGTGGAAGACTCTCTCACGTGGAAAGAGAAGAATGTCACCTTATTAACCTCCGCCATCTATGATTCTCTTTCTCCCGCTTCAACGCAAAAGAGAATGGTGTTGGCTTCTTCTCTGGGAAAACATCTCGCATTACACAAAAAAGATTTTGTGCAGCAAGTGAAGAACTACTTATCACCTGAAAACCTGACATATTATGCTGAGGCGCTCGAAGAGAGTTTTCGTTCCTTTGTTGAGGCGTACACCGTCAACGGAGGAGCCAAAGAGTTAAAAGAGAACGAGCTGATCGATCTTCTCGCGTTTCTTCAAGAGCGGGGAGAGAGGGTTTGGCTTGACTTCTGTTTTAGTTTGCCAGCTTCCCTGTGGAGTCACACATCGAAGCAGTTTGCGCTGAGTAGAGCACGTGTGATCGATTCAACGGCCTCCATCGCATTTATGGAGCAGATCGTCGAACCCGCTCATCTCACAGAGGATTTTCTTGAGTACCTCGACACCCCAGAAGATTACATGCGAAGCTTTGCAAAGCGAAAAATACTGGAAAAATTTGATGTCGTCATGGATTGGGAGCAAATCTACTCCAGCATACCAAAGAATTCTACCCTCTATCTGAACAATCTTCTTGACAGCACCCCTCCATCTGCAAAGATCTACACGATGGAGATGTTGATGCAAAAGTGCGAAGGGGATGAGAAGAAAAGCTATGATCTCATCATCCATCTCATCAATGTCCTTCGAAATGAGCTCACCCCGGCGGTCCTGCACGTCGCCTCACAGTTCTTAATCAAATTAAGCCCTTCTGTAAGTCCCGTGCAGAGAAGAGAGCTGATTGATGAACTGCTAAGAAGCGTCTCGAAAGAAAACTACCCATCCGAGCAGATGCTCCGTGTGCTTGCCCACTATATGCGCGAAGAGGAAGATTCAGAATTTCATTCCTGGAGTCAGCGTTTTTCCGCCGGGATCAAAAGCGCGCAGGAATCACGTTCTGTCTCACTTCTATGGGGAGTGTATGAGCTTTTGCGCTTAGATCCGCAGGTGACGTTTCGGGACGAAGTGCTCATCAATCTTCTCCTTAACGGGATAGGACACTTTAAGGACAGTACTGCCTCAACAGGCTTGTGGTTCGTACTGAAGCTCCTTGATGAACCGGCACTTTCTCTCGAGAAAAAAAGCCACGTTCTCAATCTCCTCCTTCTAAAAATATACGGCATCTTGCAGAGTGATCAACACAGCAATATCACCTATGTCTTTATGCGCAGATATTTTTTAAAAAAGCTGTTTGCATTCTTTTCTGAACATCCCCCGGAAGGGTATCTTGTCCTGCGGATGCATGAGCGCATTGCCTTTTTTCCCGGGACATTCGATCCGTTTAGTTCCGGACACAAGGCCATCGCTATGGAAGTGGCGGCGATGGGTTATGAGGTGTTTCTTGCCGTAGATGAATTTTCGTGGAGCAAAGCGACGACGGCAAATCTCATCCGACGAGAGATCTTGAATCTTTCCATCGCCGATGAATTCCATCTTCATGTCTTTCCCAGAGAGTATTCCATCAACATCGCAAATCCCAAAGACCTTTGCGAGCTAAGAAATATCTTTAAAGGACGGGAGATTACGATGCTGATGGGAGGAGACGTCATTCTTCACGCGTCCGCTTACAAAGAGCCTCCCACGCCTGAGAGCGTCCACTCTTTCGCACATATACTTTTTACAAGAGATGATTCTCAGGAAGTGCAAAAAAGAGCAAGCGAATTACAGCTCTCGGTCCAGCTTCTCGATCTGGGACAGTTTTCCGGCATTTCTTCAACGAGAATACGAGAGGGGATCGAGCGGCAAAAGGACATCTCGGGTCTTGTCGACTCGATGGCAAAAGAATACATTTATGAGCATGATCTCTATGCTGTGGATGAAAAGATAAAGCACTCACTGCAGGCAGAGCCCCGAGACATCAAGCAATGGGATATCATCTCATGGGATGAATTGACTCCTTTTGAAGAGCGCCTGGGAAGAGCCATCAAACTCCGAGAACATGCCAATGCGCCTAGGGTGTTGGAATTGAAGATGCCTACAGGCGAATATGGATTTATCGTATTTCATTGGATACGCTTAAAAGACCTGCACAGAGAAGTGACGGATCCTGTGTTTTACAGGCATGTCAGCGAGCACTCGATCGGAAGATTGTTGTGTATCGATGCGATCTACCACGAAGGAGATGCAATCTTTGCCCGAAGACTCCTTCAGGAGTTTTTCCGATTTGTTCTGCCAAAAGACTACACATACTGTATTTACAGCGAAGATTCTGGGGGAGAATTCCAAGACGTATTGCATTCCATGGGGTTTTCACACATCGATTCTGAGCATCAGCGCCTGTACTATGTAGATATGAGCCATCCGTGCACGCTGAGCCTTGATGTAGAGGAGTTGATCCTCGAGCCGTATGCGAGCAGCCAAAGCGTACAAAAAGCGCTAGGAGAGGCTCGTGATGCGCTGCGAGAGGCGATCGTGGCTCTCTATCCCGGACAGCTTCTATTGTCCATGGATCAGGTGGACATTTACGACACATTGATTCCGCTGATCACGGAAGAAAACGATGTCCCATCCACTCCTTTGATTCCGCGACAATTAGGCGAAGCGCTCTGTGTTCCCTTTGGAGAAATCTTTAAAAAGAGAATACTCCCTAACACAGTCACAAAATCCATGCATACAGAAAAGTATTTTTGCTCTGATTTGAAGGGGTTTTACATTGAACACTTTCCTGGTTATTTAGACTTGGAAGAGCAGGTCCGCATGGTCCGCTCCTTTGATCGCCCCCTTCTACTGGTGGATGATCTACTTCACAAGGGGTATCGATTAAAGACCATCTATCCAATCCTAAAAGACCACGGGCTGAAGACGAAAAAGCTTTTTGTGGGAATCTTGTCCGGAAGTGGCAAATCCATTGCAGAGGAATTGAATATGGAAGTCGAATCGGCCTATTTTATCCCTCGCCTTCGCTTCTGGTTTCAAGAGAGTAAACTGTATCCGTATATAGGGGGAGATTCGTTAGATGGCGAGTTCCCTCGTTCTAGGGCGGGTTTTCTTCCAAGTACGAATCTTCTCTTTCCCTACACGCGGGT